>Ga0224749_1054_pt1 | contig 15726 bp, 18 predicted proteins | sample LIM_F_Vancomycin_3_FD_182078 | JGI IMG/M metagenome (GOLD analysis project Ga0224749, IMG submission 182078) | Enriched cells from gastrointestinal tract of the lab mouse from Pacific Northwest National Laboratory (PNNL), Richland, Washington... | ecosystem: Host-associated > Mammals > Digestive... | reverse complement strand
GTGGGAGGCCAGCGGCGACGGTGAGCAAATTTACAAAGGCCCGACACCTCCCGCCAACCCAGCGAAAGATACTATTTGGCTGGATACATCGGTAGAGCCAAACGTATTCAGGAGGTTTGACGGCACCGCTTGGGTTGCGGCAAGTCCGACCAAGCCGGACGATATCGGAGCGGAAACACCGCAGGGTGCGCAGGACAAGGCGGACGAAGTGAAAGACGACGTAACTAACGGGAAGATCAGCATTCCTGCGGACTCCTTAAAGGGTATTATGGACGTTGCCCGAACGAAAATACGGCAAGGCTCGAATATGTACTGGGATTCCGGCGGCCTCGTTATGGTCAACCCGAATAACGCTAATGAGCGTGTGCGGCTGTCTTCCGGTGGCATCGGCGTAAGTACCAACGGCGGGGCATCGTACCAAACGGCCATGACCGGTGCTGGAGTCGTGGCCGAGCGGATTGTCGGAAACGTAATCTCCGGCGTAACGCTCTCAGGCGTAAACTTGACCACATCCAAGGACATCCGCGTCGGCAACAGGATTTACCTCGGCACTGCGGGCGGCGGCGAAAAGAGCCTAGTTTTTAACGAAAACCAGGGTGTCGGGATTTACGGAGGCGGCGGGCAGTATAGCTCGGATATATCCTTACAGGGAAACGGCCTAAATCTCCGCTTAGATCATGTATTTTTCGGGCGCAATGCAAAAACGGAGTATACGCAGGACCGGTTCACGCTCCGGAACAACTCGCAGGCATCTGCGGTTTTGAGCTCAAGGCAGCGCCTCGGGGCCGGATCGTGGGAAAAGGTGAGATTTAATGAGGCGTATGTAGATAACTGGAACGAATTTAACCGGTCAGCAAATCGGTTTGTCGTGGCTATGGATGGTACGTATCTCGTACAACTGTCGGTCGGATTCGATCTTATCGATACGCATAACGGCCCGCATCGTGCAGCTATAGCCGTGCACAAAAACGGAGCGGAATACTCGCAGTTATTCTATACCACTTTCGCAAACAGCACTTTTGTAGCAACGGGAACCTGTATTATATACGGGGCCAAGCGCGGCGACTACATCGAGGGGCATGCGTATACCACTAGTTTAAATGCGTATCTTATAGCGGATTCAAAACGAACTGCAATCAAATTATGGAGGTTGGGATAAAAGGATGGAGCATATCAACAAAGGTCTGGCTCTCATGGCGTTGTTCCCAGACGCTGATCCAATATTTGATTATACCGTTATAAAAGATGAGAACGGAGAACAAAGAATTGCCGCTTGGCATTTAGACGCTCCGATTCCGACGGAGGAAGAGTTACGGGAGGGATATAAAAAGTACCTCGAGGAGCAAGCGAAAAAGCCAAGGTCGGTTGATCTCAGGAAACTCCGATTAGAAAAAGACCTCGCAATCGCGGAGATGACACTGGCATTCGGCGGACGGGGGACATTTACGAAGGACTCAAGCGTCGTCGCCTCGTGGCTGAGACTCATTAAACAGGAAATCGTGACAGTCGAGGACGTCCCGGACTTTTACAATCTTCGCGAAGTGGTTTCGAAATTTATAGAGGAGGATGGACTATGGAGCGTTTAGACACCGCATTAAAAACAGGGGTTGCAAGTGTAGGCGGCCTCACATCTTTTTTGTTTGGAGGCTGGCCAATGTTATTACAAGTGTTACTCGTACTGGTTGTGGTGGATTACGCAACCGGCTTAATGGCCGCCGGAACGCAAGGGAAGCTCGAAAGCAACGTCGGCCTAAAGGGGATTGCCCGCAAGGTATTTATCTTTTTTATCGTGGCCGTTGCGCATCAGATCGATCTCATTCTCGGAAATCAGCACATGATCCGGGATGCTACACTGTTTTTCTACGTGGCGAACGAATTGCTGTCGATCATCGAAAATGGCGGCCGGCTCGGCGTACCGCTGCCTAACGTAATCAAGCAGGCGGTGGGCGTATTAAAAGGAAAAAGCGAAGGGGGAAACAAGAATGAGTAAACTATGCTTGGATTTTGGTCACGGAGGGAAAGATTCTGGAGCAGTTGGGAACGGCATGAAGGAAAAAGATATCGTGCTGGACGTCGGGCTAAGAACGCATAAGATATTAAATAACGCCGGGATTGGCGTCCTGCTCACGCGTTCGGATGATACCTTCGTTGGGCTGTCTGACCGGGCTAGAAAAGCGAACAGCTGGGGCGCAGATTTATTCGTCTCTCTCCACAACAATTCCGGCGGCGGCTACGGGTTTGAATCGTTCACGTATTTGAAAAACGATAGTAAGACCGACCAATTCCGGGCGGCGGTCCATAGCGAAGTAGCTCCGTTGTTCCGGCGTGACCGAGGCATGAAACGAGCAAACCTAGCTGTATGTCGCGAAACAAGGATGCCCGCGTGTCTATTGGAACTAGGGTTTATCGATAATGCCGATGATGCAGCCGACTTGGCGCGAGATGACTTCCGAGACAAAGTGGCCGTGGCTATCGCAAACGGAATCCTAAAATCATTCGGTATGGGGCCGGTTAGTCATCAGGATGCCGGGCGGCCGGTCGACGCCGGAATCGCCGAGAACGTAATCAATTCGTTTTTAGTCAAGGGCAGATACGATGCCCACGCGGCAGGCAATACGAAATCCCGAGATTGGATCAGACTTTGCGAGGATGAGCTGCGGGCATCTGCGGGCTTGCACCCGGCAGGACCGGGCAGACCGCTTAACCCGGACATTGCCCAAAACGTGATTAACTCGTTTTTGGGGCCGGGTTGGAAGGACGCGGACGAGGCGGGAAATACGGAGTCGCGCGACTGGATTCATCACTGTGCGAATGAGCTTCGGAAGGCGGCCGGGATGCCAACGGAGGATTGACGGGTGGACCCGCAAGCCCCGATGCCTGCGGGTCCTTTTTCATCTGAATATCGATTCCGCCTTACACCCGTACGTGTACGCTACTTTGTTTTCTTGGTCTTTTGGTTTGTTTATGGATTCACATGGTACGCATTTTTTAGGCGCTCGGCCATTTCGGCTAGATATTCTGGATCGTCTCTGTGTAGTAAAAAAGACTCACATGTGCTTACAACCTTAGATCCACCCGCCCATGTTTTTATAGTAACACTGTGTCCTATCTCATTTTCGAGAAAGGGCGTAACCCTTTCTAAAAACCACGCTCTATAATCAAAATCGGTAACACTAACTTGTTTAACCGAGAATTCAATGTCTTCCCAACTTACCTTTTCGTTGTTTTCGTCTAAGGCAACAAGATCATCTTGCGTTATACCGTACCTAATTTTATCGAGACTGTTGATAATCGTAAGTGCTCCGACAGTCTCATTAAGCAACTCTAAGTGGCCGTGGCCGTCAATGCTTCCTATCAATTTCTTTTTAATTGTGTCGTTATATACTAACTTACCTGTTGGCTTGTAACCCCGCATCTTGTAATCAGCAATTATCTTTTCAATTAGGGTGGTTTCAGTTACATACTTGCTATAGTCAGTCGCCTTAGCTAGGTAGAGTTGGCCTGTTATCTGTTTCCTCCCCCAAGGAGACTTTATAAACTGTAGCACTTGGTGAGCGTGGTTTGAAACATACATTTCCATTTGGAAAGAGCGAAACCTATCTTTGTTCTAAAGGTAGGTTTCGCTCTTTTTCAGGAATTTATCTATTAGGTTATCTCCACCTAGTCCACTCTACTCGATCAATAATTTTGATCGTTTTCTTTATATCTGCATTGAGCGCTTGTTTGCGCTCATTGTCATCAAAATCCATCTTGTTGACGATTAGGTACACCTTAATTAAAAAACTTAACATATCATACTTACATGGTGTGGTGTACTCTACGCGTTCTTCTTCACGTTCTCCATTTGTGTATCTATACTGATACACGATGAAGCTGCCGTTGGTGTCCATTCGATACGCATTTATGTTACCGCACTGAAGCCAAGCTTCTGCGATTTTTTTCGCAGTCTTCGCATTCTCTGTATGGTCTTGTAAAGCTTGTACTTTTTCCAATCTTTTTTCTAAAAGCTCTATCTGAGCTTTTAAATTTTCTATTGTCAGCTCTACTAGTTCTCGGTGCTCACAATTGCGAGTTTCCTTTATCTCCTTAGTGAGGAGATCTACCTCACTAAGTCGGTTGTAGATCATGAACTCTAATGTGTCATGGCGATCATCATATACTTGACTGACGATAACAAAGCTGTCGCCATCAATGTCATGATACTCTTCGGATAAGCCATCACCATCATCCGTCCATATTGTAAACCAAAAAATATCACCATCATCGTCACACACAACCTGACGAATGTCGTAGACTTTGCCAGGTGTTATACGTGTATAATCTACCTCCGGTAACTCAAAAAATATTACTGAGTATTCCATCGAGTGTGGATTTTGTTCGATCTCTTTTTTCTCCCGTATGCAAAACACCTTACCATTTAATTCGATTAAATTTCCCATTTTTTTCATTTTCTTTACTCCTCTCACCTCATCCGGTTTCTCCGGCTTGTTGGTTTATGTATCTTGTGTTGTTATCTACAATGCGAGTACAGCCACGTGCGCAATTACATCGTCCCTTTCAACGGATTTTTTGTCTCCGTTTAAGACTTGGATAAACCCACGGCGTCGGCCGTTGTTGTACTCATAAAAACCATCTTTGAGCTTGAAGACTTTGTCTCCGTACTCATCATCAAAATCGTGGTTGATGAACTCACGATCCAATTTATAAACTGGGTGCAAACCTGAAATTTTTGCAACCCATGTACGGCATTTGCGAGTGTCGGCAGGAATGGTTAGTTTAACAGTGCTTGCTTCACGCTTAAGGATTTTCCAGGCTAAGCGGAGAGCTTCTGCAAAGTATTCTTTTACTTTACCACCAAATCTATTAGCTCCCATTTTTGCTATTGCCCAAGCGTTTTCCATAACGTTTTTCATTTCCGTGTCCTCCTCGTTATTGGTACGTTTAATGTTCCATCTGTAATTATAATAACACGGTACGCAATACGTGTCAACAGTTTTTTTGGAACTTTTTACGTACCGGGTTTTGTGTTATATTAATGGGAAGGAGGGGGACAATGAGAAAACTAACCGTACGTATCAAACTCGCTACGCTACTCGAAGATCGAGGCATGTCTAACCGGGAGCTAAGCCGCCTGACGGGGATACGACACCCGTCCGTTAACGAAATGTGTCTGAATAAAACGCAACGGCTACCGTTAGAAAATCTGGCAGCCGTTTGCGAGGTTCTGGGTGTTGGAATCACCGATGTACTGGAGCTTGTGGACGCGGAAGCGGAAAATGAAAAGACCACAGAGGAGTAATCCAATGTGGTCAATCTTATTCGTCGGAGTTTATGTATGAATATAAAAATTTCCCCCAAGAGCCATATTTTTTAACAATAATCGCGTACAGATTGGGGTTCGCCTTTTTGACACTTGTTGGACTTAGGTCGTCTGTGTTATTCAGGAAACGTTTAAAATGTTTCTGAATATTTTCCTCAGTCCAATAGCCTATAGGGTTCCGTTTTCTTTTTGGCTTGTTGTGCTGTTTAGGAACAAGTTCCGACTCTTCCAGCGCAGCCTCCCACGACCCTATGTATATCCTAGCCGCTTGGTATAGGGGGTTGTCATCTTGTTGGACAGTCCCGGCGTTAACTGCAAGTCCTATTCTGGCCCGTTCTTGTATTTTCTCTATAACCCGTTCCTTCGACCAAAACGGTTTTCTTCTCCCCCTTTTCTTTTTGTGCTCAGCAGGGTCTACACCTGCCTCTTTTAGTGTAGCCTCCCATGACCCCACATGCTTAATAGCTGCTCCATACAGATACCCCTCATCCTGCTGGACAGCCTGAGCATTTAAAGGTAAACCCTGTGTTGCACGTTCGCGTATCCTTTCTATAACTAGTTCCTTTGTCCATTTCGTAAGTTTTCTTTCTTTGCCTATATTTTTTCTTCTGTGTTCTTTTCTTCGCTGGTTCCGCGTTGGATTAATTCGATCTTTGTGCTTGCGGTAAAACTCTAGGCTTGTCCGCCTGTCGTATTCCGCTGTGTGAATAGGCTGGCATTCCGGGCAGAAACGCTGAATTCCGCCCTTGACCGTATAAGTTTTCCCGCAACGCTCGCACGTGTCTTTACTGCCTAGCGCTCTAGTCTTACCTTGGCGTTTGCGGCGCTTGTATTCTGCGTAGGTTTTCCTAGTACGTTCTGCCCGGCACGTCGGACAGTAATACGCGCGTGGTCCGCCCTCGAAGGTATTTCCGCACTGTCGGCATGTTCTCGTTAGTAGCGCCATCGCCTACACTCCTAACGATTCTATTGCGGCTATCCTTTCAGCCGCGGACCAAGTAATGACTTTATCTCGCAAAGTCATTCGTTCCTCCTCCGTTCCCGTTGCCGCGTCCATGATCGATTCGTGCATATATTTTACAGTCAGCGCAGAGAGCGCCGACCCGCAAACTACCTCTCCGAGAATCATTTTTTCGATGTCGGTTATTTCGGGAGCGGGCGTAAGTTTCATGATAATATCGAACCTTTCAACGACATCTCCGAGCCGCGCGGAGAACTTGCCCTCCCGGCCGTTAGCTTTGCCACATTCTTTCGCCAACTTCTCCAGCGGCTGGTTCATCCAAACTGTTTTTCTTGCCATTTCAATTTCCTCCTTAGTTAAAGGGAGGGCCGAAGCCCTCCGCATTTTACTCATATATAACACGATCTACATTATCGTAGTCGTATTCATCTAGGCTTTCTTTTCCTTTCTCACCTTTGATGTCTGTGAATATCCAATACACAGTAACATCGTTGCCTTCTTCGTCTACGCCGGGCGCAGACATTTCAAACTGATACTCTTCACCTTCCGATGCGTCATTAAAGTCAGTGTACCAGCCACCAAGGACGCGATTTGTAAAATCTGCATCCCCAGTAAGCTTAAATTCCTTACCTTCAAATACTACTGTTCCGAATTCTGTCATTGTATTTTCCTCCTTGTCGCTGCGCTTATGCCAGCGATCTCAGTTTATTTGGTAAGTTATTCCCTTACCTTGATTCTATTGTAGCATAACTACATACTTATGGCAATACTTATGTGAATACTTATTGAAATACTTATTTTTGTGCAAAAGAAAAAGCCCCGAAGGGCTTGGGTATGTATCATTCAATCGGCGTGAACTTGAACGATGCGTGACATTCTAGGGTGTCGCCGTTATCGATACTCGTTACGTACTCTGCGACGCCGTGGTCACCGCCGGCTACTATGGTATTAGCCTTAAGTTTTCCCGAAGCTGACGTTACGATAAAATTACTTCCCTCACGGCCTGCTTTCGTTACCTTATAACGACCTGCCGGGATATCTTTTCCTCCGGTTAAATTGCCCGCAGGCAGGACGATAGGGGCGTCTTTCTTTTCCTTAATGGCAGATTCTATTTTGTCTAATTCGGCTTTCTTTTCGCCGGCTAACTTTTCGTATTTTTCGGCTTCTTTCTGGTACCTATCTGCATCGCTTTTCCGTGTATTAGCTTGGTCGATTACGATCTGTGCGCCTTTAAACTTATCTTCGATTTTTTTGTATTCATCGGATGCTTGTTTAAGCTTGGCGTTCGCATCCTCGGTTTCTTTTTGGACGTTTGCAATCGTTAGGGCCTTGCCGTTTAACTCGTGGCTTGCGCTAGACCTTCCGGTGTAGTAGCCTGTAAAATATATAGATAGGCCAATAAAGATTAAAGCGGCAATGAATATGATGACGTTCTTTTTAGTGATTCGTTCGGGGTTAAAAGAAAGTTTCAACCTCAGATACCTCCTAAAGTTTAAATTTTACAAGACCTGAGCCAATGTCGGGATCAAAAACTAAAGTGTATGAGTGAGCGTCCTTAGGTACTATAAAAAACAAACTGCCATTAACCGACTCGTTTGGTTTTATTTTAGATTGTTTTAAACCGCCACTGGCACTAATCGCATAGGGAATTGTCTCCTCCGACTCCATGATCTTGAAGTCAGCTTGATAAACGTGTGTATCTTTATCTGAGAAATTCTTAAAAGTCAATTTAACTTCAACTAATTTCTTATCTTTACCTATTTCAAATTCTTCACCAAATTCATGGAAAAGGACATTGGGATTAGCCTTTTTAACTGAGTGTGCTGTAATCCCGTAAGTCCTGTTTAACTTTACTGACTCACCTTTTTTATATACTCGTGAATGAAGTCCGTTTTGAGCTATATAGTCGGTGTCTTTTATCTCCTTATCGGCACTACTGCCTAACCAAACACCGAACACTACGCATAGTACCACTGTAAAGATAACTACGATTGACCAAGGGAACCATGTCTTTTTGTAAAACCGTACCTTAGCCGGCGGTTCTTGTATTTGCGTTTCAGTATCCAGATTTGTTCCTCCTTTTCTATTAGTTACAAACCGCCCTTATATTACCATAAAGAAAACGTTATTTCCACAATTTTCTATACAATATTACTCGGTCCCTTTCGCAGCTCCCGCACATCCTCGCCTAAATATTTCCGCATCTCCACCTCGACCTCACTCCGCAGATGGCTCATCAATAGCCGCATACTCCCGGTATATCCCCGGCAGGTATACCCACAGCTCAGGTCAGACGCCGACCTCTCTACGTCATAGACCTTTATTCCGTTAGCCCGGAAATACTTGCGGACTTTTGTTAGGTCATCGTTAATGTATTCGATGCCCCGATTGATCTTCTCGACATATGGATCGGGTGTTTTAAGTACCTCGCGCAAGGTCTTAGCGTCGCGCTCAAATACGGACCTGACGAGGGGAAGAACGAGGTACTTTTTGATCAGCGTTAGTTCGTCGTGCGTTGCGGTGGGCATGGCGGCGGCTCCTTTCGGACGAAACGTTTGTTCTCTATATTATACACGGATACATGTTTTTATACGGTAACATAGCTAACACAGAAGAAGAAGAGCCCTTTCGTCCTCTAGGGCTCTTCTGTATTGAATCAACGGGTAACAAAAAGGTAACGCAAGCTGATGAAAAGTGGTAATTTTCCGTTAAACATATAACAGCGAAGAAAACGGAAAACCTTAATGTACCGCGATCTTGTAACAATACATTAATTATATTGCTGACTTAGCTGTTATTAAATTCATAAGGCCTGAAGAATGTACGCAAGTACGTACAATTTCAGAGATGAAACCGAAACCGTTCAATAAAGACAATATGCAATCTGTGGACGATCTGTATGCCCAGATAGAAGAGGGGGGGAATCCATGAGCTGGCTATTGAATTTATATGAGACCTATGAGTCCAATCTGGATCGGGTCGGTGTTGCCGAGAAGAAAAATAAGGACCAAGAGTTTACTTTGCTGCCTATTTCGCATACGACTCAAACCGCCCATATTGAAGTTACGGTGACTGAAGAGGGAGAATTTCATTCTGCCTCTATTATTGATAAGAGTGATGCCAGTACGCTTATTCCTTGTACAGAAGATTCTTCCAGCCGATCAGGTTCCAAAGTTGCCCCATATCCGCTTCATGATAAATTAAGCTATGTGGCAGGGGATTTTACAGCTTACGGCGGTCAGGTGAAGAAAGAAGATCCGTTCACCGCCTACATCAAACAATTGGAAGATTGGGCTGCATCGCCATACGGACATGCTAAAGTGAAAAGCATTTTCAACTATTTAAAAAAAGGACAGTTGATTCATGATTTAGTAAAACATCGTATTTTGGCTGTCGATGAGAACAACCTTTTAATAGGAAAATGGCATGACAAGTATTCCTCTCTTTATGGCGAGAAGCCTAAAATATTTTCTGTCCTTAATGGAGGGCAAGAAAGCGCCTTCGTTCGTTTCAACGTTTCGAATTCCTTGAAAGATGTATGGAAGGATCAAGAGATGTATGAATCCTTCATTGGTTTTTACAATCACAAGTTAGGCGATGAGAAGCTTTGTTATGTAACAGGGAACATGTTACCGAGCACAGAGAAGCATGCGAACAAGATAAGAAATGCAGCAGATAAGGCAAAATTGATTTCAGCAAATGATTCTAGCGGTTTTACATATAGAGGGCGTTTCCATGATAGCAAAGAAGTAGCGAGCATTAGCTATAATGTGTCCCAGAAAGCGCACAACGCATTAAAGTGGCTCATTCATCGACAAGGGAAGATTATTGACCAGCGTGTATTTCTTGTGTGGGCTAATGATGCACCAGTTCTTCCCGGGCCGGAAGAGGATACTTTCTCTCTTTGTTTTGGATCGTTAGTTAAAGTGGAAAAAAAATCTTTTACGAATAAAGAGTTTGCGAATGAAGTAGCAAAGGCGTTAGATGGTTATAAGAATAATTTGGCTTCTTCTAAGTCTAATGTAAATCTATTGATTTTGGACTCTGCCACAACGGGACGAATGGCGGTACTCTATTATCGGAATATGGACAAGGAGCTGTATTTCGGTAGACTTACGAAATGGCATACAAGTTGTGTATGGCTTCATCGTTATCGCAAAGATCAGAATGGAGATTATATACAATTTTATGGTGCCCCCGCAACAAAGGATATTGCTTATGCGGCATATGGCCCCAAGGCAAATGATAAAGTGGTCAAAGGGCTGATGGAGCGTATGCTGCCATGTATCGTCGATGAAAGAAAAATTCCTTCAGACATTATCAAAAGCGCTTTCCACCGGGCATCCAATCCCGTTTCTATGGAGAAGTGGGAATGGGAGAAGACACTTAGCATTACATGTGCCTTGATTAATAAAGAGGAGGGATACGAGGTGGCTCTAGATAAAGAAATCGATGACCGCAGTTATTTGTTTGGACGTATGCTGGCGGTTGCTGATGTTTTGGAAAGACGTGCGTTAGGCTCGGAAGAGACACGTGCAACAAATGCGATTCGCTATATGAATTCATTTTCGCAGCATCCTGAGCGGACATGGAGAGTTATACAAGCGAGTTTGCAGCCGTACCAGGCGCGATTGGGAGCAAAAGGATATTATTTATCTTCATTGATAGATGAAATTGCCTCCAAACTCAAATGCGAAGACTTCAATAATAAGCCTTTGTCAGGCAAATATTTGTTAGGATTCTATAGTCAAAGACACGAACTTTATCAAAAGAAAGAAAAAGATACAGAGTCAAATGCAAGTCCAGATGAGAATTCAGAACATTCTAACTAAAAGGAGAGGTTAACATGCCAACCTTAGATCATAAAATTGATTTTGCAGTTATATTCTCAGTTACTAAAGCGAATCCCAATGGAGATCCCTTAAATGGAAACCGTCCGCGTCAGAATTATGATGGACACGGCGAAATTTCGGATGTGGCCATCAAGCGCAAGATTAGGAATCGTCTTCAAGATATTGGTGAGTCTATCTTTGTTCAATCCAATGACAGAAGTACAGATCAATTCAAAAGTTTGAGAGAACGTGCTGAAGCTAATGAGGCATTGGCTAAAATCATAAAGGCAAAGGATGGATCAAACGAAGAGTTTGCACGATTGGCCTGCGAGGAATGGATTGACGTTCGCTGCTTTGGTCAAGTGTTTGCTTTTAAAGGAAGCGGGGACAAAGGGGTTTCCGTTGGTGTGAGAGGACCTGTGTCTATACATACTGCAACTAGTGTCGATCCAATCGATATCACGAGCATGCAAATTACGAAGAGCGTCAACTCTGAGCCAGGGAAAACAAAGGGTTCGGATACAATGGGGATGAAACATAGAGTAGACTTTGGCGTATATGTTTTTTATGGCAGCATTAACACGCAGTTAGCCGAGAAGACTGGATTTACAAACGAGGATGCGGAAAAAATCAAGCAAGCGCTCATTACATTATTTGAAAATGATGCATCTTCTGCAAGGCCAGAAGGAAGTATGGAAGTACTCAAAGTGTATTGGTGGGAACACCAATCCAAATTAGGGCAGTATTCTTCTGCTAAAGTGCATCGGTTATTATCCGTGAAAGCAAATAAGGAAGAACCAAGATCAATTGAAGATTATACGATCTCTTTAAATGAGTTGGACAGATTGAAGGTTGAAATCATCGATGCTCCTTAATGATAAAGACAATTACTTAATGTTGTCTGGTATTCAACATTTTCAATTCTGCAAGCGGCAATGGGCACTTATTCATATTGAACAACAGTGGGAAGAAAATGTACGGACGATTGAAGGACAGCATCTTCACCGAAATGCGGATAATCCGTTTACGAGAGAGAAGCGTGGTGATAAACTCGTTATTCGTTCTATGTCTGTAAGATCACACGAGCTTAAACTTACTGGCATTTGTGATGTAGTAGAATTCATTAAAGATCCGCGTGGTGTTGAGATAAGTGGGGCCGAAGGAAAATATTTGGCCTACCCGGTTGAGTATAAGCGCGGCAAACCAAAGACGGATGAGTCAGATGTACTTCAATTGGCGGCACAGGCAATTTGCCTGGAGGAGATGCTTCTTTGTGAAGTGCAGACGGGTTATATCTTCTACAAGGAGATTATGCACAGGGTTGAAGTCCAGCTTACCGATGATATTAAGCAGAAGGTGAGGCTGGTTGCCGCAGAAATGCAAGAATACTATACGCGCAGATATACTCCAAAAGTAAAAACAGGATCATTCTGCAAAAGTTGTTCCCTTCTCCCGATATGCCTGCCCGAACTGATGAATAAACGGTCGGTCAAAAGTTATATTGAAGGGAAGATCCAAGAATGAAGCGTCTTCTTAATACGTTATATATAACCCAACCGGATGTGTATTTATCGCTTGACGGCGATAATATATTGTTAATGAAGGAACAAGAAAAGCTGGGGAGGCTCCCGCTGCATAATCTGGAATCTATCGTTTCTTTTGGCTACACGGGAGCTAGCCCTGCGCTAATGGGGTATTGTGCGGACCGGAATATTTCAATCACCTTTTTAACGATGAGCGGCAGATTTTTGGCGAGGGTTATTGGACAAAGCAAGGGCAACGTTGTTCTAAGAAAAAAGCAATATCTGGTATCTGAGGATGAAGGCTTGTCAGCGAAAGTTGCCCGTAACTTCATTGTGGGGAAGATATTTAATCACAAATGGATGATTGAGAGAATGACACGGGATTACCCCATGCGGATAGATGTCGATCAATTCAAACATATCAGCCAACAACTATCGTCTATTCTGCTGGAAGTTAGATCTTGCGAGGATTTAGAGCGGCTAAGAGGATTGGAAGGTCAAGCTGCTGTAAGTTACAATAAAGTAATGGGCCAGATGATTTTGCAGCAAAAAGATGATTTTTACTTCCATTCACGCTCTCGCAGGCCCCCGTTAGACAATGTGAATGCTATGCTGTCACTTGCTTACACATTGTTGGCTAATGATATGGCAGCTGCTTTGGAAGCGGTCGGATTGGATGCTTATGTTGGCTTCTTGCATCGGGATCGGCCTGGACGGGCTTCTATGGCATTAGATGTGATGGAAGAGTTAAGAGGCGTATATGCGGATAAATTTGTCCTCACATTAATTAATAAAAAAATGGTGAACAAAGACGACTTCTTCAAAAAGGAAAATGGCGCAGTACTTATGACAGATGACGCCAGAAAGAAATTTTTGGATGCCTGGCAGAAAAAAAAGCAAGAAAAAATTATGCACCCATACTTGGGAGCGAAGATATCCTGGGGCTTAGTGCCACATGCCCAAGCACTTTTATTAGCGCGTTATTTACGCAATGATTTAGACGAGTACCCTCCATTCTTATGGAAGTAGGTGACAAGGTTGCTGGTTTTAATAACTTACGATGTATGTACGACCAATAGTGATGGGCAAAGAAGGTTGCGAATGGTTTCGAAAACATGCCAGAACTATGGCCAGCGGGTTCAGAACTCTGTCTTTGAGTGTAATGTAGATGCAGCTCAATTTGCCAGTCTAAAGATTCAACTTAAAGATATTATTGATCCGGAAAAAGATAGCCTTCGCTTTTATCAATTGAGGAATAATTACAAGAACAAGGTTGAGCACATTGGTGTGAAAGAATCCATTGATTTGGAAGAACCATTAATTTTCTAGTGCGGATGTATGGTGCGAATGTGAAGTGCACATAAAATTCCTGAGGTATTCGCACCATGTTTTTACCATGTATATCCACTTTTTTGTCTATAGGCATTTTAAGATGCATTCAAACTGAGCAAAAAAATCATTTTTTTAAATGATATGATCAAAATAGGTTTAATTTTGAATGTTTCTCTCAATTTTCGCAGTCGCATCCCATGTGGATGCGTGGATTGAAATTCCGACATGATGTCGATCTCGTCTTGCACCGTTGTAAGTCGCATCCCATGTGGATGCGTGGATTGAAATCAGTATCTATCCATGTGTTGTTGTGCCGGGGTAGGTCGCATCCCATGTGGATGCGTGGATTGAAATCACAAAGAGTAGGGTATCCCCAACTTTGGTGGGACCCCCGTCGCATCCCATGTGGATGCGTGGATTGAAATTATAATGTGTCTCCACCCTGTACGATCACTCGTTTTGTCGCATCCCATGTGGATGCGTGGATTGAAATCCTCATTCGACGTTTTAATTGTTCGATGGTGCGCATGTCGCATCCCATGTGGATGCGTGGATTGAAATCTCTTGTACTTACTGGACTTATCTGGTTCTTTTTTGGTCGCATCCCATGTGGATGCGTGGATTGAAATTTTTACCTGAATTTGAAACATAGTATTGCTTGTACCGTCGCATCCCATGTGGATGCGTGGATTGAAATTGTCTTTTTGCCCCCAGTGACCAGTTGGATAATGCAGTCGCATCCCATGTGGATGCGTGGATTGAAATCTTTTACCGTAGGGATGATAGTGTACCGGGGAATAGTCGCATCCCATGTGGATGCGTGGATTGAAATATCAAAAAGGGGAAGATATGAAAGGGCGGCCTTGTCGCATCCCATGTGGATGCGTGGATTGAAATAAGAAAGAAGCGTATATGATCGAAATCGCGGCGAATGTGTCGCATCCCATGTGGATGCGTGGATTGAAATCATATTGCTATGTCTTCGCTCTGCTTTGATATGGGTCGCATCCCATGTGGATGCGTGGATTGAAATCTTCTTCCCTAGCAAGATGAATGACTAAAATTGCTACCGTCGCATCCCATGTGGATGCGTGGATTGAAATTGAAATCTGCACGATAGATGAAGCCATTGGGAGCCGTCGCATCCCATGTGGATGCGTGGATTGAAATAAATGAAAAAAGAAAAATTAGTTGAATATTGTGGTAGGTCGCATCCCATGTGGATGCGTGGATTGAAATAGCAATAGTTGCTTCTACCGCTAATTTTATTAGGGGTCGCATCCCATGTGGATGCGTGGATTGAAATAAGGTGGATATGAAAGGAATTCTTGAAGGCGTTACTAGTCGCATCCCATGTGGATGCGTGGATTGAAATGTCAAAGTCGGTGTTCCACAATACATTTATTGTGTAGAGTCGCATCCCATGTGGATGCGTGGATTGAAATACAGTAGCTAAGTTGCTTATAGGGCTCGTACAAGTCGCATCCCATGTGGATGCGTGGATTGAAATAACCTGAAAGCCAGGAGATTGATGAAGATGAAATTGCTAGTCGCATCCCATGTGGATGCGTGGATTGAAATTTTTTACGTAGACTACGAGGTCACTCCCGCAGGTTGTAAAGGAAGCTCTGGAAACCAGAAACAAAGCAGCCGTGGCAGACGTTACGAGCTTGCCTCCAATATGCTACACCGATGGGTAAAAGAGTATGAGTCAGGAAAATGGGGAGTGATTTCGGTAGAGGGGATTTGCCCTCTGGA
>Ga0224749_1051_pt2 | contig 16028 bp, 13 predicted proteins | sample LIM_F_Vancomycin_3_FD_182078 | JGI IMG/M metagenome (GOLD analysis project Ga0224749, IMG submission 182078) | Enriched cells from gastrointestinal tract of the lab mouse from Pacific Northwest National Laboratory (PNNL), Richland, Washington... | ecosystem: Host-associated > Mammals > Digestive... | reverse complement strand
GATCGGGGGTCATCTTTTTTAATGTCCATTGGTAGCGCTCTGAATTGTAATAGCTTATGTAATCAGCGACACGTGTCCTGGCTTCATCAACGGTTTGGCAGTCTATAAAATCAACTTCGTCTTTCATATGGCCGAAGAACGATTCCATGGAGGCATTGTCCCAACAATTCCCCCTGCGAGACATGGATTGCTTGAAGCCAGCATTGGCGATGAGCTGCCTCGTTCTAGGGTGTGTATAATGCATCCCTTGGTCTGAATGAAAAATGGCTTCAGGGTGAATGCTTCCGTCTAGTCGCTGCAGCAGGCGATGAAGCGTCTGTTCGACAAGTGAAAGCCCGAGAGTCGTTGAGATGCAATTAGCTAGTATTTGTCTGGTTGCCCCGTCCTTCACGCAGGAAAGGTACGCCCATTGTCCGTTCCCATAACGCAAATAGGTGATATCGGTGAGAAATACTTTCTCGGGCTCGCCTTGGTCAAAATGACGCTTGAGCAAATTCGGATAGGTCTGGTGTTCGTGTGTTGCCCTTGCTATTTTGCGGTAAGGATTCGCTTGGCGTATTACCGCGACTAAACCAGCCTTACGCATCAGTCTGCGGATCTTTTTGTGATTCATAACCACACCGTTTATTTGCTCAAGACGCATCTTTATGACCAACGCGCCTGCTCGGCCACGCAATGTATCAAAGTGCTGCTTGATGAGGAAGATGTCTCGTTTGTCAGCCACTGCGCGAAGCTGACGGTCCTCCTCAGTTGCAAGCCATCTGTAGTAGCCGCTTGGACTTACAGATGCAAGCTCACACAAATAGCGCGTCATACGCTTTAGTCCATATGCTTGAATGATGCGGTAGATAATCTCGTAGCGCTCAAAGGGCTTTAGCGTTTCTTTTGCCTCTCGAGCGCTTCGAGCTTTTTTAGCAACTCCACCTGTGCTTCCAGCAGGTTAATCTTGGCCTTTACCCGTTTCAATTCTTCTTCCACCGACAACTCACCAACTGGCTTCCTCCCCGTGCTACCCTTGCCACGTCGTTCCGAGGCGAGTCCTTCTTCACCATACTGGTTGTTTATGTCACGCCACCGTTTTAGGCAGTGCTTAGGCTTTTTATGACCGATGATATCCAAGTCAAAACCAGCTCTAATAAAGATCTCAGAAGGCGTCTGCCCCTCTGCGTAGGCTTTTACCGCTGCCAACTTAAACGCAGGTGTATAGGTGATGACCGATTCCGATACATGCTGTACGTTGGGGTTTGCCTCCAACTTTCTCATCTGCTCTTCTGTAAATACAATTCGTTTCAACTTTCCCATGCTCATCTCACTCCCATCTCTTACCTTTGATTAAAACACAAATGACCCATAAGGGGGTCACTTTTTTCAAAGTGTCCTTCTTATGGGTCACAGTTCATCCTCAAAGGCTCTTTCTATGGTGGTACTTCCACACACCGCGGGTCAATTGTTATTATTCTTTTTTACTGCACTCTTACCGGTACTATATAGGCCGCATGAAGTAAGACCGCAAATAATACCATACAAAATGCCTGTTTTAATGTCCCATATTGCCATATATGCAATACCTGCCGCGATACCTAGGGATAACAGATAGAACCGGAACCAGACGAACTGGCAACCCGATTCCTTTCGCCATCTCCACAAGACCGACTATTACAGCAACAATAACAACATCTGTGATTTCTATATTCATATTGACCTCCTACAGGCTACTCGCCAAAATGTGGTTGTTAAGCCAGGTCAATTCATCTATGGTAAGGGTATGGTTTTCAATCTTGACCATCCAGCACTAATCTGTAAATTTCCCTGCATTCCAGGCTTTCCCTATGTTGTCATAGAGCTGTTTCCATTGCCAATCTTCCAGTTGTAATGTTCTATTCATGTTGTCTTCCTCTCCTTCACTGTATGCTTGTTTAATTCGTTCTATAAAGCTTGGCACTCTTCCCTCATCTAACATCCTGTGCGGGCAGTATTTGCCACTCCAGTGCTGGTGCGGAACCACATTCTCAACTGGAATGCAAAACTGTTTCATAAGCTGGACAATGACAATAGCCGCATTGTCCTCGGCCTTATAATATCGGTTACCGCCGGACTTGGAATAACAAATTTCTACGCCGATGGATTGACGATTTCCTGTTCCGTTCCCATCTCCGCAATACCAGGCATTTCGATCAAAAGGAATGCCCTGAACAGCTTCTTTATCGTCCACAGCAACGTGGAACGAAACCTCGTTATTGTTTCCGGTCATATAACGGATCTCATTTTCTGCGGGAGCATCATTAGCCGTATTATGATAGGTGATATATTTCGGTGCCATTTTATTCGGACATTTAATGCCATATTTACTTGGGTCTACTAACATTTTTCTGATTTGCATCATTCAACACCTCCTCTTCATGTTTTCCTTTTAAAATTCCTTTGATCTCGGCAATATCACTTGAAAGAAGGCTAAAAGACTTTGCTTGCTCTCGGATAACTTCCTGATTCTCACTAATGGTCTTTTGATACTCCTTCTCCCGCACTTCATTCTTTTTCATCGTGGTAAAAAGCAACCAGATAAACAGAGCACCAAATATCCCGATATTTAGCGCTGTATTAAAAATTTGTTCCTCCATTCATGGTTCCTCCTGTTAATTCTTTAATCATACTTCAACTATAATTTTAAAGATTTCTAGAGGAGCATATATTTTTTCACTTATCAATGAAAATTTCATTTCCATATGTCCCCTCCTGTTTTTGAACATAAAAAAACGCCTGATCATCTGGCGTTTTATTTCCACATTAAAATAAAAAAAGGGCAACAAAAAACCGAGGTACATTAACCTCGGCATTTTTATTTAACTATGAATACTGCCTTCCAACCGGGGCCTCTGGCGATAATACCCCACTGGTATTTGAATCAAACAAGTTTTTTCTTCCCGGGTCAACCTGTATATCTCATCGCACATGATCACATTAAATCCTAAGAGCGGATGGCCTCCCATCCCGAGAGCGGAGGCCGCCAACAATAAACGCTGTACAAGCATACCCGCTTCCATCTGCTGAATGCGGTAGCCTCTGTATCCCAAGACGGTTTTAAGGTGATCCTTATCTCCTATTACATGAAAACAAAAAGGGACCTGAAATAAATTAACGTTCCCAAAAGTCATAGCCCGCTGTAAAAGGAATCGCTGATTTCCCGGCTCTATCTCCCATAAAGCATGAAAAGTACCATCATAACGGTATGCCCCATCGGGAATGCCTTCTACGCCATGCAAACAGACATACAATTCAACCCGGTTCCCCGTCAGCCGGTCAGTCCCCCCGATCTCATCCAAATCGTTTTGGTAAAGGAAGGAGGCCGCTGCTTCTTGCAGTAGTGCCGAGAGCTCATGATTGCTAACCTTGCCTAAAACGAAGTCCATTTCCGGAGAAAATCTCTTTCGGCATACTGCAGCAAAATCATACCCCAGTTTTTTTACACGAGGCAGAAATGCCACCTTCAGGCCATAGTTAATACATTTCTTACTTTCAATCCGTTTAAATGACAACGTTGATTCCAGCATAGATGCTTCGTTCATTCTGATCAGATCCGGATACTCTTTCACCCTTCGTGACCGGACGTAATGATTATGCCTAACAGCTGCCAGACTCCGGCACAATCCGGTTGCAGAAACATCCGCTTCTTTCTCTTCTTTCTTATAGACACGCCGGATATTAACCGGCTTCTTGGATAATGGAATTATAGCATAAACACTTTCTTCTTGTTCGGACAGACCGAGCAGATGGTTGATAGCGCGATCAAGAAACTGGACATAGACCCTTGATGCAAAACCAAACCGTTTTGACGCTTCCAGCAATTGCCCGATCACCACTCCCGCATCCAGACCTTGAAGACGGTAAGAAAAGTTATAATACTTATAAAAATTTTTCCAAAAAAAAGTCGAAACAAAAACAGTGCCAAAGCAGGCCGATACATCACACCGGTTTCCGAGTACCCGGCTCAAATAGAGATCAAAATCACCTTCACGCAGCAAGATCAGACGGTGATGCGCCACATCATAATGGTACACCCCAAAAGGCAGATCCTCCAGCTTCAGATACACGTATATTTCATTAGGGTACAATGCCCCTCCGGAAGGAGTAAACCGCCTATACGAATGAAATATGTTCATGCTTTCGTTTCTTGCATCCAAAGGTAAGACAGACTGGCAAATTTGAGTAAGACCATATACGTACCAGAGAAAATGACCTATTTCGTGAAAGTCAGGCTGCCCAGAGATGTCCCGGGTTTCTACCGAAAGCGGTATTTCCGGAGAAAACGGAATTACGGGCAAACCGCGGTATAGTTTATAACTAAGCGGAGCGTCTTCCCAGTCTACCTCTAATTCCGGGGGTCTTGCTTTGTCGGTCTCAAAATGAAGATCGTGTACAAATGATTCCAGGCTCATCTTTCTCTTCCTCCATATATCGGCTTATGGAAACGGGTGAGGATACGGATTGAGCTGTCCGTAACTCAATGGTTCTTTCACATAACCGAGTTCCATCGGCACCCTAAGTACCCTATCCAAACCTTCCAATCGTATCAGGTGATGGCCAAACGTCATTGGCAGCATTCCCGGGATCAGCACTTTTACACAGTATAATCCGTTGCGTACGATTTCAGGTGTTGACTGGTCGACTACAATCACGTCTAGGTTCAACCCTCTGAATGCCTGTATAATATCCTTCAGGTCGTCAGTCAGATCCGCATACTGTTTCTTCTGTCCGAAAGCTTCAGCAAAGGTGTACATAGGACGGTTATCATCCAATAAAAAATTGAGTCGTTCCTCTGATTCCCGTAAACCATATAACATGGAATGGTCCTCCATCTGACGCACCAGAGAAGAATCGTATAACATTCGTACATATTCGTCTTTGTTTGCTTCCAATTTATCATCAAGCGCCAGCATCAGGGCTGCCAATTCATGAACTGAGCTTTTCGCTGCCCGAACCGGATCCGGATGAGATCCGGCCGCACAAATAAGATTCATTCCCTTCTGTTTCCTGTTTTTTGCCAGAGCCCAAATACTCGGAATACTGTTCTCCATCGTGGCATTAAAGAAAAGAACATCATACCCTGCTACCACTAGCAATCGTTCGACCATCATCTGCAATTCCGGATCACCTGAGGAAATAGGGTCAAGGCGCGGGAGGGGCAGTTGCGCGTACCAGGTCATCAAAAAGGCATCCCGTTCCACCACTTCCAAAATCCCATAGAAGATGGCTTCTTCCAGGCTTCCGCCTAATGCGCATCCATTGGAGGTTTCATAGACGAGGCCATTTCCGCAACCCATGCTGTAATAAGCAAGCAGTTCAGGTACAAGAATCGGCTGTTCCCGTAAAAACGAATAGCCCCATACCCAATCTATAGAGCGGTCCGGGTCAAACGGTTCGAACGGGAAATCAGGTTGTGCATACTGTTCTTTTGTATAAACACCCACTTGTACAGGATTGAGGGCTTGATCCGACAAATTGCGGAAGCTGTCATGAACGGAGGTTCTTTTACCGCGGGGCGCCAAACCGCAATATCGTTCCAGCCCCTCCATAATGGCAGTCATTTCACTATCTGAATAAGAATGAGTCCGGCCGGCCGTCACTTCATCCCCCATGAACAAAGGCAAATTCACACTCACCTCGGAAAAAGCCGACTTGAGATCAACCATTTTTCCATTCATAAGACCTGTTCGGGTATCCAGATAATCTCTGGCCAGAACATCTTTTAGCTCAACCATGGAGCGGGCACGATAACTATCGGCGCTTACCTTTGGACTTGGTTGCAGGTCAATTTGGGCGCTTTCTGATGTATCATCCGGCAACTGGCCGCAAAACGAACACTGCGGGTCAGGAAGAAAAAAGTGAAGAGAGCTCTCCAGCGTTTTTAAATTGATCAAATATACCCGGCCTTCCGAACAGGCCGGGCTGCCCTGCAGCACTCTCTGTACTTCTGCCGTGAGCAGATAGGATAAATGCAAAAGTCCCGTGCGTGAAGCCCATACATCACGGGGTACTTTCCCTAACGCCAACATTTTCAATTGCAGCTCCGACATTTCCTTGCGGTCGCTTCCCGCCAGCATACGCCTCATATCCGCACATTGAGAGCACCCCGGCTTATTTGGCTGAACAAGCGGTCCGATCACTCCCTCACCAAATGAAATGAAACCTCTTATCCAAGAAACCCCGGTATTATGCAACAACTTTTCAGCATCATGAAAAGCCGATGGATGCCAACTATCCCGAATTAACAAAACCAATTCTGCCTCTCTCGGCATCTCTGTCATAAAGTTTGTCTGCCTAATAACCTGACATGAACCGGAAAGTTCCGAATGCACAAAATCTGCCAGCAAACCTTCTCCGATAATCACCACTGCTGCATTCACCGGGATTCCTCCTCTCGCATCAGTATACCAACTACGCTTATCCGCGATTCTTTCAAAAACGGCTCCACGGCTACATCAAAGATCAAAATCCGCTTGCCGCTTCGTTTAAGCACCTGGAGAGCCGACTTAAGAATCTCCGAATATGCCGTTTCTTTAGAATGAGGGATCTTAAGGCTTAGTGATGTCTTATCCTCTAGAAACACGCTAGAATCCTCCCAACCCTGCGCCCTGGGACCGGCCTCGTTATTTTGTACCTTGAGCAGCGAGTACTCCAGTACATTTCGCAATGCCATTGTCGGACTTAAGGATACACTGCCGTACCATCTGCCGCCCGTTCTGACCCATGCGGCAGGGAAACCGAAAAGTCCGTCCCCATAACCGATTACCGGTTCTCCCTGTATAGCAGTCAATACCCGCAAATAGAACCGGCAGTGTTCATCCTCGATCTCACTTAACCGAATACGTTTGACAAGAAACTTCCGGCCTGTCTGCTGTTTGTACATCTCCTGGGACAAACACTTTTGCAACCCCCGACAAATACTTTCTGCCAGAGTCTCTCCGGCTCCAATGCCGACAAATTCTTTCTCCAAGCGAACTTCTTCCGCATAAGAGCAGGGGGCCTTAAAAAGCAAATGCGTCATTCGTGAAATATACGCTTCAATTCCCGAAAGGCCTGCTTCCCGCCTTGCCTCCCCGTGGGTTAGACCAGGGCTTATAATCTCCGGTAAAAGCCCGGCAGGCCCTGCGGACAACGGATCAGCTGGCTGAACCCGGCATTGAGCCAGTGGAAGCTGCCTCAGATCCCCCTCGTCCCAAATGTGAAAAATCCCTGTCTTTGGTGATGTCAACCGGGTGAAAACTTGGAACAATCGGTTCGGTTCATTTCTTGTGGAGTTTTGCCCAAGTTGCTTCTCGATATCTTGAATCATTTCAGTTAACGTATGTCCGGATACTTCCGGATGCGGCAAGAATGTATTCCAATCTCCTTCCATCGTTTCCAGATCAAGCAGGAAAACTTTATTGTCGAGCTCCGATGGAGTTACTCCAGTAACCGCCTTTAACAATTCAAATGCGGTTATATTCGCCAACATCGCCCCCGCGGGAGAAGAATATATATGGTTCTGTGAATCTTTGCATAGTGCTGATTTGTGTAAGCGGCGGAAAGCTGACTCCCAACATCCCTGAGAATCCGGGTGAACTGTCGGACCCGCCATTCCCACCTGTTCAATGCATATGGCCGGAAGAAACATTTTCTTTTCCACTCTGCAAACTGAATGAAGAAGCTTTAGCTCCTCAATATCACCCGTCTGTGAAACATATAAAATCGAGTCATACGGATGTACAGCCTCTTGCCATGCTGATCCCCCCCTATTCAGGGTGATTTCCTTTACCGCTACCTCAGGATCCGATATGCAGGCATGATCCGCTAATTCGGTCAGCCTTTGCCGATTAGTCGGGAGCGTGTCCGTGATCAGCATATGGAACTTTGGCAATCCCGATTCGAATAAAGCGGCAACCAAAGAAACAAAAAAGGGGCCGGAACCGACCGCTAATACTTTCGCTTGGCGATAAGTTTGGAACCGGTATGCACCTGAACCGCCCAAATTATCTAAAAACTCAATTTGAGAAGCGTACTTCTTGAGCACCTGATCTTTCAATTGATGAGGACGGTCTTGGCTTACATCCCGGATAAAACCGTTTTGGTACAACAACTCGGCAATTTCATACAAACGGTCCCGGTGTGGTTCAGGCAATCCGTCTGTCAAATCTTCCAGTGTATTTTCTCCATTAAAGACCGGAATCAGCATTTCAATCCACTTATCAATCATCTCGCCTTCCATTTGGAACGAAACCAGGTTATTCCGAAAATAAACACTTCCGTTCGCATCGGGGAGAAAACTCGTATCCCCTTTCACTTTAAGGCGCATAGAAGGGTTCAAAGTTGTCATTTCATTCCTCCTTACCTGAACCTTTAATTCCATCTATCTCCTTAAGACTATGTATGGCTATTTGTCCTTTATTCCTGATAAGCCCCTGAGTCTGATGACATCAGGGGCATACCGGCGTCTTTCACTTTAAGCAGCCTTGATTTCGGCAGAAAATTAGAAGCAGCGGGCACAGCGGTGAAAACAATTTTGGAAACAATTGTGAAAACATCGATGAAAGCACCTGTGGAAACACCGATGAAAACCACCACAAAATCCGCTGCAGAAACCGCCACAGAATCCTGCACAAAACCCTCCACAAAAACCAACACACAGCCGGGTCGGATCAGAAGCGAACTCGCCTTGGCTGCCCCAAGGCGTTGCCTGTCCCGCATTGAAGTCAGAAACTTTCAGCATTTGTAAGTCTTGTTTGAAATTATCCATTCTTAATACACCCTCCGAATTTAATTCATAAAACATCACCTTGCAGTTTGTAGTTCACTAGGAACTTAAGAAGATCATTTAAGTCATGCCAGTTAAATTGGTCAACTCCTCGACAATCCTCCTCAGTAAAAGATAATTCACTTTATGAAATACAGTCCGCTCTTGTTACTGAATTGAATACCTAATTTATAGACCGGGTCCCTTTACTCTCTCAAAATGATGCAACTATAACAGGAACATCTGCACAATCTCAATTTGATATTCCCTCATACTATATAGCGTAAAGCTTATTCTTAATGAAAAGGAGTTGGATAAAAATGGGTTACACCTGTGGAGGATATGGCCTGTTTACTAGCACGGGTACTATTCTGGTTCTCTTCATTCTGCTGGTTATTGTCAGCCGTTCTTTTCTTTATTAATTGAATTCGCAGGAGCGCCTTGGCTCAAGGCGCTCGTTTTTTTACCGTTCCATTTACATCATCCCCGTCCTCAGAAGCCAGATAGTAGGTACGCCCTGGCAATATCAGCAGGGGAGCCCAGACGTTTGAGCGTACTTGCTCAACCATCTTCTCCAGGACTTTTTCGGGTACTTTCAAAGCCACCGAGGTTTTAATGAACCCGGGAGCTACCGCATTAACCGTAATTCCCTTGCGTCCCAATTCCTTTGCCCATGTTTTGGTCAGGCCAATCACGCCCGCCTTCGTTGCTGAATAGTTGGACTGGCTAATATTCCTGAAAGAACGACAATGGATGAGGTGCTGATGATTTTACCTTTCAGATTTACTTGACTTCTTTAAAACCGTTCTTTTTACATTCATCAAGAAAAGATTTCCCTGCCTGCTGATCATATTTCAAAAGACGGTGATATCCATTTATTGAATTTATTTTTTTTATTTGGATATTCTAAATCGTAATTTAAAAAACAACCTACAGATAATAAAACATGGAGTTTACAACAAAATGACTATCGTAAATATAAACGGACATTCGATGAATTATATAGATCGTGGAGAAGGGAGTGCCGTTCTCTTCATTCATCCTCCAGTACTTACAAGCTTGAATTTCATTTATCAAATCCAAGAACTGTCCCCATCTTTTCGAACTATTGCTTTTGACATAAGGGGACACGGGAAAAGCCAGCCTTCCGCACAGCCGATTACTTATCCGCTAATAGCGGAAGATATCGTGCAGCTGATAGACCGTCTTGGTATCAATAAATGTTTCTTATGCGGTTATTCTACCGGGGGTACCATTGTACTTGAATTTCTTCTGAACTATCCTGATCGGGCTTGGGGAGGTGTGGTTATCGGAGGAATGTCGGAAGTGAATGATTGGTGGTTAAAAAACCTGATATCCGTAGGTGCCGGCCTCGCCAAAATCGGAGCCGTAAACACACTCGCATTTTCTACAGCCTGGGGACAAACTAACAAACTCTCTTTGTTCCGTAAATTATACAAGGATGCAAGAAAAGGAAATGCCCGAAATATAGAACAGTATTACCGATACAGCTTAACCTATAATTGTACCTCACGACTTCAGGAAATCCGCCTTCCTGTTTTGCTGATTTACGGTGAGAAAGACAGGCATTTCCACCCCTATGCGAAAATTCTATATGACCGGTTGCCAAATAGTGAACTGGTTTTCATTTCAAAAGCTAACCATAGAATTCCAACGAAAGTACCTGTTCTATTAAATGAATTAATTGAGAAATTCGTAAACAAGCTTGGTCAATCATGAAAAAGGGATTGTTATCCAAAAACTAGGGCGGCTATTGCGAACAGGTATGCCTGTTTTACAATTAACATAATCGGGTTTTGACTGGATACGGATTCGATCATGTTGGCTTACAAAAATAGATTCATACATTCTATTGTTTTACACCTCACATTCTTCGTTTATTTGATAATAGCATAGGTTCAATAGGTTCTGTTTAATATTTGGTTTTCACTTAAGTTCAGAGCCAACCGCCCACGCCGCTAAACATTACATTTTATATATCTGCTCTTTTTAATAAGCTTATTTTTTCATTTTGCGATGTTATAAAAATAAGGGACTATCCAATTATCATCCTTGATGACTTTTGAAATAGGTCCCTTATCTTTCAACTATACACTTTTTCTTACAATATTGCAGTAAGAACGGACTGTCAAGAAGTAGTAACCAACATAAATAAGCACATAAGCCACCATGCTCATCACAAGCGGAAGCTTGTCAGAGACTTCAAAAATAAGGGTTGCCGTGTTGAGGGCAAAGATACTGTGCAAGATTCCTACAATCAGAGGTGCTACGAAGATAAAAGCAATTTGCTTGCCAATCCCCTTCTTCATTTCCTTCGGGGTTACACCTACTTTGCGTAATATGTCGTACTTGGCTTTATCCGCATTGGCTTCGGACAATTGCTTGAAGTAAATAATAGAGCCTGTGGCAATCAGGAAAACAAGTCCGACAAACGTCCCCACGAAGATCATAATACCCATGTCCTCCATTCCGGACCGGTAAGGATTATAGTAATTTTCGTCTTCCCCATTCGTAGCTTTATCAATAGCTGCGGTTAATTCCTTACTGCTATTCTGATCCTTTACATTGATTAAACGGATTTCTGTCTCCTTTTGGGCAGGATTTGCCTGTAAAGCTTTTTGATAAATTTGATCAGGTACAACAACCGCGTCGATAGTAAAATTATTTTTTAATGAGTATTCTTCACTTTTAATAATCTTCAAATTAACGGTTTCTTTTCCCGCAACTAAGGAAAATGTTTTTTGCTTCTCTTCGAAGCCCAATTTCTTACTTAAAGAAGCATTTGGATCATACTTAATAGCTTCTCCGATCCCCAGTTTTGGTTCTACATTCCTTCCAAAAGCGTGAGCCCATTTTTTAAATTCACTAAACGCTATAATTGTTGGCTTATTTTTGTCATCCAGTTTTTTTGACACATTAATTTTTTTGTCCTCGTCATGTGCTCCCCCCTTGACCTGAAGAGTTTTTATCGTAAGATCCTTTTCAACAGGATGATCTCCTTTGAATTCATTTAGAGCCTGATCCACTTTCTTATTCACTTCAGGGGAGGTCACTTCGTAAGTATAACTGTATGGATATATCATTTCTGTTTGCTTCCCAACATTAAAGTAAAGCGAAACCGAAGTCCCAACAGCCACAAGCGTAACTGCGCTGAGGATAGCGATGGTGGCCAGTGTGGTAGCATTTCCTTTAATCCGGTAGAGGAGTTGGGATGTACTCACCAAATTCATTCCGTTGTAAAAACTGTTTTTATTCTTGCGTCTGATCCTGAGCAAAATAACGGTAAAGAAATGGAACAGCAGCCAAGTTCCGGCAACGGTAAGAAATAAAATAATCAAAGCAAGAGAATCCAACCGCACATTTAATTTCTTAGCAGCTTGAGCAAAATCATAAGCCAGATAATACCCGGAACCAATCATTATAACGGATAATAGGGCAATCACCAAAGAGCCTCTGGGAACCTTCTCTCCCTGACTGTCCGCCTTGAAGAGATCAATCAGTTTGAAACGGTAAATCAGCCTGTATCCTTGAAAAGATGTATATAAGATGATGACAAAGAAAACAAGGGCCGTGTTGAGAACGGCGGCCGCTGGAATCTCAAAATGGACACCCATTTCTGAATCCATAAGCACCAGCAATAGTTTAGTAAAACCACTGGATAGCAAAGCGCCAATGCCAATACCAACCACTAAGGCTATGAGGCCCATAAACAGATTCTCATAAGCCAGCATTTTGGCGATTTGTCTTTTTCTCACACCCAGAAGCGAGTATAACCCTACTTCTTTCTTGCGTTTCCGTGTGAAAAAGCCATTGGAATAAATAATAAACAAAGCGGAGAACAGGATTAACAATATACTAGCAAAAGTAAGAGCTCCCGATATTTTCTTGGAACTATCAGCTGCTTGCTGGATTTGAGAATTAAATTTAATCGCTGCAAAGGCATAGTAGATCACAATACTAAAGATCATGGAAAAGAAATAGATGGAATAGTTTTTAAAATTTCTCTTCATGTTACGTAAAGCAAGATTAAATAACGTCACTTACTCCACCCCCGATAGATGAAAGCATGTTCAGAATGGCATTAAAGAATTGTTTACGGGTCAGATCTTGCCTGTGAAGTTCCGTAAACAGCCGGCCATCCTTAATAAATAGAACTCGCTGACAGTAGCTGGCTGCGAAAGCATCATGAGTCACCATAAGAATGGTCACCCGATTTTTTTCGTTCATCTCTTTCATACTTTCCAGCAGGTCAGTTGCCGATTTTGAATCCAAAGCGCCTGTCGGCTCGTCCCCCAGGATCAGGCTCGGATTGGATACCAACGCACGGGAAGCCGCACAGCGCTGTTTCTGACCCCCGGAAATTTGATAAGGGTATTTATCCAAAATCGGATCAATGCCGAATTTTTTGGCAATGCGGACTACCCGCTCATCAATTCCAGCAGCTTTCACATGGGAAAGAGCAAGTGGCAGGGCTATGTTTTCCCTGACTGTCAGAGAGTCAAGCAGGTTATAATCCTGGAAAACAAAACCCAGCTTGTTTCGACGGAACAGAGCTAACTGTTCCTCTTTCATTCTCACGATACTTTGTCCGTCAATGATAATATCCCCGGAAGTAGGTGTATCGATAGTGGAAATCATGTTCATAAGAGTTGTTTTCCCGGCACCGGATGGTCCCATAATTCCAACAAATTCCCCTTCATTCACTTCCAAATCGATATGATCCAAAGCCGTATACATATTATTTTTATTACCGTAAGTTTTCGTAACACCTTTTGTAATCAGTACAGGTTTTGCCATTGTTTTTCTCCCTTCTTTTTATACGGTTTCTCAATCAAATCCAATTATCTATGAAATCTGAATAAGCAACCATTGATTAAAGTGACCCAATCTTACATTGTGGTCATGTAGAAAACAGCCATGTCATCAAAATAAATTTCATAAAAATTATTAAGCTTTCACATTTTATTTTTTACAAGAGGTCGTGGGGCGTGCTATATTTTACTTGAACGTTTTCTCGAATAAAAAAACCGCCACAGCATTTGCCGGGCGGCCGAAATAAGTTCTATTGATTAGAGCAATAAATATTGGTGCCATTTAAGTGATTATCAAAAAGGACTGCCAGAGTCGGTTATATTTTTCGCAATTTAAATTTTTGGTTTTCACCATTATGTTGTTCGTATACTATAATTTTTGTCAAATTGTCAGTTTTAGAACCCTCTACATCTAGTACTAAATTCGGATCCTTTTTACTTTTTATAATATAATAATCACCTAACTTCTCCAGAATCCAATACTGCTCTTCTTTATATTGATTAGGTGCAGCAAAAACCTGTCTGGAATTTGGGGTAACATTCCAAGCCAGTACTAAATCTTTGTCACGTACACTTTTTATCTGATAGGCAGCCTTATCTTTATCATATACAAATTCCCATCTTTGATTAGTCCCATCATGGCTACCATACAGTGTAACCTCATTATCCCCATTTTTATCCAAAACTTTTGTTTCATCTAAAGCAGTTACAATTTGACCTTCATTAAAAATTCTGTTCGGGATTGATATATTTTTTTCAACACTTTGATCAAATAAGTCCGTCATTATTATTTTAGCATAAGCGTTTTCGGGTAAGTCTATGGATTGGCTAATTTGACTTTGATAAGGTTTAATATGATCAATGATCTTAATTGGTTCGCCTGTCATATTTGCATTATTAAAAATTTCGATTTTAACTTTAAACTGTGGTGTACTCTGCTCTGCCAAAATCCATGATACATTAAAAATTCCATTTTCATAGCCAATAGTATGAATATTAAATTCTAATTTTCCGTTTTCAGGTTGCAAGGGCTGATTTAATTTAAATGTTTTGCCAGTACCAATTGTTGATTTAGAATCTCCTCCGGCTTTAAACCATACATACTCAGGAGTCGCCCCTCCGTCCCAACGATAATTAGATGGATCTTGACCTTTTACATTTTGTTTGTCCCATGAAATCCATTGTTTATCAGACAATTTCCGGCCATATCCATTTTTAAGACGCGCTTCTCGAACATCTTGTCCGTTTCCAGCCCAATCCTCTTGGAACGCCATTTGTCCATAATTAAAAGCAACATTTGGAACTGGAAAGTCCATAATTCCAATAAGTTTCCATTGTTTGTTTTCTCCGTCTCTTAACCACTGTCCAAACTTGGTATGGCCATCTTCTTGCCAAGAACGCATAGTCATTCGATACCACTTGTCGTTCTTCCAATTATATAATGTCTGTATCTTTAATCCTGTTCCTTCCCCTCCAAATCTGCTCGCTTTTGAATTTGGAGATAAATATTCATCTTTTATTGGTTGCTTAGATTTAATTGGATCCCATATTGCAAAGTGTAATGTCCGTTTGCCTTTTTCATCAAAACCAGTTTGTTGTTGAAAACCAGCATACCCTCCGGCTTCCCCTCCTTGATTCCAGTTATGTATAGCCCAGTACGTATAGGGTGCTGTTTGAACAGGCGACCAGTCTATACTGATTATATCTGAAGAAGCGCTTTTCTCAGGTGTAACATAAACCCCCGGAGCATTTGAATGTTTTGTTTTCACCTTGATTTCATTACTAGTATCCGAAATACCCTCATTCAAATCAACAGCTCTAACGGTATATCTATATTCGGTATTGGCTTTTACACCTTTATCTGTAAATCCAGTAGAAAAAGCCACTCCTACTTTATTACTATCACGATAGATATCGTACCTTTTTATACCAACATTACTCTTAGAAGGATTCCAACGTAGAGTTACGCTATTACTTTGAATATCTGTTACTTGTAAACCTGTTGGGGGGGTTGGAACTTCCGAAATGTTAGGTACTTTTCGCAATTTAAATTTTTGGTTTTCACCATTATGTTGTTCGTATACTATAATTTTTGTCAAATTATCAGTTTTAGAACCCTCTACATCTAGTACTAAATTCGGATCCTTTTTACTTTTTATATTATAATAATCACCTAACTTCTCCAGAATCCAATATTGCTCTTCTTTATATTGATTAGGTGCAGCAAAAACCTGTCTGGAATTTGGGGCAACATTCCAAGCCAGTACTAAATCTTTGTCACGTACACTTTTTATCTGATAGGCAGCCTTATCTTTATCATATACAAATTCCCATCTTTGATTAGTCCCATCATGGCTACCATACAGTGTAACCTCATTATCCCCATTTTTATCCAAAACTTTTGTTTCATCTAAAGCAGTTACAATTTG
>Ga0224749_1001_pt10 | contig 16177 bp, 9 predicted proteins | sample LIM_F_Vancomycin_3_FD_182078 | JGI IMG/M metagenome (GOLD analysis project Ga0224749, IMG submission 182078) | Enriched cells from gastrointestinal tract of the lab mouse from Pacific Northwest National Laboratory (PNNL), Richland, Washington... | ecosystem: Host-associated > Mammals > Digestive... | reverse complement strand
TTTCCAGGAATATTGATTCCGTGGAGCAGGTGCGCGGTCTGACGGAGTCGCTGCGGAAACTTTGCCTCCACCATCCTGTCATTGCCGTGGATCAGGAGGGGGGGCGGGTGGTTCGCACCGCTTCCCTGGGCTTGAATTTGCCCTCCCCGGCTTCGCTGGCCCGGCTCGGTTCGGTTGGCGGCATCGTGGAACTGGGCGCGGTGACGGCTCTGGCTCTCCGCTACCTGGGGGTGAACCTGAATTTTGCCCCGGTGCTCGATATTTGCCATGATCCGTCCGCAGCCAACGCGCTGCCCGGCCGCTGCTGGGGAGACAATGCGCAGGACGTTATTTCACGCGGCGGCGTTTATGTCTCCAACCTGCGCCGGGGAGGCGTGCAGAGCTGCGGCAAACATTTTCCCGGCATGGGGCGTGCCCTGGCGGATCCCCATTTCAGCCTTCCCGTGATCGGCCTGGATGAACGGGAGCTGTTCAAGACGGATCTGCTGCCTTTTCTGGCTCTGTGTCCGGCATTGTCCTCCATCATGTCCGCCCATATCATGCTGCCCCAGATTGATCCCGATTATCCCGCCACCTTGTCTGAACGGGTGATCAGGGGGCTTCTGCGTGACCGTCTCGGTTTCCGGGGTGTGGTGTTTACGGATGATTTGTGCATGGGGGCGATTACGACGCAGTATTCACCGGATGACGCCGCCTTCCTGTCCCTGAAGGCCGGATGCGATCTTCCTCTGATTTGCCATGACCCTCTTCCCTTTCCAGGAATATTGATTCCGTGGAGCAGGTGCGCGGTCTGACGGAGTCGCTGCGGAAACTTTGCCTCCACCATCCTGTCATTGCCGTGGATCAGGAGGGGGGGCGGGTGGTTCGCACCGCTTCCCTGGGCTTGAATTTGCCCTCCCCGGCTTCGCTGGCCCGGCTCGGTTCGGTTGGCGGCATCGTGGAACTGGGCGCGGTGACGGCTCTGGCTCTCCGCTACCTGGGGGTGAACCTGAATTTTGCCCCGGTGCTCGATATTTGCCATGATCCGTCCGCAGCCAACGCGCTGCCCGGCCGCTGCTGGGGAGACAATGCGCAGGACGTTATTTCACGCGGCGGCGTTTATGTCTCCAACCTGCGCCGGGGAGGCGTGCAGAGCTGCGGCAAACATTTTCCCGGCATGGGGCGTGCCCTGGCGGATCCCCATTTCAGCCTTCCCGTGATCGGCCTGGATGAACGGGAGCTGTTCAAGACGGATCTGCTGCCTTTTCTGGCTCTGTGTCCGGCATTGTCCTCCATCATGTCCGCCCATATCATGCTGCCCCAGATTGATCCCGATTATCCCGCCACCTTGTCTGAACGGGTGATCAGGGGGCTTCTGCGTGACCGTCTCGGTTTCCGGGGTGTGGTGTTTACGGATGATTTGTGCATGGGGGCGATTACGACGCAGTATTCACCGGATGACGCCGCCTTCCTGTCCCTGAAGGCCGGATGCGATCTTCCTCTGATTTGCCATGACCCTCTTCCCTGGCTGGATGGGCTGGCTTCCCGCCTGGAAAGTTTGAACGCCTATGACCGGTGGGATTCTTTCAAACGGGTGGAAAAGCTGAGCGACTCCCTGTGTTTCCCGTTTCCGGAAAAGGCTTCCCTGTGGGATTCCTGCCTCCGCCGTGCGGAGGCTCTATGCCGCCTGGAAGAGGACGGAGGAGAAAAACTGCCTTCATCCCCAGTCCAGAAATATTGAGGCAGGTGCCAATGACGGTTTTTGCCTGAGAATATGCCGGGAATGTCCCGGAAGATTTATTCCCGCGGCAGGGAGGAACAAAAGGAAAAGGTGTGTGGGCAATCAGTTTCTTTTGCGGCGAGCCGCCAGCAACGCCATTCCCAACAGGCCCAGCGAAGCCACAGTGGGCTCCGGAACGAGGTGGTTGTAGATACTTGAGGAATAGACTTTGACATAATCGATGTCGAATGCGGCTCCGGAATTGGCCAGCGTATTTTGGTCGATTCCCTTATTAACTCCTGCGTTTTCCACCCAGTTGCCTCCAATCTGCTGGTCGATGATCAGGTAGAATTCGTTTCCGTCCTTGTCAAAGGGCCAGTTTGCGTTATTGGGCTTTTTGAATGAACCGGTTGCTTTTCCATCCACATAAAAGGTGATGCCTTCTTCCGTCCATTCCATCCCGTAGGTATGCCAGTTTGATTTTTCAGCACCATCGTTCCAACCGGGGGTGACCCCCTGGGAGTTATCCTGGTTGGGAACGCCGTTTTGCGACCAGTGGATTGTCTGGTAAACACGGCCTTCGTAATTAAGGTGTTCCATGATGTCAATTTCCCCTCCGACAGGCCAGCCGATGCTGTCGGATTTGGGCATCATCCAGATGGCCGGCCAGACGCCCTGCACGCAGTCGAATCTGGCGCGGACTTCTACGTAGCCATATTGGAAGGAGAAGGTTTTCAGGGAATATACCCCTCCGCAGGCGTATGTCCTGGCTGGGGCGGTCTGGTTGGTTTGGGTGGTGTAGTCCCCGTATTTTCCCCACAAGGTCATGGCGGAGTTGCCGTCCTTTTCCCGGAATTCCACAAGGCTTTCGTCCCGGGATTGGTACTTGCGCCAGTCCGGGGCATTATATCCTACGTAATCAATGCGGCTCCAGTTGTGTGCGTTCAGCGATGAGCCGTCAAAATTGTCTTCAAAAACGAGCTCCCAGTTCCTGTCAGAAGCCCAAGGGGTTGCCGCCATGACGGAAGATCCTGAAAGTGAGAGAAAAAGGATAGGAAAAAGGAGCGTTGTCCTGATGAACATAATAAGGAAATATAGGGGAGGCGCGGCTTGGTGTCAATAGACAAGAAATTGGCTGGCCGCCCCGGCATGGAGCAGGGAATTTCCTCCCTCCTTAAAATGGTATGTCCGGTTTTTCCAGCAGGGACACGGAGATTGGCGCCCCTGCCGGGATTTCCTCATCACAAGTTTTTTTATTATTCCTGGCCGCAGGTGAAAGCCGTTTAAGACTGGAGAGCCATATTTCTGACGGCGTTTGCCTTGTACACGTGCAGTTCCGCAAGGCGGACTTTTCCGCCCTTCTGGAAGAGCTTGATGCGCAGCCTGTTGGTGGTGACAGGGTCAAACGTCCGCATGCATTTGATAAATCCATTGCCCGGAAGCTGGAGCATGCGCAGTACTTCCGGTTCATTCGCGTACATGGCTTTCTGAGCATCGCTGACGCCGGCAGTAGAGGCCCCCAGGGAGCCCCAGTGAATAGGAATCCACTTGCCGCCTTTGTTGGCTTCAATGACTAAACGGTTGTTGCCCTTTTCAATCTTGATGTCCACGGCGCGCAGGGCGGCAGGGGATTTCAGGGTGAGTTCCAGCACCAGGGGTTCGTCTTCCGAGGGGGACGCGTCCAGTTCTTCAACGGTGGTAGCGTCCCTGTCCAGTAGTTTGGCCGTATCCACACGGCCTCCGGTAGAGGCTTTCAGCTTATAGTCCGCGACTTCCTCCGTGGAACTGCCCAGCAGTTTCAGTTCACGCACGCGGCATTCCAGGCCGTGCCAGTCCGTGGAAACGCGGAACAGGCAGCGGGAACCTTGAGTCAGGCAGGAGTCATTCGGGGAAACCCAGGTTGTTTTCTTTTTTTTGTCCGTTTTGTCGTACACCTCTATCTGGTTGCCCTGGGAGGCCGCGGAAATGTAGGTTCCGTCCGGCAGATGGAAGGAGCATCCCCAGTTGCCGTGGTCCCGGATCAGGATGCCTGGCACCCACAGATGGTTGCAGTTGGTGACTGAGAGGGCTTTTTCCGGGCATCCCACTTCAAAGCCGCCCACGGCGATGGGGCGGTCGTATTCCACATCCAGGTCATTGACGCGCCATTTGATTTTGGCGTTCATTTTCTGCACGCCCGGCTGGGTGGGACCGCTGAGTTCCTTTTTGTAGGAATAAACGTTCCACTGTCCGCCGAATTTGGAATTGGGCGTCCAGGAAATGGTTTCCATGGGGGAGAAGGTGGTCGTGTCGCTGAATTGCACCGTGCCGGCAAAGTCATATTTGTAGGCGGAATTGGCTTTTCCTTCCAGTTCCTTGTCGCGGTGAAGCCCCAGGGCGCGGCCGCCCAGCGGCTGCTGGACATCCACGGTTAAAGAATATTCCCCGGGTTGGGGATTATCGTCCTTGCGCTTGGGTTCAAAGAAAATGCGCACATCCATGCCCAGAACCATTTCCGCGCAGGTGGCCCTGGTGAGCTGATCCACCCCGGGAATTTCCATGATAGCCCTGGCGATGGGGAGGGCGCGGTTGTTGACGACATTGATAAGCTTAAAGCGGCAGCCCTGTTCCACAGGAATGTTTTTCAGTTCCCGGATGGCGGATTTCAGGGAGGCGGGCGCCTTGGCCCCAAGCGCCGCATTTACCATGGACCAGTTGCGCACGTAGGTATTCAGGAAGCGGGATTCCGTATCGATGACAGGGGGCACCTTCCGGAATGTCTTTGCCTGAAATTCCGGCTTGCCCGTGATTGCCAGGTTCCGGCGTTCCGCGCAGAGGGCCGTGATCCAGATGCTGGTGCGGATGTAGGTGCCGATGACGGGATCCGCCGTCATCAGTTCCAGGCGGTTGGGGTTCTGCATCATGCCGCCGTCAAAGGGGCGCAACAGCGTCAGTTTCCATCGGAAAGCCTCCATGTTTTTGTAATATACTTCCGGATTGGTTCGCCAGTAGGCGGGAAGGGCCCACATGATGGAGAGCGTCTCGGAGGAGTGGCCCTGGTCACAGCCGCCGATGGGGCCTTCACCGTACATGATGCGGCTGTTTTTGGTGTACAGTTCCGGGCCGCCGCAGATGAGGGAAGCAATGTAGTACGGGCCATGGCGGCCGGAGTAGGTTCCCCCGCATTCGCGGTTGGGTTCAAAGGTGAAGGTTTCCGTCATGCGGCCGTAGGGTCCCATGCCGGTGGGGCAGATGGACTGGGCATGATCCATCATTTTGTCCAGCACATCGTCTTCCGTGCGCGCCGGAGTTTTGCTGGCCAGCGCCAGGAACAGGCACATGTGGGAGCCGCCAATGCTGACGCCTGTTCCCCGGTAGCCCGGGTGAATGCCGTGGCCGGTGACGAAGTCCCCGTAAAGGACTTCGTTTTTCATGCGTTGCACGCCGTTGCGGATGGCTGGGAGAACGGAGTTGTCCCGGTAGCGCAGCCAGTATTCACACAGGAAAATACCTGCGGATGCCTGGGGGACGGCCCACCAGCACTGGGAGCCGGAGAAGGCGATGTAGTGCGCCGCCTTTTTAATGACGGGGTCATATTTAGGGTTGCCCGTGGCCATCAGGGCCAGCCCGGCCCAGCCCGTATCATAATGGTTGCCGCAGTAGCCGCCCGGACGTTCCCAGGAACCGTCCTCGCGCTGCTGGGCCGCCAGCCATTCACTCATCATGTGGACAACCGCCTTGCTCTTGGCGCAGTTTTTGGGGAAGCCGAGGGCATAGGAGCCCAGCTGGGGTATTTTAAAGGTGACGTTTTTTACGTATTTCTTCACGGCGTCCGGCAGAGTGGAGGAGCCTCCCACCTGTACGGTCACGCCAACGGAGGCAGACCACCTGGGGGTTCCTGTCCCTTTGAGTTCCCAGTCTCCCCTGGGGATGTCAAAAACCAGGGAAGAGACGGCGTGGGCCTGCCATACGCTGCTTTTGGGGTCATACTTGGCCTCCCCGTAACCTACGGTGTATTGCAGGGCCCGGGTCAGCGGAACGGTTCCGCCGGGACCTTCCAGCCTCAGGCCAGACCATTCAAAACCGTCGCTGCCAATGCCGTTGCCTCCGTCATCCACGCGCAGGCGCACCTGCTGGCCGCCCTTTACCGGAATGGAAAGGGAGACGGGCTTTTGGGCCCGTTCCTCCCGTAAGACTTCTTTCCAGAGAGGCTGGATGCCCTGGATTTTTTCCACGCTTTCCGCGGGAATAATATTCAGGGTGATTTTTCCGGCCCCTTCCGCCTTGTCCAGCAGAAGGCCCGCGTGCATGTCCAGGCCGCGCCTGTCCTGGTGCTGATAAGGGCCGTAAAGCACGTCCAGGCTTTGAGACGTTTTGAAGGGGTGTCCGTCAATGCCCAGGATCAGGTCTCCTTCCTTGACGTATTTTTCAGCGGGGGAACCCTCAATCACCTGGGTGACCGTGTAGAGGTTCGCCACGGGCTCCCCGTTGGGATCCAGCATGGTCTTGGGGAAGAATCCGCGGAAGTTCGTGTCCGGCCAGGAGGCGTCCAAACCGCGGGCTCGGAATCCCAGGGGGCCGAAGGTGGTGATCCAGCCTTTGGCTACTTCCTCGGAATTGCCGAACCAGCTTGTGTACAGGTTGGCGTATTGCTTTTTCCACTGGTTCAGCGTCATGGGCTTGGCGAATTTCCTCACATAGGCGTTGACGTCTCCCATGTTGGTGGTTTGCCTGGAGGATTTTCCCCGTAGACGCGTTTCTGGAACAGGGGGGACGGCAGATTGTGCCCTCTGTGCTTCCTTCCGGTTGGCGGGATTTTCCGGTTCCGGCTGTTTCCCGTCCGCCGCGTCATGGGCCGGGATACCGGATTCTCCGGCAGTCTGTGCAGGGGAGGACGCGGATTCATCCTTTAAAATGTCCGGGGCGTCTCCGTTCCTTTCCCCGGAGGAGATGGACGGCGGTGTTTTTTCCGGCTGTTCCGCGTCTCTGGACGGGGAGGCGGGCGCGGCGTTTTCCTGTTCCGAAGGGGGTTCCGTCTTCACGGCGGGCAGTACGGCTTTCTTTTCCGGTTTGGCGGCTTCCTTCTTTTCCCTGCCGGGTTGGGGGACGGCCGGTTCCTGCAGAGAGACGGATTTTTCCGAAGTTGTCTGGGTGTAATAATAAGTTCCGCATGCGCCTCCCAACAGGAGCAGGGTAAGGAGCCATATTCCGGCGGAGTTTTTCTTTTTCCGAGGCTGGGGAAGGGAACCCGCATGGACGGGTGCCGCCCCGGTTCCGGGAGTGGACAGCGGCCGTTGATCGCGCCGGAGGGGCTCCGCCGGGGGGATGGCCGCGCCGGGGGGCTGCTCCGCTGCGGCATGGCTGCCGGGAATGGCATAAGCCAGGTACAGGGTGCCCAGGGCGGGAATTTCCCACAGGGAACCGGTTCGGAACTGGGCTTCGAAGTCATTTTTCAGCGGGAGAACTTCCCGTTCAATATCCGTGTTTTCCGGATAACGCAGTTTTCCGCTTTCCGGGTCGCGCACAGCGAGCCCCTGGGGGCAGAATTCGCGGAGCAGGTATGGAACATGGCTGGCATCCAAAACGTAATAAACATGGCAGAGGGGATCCGTCTGTTTCAGGGATTGGATAAGATAGCCGTTGATATTAAATCCGGAAGGAAGGGGAGGCGTATGTTCCATGGTTACAGACGGTTGGTTATCCGGCTACCTACTAGCATACCCGGGGTCCTCTATCAATGTAAAAAGAGGTTTTCCTTTTCCGGAGCGTGTGACGCAATTAATTGATTATTTACTTGAATGCATGTCTGTTCTGTGGTGCAAGCAAGGCTCGATTTTCTGTTTTTCCATTACAATCATGAGTTCCGATATTAGATTAGATGCCTTGCAGTACCATTCCCAGCCCCGCCCCGGCAAGGTGGAAACACTGCCCTGCAAGCCCTGCTTTTCACAACGGGATCTGACTCTTGCCTATTCCCCGGGCGTGGCCGAGCCCTGCCTCCGCATTAAAGAGGATCCTTCTCAAAGCGCCCTGTACACTGGTCGCTCCAACCTGGTAGGCGTGGTCACCAACGGCACCGCCGTTCTTGGACTGGGCAATATCGGGCCGGATGCCGCCAAGCCGGTGATGGAAGGCAAGGGCGTTCTGTTCAAGGTGTTCGCGGATATTGACGTTTTTGACATTGAGCTGAACGTGAAGGAGCCGGAAAAGCTGATTGAGACGATCAAGACCATGGAACCCACTTTCGGCGCCATCAATCTGGAGGACATCAAGGCTCCGGAATGCTTCATGGTGGAAGAACGCCTGCGGGAGGAGATGAATATTCCCGTGTTTCATGACGACCAGCATGGCACGGCCGTGATTTCCGGCGCCGCCCTGCTGAACGCCGCGGAGCTGACGGGCCGCAAGCTGGAGGACATGAAGGTTGTTGTCGTGGGGGCCGGTGCTGCCGGCATTTCCTGCGCCAAGTTCTACATGACGCTGGGAGTGCGCCGTGAACATATCTACATGTTTGATTCCAAGGGTCTTATCCATACCGGACGCATTGATCTTCATGCCACGAAAGCGCAGTTCTCCCAGTCGGAAGACTGCTCCCTGGAGGAGGCCCTTACCGGAGCGGACGTGTTCCTGGGGCTGTCCACCAAGGGACTGCTCACGCAGGACATGGTAAAGCTCATGGCTCCTTCCCCCATCATTTTCGCCTGTGCGAATCCGGACCCGGAAATTACGTACCAGGATGCCAAAAAAGCGCGGCCTGACTGCATTATGGGGTCCGGCCGTTCCGACTGGCCCAACCAGGTGAACAATGTTTCCTGCTTCCCCTTTATTTTCCGTGCCGCCCTGGATGTGCGCGCTTCCGTCATCAATGAACAGATGAAGATTGCCGCCGCCCGCGCCCTGGCTGATCTGGCAAAGGAGCCCGTCCCCCAGGATGTGATTGACCTTTACGGGGGAGCCCCGCTCAGCTTCGGCATCGACTACGTGATTCCCAAGCCCATCGATCCCCGCATTATTGAATGGGAGTGCCCGGCGGTAGCACAGGCGGCCATGATTTCCGGTGTGGCCCAGTCCCCCATCCGGGATATGGAGGCCTACACGCTGGAATTGCGCAAGCGCATTGCCGCGGCTCGTGAACGCGTCTCCGGCGTGGTGCGCAGCTACCTTTGACTGGTTTCCGGCGGAAGGCCGGCAATCTCATGCCTCCGGAGTTTGCGCCGGACGGCTGTGAAAACCGGGCGGACGTGATGTTCCTCCCGGTTTTTTTCATGCCGTGCAGGAACGTATTTAATGGCAAAGGTGGAGACTGTGTCAAATGCCTCTGGAGGCGGAAAAAAGGGGAGGGCGGCCCGGTGCTTCCTGCCGTATGAATATTAAGGCGGACATGCTGTTTCATGGCACTGCCCTGTTGCATGCGGCTTTGGTTGTTTGTGCATCATTCGTCTGGGCGGTTTCCGCAGTCCCGGCGGATTTTCTGCCGATGGGAAAAAATGCCGGGAGAGCGGCGGGATGAGGCCGTTCCCCGGACGTTGGAGGATTGCGACCGTGATCCGGCGGAGAACATCCTTTTCTGCAAATTAATGAGGATGTGGAGAAGGAGGAATTCTGATACCTGTTTTACGATAAGTCCGGCCACGGTTCTTCCCTGCTGGTGTGCCGGGTTGAAGTTCTGGACAGAAAGAAGTCCTGTTTTTTCAACCGCGCTTGAATGTTGCGAGAGTGAATGAAAACGTACGCTGTGCCCACATGATAGGGAACACCGGGGACTGAAGTTCCGTGCCGGTTTGCAGTCCTATGCAAGGGAGGTCGAGGTGCGGAAGACGGCTGGGGCAGCCAGCTCTGCCAGGTGAAGGCCCTGAGCCTGCGTTGGGGGATGGGCGGAATGCCCAATGACCCGGTACGGCTTTTCCCTCCGCGCGAAAGGCAGTTGGGAAAATCGCAGAAGGCCGTAGCCGTACCGGATATTCCTGTAGTTTGGCGGTTCGAGGTTATCTTCTTCTGCGTGAGACGAGCAGGCCCGCGCACGACAGCGTGACAAGCAGGCATGAAGCCGGTTCGGGGACGCTTTCGGGGTCGGTGACGGTAACGATCATGTTCGGGAAGTACATGCTCGTTTCGTTGCCCGTATTGTAGTAGAGTATGACGGGAGCCCCGCTGTAAAAGGCTGTTGACTGCATGGAGGCGTAGGCAAATCCGTTGTCTACGCTGAATGGGGAGTCAGCTCCCTCTTCCGCCTGAAGGCTCGTGCCTATTGTCAGCCTGCCCAGCATGGCGGCGTCAGAAACGAAGGCGAAGACGTATTCCTGCGATGTGTTCAGAAGGAGGTTGCTGAAGGTAAATTCAACGTCGGTGTAGGAGCCGATATTCACGGAGAGGTTTTCTTCCGTGCGGGATTGCCCGACGACCGTCCAGTCCGCGCTGTCCGACGCCGGTTTGGTGAATACCACCATGGTAAGGCTGCCGGATGTGAAGTCCGCGGTAAACCGGTTGTCCGTCAGCTTGAGCTGTATGGAGTCGAGGTTCACGGCTCCGGGCAGGGCAGTATCAGAAGTAAAGCCCTGGTTCAGTTGCATGGAGATGCCCGTACCGCTGGCATTTACAGCTCCGGTTCCTCCTCCCGTAAGGATGTGGGCCGCGTTTGCAGGAAGGGTTGAAATGGCCGCAAACAGGGCCGGCAGCAGTAATAGCAGTTGTTTTTTACTCATCATGTTTCGTGTGGACTTTGTGTTGACGCACAGCCCATGCACCGGTTTCCTGAAAAAAGGCTTGCCATTGGCGGTTGCGAGACCGCCGGATGGGAAGGTTCCATTCATTCAGGGATACCGGAAACAGGAAAGTCCGGTTGAGACATGGAACCGGAAATAACAGAAGGCCCATGAATGGGGCATTCCTTATCCAAAGCGGATAATATGATTCTGGTGAACATGGTCTATCAAATGGTTTCCCGCCATATGCATAGGCATCCATCAGGCTGGTATTCTGGCTTATCTTCCTGTGGAAGAATTACAGTAGCGGAACTGCTCCGGATTCTAACCGGATTCCCCATCTATTTCCTGACGGCTCCCGCCGTCGTCCCAATGGCGATTCATTTTTCATGAATCGCCGTTAATGTAGTCTCTTCCCTTCGTCTGGCAAGAAAGAAATTTCCCTATGGTTAGATGCAGGAAATGTTATTTTTATCTGGCATTTTCAATCCATTTGGAAAGAATCGCAGGATATGGCCGGGCAAAAGGCCGGCTTCCTTTCGTTTTTGGTGAAGGCATGTTTACACCTGGGCGTTAGCCAGCCGGAGGCGGATCTGTTCCGTCTGCTCCCTGTCCGGGATGAGCTCTACAAGCGTCTGGCTGTTTTCTTCCAGGGAATCAAGCTGGTCGAAGTCCTCCGCCGTGCGGATGGTCAGGTAGCGCATTCCCCATTGTTCCGCAATGGCCTTGAAGGAATGGGCGTGGGGTTGTACAAGCAGCTTCCTCATGGTTTCCGGCTGGCCGTCTGCTCCCGGGAGGGTGCGGAAGATGCCCCCTCCGCCGTTGTTGATGACGCCGAGGACGCGGGTCCCCCTGTCCAGTTGGGGAAGGAGTGCCAGGGCATTGGAATCATACATGGCGGTCAGGTCGCCCACGAGAGCCCAGGAGCGGGAACACCGGGCGGAGACCCCCAGAAAACCGGAGATTTGCCCGTCAATGCCGTTGGCTCCCCGGTTGGCGCGGACGTTTTCCGTGGGGATGGACGTCTGGGCGAAGCTGTTCCAGTACCGCACGGGCATGGAGTTGCCCAGGTAAATGCAGTCTCCGTCCGCGGCAAAGCAGGAGAAGGAGCGCACCATGGCCTGTTCGCTTTCCGGGCAGGTGATGAGCAGTTCCTCCATCAGGGCTTTCCTGCGTTTGTTCATGGCGCGCAGGCCGTTGACGTCGCCCACGGTATCTATATCCCCCAGCGCATGCAGAATGGCTTCCAGGTCTCCGGTTACGACGGAGGAGGGGCGGGCCAGCCCGGAGAAGCCGGTGCGGGTGACGGAGAAGACTTCCGTGGCTGGAATGTCCTCCAGGTCGCGCCAGAAGCGGCCCACGGGCACGTCCCCTAATCTGAGCAGGACGGCGGGCGGGTGTTCCCTCAGCAGGGCGTCTGCGTCCGTCAGAGCCAGATGGGCCAGCTCTTCCCGGAGTCCGGAGGTGGCGTCCGCCACCACGGGGGCTTTCAGTTCGTTGGCCAGCCACCGGGCCGGGGCTTGTTCCGTGGGGTCCAGGCCGCCGATCATGACCACCAGCCCGTCGCGCGATTTGAAGCGCAGGACCCGGGCCAGTTCTGCCAGGGAGCCCCGGAATCCGTTTTCCTCCGGAGGTTCCGCCGGGTAAAGGTCGCAGCTGCCGGGGTTCCAGGCAGGGTCCGGATCCGGCAGGCACACGTTGATATGGAGGGGGGAGGCGTAATCCCAGTCTTGCAGAATGTCTTCCGGCAGGCTTTCCGGCGTTTCCAGGTCAATTGTGGGTGCGTAAATGCCGAATAGATCCGCCTGTTCGATGGCTTGGGGTGCGGCGGAACCCCGGCAGGCCGCCGGGCGGTCCGCCGTGAGCAGGAGCAGGGGGCGGCGCTGGTAGTAGGCCTCCACCACGGCGGGGAGCAGTTCCGCCGCTGCCGTTCCGGAGGTAGTGACCACGGCCACGGGCAGCCCCATATCCTGAATGCGGCCCAGCGCAAAGAAGGCGGCGGACCGTTCGTCAAAGTGAGTCCATTTCACCAGATCCTCCGCGGCAGCCAGCACCTGAAGCAGCGCCATGTTGCGCGCGCCGGGGCAGACCACCCACTCGCAAATGCCGCCCAGGCAGCATTGGGCCAGCAGGGATTTGACGAAGGATGCGGAGGAATTCACGGGAATCAGCCTTGTTTTTTTGCCGCCCTGGCCGCTTTTTCAGCCAGTTTGGCCTTTTCCTCTTCCGAAAGAATGCGGGGAAAAACGGGGGCGGGGTCATTGATGCGGTGCCCTGCGGGGAGGATTCCCCACTCCAGCGCGGCCGGCGTAAGGCCCCGGAACAGGTCCCCGGCGTTGAGCTGGCCCAGAATGCGTGCGGAGGCGTCAGGGAGGACGCAGCCGATGAGATAGCCCGTTTGGGCGCAGCATTCCAGCAAATGGCGCAGCACGCAGCGGAGGCGCGGGGCGGAGGCTTCATCCTTGGCCAGCTGCCAGGGCTGCTGCTGCTCAATGTACGCGTTACAGGCGGAAACCTGGGCGTTCAGGGCCGCCAGGGCATCGGAGGCCATGTTGTCGTCCATGTATTTGGAAAACAGGGTGACGGCCTGGTCCATGGTGGCGCGCAGGGCTTTGGAGGCTTCGTCATCATATGCCTCCGCGCTGGAGATAACGGAGTCGCAATAGCGGCGCGTCATGTTGATGGAGCGGTTGCACAGGTTGCCGAGGTCGTTGGCCAGCTCCGTATTGTACAGCATGACCAGGCGGTCCGCATCAAAGTTGGCGTCCTTCCCGGTGGTGATGTCCCGCACCAGGTAATAGCGCACGGGTTCCGGGCCGAATTGTTCCGCCAGCAGGTTGGGGTCCACCACGTTGCCGATGGACTTGGACATTTTTTCCCCGTTGATGTTCCACCAGCCGTGCACGAGCAGGGTGGGCATTTCCTCGTCGGAAAAGCCCATGGCATGCAGCATGGCGGGCCAGTACACGCCGTGGGCGGGCACCAGGATATCCTTGCCGATGACTTCGCAGTCCGCGGGCCAGAGTTTGGAGAATTCCGGCAGGCCGCTGTCCGGCTCCGCCAGGTAGCCGGCGAAGGAAATGTAGTTGATCAGGGCGTCAAACCAGACGTAGGTGACGAATTCGGGGTCGAACGGGAATTCGATTCCCCAGGAAAGGCGGCTCTTGGGGCGGGAAATGCAGAGGTCCGAGTCAAAGTCAATGGCGTTGAGCACTTCCGCCTTGCGGAAGGACGGAAGGACAAAATCACTGCTCTTTTCCACGAACTGCTTCATCCATTCCACATGGTCGGTCAGGCGGAAATACCAGTTTTCTTCCTCCAGTTCCACCACTTCCCCCCATTCCGGGCCGAAGTTGCCTTCCGCGTCCCGTTCCTTATCCGTCAGGAACTGTTCCTGGCGCACGGAGTAGAATCCCTTGTAGGATTTTTTGTAAAGCTGCCCCTTGTCTTTCAGGTCCGTCAGGATTTTCTGTACGCAGGCCTTGTGGCGCGGATCCGTCGTGGAGGCCCATCCGTCATTGCTGATGCCCAGGCGGTTCCACAACGCCAGGAATTGCTCCGTGATATTGTTGACATGCTCCTGCGGCGTAATGCCCAGCTTTTCCGCCGTCTGCTGCACTTTCTGCCCATGCTGGTCCACCCCGGTCAGGAAATAGACTTCCTCCCCCTTCATCCGGTGCCAGCGCGCGAGAACGTCCGCCAGGACTTTTTCATAAGCGTGCCCGATGTGGGGCGGTCCGTTGGTGTAGTCAATGGCCGTGGTGATATAGTACATGCGTGGGACGATACTCCTTTCCTGCCGTTTTGCAAGCAAAGTCATGGCGGCATTCCGGGCGTGTTTTTCTGCATGGGATGGGAGAGTAAGGGGGGGCCGCGGGCGAAACGGCGGAAGGGGGTGTGCGGATATTCCCTTTCCACCGCGCCGCAGAGTTCTCCGCAAGGGACTCAACAGGAGAAAATACGGCGGGGCTGGATGTCCCCGGGAAAATTTCCCCAATACATGGTTCCGGAAATGAATTCCATTGCCGGAGAGCGTGAAGCGTGTCTTTAATTTTGTGATTGTTGTTGCCGGAAGCCGCGGTTTTCATAGGCTTCCTCCAGCTGGCTGAGCGCCCGTTCCAGGATGGAGCGGGGACAGCCCGCGTTCAGGCGCATGAAGCCTTCCCCTTCCTTGCCGAAGATGGAACCGTCGTTGAGAGCCAGGCGCGCTCCGTCCACAAAAAACTCCACCAGTTCTTTCTGGGAAAGGTTCATTTCCCGGCAGTCCAGAAATACCAGGTAGGAGGCATCCGGCATGATGGCCTTGATTTTTGGCATGCGGCGGCGCAGTTCCGCGTCAATGAAGCGGATGTTTTCCTGAATGTAGTCCAGCGCCTGGGCCAGCCATTCCTCCCCTTCCGGGCCTGAATAGGCGCTGATGAGCCCGTCGTACGCGAAAACGTGCCCTTCCGCAAGCTCCCTGCCGCTGACAAAGTCCTGGTATTTCGCGAACAGGTCCGGATTCTGGCAAATCACGTAGGAACTGCCCAGGCCGGGCACGTTGAAGGTCTTGCTGGGCGCCATGTAGGTGACGGAGTTCATGCGGGCGTGTTCGGAAACAGTGGCGAATACGGTGTGCCTGTGGCCGGGAAGGGTCAGATCCGCATGGATTTCATCAGAAACGACCAGCGTGCCGTTTGCCGTACAGATTTCAGCCACGCGGCGCAATTCCTCCGGACTCCATACGCGGCCTCCGGGGTTGTGGGGATTGCACAGGATGAACATGCGGCAGCCGCGCACGGCTTCCTTCATGTGGTTGAAGTCCATGCGGTAGCGGCCGTTTTCCAGAATGAGGGGATTGTTGACGATTTCCCGGCCGTTTTCCCGGATGATCATGGCAAAGGGGTGGTACACCGGAGGCTGGATCATGATTTTGTCCCCCGGTTCCGTAAAGCATTGAATGGCGCTGGAAATGCCGGGAACAATGCCCGGAGCGAAGCCTATTTCCGAGGTGTTCACCTTCCACCCGTGGCGTCGGTCCACCCAGTCCCTGATGGCTTCAAAGAAAGCGCGGGGCTTGACGGTATATCCCAGGATTTCGTGCTCGCAGCGGCGGCGGATAGCTTCCATGATGAAGGGGGGCGTCCTGAAGTCCATGTCCGCCACCCACAGGGGAATCAGGTCGTCCCGGCCCCAGCGGGGAAGCAGCGCTTCATATTTCAGGGCTCCGGTGCCGCGGCGCTCAATTACTTCGTCAAAATCGTACTGCATGGAAGGTTTGTCTGGCGGCCAATGGTCAGGAAAGAGGGGTAACGCCTTTTTTCAGGATGATGTTGCCGTATTTGGCCGTTTCCCCGGTAATGACGACGGCATAGGCCTTTTTGGACCGTTCATAAAAAGCGTAGCGCTCCATTTGCTCAATTTCCCCGTCATAGTTCAGCGCCTTGCGGTATTTGGCTTCCACCGCAGGGTCCAGAGAGTCCCCCGGAACCGGGGCCATCATGATGACGGGCGTTGCGTAGGCATCCAGTTCGAAGAGGGGAATGACGGCAGCCAGCAGGGCATCCGCCCCCAGGCCGTCCGCCCTCAGCACCGTAGGGTTGAAGGTATGGCCGGGGAAGTGGGCGTCTGAAAAGACGATTTCGTCGCCATGCCCCATTTCCGCAAGAATTTTCAGCAGGGAAGGGCTGATGAGGGGAGAAATATTTTTTAACATGCCCCGCAGTATAGCACCAGCCCGCGTTCCGGTACTATCATAAAATTGGGGTAATGCCGGTCATGCCCTCTCAGCCGTTAACTGTCTGGAAGCATTCCCGGA
>Ga0224749_1053_pt1 | contig 16218 bp, 15 predicted proteins | sample LIM_F_Vancomycin_3_FD_182078 | JGI IMG/M metagenome (GOLD analysis project Ga0224749, IMG submission 182078) | Enriched cells from gastrointestinal tract of the lab mouse from Pacific Northwest National Laboratory (PNNL), Richland, Washington... | ecosystem: Host-associated > Mammals > Digestive... | reverse complement strand
GTCTGTACGGCCGGATATGTCATAAGAGATTCCACTCCGCCCAGACTTTCGGCAAATGCAATCAGCTTGATATTACGCAGAATGGGTTCAACGAGGCGGCTGTCTTTTACTTTAAACGAAAGGATGCCCGTATTTCCTGAAGACTGTCTGCTCTGAACAACATGGCTCGGATGACTTTCCAGCCCGGGATAAAAGACTTCTGTCACCAGACTGTGCTGCTGCAAATATTGAGCCACACGGGCCGCATTATATTCGTGCCGTTCCATGCGAAGAGCAAGTGTCTTCATTCCTCTCATCAGCAGCCAGCTATCCTGGGGCCCCAACACTGCTCCGATGGAGTTATGTAAGAAGAACATCTCCTCAGACAGTTTTTTCCCTTTGGTTACGATAACTCCTGCCAGGACGTCATTATGCCCCCCCAAATATTTGGTGGCACTATGGATCACAATATCAACCCCGAGCTCCAACGGCCGCTGAAAAAAAGGCGTAAGCAGGGTATTGTCCACAATGGTCAGCAGGGACCTTTCTTTGGCCCAGGCGGATATTTTGGCTATATCGGTTATCATCATCAGCGGATTGCTTGGCGTCTCAATCAGGACGGCTTTGGTAGACCCTTCCCGGTAAGCCCGGTCCAGCGCTTGTATATCATCTGTATCCACATACGTTGCCGTTACGCCAAACCGGGTCATGATTTGTTCAAGCAAGCGGTACGTGCCTCCATATAAGTCCAACGAGACGATCAAATGGTCCCCTTGAGCAAACAATGCGAAGATGGTTTGCAGTGCGGCCATTCCGGAGGAACACGCAAAGCCTCCATCCCCTTTCTCCAATTCGGCAATTGCCTCCTCCAGCACGGCCCTTGTCGGATTTTTTGTACGGGTATAGTCGAACCCTGTGCTTTGTCCGAGCCTCGGATGGCGGTAAGCTGTGGAATGAACAACCGGAAAACTGACTGCTCCGGTTACCGGTTCTGATTGAGATCCTATTTGTGCAAGTTTACTTTCTATTTTCATGTATTTCCATCCTCTTTCGCTCCCTTGTCTGAACAAAGGAAAAGATTTATATCCTTAAGGCTAAAGTCAACATCGGGTTGATTGCAAAGAAAGTGTGTTCAAGTCGTATGGAGTCTCCTGGTAAACGCAATAGTTTAGCCAATTGGCAAATAGTAAGTTAGCATGCGCCCTCCATGTATTCAAAGGTTTGCGGTTCGGATCATCATCCGGATAGTAATTTTTGGGAATGGGCATATTCATCCCTTTTTGGACGTCACGGTCATATTCCCATTTAAGTGTATCCGCATCGTATTCCGAGTGTCCTGTCACAAAAATTTGTTTGGCATCCTTCGTGGCAACCAGGTAGACTCCCGCATCCGGAGATTCGGACCAGATCTCGAGTTCCTTCACTTTATCTATGTCTTCCCTGCGGACTTCGGTATGGCGGGATTGGGGGGCGTAAAATACCTCATCAAATCCCCTCACCAGCTTTTCACTTGGTTTTGTCACTATATGCGGGTAGACTCCAAAGATTTTCTCCTTAAGTCCATATTTCGGAATGCCGAAATGATGGTACAATCCGGCTTGGGCTGCCCAGCAAATATGAAGCGTTGACGTTACATGTTCCACGCTCCAGTCCATAATCTGTTTCAGTTCCTGCCAGTAAGACACTTGTTCGAAGTCCAACTGTTCTACCGGCGCACCGGTGATGATCATCCCATCAAAATTCTCATGCTCTACGTTCTCAAACGTTTTATAAAAAGTGGTCAGATGCTCCACAGATGTATTTTTGGATTGATGGGTTTTAGGGTGAAGCAGGACAAATTCCACCTGGAGCGGTGAATTGGACAGCAGTCGGAGCAATTGAGTCTCCGTAGTTTCTTTGGTGGGCATCAGGTTTAAAATAGCTATGCGCAGCGGGCGAATATCCTGATGAAACGCCTTTGATTCATCCATTACAAAAATATTTTCTCTGCCCAATACTTCCTTCGCCGGTAAATGATCCGGTACTTTAATCGGCATCACAATCACTCCTTTTACATGAATCGAATTGGCAGCTGCTTGGGAATGGCCATTGAAGGTCCCCGGAAAGGCCGGCTTGAGATGGGGTCCGAATTCGTTATCCCTCCAGGGACTCGATAAATTAAATTTACCTCTCCCGGGTCACAGAAGACGGGCATATACCGGGCGAATATGCATTCTTCTATACAAAAAGGCCCTTCTCCATAAGAGAAAGGCCTTAAACCTGTTGGGTTGGACGTCCTCTCTCATCTCTCAGAAACGCTTGTTTCCGCAAGAATTAGCACCGTGCATATCTCTGCAGGTCAGCTGCATGGAAATGTCGGTTGCCGGGTATCATCGGGCCAGTCCCTCCACCTACTCTTGATAAGAGTATAACCTTATACAATTTTGGGATTACTTACTAAGTACTCTAATGGATTCTATACCGGAAGTCAAGCATATTCTCAATGCGAAAAGTCACGAAACTTCCCGGATTTCCATAAGCTGAGAAGAGAACAGAAACGGGATTAGTTCCAGACATTACTTCTTGAATCGTGGAAAATGTAGGTATATACTAGACAAGTATTCGACATTGTAAATGTAAAGGGGAGAACCTTAAATGGACGGGGACCGACCGAGGAATAGACGGTTTGTTCATTTTTCCTTGCAATCATACAATTTTATATGCAAGAGGAGCAGTTGATCCGGCGGTTGCTACATATAAGGAATCTTCTTTCGGAGCTAGGCGGGTCTACTGCTTTTCCTGCCTGATCAAAGGGGTGGAAAATCATGAAAACACGCTTAGTTCAGAATGGTGTTTTTACTCTGATCGAAGATGTGAAGGAGACGCTCACTCCTCCTGAATCCGGATTTTACTGGATTGATGCCAGCGTGGAGGATCTGGAAAACCTGCAGCCTCTCTTTCATCTGCACGAGCTGGCTTTGGAGGATCTGCTGAACGAAGAAGAACAGCGTCCTAAACTTGAATTTTATGAGTCTCATTATTTTATCGTTTTTAACAGCATCCGGTTTGACGATGAGGAGATTTTCCTGAGAGCAGTTAACATTTTCTTAGGCAAACATTTCATCATCACCGTAACCCGGCAAAAAATCAATGAGCTGCGGGCGATCAAGCCTTTTCTATGGGAAGAGGAAGTCAATAGTCCGGACCATTTTTTATATCATCTTGTCGATTTAATTGTCGATAATTATATGGCGGTCGGGGACCGGATTGAAGATAAGATTGAAAAACTCGAAGAAGATATTCTCATGAAAACCAAAAAGTCGCATTTGAATGAGATTATCGGTCTGCGCGGCGAAATTCTGATGCTGAAAAAGATGCTTGTCCCGCAGCGGGATGTAGTAGGTGTACTTCACCGCAAAGAACTGCGGCTCATCAGCAACAAACTGCAAAAATATTTCGGGGACATTTATGAGAATGCTGTAAAGAGTGTGGATACGTTTGATACCTTGCGCGATCTGATGGGCAACTTGCGCGAAGCCTATCAGGCCAGTGTCGCCAACCGGGCGAATGAAATTATGAGAATCTTTACGGCTCTTACGACCATCTTCATGCCGCTTACCTTTATTACCGGGGTTTTCGGAATGAACTTTGACAATATTGCCGGGCTGCTTCATATCCCTCATATGGATGAATTTATGCTGGGATTTATGATTGTTATAGGCATTTTTATGATGATTTTGTTCAAAAAGAAAGAGTGGCTTTGAAGGCCACTCTTTCTTTTTTATATTACTCTTTTGCAGGCTGGCTGAGTCCGCCCACGTTCTTGTCATACGACTCGTAAATTTTGGCTGCTATCGGTGCGGCGCTCCAGCTTCCGTATCCGCCTTCGGGTACCACAACGGCTACCGCCAGCTTCGGATTATTGCGTGGAGCAAAGGAAATGAATACCCCGTTATCAACAGTTTTGCCGCCATATTGTTCGGTAGAAGTACCCGTTTTACGGGCCACATCATAAGGCAGCGTATCTATACTGGTACCTTGAGCATTAATATAAGCATTACTTCTCATCCCGCCAATAATGGACTGCCATTCAGTTTCGGATAACGTTACATCCGGAGATCCGTCTTCTTTAGGCATCTCTTTAGGCTCAAAACCCTGAACCACATTTCCGTTAATGTCTGTTATTTTGTCTACAAACTGGGGCTGCATCCGCTTGCCTCTGCTAGCCAGGGTAGCGGCGTACTGGGCCAGCTGCAGTGTGCTGTATTTGCCTTTTTGTCCCCATGATGCACGGACAATGTTATCCATGACGCTGTCATTTTTCGTATTCAGGAACTCCGAACTTCCGGGGTATTCACTTGGAAGCCCGCTTCCCGTAAGGGTCCCCAAACCGAATTGTTTATAGTAGGAGTCTAAAACCTCTAAAGATTTATCATTCTCATTGTTTCCATATTTACGGTACATGCCCATACCGATCATTTCCGACATAAAGGTATTGGATGAATTCTTCAAGGCCATCTGGGCATTAATCGATCCCGTCGGGACCCCTGGCGCATTCCGGATCGTACGCTTGTCTTTACCAAAGGTAAATACCCCTGTGTCTTGATAAATAGTATTAGGATTAAACAAACCCTCTTTAAATCCAACGAGGACCGATAATGGTTTGATCACGGAACCTGAATAGACGATGGAAGAAGGGTGTTTATTTAATTCATTGTCCGGATAATCCCCGTACATAGTCCGGATAGAACCGTTATTTATAAATTTTCCCACTTTATTATAATCTTCCGGTTTAATTCTTCCACCTTTCCAAACATTCGTATCGTAATCCGGATAATTAACCATAGCCACCACTTTTCCAGTATTTACTTCCATGGCCACGGCAAAAGCGGAACGAGGGTTCTGTGCGGAGGCTCTTGCTTTGTTGCGGAGGGCAGCATTCGTTTTAAGGGCATTTAGCTGGTCCTCTACTGCTTTCTGAGCATCCATCTGTACATCTTTTTTAATGGTTAAGAATAGATTGTTTCCTTTAACGGGAGGCGTAATCTCAGGCTTACCGGTGATTTTCTCTATGGAGTTGACCGGGTATGTTTTGGAGCCTTCTTTGCCCCTCAGCACATCCTGGTACATGAACTCGAGTCCGTCAAAACCGACTTCCTCCTGATTCGTATAGCCCTCTTCTGTGGTTTGGTACTTTTCTTTACCGCCATCTTTGTTCTTTGCAGATCCAAAGACTTTCATGTAACCGATAAGCTGGGCGGCGAAGGGGCGGTCATCAAAATGCTCATATTCCCTGATATTTTCCTCCAGAATATCAATGCCTTTGAATTCATCCCGGTGCTCCATCAGATAGGCCACTTCTTCCTTGCTTAAGTCGGCCTTGACTTTTCTTGGTTCAGAATAAGCTGATTTAGGAGCTTTTGTTTTCAATTCCATATCGAATCCGGGATCCATAGCTGCCAATATTTCTTCCGTGCTCATCGGAGTTTCCCCGGGCTTCGTAAACTTGGCCAGCGCTTCTGATAGCTTTTTGGCCATGTCTACTACTTCTTGCTTGTCTTTCTTGGAGCTGTTTCTTCCCCCAACCTGGAAATAGAGCGACTGAACCGTCCGTGAATAGGCGATTAATTGGCCGTCTTTATCCATGATATTGCCGCGTACGGGCGGAATGACGGAGTTACTCTCTGTACGCCGCTGTTCCTGTGCCTTCAGATCTTTTCCTTCGACGAACTGAATGATGGCAAGCCGGATAATTAATGCTGAGAAAAGTACAAAAACAGCAAAAAAGAAAATATTAATGCGCCATAAAAAACGCTTGCGCTTTACCGAATCTTCTTTGTGTTCATCTTGTTCATACAAAGGTTTACTCATGCTACCTTCCCTTCCTGCCGTAATATCTTATAGCTTACCACAGGGAAAAGTCGAATACCACAAAGCAGCCCGTTTCAAGCCAACAAATCTATCAGGAATAGAGCTATTTACAAAATTATGAAACCGACGATGGAATTTTATGTTAAAAAGTTGGCATGTTCTATGTGGAATGAAACCTCACTCTTAACTCGCTTGAGGCTTAACAGGAGGGAGGTTCTTCCTGTATTTAATCCGAAGCAGCCTGAGCTTTTCATACACAAGATCCATGTCCAGCTGTTTTTGTTCTTTTTCATCGAAAAGGAGCTGTACGATAGGTTTTAAATAGCGCTCCCCTTTTTGTCTGAACAGATCCATAACCTGCTGTTGTTCTTCCGCTGTCATGGATTCTAGGCCGCTCTCTACAAGAGCATCCATTTCGTACCCGTCCCGGTCCAACTCTTCCACCCATTGGAGAAGCTCACGTTTGGGTATGGACAGCTCTACCCGCAGTTCCTCCAATGTTCTCCCCTCTGTTGATGCTTCCAGCAGCTTTCTTTTCCCCTCTTCCCGTTCCAAATCCCTTTTGGCCCGTTTTTCCTGTTCTTGTTCCATCCAGACCGAAAAAGCCATTATGTCAATCCGTCCTAAAACCCAATCAAGCGGAAAGGCAGTATTCCGGTTATGCTGCCGGGTAATCTGCATAATTTCTTCTCCGTACCTGCCCGTTTTTTGCTCTCCAAAACCGGGAATTTGCAGTAATTCGTCCTTCGTATGGGGAAGATAGGCGGCAATCATATGCAGTACTCTGTTAGATGCCAGTATAAAAGGTGAACGTCCTTCAAGTGCAGATTGTTCTCTCCTCCATTTGCGGAGCTGCTCGTATACCGCTTCGTTCGGATGACACTCGGCATAATAAATCATCATCTGGGTCTTCCTGGCTTTATCGGATATTACTGCTCCGGAAGGACCGTTAACCGTCTGAATTAAGGGAACGAAACCCTCCCTTCTTCTTTCCTGAAGCTGCTTACGGAGAGATGCCATAAGCTCATCAAACCGGTCTCCCTGATACCAGACGTACGTATTCGGGCTGTGTTCCGACCCTTCGGCCTCCCTCCAGGAACCAATCCATACTCCATTCCTTTCCTCAATTTGAATAAACGCCCGAAGCTGCTTCCCTCCGGGTTCCTGCCTCTCCAACGAACTCATGAAAATAACAGACGACACGTTTTTTCCTCCTTCAGCAAGAAAAAATGAGCACAAAAAAAGCACCACTCCTACCTAGTAAGAGAGGTGCTTCCCCGTACTTTCTTCAATTAACCAAATAATACCATGCAACCAAACTTTTTGCAACCATTTTTGGGAAAATTCTTGGGATTTTGGCAAATTACCCGTATAATGAACGTATCACAAGAATTGGAGTGGTTCCCATGCACGAAGTCGATTATTTGTATGACCATACGGAAGAGACATCAACCCGTTTTGTATGCTTTGCGGGAAAGGCGCTGCGGCGTTTTGATTTAGCCATAACTACAACGAACCGTTTCTATGGAAAAAACTGGTCACGGATTTACAGACAGGCCGCACAACTGTTATTGGACCGGATGATTTGGCGGAAGAGGGCTATTTGGAATATGCCTATCAGTTGGAAGAAGAGGAGGCCCAAGAGCTGCGGGAGTTCCTTGGGCAGGTAGTGGGAACCGTAAATTTCACGGACTTATAATCCGTTTTGTCTTCCTTTTCCCTTACTGGAATAGAGTATCTGCTTGCCGGGGAAAACTAGGATAGCCATTCACCTAGAAAAGGGGGATTAGTTTCATGAATCCGTCAACCCCGGAATCATGGTTTGAGACGAAAGCGAAAATAACCCCTCCTTGAAACAAAGGAAGGGTTATTTCTTTAGCATTCATTTCAAGCTGTGCTCAGATCGATTAAAAACAAAAAAATTCAGTTTTAACTGTGACTTTCCCAGGCATTCCCCCCACCAACATTAAGCTTCACCCAATAATCCCCTGAAGCACTACTTCCATAAAACGTTACTTTAAATTGCAGAACTGCTTCAGCAGGCCCTCTGAAGTCTTCTCTTTCTTTACGTAAAACTAAACTTTTATCAGAGTGAGTTCCACCTACTACTCCTACACTAGGAGTATAAACATTACTTATATAGCTCGGTCCTCCACTGACTATTACATAATCAGCATAAAAATTTGCTGACATATTTATATTGCTGTGAGATACCTTTACACCACTATAAATTCTATATCCACTACCCCCGGTAGCTGTACCACCTTCTAGTAAATTTCTTGGTAAATCAATTGATTGTACGGTGATCGATCCATCACTATAGGTGCTGATTTGAGTATTACTATCGAATGTCCTAGTACTTATTGGTTTTGAATTTGGTTTGTTTGCTTCCCAAAGGTGTCCATTTTTATATTGGGTAATCAATCTTTCCTGTGTATCTTTCGAAACTCCATACTTGTCAAATTCTTTGTACATAAAATCAAAATCAGTTTGATTTAATTCTTGAGTACTCAAATTTGAATTTGTAGTACTTGGGGTTTCAGCCGAAACAGGCACTGCTAAACCAAAAGACCCTGTTAAAAGAGTTACTCCAAGTGCTAAAACCATAAACTTTTTCATAAAATCCACTCCCCTTCCAAAATATTCTAACAACATGATAACGCTATTATTTCCATTTGTCTATCAAAAACAAGTAACTTTTCCTAGCCATACTAGAAATTATTTTTTCAATATAAATTTCAGTACAAGTATTATAGTTACTACAACCAGAACGTTTATTAATATAGCCGTAATCGCTAACAATGGAGATAAATCAAAATTCATTTTATTCCCTCCCCCCAATACTAAATGCAAATGTATTCTCTAAATTCCATTTTATTACACATAGATGAATGCTGTCACCATTTATTTGAATAGTAAAACGTGATGCGGTAAGTCTCCATTTTTTGTTTATTCCAATTAATGGTTATATGTTTGCAAGAGCATAAGGGATTTTTGCTATCACTTACCGTGAAAGGTTTTTGAAACCTGACAAAGGGTTGGCCAATGGAACCGCTCGTCAACCTTCCAGGTTCTCCGCTACGCTGCGACCGCCGGCGGTGACGGCTTCCGCTTGCCAAAATAAGTTAATTTTGTGTGCCCAAATTAATATATATTTATATATATAATTTCGCGGCACGGCAGCCCTTGGCAAGAAGGGCAGGAAGCACCTCACCGGTTTGCTTATGAAAATTTGAAGCTGCATCAGGAAGAGCCCAGAGATTATCCTGGTGAGGACCGTGAACCTTTCCGCGAAGCCTGAACCTGATCGAGTAGGAGGCTTAGTTGAGTAGCCGACCTCTCAGTCATTAGCCCGAAGGAGTTTCACCTTCAGGCCTCACAGAACCGTACGTGAACTTCTCAATTCATACGGCTCTTATCATTCAGCCAGTTACGGTATCATTCCGAGAGCCCAATGTGGAAAACATATTGGGTTCCCTTTTTGCAAGTTCTTTCAGCCACTATTCCGCTCGAGTGCGATGTCCTCTGAACCTTTTGTATTTAAACATCGCCCATTTGACTAATCTGCGGTTCAGACAATCAATGGTGTATTTTACTGCTGATGGATTGAATTTTGTGAAGTAGTTGAGCCATCCTCTATCCATTGGAGATAGCATTTCAGCGATCACTTTAATTTTACTGCCAGTATGGCTATGAATTCGCAGAGCTTTTATCTTGTCTCTGAAGGCTTTGGCTGATTTCAAACTCACCGATGACAGAAAGTTAAACTGTAACCTCTCCAATCTGTCTTTTATAAATACCCTCCGAAAGGTGTTTCCCAAAAACTCAAACTCGGTGACCGGATACTCCTTCACTTTATCCTTATCTTTGCAATAAACAATTTTGGTTTTCGTTGGATGCAATTCGAGTTTGCATTCCTCTAGTCGTTTCTTCAGCTTTTCCAAAATCTTCTCCGCTCCCGCTTGCGTTTTACAGTGGATAATGGCATCATCTGCATATCTTTCAAACGGTGCGTTTGGATTTGTTCGTTTTATCCACAAGTCAAATGCGTAATGCATAAAAAGATTCGCAAGTACAGGGCTTATGACGCCTCCCTGCGGTGTTCCGCTTTTGCGTTCAATCCACTGATCCTCCGAATTGATGAATGGTGCTTTGAGCCATCTTTCTATGTACATCAATATCCATAGCTCACTTATGTGTTTTCGCACAGCATGCATTAGTAACCGGTGGAGGGAAATAGCTTCCGGAATTGTTCAGCCCTTTCCGAAAAAAAACTTCCGGTAATATGGCCTCTGCTGACTTCTCACAGCAAGCTTTACGCCGTCTTTCGGATTTTTTTCCTACTCCACGTCTGTGAGATCTCTTCGGGTAAGAGCGATAACTTTCCCCTCATCCATCTGCCACATCTACATGTTGAGATTCGGGCAGTATTGGACTTTTCTTTGTTATGCAAGCTCGTCCGTCCCATCATGCCTTCTATGTGATTCTATTCGTCAGACCGAGGATTTGCCTCCGGCTTCCTTCAGATTCGGCCTCACGACCGACATCCTTGCCCTTGGCTAACAGTTCCTACTGCCAAGCCTGTAGCGGACTTTCACCGCCTAGTTATCGCCCATGCCGGGCGCACATAAACAAGGAAAACCGCATTGGCTTATGCCATACGGTTTTCCTTGTTTCAAGATGATTTAAATATAGAAAAATTGTCCTCCTGCCGGGAACGTTCCCCTCTCTTTTTCCCCAAAGCAGAAACACCCGGGCAGGCTGATGAGCAGCTTTTATTCATTTCACAAGAGGCACATTTGCCTTTTTTGCTTTTACGGAAAAATTGAACCAGGGTCCATGCCGCATAAACGAAAATCATCAGGCCAACAACTATACTAAACAGCATTCCGACCACTCCTTTTTGATTCCCGGATAGAATAAAGGTTTAATCCGTTGTTAACGGTAACCGAGCAGATGACCTATCTGAACAATGGCAAACGAAATCAGATAAGCTACGACAAGGGCATACACAATGGAAAACAGGGTCCACTTGCCCGACAAAGTTTCTTTCTTGATAACCCCCACCGTAGCCAGACAAGGCACGTACAGCAGAATAAAAGCCATAAAACTGTAAGCCTGCAGCGGAGTGTAATAGTTCGCGAGCAGTCCCTGAAGGGTATCCGTATCCGGTACGGCATAAATAATATTCATGGTGGAAACCACAACCTCTTTAGCCATAAAACCGGTTAGCAAAGCAGCACCCGCTTGCCACGTTCCAAAACCAAGAGGGACAAACAGCGGAGCAACCGTACTTCCTATCATGGCCAGGAAGCTTTCGTTCATCTCCACCCCAAATCCCCCGGGGCCGGCATAACCAAGCAGCCAGATTATGACCGATCCCCCGAAAATAAAGGTACCTGCTTTTTTTACAAACCCTTTGCCTTTCTCCCAGGTGCTTCTTCCCAGGGTTCTCCATTGAGGAATCCGGTAAGGAGGAAGCTCCACAACAAACATCGATTCTTCCTGTTTCAAAATCGTTGAAGAAAACAGCTTGGCCAGGATAAGGGCGACGACAATTCCCAGGACATACAGGGATAAAACAACGAGCGCCTGATTTTCCTTAAAAAACACCATCACAAAAAGGCTGTATACAGATAGCCGGGCGGAACAAGACATCAGCGGCGTTAAAATAACGGTCAGGAGACGCTCCTTGGGCTGTTCAATGGTTCGTGCGGCCATGATGCCGGGAACATTGCATCCAAATCCGATAATCATCGGAATGAACGCTTTCCCGTTAAGTCCGATACTTTCCATTAACTTGTCCATAACGGTGGCAATACGGGCCATGTACCCTGAATCTTCAATAAAGGATATGATCAAAAACAACATAAAGATCTGCGGAACAAACACCAATACCCCGCCTACACCGGCTATGATGCCATCCAAAATAAGGGCCTGGATAAAATCCGTGGCTCCAACAGCTGTAAGGACGGAGGTGATAACCTGCCGCAGCGGACCATTAATAAAATCATCCAGCAAGTCGGAAAAAGGACTTCCGACCCATTCAAATGTCAGCTTGAAGGTCAGGTACATAAATGCAAGAAAAATAGGAATACCTAAGATCTTATGGGTAACAATCCGGTCAATCCGTTCCGATAAGGATGTTTTCCCGGCAGCGGTGGTCATTTCGACACACTCAGCCAGTAATGTCCTTATCCATTTTCCCCGTCTTTTCCGTATCCAAAGTTCTGTATTCGAGGTTCCGTAAGCTTGTTCCAGAGAATGGCGAATTTTATCGACAAGGGTATTCAGCCGGTCACCAGGCAACAGTTTGGTAAACTCTGCGACTACGACTTGGTTTCCCTCAAGGAATTGTACCGCTGCCCATCTCTTGGCCGGCATGGAATCCGGCAAAAGCCGTTCGAGTTCAGACAGCCCTGCCTCTATTTCCGCTCCGTAATCAATCCGGAAGGGTTCGGACGAAAGTTCCTCCGATGGGCGGGATATCGTATCCAGCAGTATTTCACACCCTTTCCCTGAACGGGCGACAACAGGAACAACCGGAATTCCTAATCGTTCCGACAGACGGCCCGCATCAATGTGCATCCCTCTCTGCTCTGCCACATCGACCATGTTCAGGGCAACGGTTACCGGCTTTCCATACTCAAGCAGCTGGATTGTCAGATTCAGATTACGTTCCAGTTGGGAGGCATCAATTACGTTCAGTATGGAGCTGAAAGATTCATCCAAAAGAAACCGGGTCGTCACTCCCTCATCCTTGGACAGCGGATTTAAAGAGTAGATACCCGGCAAATCAATCAAACTTCCTTTTTTATTCGTCAGGGTTCCTACTTTTTTCTCTACTGTCACGCCTGTCCAATTGCCGATATATTCATAGGAACCTGTTAAAATGTTAAACAGCGAGCTTTTTCCGGTGTTGGGATTTCCGGCTAATGCGATACGGATCGTCATACAACCGCCTCAACCTGTATATTAAGGGCTTCCCTGCGCCGGATAGCAATCCACTGTCCTTCGGATTCGATCGTAAAAGGGCCTCCAAAGGGCAGCGTTTTTTTCAGCTTAATAACCGCTCCTTCCATAATACCGAAATCTACGAGCCGGCGTTTCACCAGATCGCTAACGGAAGATACATCTGTAATCCGGACTTGTTTCCCAACAAAATTTTCAGTTAATTTCATCTCACTCACCCTTAACAATGATAATCATTATCAATTATCTGAAGTATTCTAATTGTATGACAGCATGCTCCGGTTTTCAATAAAAAAATCCTTCCTATTCCGTTACAAAATCATGATTAATTAGAGTAACTATTTAGTAAGAGATAATAAAAAAACCTTTGCTTCAAAGGGCTTTCCCTTATTAGCAAAGGCTTTGGTTATGATCCGTTATTTCAACCCGGATTGTAAATGATGCAATTCAGGAACCGTAATACGGTGAAATCATCAGGTAAACCAGGACACCCGTCAGACTGACATACAGCCATAACGGCATCGTCCACCTGGCAATCTTCTTATGCTTTTCAACTCTCATATTGAGTCCTCTGGTTACGGTTACCAGAGCTAAGGGTACAATTACTGCTGCAAGAATAATGTGCGTAATGAGAATAAAGAAGTACACATACTTCAGGATTCCATCGCCGCCATAATGCGTATCAGGCGCCATTGAATGATACGTCAAATAGCATACGAGGAACAGCGTGGTGGTAATGAAAGCTGCCAGTACAAAACGCTTGTGCAGCTTGATGTTTCTTTGCTTGACAAAATACAGGGCAGCCAGCAGAAAAATAAAGGTAAAGCTATTAAAAATCGCATTCATCATCGGAAGAATGGTCAGATCAAAATGATCGAACCCCTCTACCTTTGGCATCATAAACAAGATGGCGATAATCAGAGGAATAGCAATGGATAAAATAACAATAATAGGTGTATAATTCCGCTGCTTAACCTGATATTCCGGGCTATTGTACGGGCCTTTCTGATTCATCTCGTATCTCCCTTTGTCTATAATGTTTCTCACTTAACTGTAATGTTACACAATCAAACTGCTCATGGCAAACGCTACGCCCACATAGACACACAATAGTAAGATTCCGACACTTACATTCCCGTTTTCAAGGTGTTCGGACAGGCTAACCCCGGGAGTAACCAAGTCAAAGACCCAATACGTTAATATAAGACAGGCATAACCAATCAGAAACCAGAGACCCATATGGAGAAGGGAAGAGTTCGTATAAGCGGCCACCCCAAGAATGATGGCAGTACCAAGAAACTTCCCTCCGAAAGCCAGACCTACAGCCGTATTTCCCTTACTTAACTGTTCCAGATCATTAAACGGCGTCATCCAGCTGAATACCAGCATACCAATAATCTGTAGAACAACAATTACAATAAAACTAATTAGCAGATTGACCGCGATCAATCCACCCACCCCCTAAATTTAGACATGGCCACATCATAATCGGCAAAGTCATGCAGTTCTTCCATGACGATTTTAACCTTTTCCTTGTTTTTCATAGCATTATACCGCTCTTCCGGAATCGGTTGTTTAATATCGTGGCCGCTCGGCATGGTCAGTACGGCAAAAAACCGGTTTTGTCCCTTATATTCCGTTTTATAGACGCCCACAAGATCCACTTCCGTTTGCAGCTCAATTTTCAGTTTATCCATATCTTCTTTGGCAGCCGCTTCATCTTTAAAAGTTTTGATAGGTTTCCAGGAAGATAAAGTCACTTCATTCTTGCCGTCACTATTTGTTTTCATATCTGCACTCATGTAGCTGAGCACCCAAATGTTGTCCCCTGTTGCATAATTATTGTCATTAGGCATCAGCTGGTTATCCGGAGAGATTGTCATATCCCCCCCAATGAGGTCCCCGACTTTAGCCTGCTCAATTCTGTAATCCCAGGGTACCTCACTTTCAGTTGAAGCCGGACCGGCTCCTGAATCGGTATTAGCTTCACCGGATGAACCCAGTATCTCGGCACTGACAGCTACAATCACACCTATGATAATCACCCAAAAAATAAACATGCCGATTCTTTTGTTTCGTTTGGCTGCCGACTGGGCGGTATCTCTGGGATTTCGTCTATGATTTGTTCCGTTGTTGTTCAAACGGCCCCACTCCCATCGCCACAAAATGGCTCGTATTTCCCGTAATCAGTCCCCCTGCCCTTCCAAGCAGCCCGCATGGTTTGCCATCAATCACGAACATACCTGTCAACAGATGAAACTCACCCTTATGAAGACGGATTCGCGGGAGCTCTGCCCGTTCTTGGTAAATATCCCCAAACAAGGTGCTGGTATCGTATCCTTCTTCATCCTGAAGATCCATATTGCCTTCGGCATCAAACATGCGGACAGATCCGCCTTCACGTCCAAACATTGATTTGGATACATAATTTCCGGTAAACAGAGGACGATTATAGGTTGGTAACATATATCGCTTGATATACATATGTTCTTTTTCTGTAAATAAATCCGCGTTTAATTCATGAAGCCCCCAGATAACAGCCTGAAGGCCTTTGGACTGTAAAATAATTGCATGCAAAGAGTTGAACAATTGGAGTTCTCCGGTTTCAACAGCATAAGCCAGCGCCTCTCCCCCATCGTCAACTCCCATCCATTCTTTAGGATAGAGGGCAAACAAACGGCGGATCGGCTGATGATCCGAACCTTTCAGTATACCCTCATCCACCCAAAGATCGAGACAATCGATGCAGCGCATCCGGCGACCGCTATGGCGAACCAGCGCCTCAATTGTCCCTGAATCTTCATCATGTGAGCCATAGGCTACACAAGCAGCAGCTTCCGGCTCTTCTTTGGCCCATGCTCTTGCCACTTGAGAGGCCATTGAAGTATTGGGAGTTTCTATGCCATATTGGCTGCACAGCCATGGAGTTGCAATCGATGCTTCGACATAGCCCGTTGGCGTATCCGCATTAAGCTCCAGCAGCTTGATTGTGCCGTCCATAGCTACGGAGAAGTCAAATCGTGCATAGCGGCTAAGTTCCAGTGCTGGTTGCGGAGGAACCAAATCCAGACCGTCCCATAAGACTTCCGGTATGGCCAGCATTTTGTACAAATCTCTTCGGCCAATTACAAACCGCGCCGCCTTATCGAATATGCGCCAAAGTGTTGCAGATGCAGCGTACAGCTTGTTATAAACGGCTTCATCCATAACGACAAGCTGGTCAATCCAATATTGTTCTTCCCCGATATCGGCCCAGCTGAATCCGAGTTCCCCCAGTTCCCGGACTCTGGCTGACCGGTCGGGCAATGGTTTTCCAACCGTTTGAAAACTCATGCTTCTTACACACTCCGACTCTTGTGTCATGTTTTATCGGCAGCCAACTTCGTTCCGTCAGCTTCCAAAGCTGCTGCCGCTTGA
>Ga0224749_1050_pt1 | contig 16732 bp, 11 predicted proteins | sample LIM_F_Vancomycin_3_FD_182078 | JGI IMG/M metagenome (GOLD analysis project Ga0224749, IMG submission 182078) | Enriched cells from gastrointestinal tract of the lab mouse from Pacific Northwest National Laboratory (PNNL), Richland, Washington... | ecosystem: Host-associated > Mammals > Digestive... | reverse complement strand
CATTCATCATCATATGTCTGCGGGCATGGCAGTCAGATAGGATGGTTGTCTAAATTCTGTTTGTTTACTATATTTAATACTAAGGACTTGTTTATTGATCAGGCACGATTATTCGGAATTGTGATATGCTGGTAATCTGATCATGGGGAGTCTAATTCTGAAGCACTATATAGCTTAGCTTCCTGACCAAGGGGGACAATTGTGAAAGGGAAAAGGGATCAGATCCTGGATGCCGGGGAAGAACTTTTTTTTATCCGAGGTATCAACGATACGAGCATGGAACAAATAGCCGAGGCCGTGCCCGTGTCTAAAATGACTATCTACAAATATTTTCAAAGCAAAGAGGGACTGCTTGAGGCTATTATTGACCGTTTGCTGCAGGTAACCCATGGAGATTTTAAACAAATGGTAAAAACATCGGATAATGCCCTGGGTGTTTTAATGAAAATGGCCGCTTACCGCAAGCTTGACCGTATTTCTGAAATCTTTATTGAGGAATTGATAAGGGAATATCCGAATATTGCGCAAAGATTGCTTGATTACCAGCAAACATTCGTTTTACCGGAATTTGAACGCGTTATTTTTGAAGGCCAGCAGCAAGGGAAAATAAGAAAAGATATCTCTCCCCATCTTCTCGTTATGTTTCTTCTTTCCATAAAGAAGTTTTTGGCCCAACCCGAGAAGCTGCAAGGCATTGCCAGTCTAAAAACGGCTTCGGAGCAGCTCTTGACCATCCTGTATCAAGGTATAGTTGCTCCTGAACACAAAGAAAGTCTGGATTTCCTGCAAAGAAAGCTGTAATCTTTGCGGGGTCCGGGCTTTTTTATAAACTAAGAAAGCAAATCTTGTTTCCTTACGCGGTTTTTGACCATTGATGCAGCTTGGAGTCGCTTGGCAGCAGAAACTGCTCATGCCCAAACTGTACCAGGATCTGGCGAATACCAGAAAGATCAGGGTTATAAGTGCGGATAGCAGCGGTTTCAAGCCCCTTTCTGGAGCCTGCTGCCATATGGGCAACCCTGGAACCTTCAGGATGAAAAGCGGCGGAACCGAGACCTGCAAAAGAAGCAGACATCTTCTCCGGCTCCTTTCAGCGACAGCTCCCGCTTTATTTCACAAAATGCCCCAGGTATTCACCCATTTTTACTTTGCTTCCTATCTCAAGGTCAGTTCTTGGTTCGAAAATGTTGTTTTCTGTAAGCAGAACCACTGTGGATCCGAATTCAAAATAAGCGAGGTCATCACCTCTTTGCAGGCGATCCGGTAGAGGACTTATGTATTGGATACTGCTCACATTAAGTGCGCCAACTTTCACCACTGCAACTTCGCCTGCTTCCGTCTGCATGATAGTGATGAGGCGTTCATTACGACTTAGTACTTTTTTCATATTCCGCAGGCCAAACTCATTGACGGGATATACCTTACCTGCCACATGTTCTTTCTCCAGTATCGTACCGGTAACAGGAGAATGAATACGATGGTAATCCGTCGGACTTAAGTAAAGAACGAAGAAGAAGCCATGCGTATAATTCATTGTACGGGGTGAACGATTTAACAAGTCTTCAATAGTATAATCCTGGCCTTTTACATTCAGAATCTGGCCTGACTTGATGGGGCCCATTCCCGTTATCATGGCGTCCACGGGGCTTAGCATGGATTTCGGATCTGGATCCAGAGGACGAAGCCCGGGCTTTAGCTTCCGGGTAAAGAACGCATTAAGAGATTCATATTCATGGATTTCTTTTTCGGCGTCTTCCACAGGTATCCCGTATATTTTAGCAAAGCGGGGGATCATCAGCTTACTCACTTTGGATTTGGCAAAAGATCCGGTGAGCCTGGAGACCCATTTTCTTGACGAAAGCTCGGTCATTAAACGGAATAAAGGTTTCATGTTTTGCCTGTCTCTCCTATTCTCAAATACAATAGAACATTATCTTTGATTTATCTTGCCACATAACCTCATAATTAGCAATCACGAAGTGGTGCAATCGTATCTCGCTTAAGTTCCTATCCATACTATCATAGGTCAGACACTCTGTCATTATAAGGAAAACGCCCACGAAAGGCTGAAAATAACAATATCCGCATGAAGAGAAAGGATAATACGACCAAAGTGCTTTAATTCAGGTCATAGGAGTCTTTGGCGGCATGAGGGCAACTTCCTGGGTACAAATTGTCAAAGCCGGTCTGTTAATGCTGGGCACGCTGCTGTCTAAGGAAAAATCCTCAAGTACCAAGTTTGATGAAGTACTGGTGAAAGCCAATACAGGTCTGTAAAACAGAAGACAGGGTATTGTAACGAAAAGACCTCCTATTACACCATTACAGGTGGAGCAGGAGGTCTTTTACGTTTGTTTTAAAGGCAACTGCGGAGAATATTGGCCACATCATTCTCGTCCAGCTTTTTAAAATAACCTATCGGTCCAAAGCGAACGGCTTCTTTCGCCATGCGTTCTATATCCCTGTCATCGATATCAAGTTCTCCTAGTGTGCTTGGTGTACCCAGTTTTTTTAAAAAAGCCCGGGTAGCCTCTATCCCGGCAATTGCGACTTCATCCTCGGTTTTCCCTGCGGGATCGATATTCCATATCCTCACCGCGTACTGCACAAACCGGTCAGTCCGTTCCTGATATACGTATTTCATCCAATTCGGGAAAACAATCGCCAGTCCGGCTCCATGGGCAATATCGTAAATGGCGCTGATTTCATGTTCAATGGCATGGGAAGCCCAATCATTCTCCATACCCATTGAAATCATTCCGCCGTTTAAAGCCATAGTTCCACAAAGCATCAGATTGGCCCTCGCCGCGTAGTCCTCCGGCTGGCGGACCGCTTTTTCCGCATTTTCTATAACTGTTTGGAGTATTGACTCGCAGAAGCGTTCCTGAAGAGGAGTGTCTTTGGTTTGACTGAAGTACTGCTCAAATACGTGAGACATCATATCGACGGCTCCATTCACAGTTTGGTGAGCAGGGACGGTATAAGTAAGTGTAGGATCAAGGATGGAAAATTTAGGGAAGGCATGCGGGCTTTTGAATGATCTTTTTTGGCGTTCTTCCCAATTCGTAATGACAGCATTACCATTCATCTCTGACCCGGTAGCAGAGAAGGTCAGAATGATACCGAGGGGCAAGGCAGTTTTGATAGAGGCCTTTCTCATGCAAAAATCCCATACATCCCCTTCGTATGGAACGCCTACAGCTACTGCTTTGGCCGCATCAATTACACTTCCGCCGCCGGCCGCAAGGATGAAATCAATTTGATGCTCTCTGCAAAGCTCAATCCCCTTGTGTACAGTTGAAAGTCTGGGATTGGGCTCGATGCCTGGCAGTTCCACTACTTTCGCGCCGATTTTATTTAGTTGATTATATATACCATCATACAGACCGCTTTTTTTAATGCTTCCGCCGCCATATACGAGAAGTATCCGTTTACCGTAGGGAGATACCAGGGGGGCTAGTTTACTGACTCCATCCGGTCCGAATACGAGCTTGGTCTGATTTTGAAATTCAAAAGCGTTCATGTCTATTCGTCCTTTCTTTCTCTTCATTCGTTCATTAATACTGTACCACAGTCCTTACTGCAACAAAAATGGAGGCTGACCGGGACATTTTCCCTATCCCCGGCATAACCATATTCTAATGAAATAATAGGGGGAGATGCAGATGCCCGGTACCCATATAGATGTTGATACGTCGAGCAAGACATTAACCTTATACGATAACGACAGGGTTGTCCGGACATACCCTGTGGCTGTCGGCAAACAGGTAACACAATCCCCGAAGGGGACTTACTTTATCATAAATAAACAGCCTAATCCGGGAGGGCCTTTCGGTGCTTTTTGGATGGGTCTGTCCAAGCTTCATTACGGTATACACGGCACCAATGATCCCTCTTCTATAGGCAAGGCGGTCTCGCATGGCTGTATCCGCATGTACAATCAGGATGTACTGGATTTGGAAAAAAGAGTTCCGATCGGAACAAAAGTAACCATTCACGACTAGTCTAAGAATGATTTAATCAGGTCAGCCAGATGCCTATTTTATTCCTATTTCACCAGGTCAGGGCTCACGCCCTTCCGGGTGAATGCATAGTTTACAAGAGAATCTAGACATCAGGAAGGGGATGCAAATGAGTATAAAGAAGAACCGGGCGGGATCACAAAAAAAGGGACAAAGAATTTTAAACAGAAAAGAAATTAACGAGCTTTCCTTTTTAGATGAGCATCCTGAACCCGATAGGCGGCAGGAATTTCAAATAACTTCCGTTCCTGCAGCAGAGGAACGTGCCAAAAGCGACCAGGAACTGCCAGTTGGTAAACCCGGGATAAGCGCTCCAAGCAAACCTGTGTCAACTCCCGGGAAACCGGAGGCTTCTTCGGCTCCCAAGCCTAAGTTACCGAAACAGTTAATTGATAGGCGGGAAAGTAAAAAATCCGGAGCGATAGTTTATACAGATGATATTGTGGACGGTGCAGTTACAGGTGAGAAATTAGCAAACCGATCGATAGATGAATCCAAAATAAAACCACAAAGCATTGGAACATACTCTTTAAAAGACGGCTCTATTGAGTCCTCGAAGCTGGCTCCTTCCAGTATAACTTCCAGCAAGATTGCGGGTTCATCCGTGCTTAACGAACATATTGCCCCACAGTCAATAACGGGGGATCATGTCAGGGACCGTTCCATCCCGGGTACAAAAATAAAGGATAAGAGCATATCGCTGGACAAATTGGAGGACCAGGTGCTGGACGGCTCCAAACTTGCTTCCGGCTCGATTCAATCCAGGCATCTCATGCCTGGTATCATCGTAACAGAACTGATTGAGGATCAGGCAATTCAATCCGCCCAAATCAAAAGCGGAGCTATAGAAGCCAGACATTTGGCTAACGAGATTGTGGATACTGCCAAGCTTGCCGATCAGGCCATTACTACGGATAAAATTCGCGATGAAGCCGTAACAGCCTCAAAGTTAAGTATTGACGCTGTAGGTCCAGAGCAGCTTCAGGAGCAAAGCATCACCTTCCAACATTTATCCCCCGGATCAGTAAGAAGAGAGCATATTGAGGAAAGGGAAATCCAATCCAAACATCTCTCAACCGGCCTCATACAGCCCATCCATATTCAGCCCGACGCTATAACTTCCGAAAAGCTTGGCCTTGAATCCGTTCAGAGCAGACATCTTAGTCCCGGTGTAATACAACCTAATCATTTGCCTGAGGGAGTTATCCAATCTTTCCATCTGGATAGTTCCTCCGTTTCTACCTCCAAATTGCAGGAAGAAAGCGTGACTGCGGAAAAATTGGCGGCTAAAGCGGTTACAGCTGATAAATTATCAGAGAAAGCAGTGAGGGGAGACCATCTTGCGGAAGCTGCTATTCAAAGCATGCATTTGGACCAGGGAGTGGTTGAAGACTTTCATTTAAGAAGTGAAAGTATTGATACACGCCATCTGCAGGATAGCTCCGTAACTGGTGCTAAGTTGGCCCGTGCATCTGTACAATCTCCCCACCTGAGCTATGATGCCGTTCAAAGTTATCATATAGCAGATCAAACTATTTTAACCTCTAAGCTCGCAGATGAATCCGTAGATGAAAAAAAGCTGGGAGATCATGCTGTCATAACTTCCAAGCTGGCCGAATCCAGTGTAACGGGTGACAAACTCGCTTACCGGGCGGTTCAAGAACAGCACATTGATATCTTTAGCATTCATACGGAACATTTGTGTGATCAAAGCGTCACCAGGGAGAAGATAAAACATGGATCGGTAGGCCCGGAACATCTTGCCCTTCAGTCGGTTGACGGACAGCACCTTGCTGAACAAATTATCCAATCCGATCACTTGGCAGAGGAAATTATTAAGTCCCGCCATATAGGTCCTGATTCTATTCAGACAGGGCATTTACAAAACAGTGTTGTTCATACCGAACATTTGGCTGATGGGGCTGTCACAGGGTTTAAGCTTGCAGACGGTTCAGTAGACCAGAACAAACTGGTTCCCGGAAGCATCACAGGAGAACATTTGACTCCAGAGTCCGTAAGGGGAGAACATATACAGCCGGATAGTATTGCCCCAGAACATTTGAGACAGGGAGCATTTACGGCGGAACAATTGGCAGACGGCTGCATTCGTGGAGAAAAGCTTGCTCCCCAGAGTATCCAACAGGAGCATTTGTCCAAAAGAATCATTCATCCTGAGCATCTTGGAGAACGGGCTGTACAAAGTATTCATCTGGCCCAGGAGGCGGTTATTGAAGAACATCTGAGTGATCAAAGCATCAGCCGGGGGAAAATACAAGATGGGGCCATTGGCCCGGAACAGATCGCATACCAATCAGTTGACGGACGGCATCTTGTTGATCTAACTATACAGCCCGAACATTTAGCTGATCAGGCCGTACAATCCCGCCATATCGGCCCAGGTGTTATACAAACCGGTCATCTGGAAAACGGTGCGGTTCAGTCCGAATCTCTGGCTGATGGAGCCGTTACGGGAGATAAGCTTGCTGACCGATCAATCGGTGGGAATAAGCTGGCCTCCCAGAGTATTCACCAGGAGCATTTGGCTGAAGGAATCATTCATTCCGGAAATCTCGGAGAAAGGTCTGTAAACAGCATTCATTTGGCAGAAGGAGCGGTTAGGGAAGAGCATCTCAGTAATCAAAGTATCGGCCGGGGGAAAATACAAGACGGAGCCATAGGCCCGGAACAACTTGCAGCCCAATCGGTAGGCAGCCGGCATCTTGATGATCAAATTATCCAATCCGATCATCTGGCTGATCAGGCTATACAGTCCCGCCATATCGGCTCCGGTGTTATACAAACCAGCCATTTGGAAAATGGCGCGGTTGGGACTGATACTCTTGCCGATGGGGCGGTTACTACTTTCAAACTGGACGTATACAGTGTAACCGGCGAAAAATTGGCTCCCCGTTCCGTTCAAGAGCATCATATCGATATCTACAGCGTCGGTACAGAACATCTGTGTGATCAAAGTGTAACCCGGGAGAAAATAATCAACCAGGCGGTAGGCCCGGAGCATCTGGCACTCCAATCGGTCAGCGGACATCATATTGTTGAGAGGGCCGTTCAATCCGAACACCTGGACGAAGAAGCCGTACAATCCCGCCATATCGGCTCCGGTGTTATTCAGACAGATCATTTGGAAAGCGGTGCGGTTGGACCCGAATCCCTGGCTGACGGGGCGGTCGCAGGTGAGAAACTTGCAGACGGATCGGTCGATCAGAATAAATTGGCTCCCGGAAGCGTTACGACAGAACATTTAACTCCGGAATCTATAGGAGAAGAGCATATTCGGCCGAATAGTATTTCTCCTGAGCATTTGAAGCCGGGGGCATTTACGGCGGAACATTTGGAGGACGGCTGCATTCGTGGGGAAAAATTGGTTTTTCATAGTATCCGTCAAGAGCATTTGTCCAAGAGGATTATTCATCCCGAGCATCTTGGGGAACGGGCCGTACATGGCATTCATCTGGCCCAGGGAACGGTTAAGGAAGAGCATTTTAGCGATTCAAGTATAAGTCGGGAAAAAATAAAAAATGGGTCGATAGGTCCGGAACATCTGATCCTTCAATCGGTTAATGAACAGCATCTTGCGGAGAAAGCTGTACAATCCGATCACCTGAAAGAAGAGGCCGTCCAGTCCCGTCACATAGGTCCTGGTGTCATACAAACCGGTCATTTGGAAAAAGGTGCGGTGACGTCCGAAATTCTGGCTGATGGAGCCGTGAACGAAAGAAACTTAAGTGACGGGGCTATTATTACTTCCAAGCTGGCCGAATCGAGTATAACCGGCGAAAAGCTGGCCCTCCGTTCCGTTCAAGAACAGCATATTGATATCAGCAGCATTCATACGGAACATCTAAGCGATCAAAGTATAAGCCGGGATAAAATAAAACTCGGGTCGATAGGTCCGAAACAAATAGCACTTCAATCCATCAACGGACGGCATCTTGCCGAGCAGATTATTCAATCTGATCACTTGGACGAAAAGGCTGTCCAATCCCGCCATATCAATTCAGGTGTTATTCAGACGGAACATATGGCCAATGGTGCGGTTCAGTCTGATACTCTGGCTGACGGGTCGGTTACAGATGAAAAGCTTGCGGATGGTTCGGTCGGCCAAAACAAATTGGCTGCCGGAAGCGTTACTTCAGAACATTTGGCACCGGAATCCATCGGAGAAGAGCATATACAGCCGAATAGTATTGCTCAGCAGCATTTGAAACCAGGAGCCTTTACAGCTGAACAATTGGAAGACGGCTGCATCAGTGGAGAAAAACTGGCTCCCAACAGTATTCGTCAGGAGCATTTGTCCGAAGAAATTATTCATCCCGAGCATCTTGGAGAACGGTCCGTACAAGGCATTCATCTGGCCCAGGAAACGGTTAAGGAAGAGCATTTGCGCGATCAGAGTGTCGGCCGGGAAAAAATAAAGAACGGGTCGATAGGTCCCGAACATCTCGCTGTTCAATCGGTAAACGGGCAGCATCTTGCAGATAAAGCTGTACAATCCGATCATCTGGACGAGGAGGTCGTACAATCCTATCATATAGGTCCCGGCGTTATTCAAACGGCTCATATGGAAAAAGGTGCTGTTCGCTCCGAGACTCTGGAGGACGGGGCGGTTACAAGGAATAAGCTTGCGGATGGTTCAGTGAATCAGAACAAACTGCTTCCCCGTACAATCCAAGAGCAGCATATTGATATTTCCAGCATCAATACTGAACATCTGCGTAATCAAAGTGTCAGCCGGGAGAAAATACAAGATGGGGCAGTAGGCCCGGAACAAATTGAGCTTCAATCGGTCGGCGGCCAGCATCTTGCTGAGAAAGCCATACAATCTGATCACCTGGCTGATCATGCTATACAGTCCCACCATATAGGCCCTGCTGCTGTTCAAACGGAACATTTGAAAAGTGGTTCAGTTGGGTCCGGAATTTTGGCCGACGGGGCTGTGATCACTTCCAAACTGGCAGATTCCAGTGTAACGGGTGAGAAGCTGGCTTTTCGTTCGGTTCAAGAGCAGCATATCGATATCTACAGCATTGGATCGGAACATCTGCGCGATCAAAGCGTTAACCGGGAGAAGATAAAAAATCAATCAATAGGCCCCGAACATCTTACGCTTCAATCAGTTGGCGGCCAGCATCTTGCAGAGAGAGCCGTACAATCCGATCACTTGGATGAAGAGGCCGTTCAATCCCGCCATATCGGCTCTGGAGCTATTCAAACGAGCCATTTGGAAAGCGGTGCGGTTATATCCGAAACTTTGGCTGACGGGTCGGTTACAGATGAAAAGCTTGCGGATGTTTCGGTCGGCCAAAACAAACTGGCTGCCGGAAGTGTTACTTCAGAACATTTGGCCCCGGGATCCGTCGGGGAAGGTCATATACAGCCGGGCAGTATTGCTCCAGAGCACTTGAAGCCGGGGGCATTTACAACGGAACAACTGGCCGATGGCTGCATTCATGGGGAAAAGCTGGCTCCCAACAGTATTCATCAGGAGCATTTGTCTGAAGGGATTATTCATCCAGAGCATCTTGGAGAAGAATCTGTACAAAGCATTCATCTGGCTCAGGGAACGGTTGCGGAAGAGCATCTCGGTAATCAAAGTGTGGGCCGGGAGAAAATACAGGATGGTGCGGTAGGCCCGGAACAGCTTGCATTTCAATCGGTAGGCGGCCAGCATCTTGCAGAGAAAGCCGTACAATCCGACCACTTGGGTGAAGAGGCCGTGCAGTCCCGCCATATAGGTGCAGGTGTTATTCAGGCAGCACATTTGCAAAACGGTGCGGTTCAGTCCGATACCCTGGCTGACGGGTCGGTTACAGATGAAAAGCTTGCGGATGGTTCAGTCGGCCAAAGCAAACTGGCTGCCGGAAGTGTTACTTCAGAACATTTGGCCCCGGAATCAATTGGAGAAGGACATATACAGCCGAGCAGTATTACTCCAGAGCACTTGAAGCCGGGAGCATTTACGTCAGAACAATTGGCCGATGGCTGCATTCATGGGGAAAAGCTGGCTCCCAACAGTATTCGTCAGGAGCATTTATCCGAAGGAATTATTCATCCTGAACATCTTGGAGAAGAATCTGTACAAAGCATTCATCTGGCTCAGGGAACGGTTGCGGAAGAGCATCTCGGTGATCAAAGTGTGGGCCGGGAGAAAATACAGGATGGTGCGGTAGGCCCGGAACAGCTTGCATTTCAATCGGTAGGCGGCCAGCATCTTGCAGAGAAAGCCGTACAATCCGACCACTTGGGTGAAGAGGCCGTGCAGTCCCGCCATATAGGTGCAGGTGTTATTCAGGCAGCACATTTGCAAAACGGTGCGGTTCAGTCCGATACCCTGGCTGACGGGTCGGTTACAGATGAAAAGCTTGCGGATGGTTCAGTCGGCCAAAGCAAACTGGCTGCCGGAAGTGTTACTTCAGAACATTTGGCCCCGGAATCAATTGGAGAAGGACATATTCGGCCGAATAGTATTGCTCCAGAACACTTGAAGCCGGGGGCATTTACGTCAGAACAATTAGCTGATGGCTGCATTCATGGGGAAAAGCTGGCTCCCAACAGTATTCGTCAGGAGCATTTGTCTGAAGGGATTATTCATCCAGAGCATCTTGGAGAAGGGTCCGTACAAAGCATTCATCTGGCTCAGGGAACGGTTGCGGAAGAGCATCTCGGTGATCAAAGTGTGAGCCGGGAGAAAATACAGGATGGTGCGGTAGGCCCGGAACAGCTTGCATTTCAATCGGTGGGCGGCCAGCATCTTGAAGAGAGAGCCATACAATCCGACCACTTGGGTGAAGAGGCCGTGCAATCCCGCCATATAGGTACAGGTGTTATTCAGGCAGGACATTTGCAAAACAGTGCGGTTCAGTCCGATACTCTGGCGGATGGATCCGTAAATGAAAGAAGTTTAAGAGACGGGGCTGTTATTACTTCCAAGCTGGCCGGATACAGTGTAACCGGCGATAAATTGGCCCCCCGTACGGTCCAAGAGCAGCATATTGATATCTACAGCATCAGTACGGAACATTTGCGTAATCAAAGTGTGGGCCGGGAGAAAATACAGGATGGTGCGGTAGGCCCGGAACAGCTTGCGCATCAATCGGTAGGCGGCCAGCATCTCGAAGAGAGAGCCGTACAATCTGACCACCTGGGTGAAGAGGCCGTACAGTCCCGCCATATCGGCTCTGGAGTTATCCAGGCAGCACATTTGGCCAATGGTGCGGTTCAGTCTGATACTCTGGCTGACGAGGCGGTTACAGGCGATAAGCTTGCGGACGGATCGATTGGCCAAAGCAAACTGGCTGCCGGAAGCGTAACAGCAGCACATTTGACTACGGGTTCTATCGGGGAAGGTCATATACAGCCGGGCAGTATTGCTCCGCAGCATTTGAAGCCGGGAACATTTACTGTGGAACATTTGGAAGAAGGATGTATTAATGGAGAAAAGCTGGCTCCCTATAGTATTCATCAAGAACACTTGTCCAGAAGAATAATTAACCCCGAGCATCTCACGTTTTGTCCTGTTCAAACCAATCGGGCCTCTTCACCTGTTTTTCAACAGTTTGGCCTGAGCCCGTTCTCTTTTTTACCCGGCCTGGAAAATAGAACGGTCACTATTTCGTTTAAGGAACCTTTTGCAGATGATCAGTACGTAGTAGTCGTAACTAGCGATACGGAGGGATGTACTCCAGTAATAGACCGCAAACTTCCTGAACAGGTGACAGTCAAGCTAGTAGGTCCGGTGCATGGCGAACAGCTGATTGGAACATTGAACTGGATGGCATGCGGCCTTACAGAGAGGAAATAAGCTGGAAAGCCGCCATAATTTGGCGGCTTTTTCTTACGGTATAAGCCATTTGCAAGACGGATTGGAATGATGATGGCAAATGGTTAGTATAGCGCTGCCCGGTATTAGGACAAGTGTGGGCTTTCGCCAATTTTGGCTGATTGGGTAGTTGGTCCTGTTCGACTGGTTAAATGGCGCATATGATTTAGCAATACAACGTTCAAGTTTCGAACGCTTGTGAGTTAACGAAGGATCGGAGGGAAGGGGGAAGTCTGTTGAAAGGAGTCATCTTAGCTGGAGGAACAGGGACAAGAATGCGCCCTTTAACTCAAATCATGAATAAACATATGCTGCCTATTGGCAGATATCCCATGATTCATTATGCCATCCAAAAAATGGCCGATGCCGGCATCCGTGACATTCTTCTTGTAATAGGGAAGCAATCAGCGGGATTATATGTCGATTATTTAGGGAGCGGAAACAAATGGGAGGTCTCCCTTACTTATAAAATACAGGAGCAGGCCGGAGGAATAGCTCAGGCATTAGCTTTAGCCGAAGGCTTTATCCCTTCCGGGGAACGGATGCTGGTTCTTCTTGGAGATAATCTTTTTGAAGATGATTTGTCACCATATATTCGGCAATATGCATCCCAGAAACATGGGGCCAGGGTGCTTCTTAAAGAGGTGAGGGATCCGAAACGATACGGAGTAGCTGTTGTAGACGGAAATAGGATTGTTCGGATTGAAGAAAAACCGGAACAGCCATTGTCCCCCTATGCAGTTACTGGCATTTATATGTATGGGTCGGATGTGTTTGAAGTCATTCGTGCCTTGAACCCTTCCAAACGGGGAGAGCTCGAGATTACGGATGTAAATAATGTTTATGCTGCCGAAGGTTCGCTTCAATATGACATGTTAAAAGGCTGGTGGACCGATGCCGGGACACACGCCTCCCTGTACGAAGCTATCCTTCGTTTTGCAAAGGATGATGAGGAATGAAAAGCGGAAGAAGGGGAAACGTAGCAATTTCACAGACTGAAGAAGCTGTTCAAAAAAAACGCTATAGGGAGTTGGGTTTCCGGAATGGTTGGTCAAAAGGATATCATCTGGGCCGCTGTGAAGCCCTTCGCCGATGTATCCGGTCAGAGCCCCGGGCTCAGTTCAATTGTCGTGTTCTTTTTATCCCTCAGGGCTTTGATGCATTGGACCAAGGGGTTAGGGAGGGGCTTGAAGCTCTGGCGAAGGAATTGATCGTTGGAGACGCCGTCTATATGGCTAGCCAGGCTGAACAGCAAAACCCGGATCTCGTTCTGGTGATGAACGGTCTTCATGTTTTTCCCGAGGATCATCTGGAACAGGTGGCTTATATCCGCCGTTTGGGAATACCGACAGTTATATGGTTTGCAGACGATCCGTACTTTATGGATGAAAGCATCCGAGTAGCACTCAGCTATGATTACGTTTTTACACACGAACAGGCGAGTGTTGACTTCTACCGGTCCCAAGGGTGTACAAAAGTGTATCACCTCCCGCTGGCCGTCTCTTTGGAACTGTACCGACCTATGGCAGTAGATGATAAATACTCCAGTGATATTTGTTTTGTGGGCAATGCTTTTTCCAACCGGATTGCGTTTATTGATGAAGTAGCCGATTATTTACTGACCAAAAAGATATATTTGATCGGGGCCTTATGGGACCAGCTCAAACACTTCAGGAAATTTGAATCCAGTATCCACCTTGGATGGATGCCTGTAGAAGAAACCGTACGTTATTATAACGGGGCTAAACTGGTTCTTAACCTCTACCGCTCCACATTAAACGGAGATCATAATAAGAATACCGTGGGCCTGCAGGGTGTTTCGGTTAATCCGCGCACATTTGAAATTGCTGCCTGTGGAGTTTGCCAGATCACAGATTTTCGTCCGGAACTTCCCTCGTTATATACCCCGGGGATAGAAATAGCTTCCTTTACTTCTCCAGGCCAATTCATCACTTTATGTGAATATTACCTGGAGCGGGAAGAGGAACGTCTTTCATTGGCTGTCGGAGGATTCCGCCGGACCTTGGAGCAGCACACTTTTCCAAACCGGTTACGGGGACTGCTGGAACTGGTAATTTCTGAGGGCAGGGTGGAAACTGTCCGGAAAGGAGGAACAGCAAATGAATCCCCAATATCATTACGATAATTGGAAGGCAATCACTGAAGGGGGATATGCGGCCGGACATAACTTTGGTTTCAGAGACGGACATCATCTGGGCATCTGTGAGGCCATTATCCGCAGACACCTGCCGGAACCCCGTTCTTGGCCTTACCGGATTTTATACGTAACATCAGGCAAAGGGTTGCCTTATTCTCCTTTGGATCAGGGCATTATTGATACTCTCGAAGTAATGGCTGATCAATTGGAAACAGTTTTTCCTGATCAAGATGTGGCCCAGCACGCCATACAATTTCAACCTGATCTGATATTGATTTTAGACGGCACCTTGATTCCTGTAGAGAAGACAGCCCATTTAAAATCGTGTGGTTTTCGGATGGCCGTATGGTTCACGGATGACCCTTACTATACTGATGTTACGGCGGAAATTGCCGGTTATTACGATGACGTATTTACACTTGAGTATACCTGCGTTTCTTTTTATCAGGAGCTTGGCTGCAAGAGGGTTCATTATTTGCCTCTTGGAGTTGATGCGGAGGTTTTCCGCCCTAGGCATGCCCATTTAATTGAACGAAGGGACATTTGCTTTGTGGGATCAGGTTACTGGAACCGGGTCTATTTTTTCGATAAGCTTGCACCTTATTTAAGTAAAAAAGATTTTCATATAAACGGAATCTGGTGGGACCGCCTTTCTTCCTTCCGATTGTTGGAGAGGCAAATTGAGCTTAACAAATGGATGGAACCTGAAGAGACAGCAACGTATTACAGCGGATCTAAACTGGTTATTAACCTGCACCGGTCTTATGACGACGAGTCATTTAACAAAAACAGCCGCAAGATAAAAGCTGTGTCGCCCAATCCGCGGACTTTTGAAATTTCGGCTTGCGGTGTTTTGCAGATCACGGATATCCGGGATGATTTATCCCGTTTTTATACCCCGGGTTTGGAGATTGTCACCTATGGGAGTGCAGAAGAGCTCAAGGAAAAACTTGAATATTATCTGGCACACGAAGAGGAATCTAAACAAATTGCATACCGTGCACTTAGAAGGACAATGCGTGAACATACGTTCACAAGCCGGATAGAACAGATGTTTAATTCTATTTTTTCCCGGAAAGCAGGGGAGGATGGGGAATAATGAAAATGTTAATCAGCCGGGCGATCACTACCCGTAAGACAGGAGGAGGATCAAGAAAAAAAGCCCGCAGGAAAATCAAGCGGTCCGGCACAATCGGTAGAAGTGCCAAAAGAGCGCGCAGGAGAGAGGCTCTTACTAAAAGGCATAAGAGGGTTCGGTTCGTATACGGTAAAGTAAGAAGGAAAAATCGGAGAAAGAAACCGTCACGCCTATCGCAAAATCGCAGCTTTCCCAAATACAAAACTGGGGCAGTTCCTACTTTTTCTCCGGTAGACTTACAGAATCAACTTGCCTTCAATGAAGGCTATAGTGAAGGGTTTCAGACCGGATTTGCACAAGGTTTGGAGGAAGGAGAGCGGGAATTTGTCTAAAATTCCGCGCTCGTCTGCCTGTATACGAGGCCGTTCCCGAAAGGAGCGGCTTTTTTCATATAGCATTTGCATAAATCGATCGTACCATCTGAAACGGTTAAGTTTCTGCTATTAAAAGGTGCTGAATTTTTATATTTCGTGCCAGGAGACCTGGATAAATTGTACGAATGAGGGGGTTCAAGTGTCGTGCCAAGAGGGCTGGAACCCTAATATATTGTACTACATACTCAAAGGGGGTGAATACCATGCCTGCTGCGACAAGGGGTATGCCTTCATGAACCATTCCCGGTTAAAACTAATGTTGTTTTCTCATATTTGCTCCGGTGAGCATATAACCGGCGCGGAGAAGCTGCTGCTTTTTTTTGTAGACCAATTGAAAAGCGAGCATGAATGCACGCTGGTCGTTCCCAATGAGGGGCAGCTTGCTTACGAGGCAAGAAACAAAGGAATACGTACTCTTGTACAGAACTATCCTCTGCTTTGGGAAATGTATACTCCATCTTTCTCAATGAACCAAGTGGAACAAATGGTTTTAGAGAAGGGGGGACCGGAAATGACCCTTCTTACGAATCTCCTGACGGCAGAGCGGCCGGATGTAGTTGTGGCCAATACGTGTATAAATGCATTACCGGCTATCGCTGCTAGGCAAATAGGAATCCCGGTTGCATGGATAATCACCGAAATCATGACGGAAAATGAGTACACTTTCCTATCCATCCAGGCCATCGATCGCTATGCCAATTGGATCATTGGCATTTCTGAGGCTTCACTTCGTTCTTTTCGTCCAATTATAGATCCTGATAAGCTTTTTATTCTTTATCCTTTCTTTGACAAGAGCCAGGCTTTACCTGAGTTGTGGCCATCGGAACGTTGCAAGAGAAGAAATGAACTTGGTCTAACCGAACAGCAAACGGTGATTGGTTATATTTCTTCTGATATTTACCCGAGTAAAGGGCTGGATCATTTTATCCAGATGACATTTCATCTCAATACAAAATGGGATCATGCAAGATTTATGATTATCGGGAGACCTACTGATATTCAATATTATCAGGAATGCCGGAAGCTAGTGGAAAACAGCCCCTGGAAAGACCGATTCCATTTTATCCCTTTTGATAAGCATGTTCATACCCTTTATCCGGCTATGGATGTTGTCGTGGTTCCCAGCCTTGTGGAAGAAGGATTCGGGATGACGGCTCTTGAGAGTATGGGGTTTGGCAAAGCTGTTGTAGCTTACGAGTCTGG
>Ga0224749_1049_pt1 | contig 16852 bp, 14 predicted proteins | sample LIM_F_Vancomycin_3_FD_182078 | JGI IMG/M metagenome (GOLD analysis project Ga0224749, IMG submission 182078) | Enriched cells from gastrointestinal tract of the lab mouse from Pacific Northwest National Laboratory (PNNL), Richland, Washington... | ecosystem: Host-associated > Mammals > Digestive... | reverse complement strand
GAAAAAAGAGGTTATTTTCCCCATCTCATCTAAACTGCAATCTTTAGCACATCCGTCCTTTTCTTAAAAACAAAACTTTATTGGATCAATAGCGGATAGAGAAAAAGATTAGTTTTATAGAAGAGCAAATGATCTGATGGTAAAGGCACCCGCTTTTTATTTCGGTAACAGGTGCCCTCCCAGTCCGGCAGGAGCTGCCAGCTATCTAAGTATCAAGCAGTTGGAGAAGTTCGTCTTCATTATCTATAACCCTGATGCCAAGCTGTTCCGCTTTAGCCAGTTTACTGCCGGCGTTTTCCCCGGCAATGACGATATCTGTCTTTTTGGACACGCTCCCTGTCACCTTGGCTCCCAGGCTCTCCAACTTTTTGGCCGCTTCATCCCTTGACATTGAAGACAACGTCCCCGTCAATACAATTGTTTTTCCGTAAAAGGGATGTCCCGGATCGATTTCAGCTTTCCCTTCCTCAGCTTCCATTTGTGCCTGCACTCCTGCTTTTTTCATTCGTCTTATGCTCTCTATCATAATAGGGTCTCTGAAGAAGGTATAGATACTGTCTGCTACAATCCCGCCAACATCCGGAAGGGCGATAAGTTCCTCAACAGTTGCGTCCATGACTTTATCCAGACTGCGGAAATGCTCGGCAAGGACTTTTGTTGTTGTCTTCCCGGTATTCGGAATTCCCAGGGCGAACAGGAACGACGATAAGTCCCGTTCCTTGCTTTTTTCTATAGCATCCAGCAGATTGTTCGTCTTTTTCTCTCCAAAACGAGGAAGCTGGATGATGTCATCATAAGTTAAATCGTAGAGATCCGCCGGATCCCTAACATCAAGCTGCTGATACAGCTGTTCTGCGGTCATCACACTGAATGTCTCAATATCCATCGCATCCCGGGAGGCAAAATGGGTAATTCTCCCAATCAGTTGCGGCTTACAGCCTAAACGATTCGGGCAGAATAAGTGTGCGCCGCGCTGTTCCAACTCTGTCCCGCAGGCCGGGCAATGTTCAGGGTACTTAATTTCTTCTCCATCGATCTCCTCCGTGACTTTCCCAAGAATTTCGGGAATCACGTCATTGGAACGGCGGATATAAACCAGACTGCCCAGTGCATGCTTCAAATTTTTCCGTTCAATATCCCCGATATTGTTCAGCGTACAGTTTTGAACCGTCACTCCCGCCAACTCTACAGGCTCAACCTTCGCTACAGGGGTAATCTTTCCGGTACGGCCCACTTCCCACGATACTCCTTCGAGAACCGTCGTTACTTCCTCCGCTTCAAATTTGTATGCGATAGCCCACCTTGGAAATTTTTCCGTATACCCAAGAACTTCACGAGTCCTTATATCTGTAACTTTAATAACGGCACCATCAATCAGAAAATCAAAATCATGCCGCTCTTGCTCCAGCTTTTCCATCTCTTCAAAGACTTCATCAATTGTATTGAAATATTTCACATAAGGATTTACCTTAAAATGATTTTCCTTAAGAAAAGCAATCATCTCCTGATGGTTCGTGAACTGCTTTCTATCCGAAAATCCTACATTATAGAAAAATGCAGTCAGCCTTCGTTCTGCTGTTACCTTAGGATTAAGGTTGCGTAGTGCCCCTGCAGCAGCATTCCGGGCATTTTTCAATGGCTCTGCTGCCGTCTGATTATATTGGTCCAGTACAGAAAGCAGCATCATGCCTTCGCCTTGTACTTCAATGAGTCCCTCTTTATAAGGAATTTCCAAGGGAACCGATTTGATTGTCTTAACCTGAGCCAATATTCCTTCCCCTACAACCCCGTTCCCGCGGGTCGAAGCCTGTACCAGGTTCCCCTGATCATAAGTAAGATTAATCGTAAGCCCATCGAACTTTAACTCAACAGCAAAAGATGGTTCCGGAAGGGGAGTGGACGGATTTTTGCTGTTATAGTCGTTCACAAGTTTTTGAACCCGACTATGCCAGTTCTTTAAAACCTCAATAGATTGGGCTTTATCCAGACTCCAAAGACGGGATCGATGACGATGCGGCTCAAAGCCTTTCAGAATATCTCCTCCGACACGTAGAGTAGGCGAATTGGGCAATACTGTTCCGCTTTCCTTCTCCAGCTTCAAAAGCCGATCGTAAAGAGCATCATATTCCTGATCCGTTATAGTGGGCTCATCTAAGGTGTAATAGTGATAATTATGTTTATTGATCTCTTCGATCAGACTTTTCATTGCCGAAATGACATCGGTCATGCAGGGATCTCCCTCTCCTTCAATCTGGTTTTACGATTATTGTTCCACGAGAAACAAGTCGAAATGAGTATAAATTTGCAGAATTTAATCAGTTTTCTTTTGTTATCGGGGCGAATTTAGCCAAAAGACGTTTCACACCTACTGGTGCCGGAAAGGCAATCTGAAGCTCTGTATCATCTCCCTTTCCTTTAACAGCCACAATGATACCAGTGCCCCATTTGCCATGTGATACTTTATCCCCCATATTAAAATCACCGGGATTATTTGTTCCCAAAGGCTGCTTAATACGGACGGCAGCTTTACCGGGGCCCGAGGACGGAGCTTCATTTCGTCCCTTTGAAGATGATTGGCCCCAACCGGAGGATACGGAAAACGAAGATCCAAAGCTCGCGTCTCTGGCCCCAAAACCCTGTCCTCCAGCTGCCGGACGGCCCCAACCTGTCGCCCTACTGTGTCCGAAACGCTCTCCGGAAGAGACCCGTTCCGTAACATCCTCAGGCAGTTCCTGCATGAAACGGGAAGGCGCATTGGCCGTTGTTCTCCCGAAAAGAGTACGCATCCGGGCACAGGTCAGAAAAAGCTCCTGTTCTGCACGGGTAATGCCTACATAGGCTAATCGGCGTTCTTCCTCCAACTCTTCATCATCTGCGAACGCCCTGCTGTGAGGAAATACCCCCTCTTCCATCCCGATTATGAACACGGTCGGGAATTCCAAGCCTTTAGCACTATGCATTGTCATGAGAACAACAGCATCCTGCGGGGCATCCTTTTTATCCATTATATCGATATCGGCAATTAGGGCCAGGTCTGTCAGGAACGATACAAGCGATTTGTCGTCATTGCGTTTCTCAAAATCCATAGTCACGGATATAAACTCATCGATGTTTTCCAGTCTTGCCTTTGATTCCAATGTATTCTCACGTTGTAGTTCTATGCGATATTCCGTCATCTCCAGCATTTTTTCAGTAAGCTCCGTCACGGACAGATAATCTACCATGCGGTTCAGGTTGGAAATCATGTCATGGAAATCTCCGAGGGCATTTTTGGCCCGGGTACTGATTTCAAGCGAATCTACTTCAGATAAAAGGGCATATAAGGACATGCCTCTCTTAGCGGCAGCATCCGCCACTTTGTCCATTGTAGTATCCCCAATTCCACGCTTCGGTACATTCACAATCCGCGTCAGGCTTAAATCATCATCCGGATTAGAAATAAGGCGCAGGTAAGCAAGAATATCCTTAATCTCTTTACGATCATAGAATTTTATTCCGCCCACGATCTGGTACGGAATATCTGATTTAATCAGAATTTCCTCGATCACCCGCGACTGGGCATTGGTTCTGTATAAAATAGCATGGTCACTGTACTGCTTCCCGTTACTGATATTTTTGTTAATCTCACCGGCGATGAAGTAGCCTTCCTCATGCTCGGAATCGGCATTATAAAGCTTAATTTTGCTGCCCTCGCCTTTGTCTGTCCAGAGATTTTTAGGCTTTCGTCCTGAGTTGTTGCTGATAATCTGATTGGCTGCATTTAGAATGTTAGAGGTTGACCTGTAATTTTGCTCAAGCATAATCGTAACTGCATCCGGATAATCTTCCTCAAAATTAAGGATATTGGTAATGTCGGCCCCGCGCCAACGATAAATCGACTGATCACTATCCCCAACGACACAAATGTTTTTATGCTTATCGGCAATCATCTGGCAGAGCATATATTGGGCCCTGTTCGTGTCCTGATACTCGTCAACGTGAATATATTGAAATTTATTCTGGTAAAAGTCCAACACTTCAGGCACTTCTTTAAATAACTCAATGGTAGTCATAATCAGATCGTCAAAATCAAGAGAATTATTCTGCTTCAGCTTTTTCTGATACAAAGCGTAAACTTTGGACACAATCCCCTCAAAATAATCCCCGGTCCTTTCGTCATAGCGGGCAGGAGTAATCAGTTCATTTTTGGCAGTCCCGATAGCGGCCTGTATCGCCTTCGGTTCAAACTTTTTCGTATCTATATTGAGTTCCTTCATGCAGGTCTTAATAACTGACAGCTGGTCGGAAGAATCCAAAATGGAGAAATTTGAAGTAAATCCTAACCGGCTAATATCTTTCCGTAAAATGCGTACACACATAGAGTGAAAAGTAGACACCCATATATCTTCCGCTGCGGGACCAACCAGTTTCCCGACCCGATCCTGCATCTCACGGGCAGCCTTATTCGTAAAGGTAATAGCCAGGATGCTCCAGGGAGCTACTTTACGAGAAGCGATAAGATAGGCAATCCGGTGAGTCAATACCCGCGTCTTTCCGCTGCCTGCTCCTGCCATAATCAGCAAGGGGCCTTGCGTGGTCTCCACCGCTTTGCACTGCTGCGGATTTAACCGCTGAATCGCATCCAGTATATTCTTAGTTTCGTTCATCGTTAAACCCTTCCTATCTCAATTTTGCAAAATCTATAATTAAGCTGCATGCCTTTACATAAGCGTCAGTATTTAGTGTGAAAATAAACACGGGGTTATCTTCAATTCCGTTTTATCGGTAACTTTTTGATTCTTTGAAAAGGACTGGTTAAGAATCAATGGAAGCAACCGAAGTTACGGTCGCAAGAGCCTTGTGCAAATCCGTATAAATCAGGTTGCCAACTACTACCGTATCGGCTGCGGACGCCGCTATAGAGGCCTTGTCCGGCCCATCGATACCACCGCCATAAAAAACACGGGTACGGCTAAGCACAGATTTGGCCGTACTTACCAGTTTCATATCACCAAAAGCACCGCTATACTCCAGATAAAATATAGGAAGATGGAACATACGCTCGGCCATTCGGGCGTAAGCTACGACATCCCGGGTGGTAAGATCCGTATCCGCCTCAGATACTTTGGCGGCTGTGGATTCCCCGTTAAGAATTACGTATCCCTCTACCAGAACTTCTTTCCAGTCCATGACGGCACCATACTCTTTGACCGCTTTATGATGCTGGCCAAGAATCCATTCCGGATCTCCCGCATTCAAAACACTGGGAATCAGGTACAAATCAAACCCTGGAACAATCGCTTCCAGATGGGATACTTCCAGTACACAAGGAACTTCATACATTCTGATCCGGGATAGCAGCTCGACTGTATTCTCAAAGGTAACTCCGGAAGAACCGCCCACCAGAATCACATCTGTTCCGGACAGACATATCTGCTCCAGGGCTTCGTCTGAAATCGTTTTGTCAGGGTCAAGCTTAAAGGCATGCTTCCAATGGGTTATATCTACAATCAAGGCTTTCCCTCCATTAATTGCCGTAAATCATACTGTTAATAAACTCAGTCTAAGGTACCCTGCTAGCCGTGTCAAATCTAGAAAGTCTTTATCTTCAGTATACTATTTGGAACGTATGTTCGCAATTCATTAAAGAGCTTGGGAAATTAAAAAGACAGAAGTCTCTTAAATAAAACAGTATAAAAAAATACACCCGAATATCGGGTGCAAACAAGATGTGGCAAAGAGAAAACGTCAGCTATTCTTTTAGAATATGGAAACGGCTCCGCTTTTTGATGAAATAAACATTAATCAAACAACAAACGAATCCGGCAATAAGCTGTGCCGTCATAAAATCATCCGGATTTGTCGACGGTTTAGGTCTGTACCACTGCATAATATAGAGAGAACTTTGGCCGCTCCCGCCTGTAAATGTACCCATAAAAAGGTAGGCTAATGCCAAACAAATTCCAAATGCGGAGTTTTTGAAGATGGTGATCAAAGTAGCGGTAAGTAACATAAAGAAAAAGGCTGCTGCAAAAACTTCCGCTCCTGTCTTCCCCAACCAGAGTTTATATGCCGTAAGCATAACGGCCCCTGCATAAAACGAACTAATAATAAGAGGCCGTATTACTCCAAACAACCAGGGTTGTACAGGCAATGTGATCATTAGTTCTTTTTGGGTTAATGATCCGATTTGGTTCATGATCCCAATAACAGGAAAAGCAAGAAGGGGAAAAACAACAAACAGCAAGATTTCCCTGGAGTATTGGAAATCAAGATATTCCCCCATTGCAGACATGCCCAAAAAAAACAGAGGCAAACATAAAATCAAAAAATTCGTTTTGATCTGATATCTCCACAAAATCAATTCTTGTTTAACCAAACCATATACCCCTCTTCCAAATTGGGCTGTATTTCTTTGGCAACAGCTACAGGAGGGTTTGCAGAAATGACTCTTAATTGATAGCAGCCTTCATGTTCCGTTACATTGGTTATAAACATATCTTGATTATTTCTTAATCTTTCGTATTCGCCAAAGTTAGCTTCAACCAGCCAGACTTTGTGCAGCGCATTGTCTGTAACTTGCTGAACACTATCATATTTTTCTAGCTTTCCCTTATTCATCAACAACACTTGATCACAGGTCACAGCAACATCTTCCGTAATGTGAGTGGACAAAATAACGATGCGGTTGGTTGATAAGCGTTTAATCAAATGCCGGAAACGGATTCTTTCTTCAGGATCAAGCCCGGCCGTCGGTTCGTCTACCAAAAGCAGCTCCGGTTCATGCAGGATAGCCTGGGCAATTCCAAGTCGTTGTTTCATGCCACCAGACAACTGTTTGACCTTTTTACGGGCTTGGTCCTGTAAACGGACATCTTCCAAAATAGAAGGAATTTTTTGTTTTAATATCTGATTATCCATATTTCTAAGCGTACCCATATACTCCAAATATTCATGTACTGTCAGATTTGGAAAGATGCCTATATGCTGCGGCAAATATCCAATCATCGTTCGCATCTTTTCAAGATTCGCTGCCGCTGCAACTGAATTCAAAGAAATTGTTCCTGTTGTTGCCGAATGATAGGTGGCCAATATACGCAATAAGGTTGTTTTTCCAGCACCATTAGGACCGAGCAGACCTGTGATTCCTTTGTCGAGCTGAATATTCACCGGATGTAAAGCCTCTTTTTTCCCGTATTTCTTCGTAACTTGCTCTAAAATAAGCATCAAAGATCCTCCATAACTTGTTGAACCGTTAGTTTCCCGTGTGTTTGTTCATACCATTTATCAATAAGTTTCTGCTTTTCTTCTTTGGTCAGAGGAGCATATTTATTGTAAATTAGATCCATAAATGGTGCTCCGTAGTCTTGTTCATAGAAGGAACGTAAGCCTTGATTTTCAACACGGCCAAAATAAAAACTTTGAAATAAATCCAATTCCTTAAAGTTTTGTTCCGGCCTCAAAAAAAGTGGTGTTAATACCAAACTTGAAGGCATGAATACTTTTTTGTATACCGTAAACCACTCTTCTGGATTAGCTGAAAATTTTGAAGAAGTTGTCAGATAATAAATTTTTCCGGGACCAGCAACCGCTTCATTCCATCGTTTATTATTTTGATCTACCGCGTCCAAAATGGATTTCTTTAGCTCTTTTTCAACTTGAAGGGGTGCAAACGCCGGATAGATCAGATCTTCCTGTGCAATAAACGGGCCTTTTAGCAGTGTAGGACCATAAGCTTCCCCTTCCCATCTCCCGTCTGATTGCTTCGGCAAATTTGAAATAATATTTCCGTTTATCTTGGAAGTTGTAATCGTATATGTCTCTTTTACCCCATTATGGTAAGGATCTAGTGCTTCTTTTGGATGCATGGGGTACCAGGGTGATGTAGAGATTAATTCGAATGCGTTAGGAGTAATCTGACCATAGGAGTCAGTAGATATGTTCATCTGCAACGTTCCTTGCAGGATTTTTCCGGGGAAATCCACATAAACCAGATTTCCATCCTGTTTAATGCTAGTCAGAGAGTCTCCATTAAAACTGGCCTGGGATATGCGAAAGCTTTCCCATAAAGCAAGCACTATTTCAGAATTCTGGCTGGTTAGGTTTATATCTACCGTATAGTTGAAATCATGATTATTTTGGCCATGCACAAAATCGATATGATAATCACTAATTTTATAATCCAATTTATTGGAAAAATCCCCCTGTGGAAGGATAAAAACACTATCCTGCAATCCCGTACGTTCTGGATCCGTTATATACGGCACATAAGGGGAGAATATAGGGAGGGTACAAGCAGCTATTGCAAGACCCGCACAAATCCATTTTAGCTGTACTTTTTGATAAGCTTTTATTAAACCAAACAAGGCTAATATCAACAAACACATCGATAATCTTTGGATGTACAAACCGGCATTAAGCAGCATATTTTCTAAAGGATAGATACCTGTCGTGATTAGCTGGACATTAGTATCACCATTAATTAACCACCCCCCTATAAAAACAGGGACAAATCCGAGCATCGAATTATATGGTGTTGTTAGAAACCATAAAACTATTATTCCTAAATAACTGAACAAACTGGGGTAAATAGAATAGAATAAATAGCCTAGAAGAAGTGAAAAATAAAAAGGAAGCAGCCAGCAAAACACAGTATATGTAAAAGATTCCCCAATTAATTTGGTGGTCACGTTATGGTGGGTAAAGTGAATGTAGCCCACTACTGTCAAATATAAAATAACATAAACTACCGTGGCCAAAATGAACCAGCAAAGGAGTTTACTAAATAACAAGCTACTTAACCTGGGAGTAGTTTTATGAGTTTCAATTTGATTGTTCGTTTGCTCGGCTCTGGCTTCCTCGGCTCCAAAGAGAAAAAATAACAATGTCATCATCATGATCATATAGATCATACCTGGAATAACGGACAAGTCAGTTAAATTCTCCCTGGGCAAAAATACGGCTACAAGAATAGCCCCAAGGAAAAGAACAGGCCATACGGGTTTACGTATAAACTCTAGAGCTTGAAATTTCATTAAACGCAACATGTTATGCCCCTTGTCTGAAATAAAAATAACTTAACCAAGCGAACTTATAAAAGATTAATCAGTTCACATAATTGGCAATAAAAGCCCTAACTGCAGCCGCCCTGTCCCCTGAGGCAGTAACATTGTACAGCTTATTTCCCTCCAGCCAAACATGTGTAAAATCATTCTCACCACCGTTAGTGTATACCTTAAGAGTTTCTATATGTTCATCTGGCCAGTATCTAATAAATCTGTATAACTTTGCATAGCCAATACCTGTCCCTGCGTATAATCTGCCAGCAAAGTTACCATATGCATAAGTATTCCTCCATATGTAGGTTTTCGCTTGGTTAAGCAGCAAGAAAATATTACAGCCCAATCCACTATCTGTCAAGTCATAAATTGCCAATTTATACGTTTCATTTTTTCATTAAAATTCTCATAATTTTGCTAAGATGTGGCTATTTTATTAACGAACTATGATACTTTCATTTTATGAAATTTGCTGTTTATTTATAAAAAGGAATCCCCTCATTACATTCACCAAGCCAGGCATTCCTAACCCCCTCCTCCCTTCACTTCAATATGGAACTCTTTTTCCACATGAAGCGGTTTATGGTCGTTTTGTTGTAGGGTTAATTTAATGGTATGTTTACCCGGCGGGATGTTCTCGAGAATAATCCGGGACTGCTCTTTCATCATCACTTTAGGTTCTCCATCCACAACCAGGTGCAGATGGCCTTCCCCGGGAACATGTTTTTTACCGAAATGTTCGGCCGACAGCTTGAAGTTTTTCACTGTATAAGAAATGGTCGCTTTATTTCCTTCCTGGATCAGCTGTGCCTCCAGCTCCGGTACGGCGGCATAAACAGGCTGAGCAATCGGATTCCCTCCTGCCGAAACGTGATTTCCCATCGCATCCGGATGGTAAATGCCCGTGCATCCGGCGGCAATTCCTCCTGTCAGTAGTAAGGTATTGGCCATGGCAAACCATCTGTTTTTCATCATAATCAACTACCTCCCGCTACCTGATTTGGACATCCTAGGGATGTTATATGTGGACAAACGGATATTCATGCTTATAAAAAAAGGAAACCTTCATACCCGCTGGGATAAGCGTGAAGGTTTCCTTTTTCGTCATAACCGCCTTGCCAGAAAGGCGGCTGGTTTATACGGTCACGGCATGAACCGTCCGCCGTGACTGCCATACGGCGGCAGCGGCTGCATGCCGCCGGGATGTCCGGTGCCCGGGCCCGCTTGCGGCTGATAGCCTGCAGGCGCATGCATGCCACCGGAGCCCCCGCCTATACCGCCATAGGGGGTATAGGCGGGGGAGGCGTGGCCCGTCCCCGGATAGGACGGGCCCTGGAAGGCTGTCCCGGCAGGTTGTCCGGGACGGGTTATGCCCCGCTGCGGTATATCGCTTGCGGGGTAACCCTGGGAGGAATGCGGTTGATAGACCGCATTCGGGTAAAGCTGCTGTGTCAGCACAGCACCTGGCTGCGGCTTCTTGTGCTCCCCATGACCTTGGTGCGACAAAGCCATATCGGCATCCGGCTGTCCGGTCAAACGGTTTGCTTCTGCCTCCAGGACCCTGGATGCGGAAAAAGCCGGAACTTCCGTACCAGTAGGCGCGGAAGACAACGATTTTTCCTTTTGGGAAGCGGATCCTTGTGCTTGAGCAAATGACTGTCCCTGCGCCAGCGGCCCTTCTGTATTGGTCAGGCTGTCTTGCCGGTCCGCTTCATCCACCGTTACAGAACCGGTATGGACAAAATTGGATGCTCCCTGTGCTGAAGAACCCCCGCTCACGGATGCGGAGGATGCGGATGTATATTGATGGACCAAAGCCCTTAATTTCGCAGCTGACTTGGTCTGCTTCTGGCTTTCGGACTGGATTTCCTGCGCAGTTGCCGTCGGAACGCTGCCATAGGCATTCAGGCTGCGGATAGCCTCATAAAGTTCTGCCTGATGCTTCAATGTCTGATTTAACAAAGTCGTAAACTGCTCACGTACCTGCGGATGGTTGGCCTCCAGAGCAGCCGTAGTATATTCACGCGCAGTCCGTTTTAATTCCGATAGAATCACATTGGCCTGATCCTGTTCCTCCATCCTGAAGGAGGAAGCTTCATTTTGGGCCGTTTTGCTTTGGATCATAATTTCACACTCCTTTAGGGCAAAGCACCCATTTATTGGTTGGATGGTGATTGGGCGCCAAACGTGCTAAAGAGACCATTTAATTGCTCCACTTGTTTGAGCCGTTCTCTGGCATGCCGATCCATCACCTGTTTCAGTTCCGGTTTGGTACTTTCCACTGTCCCCTGTACATACAGCTTGGTCAGCAGTTCTTCATTTTTCATGCTGTCTGTTATGTAAGACAGTTCTTTCGCCGTTAGTCCGCTTTTGGAGGACGGGTTCATCCGTTTCACCTCTTTCCATGGTTTTCCTTTACCGTGCCCAAAAAACAGGAAATGTATGTACCTGCAAGCAAAAATGAATGTTCTGCCTGATCCCCGTACAAGTTGCAAAAAAAAGCCGCCGCCCCCGGACATCCGGTTGGGCAGCAGCCTTCACACGAGAACCGGATGGACTTCCTCATCCATCTGGATCTCATGCCGGTTATGATTCTATTATTGAAGCAAAACGCGTCCATATCGGCTCTATACCTTCTATGGGGTCGGTGTTGCGGATGGAGATGGAGACGGGCTTGCCGCGGGCTTTTCCTCCTCGATTTGTTTCTTCTCTTCATCCGTCAGTTTCCCCTGGGAGGCCAAGTCCTGAACCCCACTTACCGGAATGGCATATGCCCATACACCGCCCTCCTTCATCATCCAAACCAGATCCTTGCTGGATTGGCCAAGGTATACCGATTTCGTTTCCTGTCCATTCTTAACCTCGGTCACTTCAATACGAAGTTCACCCTTAATGTCCGTGTGGTTGGAAGCGGGCTCCACAAGTTTTTCCGTTGAGAGGGATGACAGCTTATCCAGTCTGCTGCTCACCATTGTTCCCGGAATCTCTTTGTTGTTTAACGTCCATTTGGCTTCAGCCATCGACTTATCCGGCTCTTGCTTGATCAGAGTCCATGTCTGGTTATTCCAGCTAAAATCCAGCTTGGTCACTTTATCAGAATCAAATTTTGCCGGATTACAATCCACGAAATCAATCGGCGCTTTACTCAATTGCTCAAGGCTTTGTCCGGTCACCGGAAATACCTGGTTCGAGTCAGCCAGCTTCGCATACACGGAGTCCCCCGTTGGAAGATTCCCTCCGGTTTGCAAAACCTTCGACGTTCCGTCTTTGAGCGTTACCCGGTACTCTGCAGCAGGTTTATCCAAGCCGTATTTGGCAAGATCAGATGCCTGATCCTCTACAATATCTTCACGGTTTAGAGATACGTAAGTATCCAGCCAACTGCCGACCAGATTGCTGTTGATCGGCTGTTCCTGCGGTTTTTGCATCGTCCAGTTCCCGTCTTTCAGAGATAACTCCGTTTCTCCTTTATCTGTTTTTACGTAAATCCCCTGCACGTCTTCTTTCTTTATACTAAAGACAGGTGAGGTTTTTTCTGCCGTCTCATCTTCTTTTTTGAAAAAGGAGTGGCCGGACGCATACAAGAACAACCCGATAAATACGGCCAAAGCCAAAAGAGTGGGGATAAATTTCCTCATCCTTTTCTCCTCCTCCACCAGATCAGTCCTCCAAGCGCGAGGAAGAACAGAGGGAAGCATACGATGGTCGCCCAGAAAATAGTCTTGGCCTGCCCACTAGTCAGTTGAACGGTCTGTGTACTATCTCCCTCACGCGGACGAATGGTCACCTGATCTTTCTTCTCCTGCAGCCAGTTCACACTATTCAAAGCAAAATCCTTGTTACCCTGCTGGTTGTAATCTTGAGCCATTAAATAGGTGGAACCTCCCATTATCACGGCCTTAGGTTTACCATCCTTGTTTTCGACAGCATAACCCAATTTGAGGGGACCGGCAATATCTTTATCATCCTTTTTGGGAAGCTGAGACTTCATCAATGACTCAATGTCCGTCTCCCCATAAGCATCCTTCGATGTTTGAAGAAGCGGGGATGCCTTCCATGTATCAGTATCTTTGGCATCCAGGCTGATGCCGAGAGACATCATCGTCAGCATGTTATATTCGCTGAGTTTATTTGTAATGTCATGAGCCACATAATCCGGGAATACGGTAAACGGGTCCTGTGCGGAGCTGTTGCTGCTGTTCCCCACAGCTATCGCATGCTGATCCTGAATGCCATATTGATTCATAATGGCATCGAGATTTTTCCAGGCGGAAACCATGTCTTTATTAAACCCAAGTGCGAGATAAAGCTTTCCGTTTCCGTTCAGATAAGTTTTTACAAGCTCTGCTTCCTTGTCGCTAAGGTCGTTTTGCGCTCCGACGATAAACAGCATTTCCGCATCATCCGGAACTTTTCCCTCTTTGAGCAAGTTCAGCTCTTTTACCGTATAATTATCCCCTTCTAGACTGGACTTGAAGCTTGTCATCTGTTCCAGCGAGGTTTCCTGATGACCGCTGAGGAAGTAGACGGTATGTTTTTCTCCTGATGTCAGGCTGTTGATCGCCTGGGTGATTTTTTCTTCCCCGGAAAATGAGTACGGATCCTGGTTGAAGTTAAACATATCCGAATAGCTGAGCGTCACGTTTTTGCCCCCGGCCTCTACCACCAATGAGCTTCCGCGTAAATTGTACTGCTGGGCTTTGGAAGGCTCTTTTCTCAGATCGTACTGATCAAAGGTTATTTTACTGTTTCTCTTCTTATACTCCTGCACCAGATCGGATACCTGGCGAGTATAATACTCCTGATCATCCGGCAAAGTAAAAGCCATGATGTGAATGTCTTTATCCAGAGTTTTCAGCATATTTACGGTCTGGTCCGATAGGGTAAAATTTTTATTTTTCGTCAAATCCAGTTGAAAACCGCTTAGTGAATTCAAAAAGAAGGTAAGGATGACGAAAATCCCGATAACTGCAAGAGAAAGCACTGTCGCATTAGTGCCGCGAATCCATTTGTTCATTTTCATCCTTCTCACCTCCACCGTTTTCTTTCCAAGAATTGCACGCTAAGAACCAGGAACACGGCGGCAAGAGTGATGAAAAACAGGATATCAGCGCCGTGAAGCACGCCTTTTTGAAGATTCAGCATCCGGCCCTGTAAGGAAAACTGGGCAATCCAGTCTTTGAATTTCCCATCAAACAGGTCTGCCAAGTAATCCATCATCCAGAAAAGGAGCAAAACGGAAAATCCCCCGATCCCAGCTACCATCTGGTTATTGGTTAGTGTGGAAGTGAACAGCCCGATAGCCATCATCGCAGCTCCAAGCAGAAACATGCCCAGATAGGAAAGGAAAAAGACCGGCAGCTCAATGCTCCCGAAGGCCGACATTATCAAAGGATACACCAGGCTGATTAAAGTCAGTGCCCCCAGTGTGAAAAGCGAGGCCAGGTATTTGCCTATTACGATCTCTCCGATTCCGGCCGGGGACGTGAGTAAAAGCTCGTCTGTCCCGTGCTTGAACTCATCCGCTACCAGGCGCATGGTAAGCAGTGGAATCACGAATAAAAACATGAAAGATGTGTTCTCGATCACAGGCCTCACATCAATCAGGCTCGTCTGAAGGACGAAGTTCAGGTAGAACATCATACTGGATACCAATACATAAAAAGCAAACGCGATATAAGCAGTAGGGGAATAAAAATACTGCTGCAGTTCTTTGACGCAAATGGACCAGATTCTACGCATCATCCTTCACCCCCTTCTTGTCGCCGTTCTCCTGTTCTTGCCCAGCGGCATCCGGCTCTGGTGTTTTTTTGCCGTATTCTTCTTCCTGCTTGATCGGCGCCGGCAGTTCCTTATGCTCAAACTCCAGCTCTTTTTCCGCAGCCTTTAACCCCTGCTCGTCCGTAGTCAGCCGGAGGAATACATCTTCCAGTGACATCTGCTCTTTTCTCATCTCCAAGATCGGATATTTGGCTTCCGCAAGAGTATAGAAAAGCTGCTCCCGGATATCCGTTTGGTCTGCCGCTTTCACATGAAGGTGAACAACCTCACCCGAAGAGGCTTCTTCTCCGCGTCTTTCCTCTACCGTACCAACACCGTCAACACTTTTCACAAGCGGCATCACGACATCTGCAGGCCCTTTGACATCAAGGGAGACCTCGAAGGAATCGGCCATCGTCTGACCAAGATGCTCCGGATTCTCGTCCAGAACAATCCGGCCCTGGTTAATAATCAGCACCCGGTTGCAGATGGCATTCACCTCAGGCAAAATATGGGTGCTGAGGAGAACAGTATGATTCTCTCCAAGTTCCCGGATCAACTGGCGAATTTCAATAATCTGTTTAGGGTCAAGCCCTGAAGTAGGCTCGTCCAGAATAAGCAAATCCGGTTTATGGATAATAGCCTGAGCCAGCCCAAGCCGCTGCTTGTAACCTTTAGATAAATGCCGGATAATCTGCCTTTCCCGTCCGGCCAATCCCAGTTTGTCCACGACTTCCTCAATTCTTTTCTTTTGATCTCTTGCCGGCACGTCTTTGATTTTCGCAATAAATTTCAAATAAGACAGCACGGACATTTCCGGATATAACGGGGGAGTCTCGGGTAAATATCCGATTTTTCTCCTCGCTTTCTTGGGATGATCAGCCATGGATAAACCGTCCACGTGAATGCTTCCTCTGGTAGGGTTGATATATCCCGTGATCATCCGCATTGTAGTCGTCTTTCCGGCCCCATTGGGCCCGAGAAAACCAACGATTTCCCCTCTTTGCATAGAGAAGTCAATCTCTTTAACCCCTCGCTGGTTCTCGTATAATTTACTTACCTGTTTGACCTCGAGCACGTGGTCCCCTCCATTTCGTACTTTTTCAGAAGATAAAACACACTATATAAAAAGAACAATAAACCCACATTAACCAAAAATGAAATTGAGCTTAAAAAAATGTGTCTAAATCGTGAACAAACCGGAATGGAAAAATTACTTAAAAAAAGAAACCTCTCCTTTGGCGGCATATTTTGATAGCCACAAATTCATTAAGAGGAGGTTTCTTTCGCTTAACAAAAAGATACTAACAGGGCGGATCTCAACTATTTATCATGCCCCTTAAGGAACCCCTATCAGGCATGAGCCGCCAGGACTGGAACACGTTCCTCCTTACTCGCCTCATCATCGGCTTCCTCTGCCAGCCCGTAAGGAAAACAAAGTGGTGAACCGGTACGGGGATCTCCAAGAATATCCGCTTGAATACCAAACACATGACGAAGCATTTCCGTAGTGATTACCTCACGGGGGCTCCCTTCGCAGACAATTTCCCCCTGTTTGATAGCTACAATATGATGGGCATATAGGGAAGCATGGTTGAGATCATGCACGACCATCACAATAGTTCTGTTTTCATCCCGATTCAAGCGTTCCAGCAGTTTCAGGACCTCAAGCTGATGAGCCATATCCAGGAACGTTGTCGGTTCATCCAAAAACAAAATATCTGTTTCTTGGGCCAAAGCCATCGCAATCCAGGCTCTCTGGCGCTGTCCCCCGGACATTTGTCCAATAGGGCGGTCAGCTAACGCGCCCATGCCTGTAACGTCCAGAGCCCATCGAATCACGTCTTTATCTTCTTTTTTAAGTGAACCGAAGCCTTTTTGATGAGGGAATCTTCCATAAGCCACCAGTTCACTTACTGTCAGCCCCTCGGGAGAAACGGGATTTTGCGGTAGAATGGCGAGCAGCTTGGCAACCTCCTTGGTGTGCATCTGGCTGATCAATTTACCGTCCAAAAATATGTTTCCCGCCTGAGGCCGCAGAAGGCGGGCCATCG
>Ga0224749_1048_pt1 | contig 16977 bp, 27 predicted proteins | sample LIM_F_Vancomycin_3_FD_182078 | JGI IMG/M metagenome (GOLD analysis project Ga0224749, IMG submission 182078) | Enriched cells from gastrointestinal tract of the lab mouse from Pacific Northwest National Laboratory (PNNL), Richland, Washington... | ecosystem: Host-associated > Mammals > Digestive... | reverse complement strand
TCGGGTACGACAAAGCGAATAAACGTATCGCACTTGGTAAGGAAGACGTGATCAAGGCACCCGACGCTAACCCAGTCTTGTTTGATCGGACACGTCATTACGGCTGGGCCCGTAGGTTTTATGATAAGTTCGGCATCCCGGCTGAGACCGCCCGGTACTATTACGACGGCAAGTATCAAGGCTGGTTGATGTTTAAACGAGACGGTTACGATGCTCCCGACGGGCGCGGACAATGATAGCGTCGATCTGGCTGTAGAGGTCGAATAGATCGCCGTTGTTGTCGATCTCGTAATCAACGACGAAGCTGTCGATATGCTTCTCTGTCTCGTGCATCAGATCGGCGTAGTGGAAATGGTCTCTAGATTCGACAGCCCGGAGAATCCGTAAGCCATCCGTTGCATTGACGCGAATTACGACGTATCCTGACGATTTGACCCAGATTAGCTCATTTGGCTGCCTAACGTCCGTAATGACGATAGGCCTGCTGTCTTTTCTGGCGGCGATCTGGCTCATTGTACGGACGACCCATACGTCATGCCCGTATCTCTCCCGCATCATCTGGCCGTGTTCCTGATACGCAGCGCGCGGCTTCGGATGGCGCGGCACGTCGGGATTTTCGCGGTGAAAGTCGTCCTTTACACCGTCGCCGAAAGCGTAACGGGCGTACCCATATCTCTCCATTAGGTATTCGGCGACCGTGTCCTTTCCTGCGCGAAGCTTGCCGGTGAGGGCAATGTCAGGCAAGGTAGTCATTAAGCGCGCCCTCCTCGTGTGAGTCGTCGATCACTTCACAATAGTCATCTAGGCTATCTAGATTCGTTTTTGTACCTACTTGAAAGATGCGGTACGGGTGCATAGTATTTACCCAAGCATATCTAATCACGATATCTCCCACTTTAAATTCCGTAGGATTCGGCACGTTCAGATACTCTGTAGGAACCTCTAGCTCCAATGCGCGCCTGAGCGCAATGGCCCGGCCGATGTGCGAGTTGAATACGTCTCCGGGCGCGCATTTTGCAATGCCTCTTGCGTAAATCGTCTTTGTAACAATACCACGGAGCAGGCATACTACCGTTTTCTTTTTGCGATTAACAATATACTCTGCGAGTAAAGGCGTGCCGCGGTTTCCTATTCTGTAAAACGGACCTTGGTTACTACCCGTAAAACGTCTTATATAGTCAACATGATCATAATTATTTATCGCAAGTCCCTCGATATCGGCCTTCGTTTTCTCTACGACCTCATCACGGATTTCCTGCGGCGATTTATCGTCCTGCTGCACCGGCCCTTCCAATTTTGATACGCGGAGGGCCAACGTTGCTAGCTCGCCAGTGAGACGTTCCATTTCGGTCTTGATGTCGGAGATTTCGTTCGACTCGGTGATGGGCTCAAAGACAACGTAATCATCAAAACGGACATTCCACATACCATCACCGCGATAGTCTTCGTTTAAAGTAAAATCTGCCCCCACATAGCTAGTGCTTTCGGAGACTTTATAGACCTTTGCTATATCCTTCTCGTTGTAATAAGGTAGGTCTGGACGTATGATCTTTATTGTCTCGCCCACTTTAGCTTTTCTTTTTACTTGGCGATATTCGGTAATTTTAGTCTCAGGCTCAAGGACGACATAGGCGTCGCGGGGAACAAGCCAGTCGTATATCTGGCCGAAGTCTGCTAATACTCCACCCGAGTCTTCATATTTTCTAATAACCGTCGCCTCATCCCCGTTGGCATAACAGGAGGCGTGAGAGTTGACGATTCTAATCTTTTCTCCTACCTTAGCAGCCCGGTTAACCTCACGGTATTTTACGTTCTCCATGCCCGATTCCTCCTTAATTTTTCCTTATAAAACGACCTCATATCTTTCTTTTCGATGATCGCTGGTGAATATGGGTCATTTTCCCTTAACATCCTTGCTTTTTTCCAAGGGTCTTCACTATGGGTTAAAGCTTCTAACACTTTTGCATCAAGCCGCCCATACTTTTTCCAAACTTGCTTTAATACATGTAGTTGGTTGTCATCAAAAATTGAGTCTTGAAAACTTTTTGTACCTTCTTTAATCGGACTCCAACCAAATTGTTTGTACCTTTCATAAAGTTCGTAATTTACCGGCCCGTGAACGAAAGCTTCAAATTCATCATCGAACATAGGCTTCTGATAGAAAGCCAGATGCCATGCTTGCGCGTAATAACAGAGTTTTTGCAATTTAAGATGACTCAAGGGCTCATTTCGTGAGTTTGCACTCTTTAAAAAGTACATTTCAACGTCGTATATGGTTATCGCCCTATTCCTCCACATGGACGTGAGCCTCTTCGTCTTTGATTACGGCTGAAACGTACCACTTAGTCAGACGATCTTCTCCATCGAGGATAATTCCTTTTCGTGCTGAATCTGGATACTTTGGCGGCACCCTTTCGATGGTATAGCCTACAGCCATCCCTTCTAGCGTTTTTACGATGGCTACTAAACGGTCAAGTTCGCGCGCTTCAAACTTTATGATCATAGCAACTCCTCCCCGACTGGCCCACCGAAATCAATCTCCTCATGGCGGTTTTCATCGTTGATACTTGCGCATAGTTCTTCGAGTGTTGGTGCCGATTTACGCCTAAGTATCTGTAACATATCCTCGCCAGTTAACTCGATAACCACATAATCCTCACGGTTTCGCTTAAGCCGGTTGCTCCAGTAAGACAGTGCCCATTTTGCATTTCCTTCGGTTCGATATGCAGACCTGCCTGCTGCCATACAACCACCAGTCTTTCGGTTTACGATAACCCAAATATTCCAATCTTCCCCGCGTGTATGCGTGAATTTCAAATTAAGCGCCCTCCTCCCTCATATCCTCGATAACGGACTTCATATCGTTGATAATTTGCAGTTTGAGTTTATCTCGGTCTATCTTCCTTCCAAATTCAAACAACCGAGAGTCTAAAGCAAGTAATTCGACTGTATCGAATTCCTCGACTTCTTTATCTGTGAGAGTAATACCTAGATATGCTGCAACACACATTGATGAATAGAGTGCCTTTAGCTTATGATCGAGACTCATTCTTCGTCCTCCTCGTTTTCGTGTACAATTTCGAGTGGCTCTCCGTTCTTGCCGGCCTCGTACGCCTGTTCGATCCATTTTTCGATGTCGTAAACAAAGTTGAGGTCGCGTTCTAACATCGCATCTTCTGGGCATTCGCTTAAGCATCCGATGCCAAATCCACCTCCTCCTTCGATGTCCATTCCGAGGCTTGCAGACCCATTCCAATCTTTCCCGTGTGTAAAGGTAATTTTCATATTATACGTCCTCCTCTGTATACTTTTTATATTGGTACGCTGCACGTTGGGCCTCTCTCGTGCCACTAATCGGAGCCCCTACGCGCAGGGCCTCTTTGACAAAATCTTCGTCTCCGTCCCCGCAAGGTAAGCCTTGCGTAAATAGGTACCAATGTACAAGCTCGTGTAATAACGTATCAAGGACTTCCGATCTCGGTAGTCTTGCGTTTACTTTCCTGCTAAATCGTAGTATAGTCGCTCCATCGTCGTAACCTGTGAAGTATCCAATGCGACGTTTCCAGTCTCGGTTAACCAATTCGATTTTTCCGGTAAAATTGGTCGACCAGTGTTTACGGCACAGTCTATTTGCATGATCGTAAAGCTCTTCGAGAGTCATATCGCCAGTGTCCGGCATCTATTTGTCCCCCTCTATTCCCTTTCCCACACTACTTCCATTTTTAACCCGGCATCAAAATCATCTATACGTATAACCTCTATATCACTTGTATCCAATACTACTGTCATAGTGTCTTCACTTACTTTTTTTACTAAAGCAAGTGTGTCCCATTCATATCCATCTTTGTCATAACCGGAGATATAAACGGCATTTCCGATTAAAGACCGGTCAACCTCTTTTTTCGCTATAAACATCCGTTCTCATTCCTCCTTCCACAAATGATCCTGCACCCGTTCTTTAGGCAACCGTACAACGGCAAAAGCCGCAAAATCATTAAGGCAATCTTCTCCCTTAATCGTATCGTTTGGAATTAAAACGTTGAGTTCCAACGATAGTAGCCTTTGTACTTGCCCTTAAAAGGAGCCAAGACCAAAACGCTGTCGTCATATCCATCTACTAGACGTTGGGCTAAGTTACTTATAGATTGACTTGAAGCGCTAAACACTACATTACTCATTCATTTGCACCCCCGTATGCCCAAAGCCGCCTGCTCCGCGCTCTGTATCGCTAAGCTCATCGACAACGGTAAACTCCGCGCGCTCTACTGGAGCGATAACGGCTTGGGCAATACGGTCTCCTTTGCGGATGAGGTAGGTATCACTTTCCGAAATATTGTCGAACATTCCCCGAACCTCTCCTCTATAGTCCGAATCGATAGTCCCTATACAGGTAGACTGTCGTAGTTTAGTTCTTAATGATAGCCCAGATCGAGGTCGAATTTGCATTTCGTACCCCTCTGGTATCTCGAAGGCCAAGCCAATTGGTATTAACTTAGTTTCTCCCGGCATAAGTGAGATGTCCTCAACGGCAACCAAGTCAAATCCGGCAGCTCCTGCCGTTGCGTACTGCGGAATAACTGCGTCGGGGTGTAGCTTTTTGATTTTTATTTCCATTCGATCGCCTCCTATAATTCGTCAAATCCGTTATCGTCCGACACCTTCACGTACTGGGTAACTCGGGATTCGAAAAAGTCTGTCTTTCCCGCATCGTTTTCCTCGTACGCCTTAATCCATCGGAGATTATTCCGCCTATGCCCCTCAAACGGCCTCTCGATGCCCAACTCATTGACCCGTTTATTTGCCATAAACCGGACATACTTGTCGAGGTCGCGCGAGGTCACACCGTCGAACCTATCCCCGATAATGTAATCGCTCCAAGCGATCTCCAACTCGGCTGCCTTGCGGAAAGTCTGACGGACAAATTCGTGTGTTTCTTCGTTGTCTAGTTCGGGATTTTCGGCGAGAAGTTCCCGGAAAATTTGCGAGAACAGTCTTACGTGAATTTCCTCGTCCCTGTTAATGAATCGTATCATCGTGTTTGTCCCGAGCATCTTCCCGTTTCTCGCCATGTTGTAGAAAAACGCGAACCCCGAGTAAAAGAACAGGCCTTCGAGAATGATGTCGTAGATAACCGATTCCATAAATGTCTGTGGCGTTGGATCGTCGACGAAACGTTGATACCCTGCGGCTAGGAAGTCGTTTCGCTCGCGCAGCACGGAGTCCGTCTTCCAATATTCGAATATTTCGTCTTGCTCGCTTTTGGGCACCAGCGATGATAAAACGTATGAATAGGACTGGTTATGGACGACTTCCTGAAACGATAGTACCGACATAAGCGCAGATAACGAAGAATCCGTGAGGTAATCGGCAACTTTGCCGGAGTAATCCGTCTGCACTGAGTCCAAAAACGCAAGCAGACCGATTACTTTTTTAAAGGTGTCTCGCTCGTGGTCGCCAAGCTCGGATGACCACTGTTTGATGTCGGCGGTCATCGGGACTTCATCCGGAATCCAAAAGTTACGGAGCATGTTTCTATACATCGGATACGCCCATGGGAACCGGCAGTCGTCCCAGTTTAGGACGTTCGAGGACTGGCCGTTAATAATGCCGTTGCTGCGGTTTGGTGCGGTTATGTCATAGAGTTTTCTGCGTTGCATTCAGTAGCCTCCTTTATGATGAGCAAGCTTCGCATTCTTCGATTTCGGACGTCGCCGATCGTAGATAGTACGTCGATTTCAGCCCAGATTCCCAAGCAAGCATATGCAAATCAAGCAGGTCCTTCGCTTTGACTCCGTTGGGCACGTAGAGGTTAAACGAAATTCCCTGATCTATGTGTTTTTGCCGTGCCACATTCTGCCGGATGCTCCAAGATTGATCGATGTTAAAAGCCGATTTATACAGCCACACCGTGCTCGGCGTCAGGTCCGGCACAGTAACCGGAATCTTATACTTGCTCTTCTCTTCGCTATACGTCCGCATGAATATCGGATCGATTCCGTCGGTACTGCCGCCTATTTTTGCGGTAGACATATTCGGTGCCACTGCCATAAGGTAACCGTTGCGGATTCCGTAGATCGTAACGTTATCAGCAAGGTCTTCCCAATCGGTCAAGTCGCCTTTTTTCATTTCGAGAAAGCCGGGACGGGCATAGCCACGTTTGATAAAGTAATCCCCAGTTGACCAGTCGGAAACTTCGTAAGCCGGGTACGGGCCCTTCTCAGCAGCGAGCATGCATGACGCACGGATCGTCAGATATGCGATCTTTTCGTAAAGTTCGTCGGCAAGCTTTACAGCCCCTTCCGATTCCCACTGAATTCCTCGGACTGCGAGAAGGTGATGCCAGCCGAATGTCCCCAAACCAATCGCACGATATTTCCGGTTTGTAACTACCGCCTGCTGTACCTCGATTTTGTCAGCGTTGATGTCAATCACGTTGTCAAGCATTCGGACCTGAATCGGAATTAGCCGATCCAATACCTCGTATGCCCGTGCGAGGTTTATCGATGATAAGTTGCATACGACGAAATCCCCTGGAATCTTGGTAGTGATGATATTCCAGTCCCTGTCTATTTCCTCCTCTGCAACAACGGTTGGTGACATGTTTTGCATGATTTCCGTACATAGATTCGAGCAATAGATCATTCCGACGAGGCCGTTCGGGTTCATACGGTTGGCCTCATCACGGTAAAACATGTAGGGCGTTCCCGTTTCAAGTTGCGATTTCATGATGCTTTTCATAATTTCGATAGCCGGTACGCGTACTTTTGCAATCTCCGGGCTGTCTACGCATTCTTCGTACTTCTGTCTAAAAGACCCGTTGCCTTTTTCCTCATCGTAAAAGTCCTCCAATGAGTACCCCATCACCCGACGCACTTCGTGCGGATCAAACAGGTACCAGTCTCCACGATCTCGAACGGTCTCCATAAATAAGTCGGGAATACACACGCCCGGAAAAATGTCGTGGGCTCTCAGACGCTCATCGCCGTTGTTCAGCTTCAAATCAAGAAACGAAAGAATATCCTTGTGCCAAACGTCCAGATATACGGCAATACTCCCTTTACGTCGGCCGAGTTGGTCAACGCTCACAGCCGTATTGTTGAGTTGGCGAATCCATGGGATAACACCGGAACTAACGCCCTTAAAGCCTTTGATGTCGCTGCCTCTTGCTCGGAGTTTTCCGACGTATACCCCGATTCCTCCTCCGTTTTTGGATAGCATCGCAACGTCGGTATTAGAGTCGTAGATACTGCGAAGGGAGTCGTCTACTGTATCGATGAAGCAGCTTGATAACTGGCCGAAGCTCAAGCCGGCATTTGCGAGTGTTGGCGTTGCTACCGTCATGTACAAGTTGCTGAGGGCCCAGTACGCCTCCTTGACGAGATCGGCCCGGTGGTCCTTTCTTTCGTGCATCATCAGCGTCATGGCAATGATCATGAACCGTTCCTGTGGTAGTTCGTAAATTTCACCATCGTAGGACTTAGCGAGGTACCGTTCGGCCAACGTCCGGAGCCCGATGTAATTAAAAAGTTTGTCACGTTCAGGCTCGATTTCGCGTCCAAACTCATTAATCTCATCCTTGCTATACAGCCGCAAGATATCCGGTGAGTAGATGCCCTGCGTAGATAACGTCTTGATAAGTGCGTAAAAGTCACCATATTTTTGAGAAGCGTCATATACCCGATTTTTTGACGCTGCCTTGTATAGGGAGCGCAAGAATACATACGCAGCTACATATGTCCAGTCCGGGTGCGTTCCCTCGTCAGAGTCAGGTAGGCCGATGCTATCTAGAGCCTTTAAGATCGCTTCATGGGTAATCTTGTCGGCAGGAAACTCTTTCTTTGACGTGATAGTCTCGATCAAGCTGTCCGTATACTCTTCGGTATTCAAATGAGGATATCGATGGGTTGCCGTCTGGATAAACGCTAGTAACCTCGGCTCGTCAAAAGGCAGCTTACGTACGCCGTTGTTCTTCGTGATTACGGTACTCAGTATCGCTCTCCTCCAGTTCTTTTTGATATAATTCCAACTTCTTCCGGTCCCTTTCGAGCTTCATCTCGTCTTGCTCGATGCAATACTGCATATGGGCAATCTGCTCGCGAAGGTAGTTCGCCAGCCTACGGTAATAATCCGGGGTCACGTATCAATCACTCCGTTTTGTATGAGCCACGCAAGCACAACGGCGCAGGCATCGCTCTCATCGTCACTAGAGAAAACGTGGTCTAGAGGAAGGCCGAGCAGCTTGCGGACTGCGTCGGCTACGTCCTCCTTTTCGGCTTTTCCGTTCCCGGCCACGAGTCGTTTAACGGTGGACGGAGAGAGATGATCGGTGACGCGTTGGCCAAATCGTTCGAGACTCCGGTCCACTGCCGACCACGCTCCGTGAACCTTATCGTTGTTTTCGTAGTTGCGGGCTGGCGGCCATGCCTCCCGGATGATTCCGGCATATGGAGCCGCACCTGACTTCGTCTGCTCCCGGATAAAGAGATATGCGAATGATTCTATCGCTTCGTAGGACTGGACGCGCGTCTCACCGGTGGTCGTTTTGAAATGTGCGGACCGTATTAAGGCAGGCTTACGGTCTTTGACGGCAATGTCCGCAAACCCCGGACCACGAAGCGATAAGTCTAGGCCGAGATAACGTTCAGCTTGTTGTCTCTTCTTGGGCAGTCTCAGTCACCTCCGATCGGATAGTCGTGATATATTCGACGCATTCCCGGTACACTGACTTTTTCCAGTCCGGTAGTGAGCTGCGGAGCATATGGTCAGACTTTCGTTTTATGTCGTCTACTTCTTCGTCGGTAAGAGAGAGTGCACAAGCTCGCTTATAGTTGTTAAATGTCCATTTTTCGATGTCCAGAGTCGGGGGTATTCCTTTACTTATGTGCTCAAGTACACCTGCGAATGTATCTAAAACGTCACTTCTCATGGTGTCGGTAATGTAAATCCCAAATGCCCGGATGTCTGGGCTTTTTGCGTAATCCTCGTCGCTCATCTTCCAGCCCTTTTTCGAGGCGTTGACGTAGAGAATGATGTAATAGTCTACGTTATACATAGTGGAGTAGCATGTCACCTGCTTGATGTGATCGTCTTTCGGCTCCCGCATGGAGTAAAGCGATGTTTGCGAGTAAGTCGTCTGTTTTGATTTAACTTCGAGCCCGACTCGTATAACGTCCCCCTCATCGGATGTATAAAGCATGATTCCGTCGCAAGTACCGTAAAGAGCAAAAACCTTGCCCTTATGCATAATGTTGCGAGCCTTCTTTGCGAATTCCTCGAACATGGGCGCCCCATCTTCGTTATTCTTGAACCTGAAAATAGGATTGCTGACATGTCTCTCCGCCAATAATAGATCACGCTGTATCGTATCCCCTATCGCGGTCCCGATTCGAGTCCAGCGACCTTGGTACGGTGGTTTTTGTACAATGTCTCTCTTAGCTCCGTTTATTCTTTCGTATAATTCCCTAATGTCTGAGTTTGCACTAGACGGGGAGAAATACGGAATATCCCTTGGTGGCCAAACCTTTTTATTTCGGATGTAATCCGCATACCACTCGTGGAGCTGAGCGTCTAGCTTGTCGTCAAACACTTCCGCCCTCGAATGCCAGTCGTCTAGATAAGATACAAAATCCTTTGCAATTTGATCTGCTAGTTTTTGCGAGATACGATCTCCCCCTTTGTTTTATCGATGACTTTCGCGAGCTTTGGAATGTAGGTCAACGGCCGTTCCTCGTCGTTGATGAGGACGTTGTAATACCGTATTCCCAGTGTATCGGCCTCTGCCTTAAGCTGCTGGAATATCTTTACCGTTGCCTCGACGTCGGCCAAAGCGCGGTGGTGCCCGGTTAACTCGATACCTCTACGCTCAGCAACTGCGGCAAGACTCGCTGATTCACCCGGCTCTACCAACTTCGAGAGGACCCGAGTGCAGACAAAAGAACTTGGCTCAACTAGATACCGTGCAAGAAACGATAAGTCAAAAGGTGCATGGTGGGCGACCACTATAGAGCCACTCATAAAGCACGCAAGCAGTGGAATTGCGAGTTCTTCGGGAATACCTCCTCGCATCATGCTTTCGTTGATTCCGGTCAGATTTATAATTTCCGGTGTCAACTTAGTGCCGGAATTTTTCGTGATACGAACGTCAAGCCGGCCATACTCCCGGATTAGATCGGTGCGGATTGCGGCTATCTCCGTAATCTGATCTTTCGTCGGGTCGAGTCCGGTTGTTTCTAGGTCAAACACCGTGTATATTTCTCTCATTTGCGCAGCCCCTCACTAACTGTCGTAATAGGCTTAAAGGTAGCCCGAGTGACTTCGATCTTGCTGTTCCGGTAGCCCCCAAATGTCGACAACTTCCTCGCCCATTTTTCCGCAGCATCCACCGTTTCATATGTCGGTATATAGCAACCTTCTTTCATATACGGAATACCATCGATCATAATTACGTAGTACATCTATGCAGCTCCTTTCGCGGCATGTAGCCGTTCGTCGTAATCGTCAAATACTCGGCCCTTTTCGTCGTACTTCTCTGTGATTGGTCGGCAGTTCTCAAAGTCCCATTCGTCAGGTGCGTACTCCTCCATCCAACGCCTTTCAATCACAATGTCTGTTACTAGAGGTACGCTTAGTTCAACCGTCCGTGTCATGGTGTCATTGATGAGTTCGATCGTCTCCACCGTTAACTGCTCGTTCGGAATTGAATTCTTAATTTCGTCATGGATACTTGCGTTCATTTCCCAACCACGTTCCCGGCATATCTCAGCGTTACGTATGCCAATAAGCTTGAGGATGTCAGCACCGGTCCCTTGGATAACTGCATTAAACGCAGCACGTTCCCAATATCCGAGCAATCCTCGTTTTTCTGATAGGATGTCAATCTCATCTTGTACCGCAATTAACCTGCGAGAGTCGGCAGCAGTAGGGTTCTTCCTATTCCGAAGTTTCTTCCGTTCAGTGTATAGGCGGATTAATCGTTGTTCGTTTTTACCTGCCTGAGCGGACACATCTTTATAATTTGGGAAACGACGTTTTCGACCGAAAAGTGTTTCAACGTAGCCACCTCGCTTCATCCCTTCGCGGATGTCGGTTACCATTGTAGTAAATGATGGAAAGGACTTGTCGAAGCTTTCGAAAAAGTGTGCCGCAATTTCCATACTGACGCCCATCTTTTTTGAGAACGCCTGCGGAGTTTGCCCGTAAGACTTTGCAAGTACGCCCGTCTTCATTAGCTTTCGGGGCTGAAATGTGCCAGTAGGGTCATACGCTTTGTCTACGCAGTACTTCTCCTCGAGGCCAAATGTCATGACGGCCATAGTTGTATAGAGGTCTTTTTTGTCTAGGAAAATCTGCCGAAACGAGTTGTCCCCGTACCTAACGTACATAATATGACTCTGAATCCTCGGCTCAATGGAGCCCAAGTCGGCACCCACAAACGTAAACCCCCCGCGAGGAATAAAGCAGTTGCGTACGCGGACTCCTGAACCCTTTGCCGGAAGGTTTTGCGCATTTACCCCCTTTGCTACTTTCTCGTTGTTGGCGATGAGCTTACGAACAATGTCGCGGTAATTTTCATCTGTTATCAAGGAAATCAGGCCTCCTTGAACTCATCTAGTATATCGACCGGCCTCCCTTTATACCCGGAGCTACTATACCGGCCTGTTGCAGTCCCCCCACTCTTAAACTCGGCATGTAGCCTCCCATCCGCCTCCAACGCATCAGGTATCTTCCGAATGTACGTATTTAGCAACTTCTCGTAGGCCGCCACGGTAGCCAGCGGCTTGAGCGCCGTTTCCTTCTCGTAGTACTCCTCTAGTACATCCGATGCAGTCGAACGCTTTTTGCCGCGGTAAAACTTCGGCGTCACATCCGTAATTCCGAGATGGTCGTAGATTAGGTGTGCGAGATGGTTTCCGTTCGTGATCGAAAACTCGGTAACGTACCTAGGGGCGTGCTCCTCATCGGCAGGAACCGGCTTTTCTGCGTAAAGTTTCCGAAGCCTCTCCTTCGCATCCCGGTACTTCTTTAATCCTGTTTTCCCCGCAGCCTCGCACTCTGCCACGGTCTTTTGCTGTTTCTGGACACCGGTCTCCCACCGTTTAATTCGTGCTTTCTGTGCCTCGATCCACTTTTCGATTTTGCCCGCGTTGAGTGCCCGGTCCATCTTGCGGACAAACTCATCGTCAATGCCGTAAGTCTCTATTACATCACGCTTTGCCTGTTCGAGAGCCGGCACGAATTCCGCCTCCAGCGCCTTGAGCCCGTCAAGGTCGATCTCGAATCCGCATCTCGCCATGAATACGTCAACCTCGGGCAACTTCGAGTCAATTTTCGCGTAGCATTCGAGCAGGCGACCGGGAGATTTCCGCATCATCTCGACCTGCCATTCGAAAAGCTTCCAGCCGTAAAGCACGTCTTTGATTGCGTATATTCCGACTAGCTCTACGCTAAATGGAGCCGGCGATCCGTTTCCGAACATATCCTCAAATGTGTATATGGGACCGGAGATGCCGAAATACTTTCCGTACTTTTCGACCAGTTTTTTCAGCCCGTATGCTTCCTCGTGCTCGTTGAGCAGATGCATCGCATCCAATGTATCCCAGACACAGCCGCGAATTTCGTACCCGTCGTTTCGGGCAACGTGAAGGTCATAGCGCGCGCTGCCCATGTGAAACGTTTTGCCGTGGATTGGCTGCGATAGATACGGCTTGATTGCGTCCAGCACCTTTGATCGCGTGAGCTGCGGATCGCCGTCTTTATATGCAAATGTATCGTTTAGAAACTCGAAGCCCTCGGCTCCCCGCATATCTACATGCCCATACGGAAGGTAATAGCCCTCGCCCAGCAACGGCAGCCAGATCGAAAACCCGATGCTAAGATCGATATACGAGTCAACCCCGGTGCCCTCAAAGTCGCCTGCCGTCATCGATTTCACACCGAGAAAGTCGAACTTACCGGCCCATTCCGTCATCTGCCGTTTACACTCCGTCCGAAGCCGATCAACGAACGCTGGCAACTCCGAATCATGCGTGAGGATGTGGAAATTCTCAGGCTTTGATGCGATAACTTCGGATATCCGTTGCCCTCGCTCGGCCTCCTTACGCTTTTGCAAAATCCGCGCCCCTGCCGCAAGCACGTCGCCTTTGGTCCACCGCTTACCGTCGGTCCGAAGACTGCCTATCTCTCCGGACCTGAATGCGACAAATGCGGCGTCAAATTGCATACGTTGCTTGGGCGTAAGGGCCATCGCGCCGATTCGCTCGAATGCTTCTTCGGGTGTTTCAGCGACTCCAGCGGCTTTGCGTTTTTGCACCGCCTCTTTTATTCGGGACGTGTCCGTCGGGGAACGCGTGTTTAGCGTAAGTTTAAATTTCGTGGTTATCGCCCCCTATCGGTCAGTGCGAGACTCAGCGGGGACAATGAGGGCAACATCCCCAAGCTTCGCCCAAGTGTCGTAACGATCGTCTACAAACGATGGTTTTACCAGATGTACAAGGCCAGGAGCATCAAGAATAACACCGTCGACCTCCGCGAGAATCCCGGAAAATCCACTCCTTCCTATCGCGTTATTATTTTTCGATTTATATTCATATCGTACGATGTCCCCGACCTTAAACTCGTTAACCTTACGTCCGATTTTCGCCCACTTTTCTTCCTGCTTGGCTTCTTCTAGCCTCTTCTCAAGCCCGGTGACCTCGGCTCTGCGTTGGTCTAGTAAATACTGAAGAACCTCCGCTTGACTTGCCCGTTCCAAGGCAGTGAAGTCATCATTAATTGCGTTATACTCCTCGTTTTCGTCATCTTCGATTAAGATGTAGTTCTCATCGTGATAACCAGTCTCTATGACTTCATATAATTCACCTGCTGTAAGGTACTTGCCCATTCCTGCGGGGGCTTTGTCGTATACTATAAAATCTCCTACGTCAGGTAATCTATCAACTTCGCGAAACACCCCACCGTTAATCTCACGTAATTTCCCCATACGAACCCTCCTCATATAATGCGCCCTTTGGCGTCGATTGTACCGTCAATACTCCGGTAAATCTCCCGTGCAAATGCCGCAAAACACTCCTCATGTACGATATCGCCCTCTGTCGTTAGTACCACGTCATCCCCTTCGTATACCTCCCCGTCACAACTCGCGCAAGTTGCTACGACATCCGGCTCGGACCCGTCGTAATCAAACCGATTTAACTCAGGCACGTGAGCGGCTCCATGTCAAAGGACAACGGCAGCTCGTGCCAGCGAGTAGCTGCCCGTGATTCTGACGCCCAGTATTCGCCAATGCCGCGGTTTTCGAAATAAAACACGCGTGGTGCCTCTCCGCCTGCTCCCAGTACGCCAACGATATAGTCAGCGTCGGACTTCGAGTATGGCTCGCCGTTATTCTTTTTTGCGTAGACTACGAGGTCACCCCCGCGGTCTGTACGCTTGCGAATCGTCTTGACTTGAAACGTATACCACTGGAAATTAGCCGGATCGCATCCGATTAGGTCGAATGGTTCCTCCGTTTCTGGTTCGGCCACGACCCAGCCGGATGAGACTAGCGCGAGTTTTGCGGCCAGCTGTGATGCCTTCCCTCGTTGTTCGCTGTAATGCGCCAATTTACCGCCCCCTTTCTTACTTAAAAAATTTCTCAAGCCACGAAATCAGCAATATATACGCGGTAGCTAAGGTAAATACGGTACCTCCAACAACTAGAGTAGACAAGAAAGATTCCCATAATTTCATTCAGACACCTCATTCCTTGCGATCGCAGCATTCGCCCACATCACTGCTTGCTCCAGATTCGTCATAGCTAATGATTTTTCCCGGCTGTTTGGGCAAAGCTCATCTAGCAAATAGGCGAGTTCTTTAGCCTTCTCTCGGACTGCTTCTATGTCAATCGTGTGCCCCAGCTTTGGTGCGTGGTATTTAAAATTGTTCTCGATTTGTTGGTTCATTCAAATGTCCTCCTCATAATTTCTCTGCTTTGTGAGCAATAACTGCCACTATTGCTATGGCAGCTATCTTCCAAATCCCAAAAGAAATAGTTACGAAAAACCCAAAAAAACAAGCACAACATTAAGAATGTGAAAATGAACGCCGCTACGTAAAGTTTCAAAAAATCCAACATCCTAAAACTTCGGATCAACATCGTCAGGCTCAGCGAACCGCTCACGTAAAGCGTACACGTCGACCTTACTGTCATCGACTTCAGCAGCCTCTTCGAGGAATTTCCGAATGTCTTCTTCATCTCGGAAATTCGCTAATTCCGCATACTTTATTTCATCTGTTCCGATAAACTTTTGTGCTTCCTCAAGAATCTCCTCATCGATATCCGCAGAAGTGAGCGAGTAGGATTTTCCATCAGATGTTTTTTGAATGAGTACGACGTCTCCGACAAGTGTATAATCCTTCGCAAATTTCTTGGCTGCCTTCTCCAGCTTGTCGTAGTCATCGATTAGGTTCATCGCATGGAATTCCTTAAGGTCGAGGATTCGCCACGTCCTATATTCGAAGTCATAGACCGGGACCATAAAGTACAATTTACGTTTAGCATTGGCCTTACACGACAGACAAACACTCGGGTTTCTTTTCGCAAACTCTCCGAAGTCTGCTCCGACATCTTTTGGAGAGTGTAGGCATGTATGCTTTTTAACGTAAGTTGTTCGTGTTGCAAAGTCGCCGTCTTCGTGGACGTGATAGAAATACCAATCGTCAGGACCAGCAAGCAACGCAAACACCTTGCCGTCAGCCAGCTCCGAGCCAAGCCGTACATACCTTGTTACACCCTCCGGCAGACCGTCGTTGCCGCCGTTAGCCCGTTTCTTGCGTTCTTCTTCACGCTCTCTAAGCCATTCACGTACTCCCATTCAATCGCTCCTTTTCGTTATTTATCGTCGGACTTCGCGTTTGCGCGTCCGCAACCGGGCACCTGCCGAGATGCCCAGCGGCTGAAACGCAAACTATATCATGTAGGCAGCGACCGCCTTGGCCACGCGGCGCTTTTCAGCCTGAACCTCCGCAAGGCCCTGATCGAGTTGTTCGAAATACTGGTCAATCGCGGCCACCCGGGCGGCCATCGCGAGTTTCACGGACTGGCTGCGGGTCTTTTCAGCCCGGAGTAAGCACGCGGCTCGCTCGACAGCCAGTTCGAGTTTAGCGATTTTAGCTTCTCGTTGATGCTTTCGTTCTTTTCGTTCAACTTTGCGTAGTTCTTTTGTTACGGTAGATTCGACCTTTGAGCGCACAGCACTAGCGGGATTCGTATCTGGGTAAAGCGTAATAACGCGATCCTTGTTTTGATCCAGAACAAAGGTAACCTTACCACCCGCAAATAATCTCGATGGGGTGCCGTCTTCTGCGATAATATCGGCGATGTATCTCGCCTTACGGACGTTAGAACGTACCCATTCATCAGCAATTTTCCGATTGATTCGTAGAGACGTCACCGCCTTTTCGACCGCGTGATGCGTAACCTCGATTTTCATCCGAGTATCGCCTCCTGCAAAACGTTGACAAGTTTTACAATTTGGAATATAATTACAACGAACTGATATTTACGCAAGTGCCTTTCGACATCTTGCCCTAAAGCGATGGGCGTAAATCCGGTGTGATGAAATATTACCTCCGCAATTTTTGGCGAGCACCCTTGCGATATGTTTTGTCTCATCAATACCGCATGCCCATAGCTTTAATATCATCTCCTTTCGAGGATCGCCCTTCGCTAAGAGGGCGATTTTCTCACTTACCATCAATTTTTCATCAATAATTGCCGAAGCCGAATCATCTATTATTTGGGTGCCAAGTTCTGCACCTGACTCACCAACTGTGTTTGACATAGAAAGAACCTTCGGCCTTGCACTAAACCTCTTTCTATGTTGTTTTAATAACTCTCTTAAATTCCACATTACCAATTTATATACATCGCCTTTTTCTGGGCTGAATGTTCTTACTACATAATCGATACGAGAAAAACAAGACTCCTCAAATCTTTCC
>Ga0224749_1046_pt1 | contig 17795 bp, 17 predicted proteins | sample LIM_F_Vancomycin_3_FD_182078 | JGI IMG/M metagenome (GOLD analysis project Ga0224749, IMG submission 182078) | Enriched cells from gastrointestinal tract of the lab mouse from Pacific Northwest National Laboratory (PNNL), Richland, Washington... | ecosystem: Host-associated > Mammals > Digestive... | reverse complement strand
CTGGCCGAAAGTCAGGAGCAGGCGAGGGAAGCTGCTGATTTCTTCAAGAACAGCATGCTCGACGCGTTCCAGTCCATGGTTCCGACGATAGAAACTGGGAACAAGGCGCTGGACAAATTCCTGAATACCCTGATCGAGGCTGTCATTCAGGCAACATTGCTCGGAAAAGGTCCGCTAGCCGGAATATTTGGCGGCGGTGGCGGTGGCGGATTGTTCAGTGGAATCGGAAAATTGTTTGGCTTCGCCAATGGTGGCGTTGCCGCATATGGACGTCCTCAACCATTAAAGACCTTTGCCAAGGGTGGGGTATCTCGATCAGCGGCCATTTTTGGTGAAGCGGGTGCGGAGGCGGCTGTTCCACTACCGGATGGTCGCCGCATTCCGGTCGATCTTCGAATGGGTGGTAAACAGTCACGTGGCGGCACAGAAACCATCAATGTTGTCCTTCAGGATGACAGCGGACGGATGGCCCAGATTGCCGATCAGCGTATTCAGACAGCTTCCGGCGCGATTGTTCAGGTTTCGGTGCAGCAAAGCGCCAAGGCAGTTCAATCAAACTTCCCGACGATGTTGGCAGACGCACAAGCGAGAAAAATGTAATGGCAACCATTCTCTGGCCCCGTTCGGTGCTCAAACCGAAGCGCGACCCGTTCAATATTGCCCCGCGTACACTCGCAGGCCCTTCCAGCGTGTCGGGCGTGACGCAGGTTACGGCTTCCGATGCTGGTATCTGGAAGGCGACGTTCAGCGACATCATTATTCGTCGTGGATCGCCTTCCGTTCTCGCATTTCGAGCTATTGCGAACCTGCTGGAAGGCCGTCTGCGTCCTATTCTGGTTCCGCGTTGTTGCGCTTATCAGCCGTTCGACCCAGATGGGAACGGGGCAGCCGACAAGGTGCCTCACTCAGACACAAGCCCGTTCAGTGATGGCGGGCTGTATCGCTCCCGGTCAATCGATATCAGACTGACAAGCAACATTCCGTTGCGCGGTACAACGGCAAACCTGTCACTGATAACAGGCGGTCAGTTGCAGCCGGGTATGGATTTCTCAATCGGAGAACGAATGTACCGCATCCGCACGGTACAGATGACGGGCGAGAATACGGCGACAATTACGTTCCGTCCCCCATCCCGCGAAGCCGCGCCAGCCGGTAGCGAAATGGAATTCGACTATCCAGTGTGCCGGATGCGTCTGGCGACCGATAGCGAAATGGACCTCGATCTTGATCTGATTTCGCCGTGGTCTTTCCCGACCGTCAATTTTATCGAGGACGTGTGATGTCGTTTTTTAACACGGCTCAGTTGGCAGAGTTCGCCAAGCATGAAGTGAGGCTGGATTTCCTTGTCGAGTTCCGCTTTGCGTCTGAGACAATGCGCGTCTGGAATGGCAACACAGCCTTGGAAACTGGTGGCAACCGATATGAGGCGATGTACGGCTACGGTTCGATTGACGGTATCGGCATGGCTTCAACCACTGCGGCGCAGAGTGTCACTTTTCAGCTTTCTGGCTTGCCAGATGCGACACTGAACTTCCTCGCCATGGCGCTCGATGCAAATGATGAGGTGGATCAGCGTATTGTCGTAATATCGATCCAGCTATTCGATGAGGAATGGCAACCACTCGGTGGGCCTGCCCCAATCTGGTGGGGGTTCATGCAGCCGCCCCGTATCAGCCGCACCGAAATGCAAGGCACGGAAGGGGCAATTCAGTCGATCAGTATGACGGCTGAAAATGCATTCTTCAATCGGTCACGACCAGCATATGGCCGCTATACCGACCGAGACCAGCAGCGCCGTTCGCCAGGAGACAAGTTATGTCAGTTCATCGGCTCTCTGCTCTTCAAGAGTTTTAAATACCCGGATTACTGATCCTATGGACATTGCCGAGTTTGTAGCAGCCGAGGCGCAAAAGCCTTTCCGGTGGGGAGAGACTGATTGTGTTTCGACGGTGGATCGATGGATCAGAACATGCACTGGACTGTCGCCGTTGGCGTGGGTGGATCGCGAGTATTCGGACGCCGATGGGGCTGCATCGGTACTGGCAGACCGCGGCGGATTGGCCGTGTTGGTTAACCGCGCCATGCGGTCGCGGGGGTTCGTCAAGACGGATGCGCCGACAACCGGCGATGTCGGTTTGATCTTCCATAACGAAAAGCTCTGCATGGCCGTTCATGCAGGTGGTTGCTGGTTCTCGCATGATGAACACGGTTTCGTCGGTGCGCCATTGAACGCTGTCTGGAAAGCTTGGAGAATTAAATGCCAGTAGCTCTTTCCGGCATCATTGCGTCTGTCGTTGGCGCAGGCGCGCTTGGCGCTGCCTTGCAGACAGGACTTGCCCTTATCACACTTGCCGCCGGTACGACCCTCGGAAGCTTGGCTATCGGTTTGGGTATTTCCTATCTCGCGTCCTCACTGTTTCGCCCGAAACAGCCGAAACCGGAAGATGTGCAGCAGCAGGTTCGGCAGCCAACGCCGCCGCGCATCCGCCATTATGGGCGCGTGAAGACTTCTGGCGCTTGGATATTCGCAGAAACCCAGAGCGGGGGCTTCTTTAAGGTTCTGGCGTTGGGGCAGGGGCCATTCGATGGGATTGAGGAATACTGGCTAGACGATCAGAAAATTGATTTGCTGCCGGATGGCTCACCGACGCCGCCGAGCAAATGGCGCGAAGGAACGACGGGCAACCCGCTCTTGCGCATCCAGTCGCGACTGGGAGCACCAATAGAGACGGCATACGGCGAGCTAACTTCAAGGTTCCCTCAGTGGACGGCTGCACACCGGGGCGACGGCATTGCATCTCTGCTGGCCTGCCAATACGCGGTCGGTGACGAGTATTATCTCAGCTTGTTCCCGAACGGCGTGAACACAAACTATCGCGTCGTGGCTCGCACGTCTCTGGTCAAAAATCCGGTCACTGGCGCGGTGGTGTGGAACGATAACGCTGCCGCCGTTATCCGGGATTATATGACCCACAAGGACGGCATGCGCCTTCCAGAAAGCCTCGTTTCAACGCCGCTTGCTCACGCTGGCTGGGTTGCAGCGTACAACCGCGCCGCCGAAGCCATCCCTATTGCTGCGGGCGGTGCCGAGCCGCGCTATCGTCTATGGGGATCGTATAGCCTTGATGAGAGGCCAGCCGATGTTCTGGGGCGAATGCTGGGCTGTAGCGATGGAAGGCTCGTTCCCACGCCGGACGGTGGCCTTACGCTTGATATCGGCGCATGGGCGGAACCGACAGTCATTCTGACGGCTGACGCCATCACCGGCTTCAGTGACGTGGGGCGTGGCCGCGACGTGATGACGACGGCCAATACCATCCGGGCGACCTTCCTCGATCCGAACCAAGACTATCAGGCATCCGACGCCGACCCGTGGGCCGATGAGGATGATGTGTCCATTCGCGGCGAGGAAGCCAGAGACGTTCAATTCAACATGGCTCCTTCGCACAGCCAGGCGCGGAGGCTGATGAAGCTTGAATGGTATCGAGCAAATCCGAATTGGGTGGGGACGTTCAACACGAACCTGCTTGGTCTCGCTGCTTTTGGTGAACGGTTCATCCGCATTCAGTACCCGCTATTCGGCATCAACAGTGTTTTTGAAGTCCTTGATTTCAAATTCATTCTTGGTGAAGGCGGTATATTGCAGGGTGCGACCGTTCAGGTTCAGTCTATGCCGCAAACTGCCTACCAGTGGGATACCTCGCAGGAAGGCACAGCGCCAGTATCGGATGAGACCAATTCGGGTGATGACTTGCCGGTGCCGGATGCACCAGACGTAACCATCATTTCCGGCCCAGCGGCAGAGCTGAGTTTCCCGCCGACGGGAAACATCCTGTTGAACTACATGGTTCGATGGAGAAAGACCGCAGATACTGAATGGCGTGTGGCTGGACCACTAGAAAACGACGCTGAGAGCTTCGAAACACCGACACTTTCAGCACTGACACAATACGAGTTCCAATTGGCCGTACGGACCCAAAAGGGCCGCATCGGCGCTTACTCAGCCAGCACGATCAAAACAACGCCCTGACCAACCTGACAACTGAGAAATTCACACCCTGCCTTGGCGGGGCGTTTTGCCATGGAGCATTCGCATGACCGTTCGCACGATTGACGAGATTTTCCGCGATTTCGTTACCGATGGCGTTCCCGCGTCCGGGCCGTTCAACCCGCATAAGTCGGACATCCGCGACACATTGAAGGCGTTGACCGAGGGGAGCCAAAACTTCCCTGACAACCGCGTTATTCGCCTGAACAATGCTAACGCAGGCACGGCCAACAATATCGTGGTGAGTGCTTCTGTTGCGATCCCGGCGGCGGCATATCAGGTGCTCTATATCCTGAATGTCACTCAGGAGAACACCGGTCCGGTAAAGGTTTCTGGCGCGATCAACCGTGATCTGGTCACGAACACCAGCCGCCCAGTTGAGCCTGGCTATCTTAAGCCGGGGATGGCGCTGCTTTGCATCGACACCGGCACCCAACTGCGCTTGTTGTCTTATGGAAACGCTGAAGCCATTCTCGCCGCAGCTGAAGCGGCGGCAGATCGTGCCGAAGCTGCGGCTGAAGCCGCTGAAGCCGCTGCTGGGAGCCTATCTGTTAACTTCGAAACTATTGCGTCGGCAAAAGCGGCGAATATCCCCGCTGTTGCAAAGTACATTCTCGCAGCCGGACGAAACTCTGTCGGTGACGGTGACGGAGGAATGTACATTCGAGTGGCGTCACCGGCCCTTGGCAGCAACATTATTCAAAACGGTGACTTTGCTTCCGATACGGGCTGGATAAAAGGCACTGGATGGGCAATCGCATCAGGAAAAGCAAGCAAAACGGTTACCGCGGCCCAATCCGAGATAGGGCAAGCCGCAACTCTGGTTGCTGGTGAAATTTACGCAGTTACCTTCACGATAGCTGACTATTCTGGTTCTGGCTGGGTCCGCCCATATTTTGGGTACAGCGGTGTTACAATGGGGAGCGAAAGGACCGCAAATGGGACGTACACTGATTACATAGTACCCGTTGCGGGCGCTGGCCGTGTAGTCATCCAAGCGCAAGCGACCGTTGCGTGTTCTATTGATAATGTGTCTGTGCGCAAAGTGGCGGATGCATTCCAGTCTGCGGATGGCGCGTGGTGGGAGCTTCGAGCGAACGTTGCTGATAAAAACGTTCTTACGCCGTCTACTCCCTCGATGGGCATCAGTTCTACAAAGATTAAGGACGATCTTTCCGGGAAATTCTCTGGCGCTGTTGTGCGCATTGTTTCTGACAAATTTCAGGACTTGGTCAGTGCCCGAGACTTTGGCGCATTCGGCATGGGTAACGACTACACCACTGAACTTCAGACTTTTCTTAATCAAGTTAAACCCACAGGACTAAGGGCTTGGATCCCAAGAGGGGATTACGGACTGTCGTCTACACTTCTCCTCAATAACCAAGGGATCCCTGGAGAGACTCCCGGTGTTCCTTTGGGGAAGAACGGAATCTATAAAAGAACTGCCATTGTTGGTGATGGCGCCGGTGAAACCGTTTTCCGACTCGTAGGTAATATCGATGGTCTTCATGTCCAGACAGGACTAGGGAGGGCTCATCACAGAGGTTTCTCCGTTGTCCAAAGTAGCTCGACAGACAGGCTAGGTATTGGGATCCTTGTAGATCAATCACAGGCTTTGATGTTCAGTGATATAGAAGTAAAGGGGTGTTTTAACGGTATAACCAATCGTGACTCCTTCTCCATTAATTACACTTCTGTAGACCTCGTCGAAAATATAAATGGGTTTGTAGGAGAGAATGTAGTTAGTGGGTCGCACCCCAACGCCATAAACTTTAATAGCGTTAGGTTTATGGATAATACGGGGCGAGGTTGTCTACTTACTAATCCAACCACTTGTAATTTCGTTGGAGGTTCGTTTGAAGGAAACGGAGTAGGTAACGCAGTAAATGGGGGGCTCGAAGTAGTCGGCGCGTCTAATGAAGGTTCGTTTGGCATCAATGTTTTTGGTACGTACTTTGAAAACAATTACGGGGGATTTGATGTTCGTATATCTAACTTTGGTAGCGGTACTCGTCCTGTAATACATCGGATTAAAGGTTGTACATTTAACCGCATAAGCTCCACCCGCTTCACGACCAACAACATACGCATCGAAAAAGTCACCGCAGGGTTCCAAAAAGTTATTGCGTCCGAAAACGCTTTCAATGGGTTTAATTCCTATGTTCCTGACTCTGGCCGTAAATACATTGTCAATCTGGACAGTGGAGCAGGCTCGACATCAGAGCTTATCGCGAACGATAACCTTTATGGCAGTTCTGTTGAAACCCCTTAGTGGTTTGAAACAGTGCATGAGTGGCGTAACGAGACTGTGCGTTGAAGCCCTTCCGTAAATGTTGGGCTGCACACGGATTCTGAGTTGGACTGCATGTTATTGTTAGATAAAATAGCTGCAGAATAGTTGCGCGTAGCCAGATAGGAAAAAGATAACATGAACGAACGGTCATCTGCGGGAAGCGGGGGATTCCCTGAGGTCGGTTCTCAAATACAAGGAATTATGAAAGACCTTTCCATCGGAGACGAATATCTCTGGAATCCTGACCGTTTGGTTCCCCTTCACCATTGGGCGGGTCATATTCCGTTCGCTTTTTGGCTGATGTCCGTTATGCGTCCTAGGCGGTTGGTGGAACTGGGCACGCATAAAGGAAATTCTTATTGCGCGTTTTGTCAGGCCGCCGAGCGTCTTAAAATTGATATCACAGCCACAGCTGTTGATACGTGGCAAGGTGACGTTCATATGGCTCCTGAAAACGGTCTGTACGAGGAACTTTCTTCTTACCACGACCCCAAGTATGGACATTTTTCAACGCTTCTGCGGGCTACTTTTGACGATGCCAAGCGCTATTTCGCTGATGGTTCCATAGATTTGTTGCATATCGACGGTACGCACACATATGAAGCAGTAAAGAATGACTTTGAAAATTGGCTACCTTCATTGTCAGATCGATCTGTTGTTCTCTTCCATGACGTAGAAGTAAGGCGCGATGACTTTGGAGTGTGGAAGCTTTGGGAAGAGATCAAAGATCAATATCCCTCTTTTAAATTCACGCACAGCTATGGGCTTGGTGTGCTGGCTGTAGGCAGAAATCAAAATGATATTTTGAAGCGTCTATTTTTGTTTGATAGAAATCCTCAGCTTGCCCCATTAGTGAGGGAGATCTTTTCTTCGAGAGGCGATGTTTTCAAGAATACCCTGCTGGTAGAGAATCTCAAGAATGAGTACAAAAACCTTACTCAAGAGACGCTTGAAGTGCGGGAAGCGTTGGAAGCTCGTAATAGCATATTAAGTGATCAGAATAACGATCTTCGCCATGTTTTGCGCACCGAAAGGCTAAAGCTGCGGGATGAAAGAGCAAAAAGCAAGCATAATGCCCTGTCTCTTCATGAGGAAACAGCTCGGCGCATAGAATTGCAGCATACATCTAATGAGATATTGTCGAGTACAAGCTGGCGTATTACTGCACCAGTTCGAAAAATAGTTGGACGGTCACCAAGAATTAAAAGATTGGCCCGCCAGTCCATTAAAGCAGTTTGGTGGACATTAACTGGTCAGCTTAAAACCAGGCTCAAAGCTAGAAAAGAGTTTTTGAATTCGGGTAAAGGTTTATCTAAATCAGAGCTGCGTTCCAACCAAATAAAAACGAATCCTATTCCATATTATGTTGATCCAAATTCAAGGGAAAAACTCTCTTACGGGTTCAAAGTTGCCGTGCATGTACATGCCTATTATGAAGATGCCTTTATGGAAATACTTCATAGGCTAAATAACATAGACACCAATTTCGATATATTCGTATCTGTTCCAGAAAATAATGCGTGGTTGGATCGTGATGCATTGATGGGGAAGATTCGTGATACTCTCCCCACCGTTCAGAACGTAACGATAAAACTGGTCCCGAATAGGGGGCGGGATATTTCGCCTTTTATAATTGATTTTGGAGATAAGTTGATCGGATACGATATTGTGGGTCATTTTCACACTAAGAAAAGTCCGCATAATTCCAGACTGAGGCACTGGCGAACGATGATCCTCGATTGCTTGCTGGGTAATGTTGGTGATGGGCCATGGCATTTGAATGCCTTATTGAATAGGCTTGCAACAGATGCAAAATTTATTGCTCCACAGAGGTTGCCGCACTTCACTGTTCATTTTGACGGTTGGTCTGGAAATAAAGAGATAGCTGCGGAGATTCTCGGGAAATATTCCGATATTTCTATCAGTTCTCTATCAGAGATTAATTTCCCGGAAGGAATGATGTTCTGGGGTAGGTCTGATGCACTAAGACCATTCTTAACTCTTCCTTTAACGTACGACGATTTTCCGAAAGAGCCCATAGCAAGCGATGGTACTTTCGCTCACGCCTTGGAACGATTGGTGTTTGCGTTAAGCCCTCAAAATGAAAAGAAAATTCTACATGTAAATAGAGCTGAATACACGGAGAATGCCAGCTTTTACGAATCTCAAGAAGATTTTTCAACGTCTATTCTGCATAAGGACGTAAAGGTACTCTCATATTACCTGCCGCAGTTTCATCCCATTCCTGAAAATGATAAATGGCATGGAGTGGGTTTCACAGAATGGACGAAGGTTAGAGCCGCGAATCCTCTATTCAAAGGCCACTATCAGCAGCACGTTCCACACGAGCATATGGGATACTATATAATACACGACGCTAGCGTGTTGGAAAAACAAGCTGAGATGATGAAAAAATCCGGCGTGTTTGGTCAGATATTTTACCATTATTGGTTTTCAGGGAAACTTATTCTCGAAGGCCCATCCAAGATTTTATTAGATAACAAGAATATTGACATGCCGTTTTGTTTCTGTTGGGCCAATGAGAATTGGACCAAGAGATGGGATGGGTCTGACAATGAGATACTGCTTGAGCAAATTTACTCGGCTGACGATGCGAGAGCATTTATTAGATACCTAATTCCGTTCTTTAAAGATCATCGTTATATTAAGGTCGAGGGACGACCAGTCTTGCATATCTATAGGCCCAAATCGGTCCCAGATATTGCCGAGTATTTGGCGGTATGGGAGGAAGAATGTGGGCTGGCAGGACTTCTGAAGCCTTATGTTGTTGCTACCCTTGCAGCTGGGGCGTTCAGTCCAGAAGAGTATGGTTTAGATGCAGGCGCCGATCGGGTCCTGTACGATTGGACCAATGGCGCTGTACCTGACATAACCTCAGAAGTTGATTCTTATTACGAGTTGAGTGGCAGGGTGTTCTCTTATGAGAAAATTGCAAAATTTTATCAAAATCAAATACATAAAGACGATTTTGACCGCTTTCCATCAATTGTTCCTAATTGGGATAACACGGCGCGCTACCAGAATAGAGCGCATGTTCTTCACGGGAGCACTCCCGAAAAATTCCAGTCATGGATGGAGGCATTGGTCCACAGAGCGAATATGACGCTTCCGGCGGATAGGCGGTTTATTCTGGTTAACGCTTGGAATGAGTGGGCAGAGGGTGCGCATCTGGAACCAGATATGCGATCTGGGTTTGCGTATCTCAATAGCGTTGGTCGCGCATTATCCAACATTGCGTACGCAAAATCAGGCCATCCTATATATGGCATGAGGCCGATTGAGGCCCTAGAGAAACGAGCTAAGGATACCGGTTCTATAATGCTGGTATCGCATAGTTGGGGTGGCGGTACAGAGCGTCATGTTAATGACATGATTGACCTTCTCCGCAAGGAAAGCATCATCTTATTGGCACTGCGAGTTGACCCGCAAGATGGGTCTCGGTTTATTCTGGATGAGATATTAGACGAAGATACGGAAGAAATTGCATCTTTTAGTATTCATGATGATCCGTCGATCCTATCGGACATTTTAAGAAAACTCTCTACAAAGCTGGTTCATGTACATCATTTAATTGATCTCCCAAAGGGGGCTGGCGATTGGTTGATGTTGGCTTGTGCTGGGGAGGGGGTTCCTTACGATGTAACGTTGCATGACTATTTCTCTGTTTGTCCCCAGGTTCATTTTGTGGGGCCAGATGGCCTGTATTGTGGTGAGCCAGGCGAAACCACATGCAATAAGTGTTTAGTTTCTACGCACAATCCGCATGCTGGCTCTATCGAGCGCTGGCGAAAGGCTTCAAGGCGTTTTCTATCTGGCGCTCGCCGTCGTTATGTTCCGGATAGCGATGTTGAGAGCCGCTTCAAGCGCTTTTACCCAGAACTGAGTTTTACTGTTAGGCCGCATCCAGAACGTAAGATGATGTTCAATATTGTTAACCAGAACGCATCATCCGTTGAACGGCATTACGTTGTTATTGGGCACATGGCGCCTCACAAAGGATCGAAGATAATATATGATTGTGCTAAGTACGCAGCTGATAATGCAATCCCCTTGCGGTTTACCATACTAGGGACGACCGATATCACACCTGAACTGAATGAGCTTGGTAATGTCGCAGTTCTTGGAGCATTTAACAGGAACGATCTTAATGATCTAATGGTTAGTATTAATACGCGACTGGGGTTTATACCATCTATTATCCCTGAAACTTACTCATATGTGCTCACGGAGATTGTTGCATCGGGAATCTACCCTGTTGCCTTTGATATCGGTGCAGTCGCATCTCGCATTAAGTTGATGGAGTGGGGTGAAGTGCTTTCCAACGATCTTCAGGCAAACATTGAAGATCTGGTAAGTACGCTTATGTCAATAACACCTAGGAGGAGAAATCACGCTTTAAAAGATACTTTAGATGGTAGGATGTATGAGAATGTTCTATCCAGTTATTATGAGCTTGAATAGGTTTAGGTGTTTTTGTAGTTTTTATTACTTCGAGTTGTTCCGTAATACGACATAAATAAGAGTGGCCCTGCAATCGCGGGGCCTTTTCTTTTGCCGAAAGGAAATACCAATGGCACGACGCATCAACGCGGCGGGGCTTTCGCTCGTCAAACAGTGGGAAGGCCTGCGCACTACAGCATACCGGGATGTGGCCGGGGTTCTAACCATCGGCTACGGCCATACGAGCGCAGCCGGTGCGCCCAAGGTTACGCCGGGAATGGCAATCGGTGATAAGGAAGCCGAACGCATCCTGAAATCCGATCTGGCGAAGTTCGAGGCTCGAGTGGAGCGGTTCGTAAAAGTGCCGCTGACCGATAATCAGTTCGCCGCTCTCGTGTCGTTCGATTTCAACACCGGGGCGCTGGACAAGTCCACACTCTTAAAGAAGCTCAACAAGGGTGACTATGCTGCCGTTCCGGTCGAACTCATGAAATGGGTGAATGCTGGCGGTAAGAAGGTGCGGGGTCTAGTGAACCGCCGCGCCGCTGAAGCAGGTCTCTGGGCGAAGGGAGATTTCGTTTCGTCCAACTATGTCCCGGCCAAGACGACGGCCAATAAAACGGACGTGGCCACGATTGGCGGTGCCGGTGCTGCTGGTGCGGCGGCTACTGTCGGACCGGTCATCCCAGAAATTGTCAGCACAATCTCAAACCAGCAGGACGAATTGTCTAGCGGCCAGTGGGTGCGTGTGACGATTGCGGGTGTGATTGTCGCCATTTCCCTTTGGGGCATCTGGCGGAAGACGCGCTCATGATCTGGGCGCTCATCCCCAACTGGCTGAAATACTCGCTCGCTGCCGTTCTGGCGGCGTTTCTGCTTATGGTGGGTGGATATGTTGTCGGAAAGCTGGTTGGCCGTCAGCAGGCAGTTTCCGAGCAATTGCGCGAAGCCGTCAAAATTGAAAAGGAAAGGGGCAAGCACGATGAAAAACTACGCGGGCTTACGGATTATGATTTTTGCGCTTTTGCCCTTCGTCGTCGCGGGCTGTCCATCGACCAGTGCGACGAGCTGCGCAGGATGGAGACAGAATAACCTTTCGCCTGCTGGTTTGGTTGCGCTGACAAAAGTGGACCGGCCAGCGGCGGAACGGGTCGAAGGCAATGACGAAAATGGAAAAAGGCGGGGCTGCTGGAAATGAACGGACCATTGGACGAATTTGGGCTCAAACTGTCCGTAGTGATTGCCGGATTTGCTGGTGGTGCTCTGCGGGCACTATCTCGTAAGAGGTATACGGTCCGTGAAACGATTGCTTCGCCAATCTGCGGAGCGCTCGCGGCGGGCTACCTCACCGGCCCACTCATGCATTATTTGAATGCGGTTCATTTCCCCTTGCCGCCTGACGATGGATCAAGTGCGGGGCTTCACGCCGCAGCGTTTGTCGTGGGGGCTTGCGGGATGTGGATATCGGATGCGCTATTCGAAATCGTCACCCGGCGCCTCAAACAGTGACTATTTAGAATGGTGGCAACCTGCCTGAATAGCGGCCAGAAAGTGGGGCAGACGCATGAAAAAACATAATGTTTATAACACATGACTTTCTGTCCCACTTTTCTGCAAGCCACTGAAAAAACGGAGAATCCCCAGAACCTCCGGGACTCCCATTTATGGAGTGTGTTCGGCTGGATTGAACCAAAGCGAGCTAGGCGGCAATTTTGACAAGTCCGTCTGACTTATAGATTTGAGCAGGGTATAATTCTTTGCCTTCAGGATTCGTTCCAGATCGTCAGTGGGTATATTAAGGTCTGATGAAATTGCCTGCATAGTGGGTATGTCATTAGGCTGAACTGCAATCTTAATGCCGCTATTTGGCGAAGGTAGAAAGTTTGCCCAGTCTACCGATGCTCTCGTCTTATTAATCTGAGCCAATGCTTGTTGTGCATTTACGTTACCGAGAGAGCCCAGCTCAGAAACCTCTGCAATTTGACTTCTCAAAGAATTAACATTTGCCAATAGGTTATTGTTTTCTTCCTGTAGTTCGGCAATTTGTCCCTTAAAGCCCTTGTACTCGAACGCCAACGATGTCCATCTTGGTGATAGTACCATGACGGCACCAACTATTCCGAAGGACACGGTTGTCCACACAAATGATTTGGAAATCCATCCATCTCTGACGGACGCAACGATAATTAAAGCTCCGAGGCCCACTGCTGTCGCCAGTGCACTGGGTGATATCCAAGCGCCAAAAGATTCCGGTGTCATCGCTTTCTCCCCCAAATTCCGCTGCAGCAAGTGTTGAATTGGTATTGATCGACCGTCAAGAGAATTACAAGTTCTCAAGCGGTTTCGGCATAAGCTCCGTAATCCATTTCCAATTTTCATATTTGTCGCCGGTCTGGCGGATGTGCGTGTATCGCTTCAGTGAGGTCCATGAGCGATGGCCCGAAACCATTGCCACGTGCGGGATATTCCAGCCCATTTCAAACAACCGCGATATCCCTTCATGTCGCAGATCGTGGAAGTCCAGATCCTCAATATCGAGCAACGGACAGGTGCGCATGAAGCGAGCACTGACGGTTTTCGCCACGAAAGGGAAAATTACCCCTTCTTTTTTCTGGGGCAGGGACTGCAGAACCGCAATGGCTTGCTCTGGCAGGTCACACCAGACGTTATTCCCCATCTTCTCGCCTGGGTTTTTCATGTCTCGAATGAGGATACGTTTATTGTCCGGCTCAAAGTCTTCCCAGCGCATGGAGCAAATCTCACCCTGCCGCCGCGTTGAAAAAAGTGCGAACAATATCATCTTGCACATAGGCATGTGGTTTCGCCGCCTGATTTCCCGATCTGTGAAGTGGTCCAGCAGCTTATTGAGTTCTTCAATGGTCGGACGTCGATCTCGCTGATTGGACTTTGATATAACGCCAAGCCTTTTCATAACGATCTGGGCATCTTTCATGGCATCCGGATCAAGGGGAAATCCCCACGCTGGGCGAGCCAACGTGAAGATTGCAGCAAGGTGAGACATCCAGTTGCCGACGGTCTGTGGGGTCCGTTCTTCCGCGAGCTGCTGTCCGAACTTGACGATATCCTGACTGCGAATTGAGGCGCATTCCTTATTGGCAATCGAGAACCGCTTGATCGCTTTTAGTGTTTGCGCCTTCGTTCGTCCGATCTCTTTCAAACTCTCAGCAACGTACTTATCTATTGCGTCGGATAGCTTTGATGATGGCCGCGCAGTTACCCCGATAAGGGATGGGTCTTTCTTTAATTCGCTCTCGCGTTTCTTGATCCATGCGGTTGCCATTGGCTTACGGTCAAAGGTGCGCGATTCGCGATGAACAATTTTACCGTCCTTTTTCAGCAGGATTTGTGCTAGATACGCGACTGATCCATTCGCCCTTGGGCGCTCAACGATTGTTCCCACCGGTACAACATCCTCCACGAGTACAGCATCCGTGTTATACTTTGTGTCAGAATGAGCGTAAAGGGGCGGCAATGAGCTTAAATGAGCAGTTAGAAAATGATGCTAAGCTACGGAAATCATTATAACCCATTGATAAGCAACAGGCCGCGTTTTGCCGTTGCTCCCATGATTGATGGGGCGGAAGTTTTTTGAAAAACGAAATTATTACAATCTATTAGAATATCGCATGAACGGGGTGTTGTACCTCTATCGGTACAACATCACCCATGAAACTGCTTATATTCGCGCAAGGCAGCGGCGCGACGTTCGTCCAAATACTGGGCTAAATCATCAAGATAAACGCCTTTTGCAGCCTTCTGGCTTTCCTCGATTCGAACGAGCGGAATTTTTATATCGCCGCTCATAACCTTCCGCACGAACTTCTCTGGTGTCAGATGAGGAAAGTAGTCCCTGCAAAGATCCTCGACCGGGATGATCGCTTTACCGCTGTACTGAGCCATGAGCAGAAATGATGTATTCATGGCTTCCCTCCCAGCGCTGCGCGGGCTGCGTCTATTGCCGCAACCAGTTCGGCAAACTTCGCCACCACGTAAGACGTGCTTTCGTATTCATTGCCTTGCGGAGAGGTGAACTCTGGCCCGTTGCGCTCGTACAAATCTATTGGCGACTGGCAATCACTGCGCAACTGCTCCAGCGCCTTTTCAGCAGCCTCGAGCTTGGCTTCGAGGGCTTTGAAGTCGCGACCATCATTTGATCGTGCTGTATTGATAGCGTCGGCTACAGCCTCGTGTGTATCAATCTCAATTCCGATCATTTTGCAGAAATCGAACCAGTCTCCAGACTTGCGCTCGCTTTCCTCTTGCCACTCCTTAACCCGCGCAGTCAGCGCCGCGTTGTCGGCTTCGAGGGTGTGAAGCTTTTCGTCTACCTCAAGCAAGCGCTCATGGGTGGTGTGATAACGTTTGCGCCATTCATCCTTCTCCGCCCGTTCCGCCGCCAATAGCTCCACAGCCTGCGAGCGGGTGACGACCGCATCGCCGCCAGATGATGCGCAAGACGGTATCCAACCCATTCGAGTTTTTGCCATGTAGCCAACCGTCTCCAACTCCCCGCACTTGCCGGTAGCATCCGGCGCAGGAAGACTGAACGGGTTCTCGATGAAGCCGTGAGAAAGGCCATACTCAAGCGATTTCAATGTGTGCTCGATGACGGCCCTCTTAACTTTCGGCTCGCAAGGAGTTCGGTTTGTCGGGCATACGCCATCCTCATCAGCACAGTCCCGGCAACGACCGCCATACCGCATGACATAATCTATTATCTGATTAAACGTCTTCACGGTTCCGGTAGCATCCGGCGATACTGGAGCAACGGCGTTCCAAGCCGCAATTGCCTTGTCAAAGCAATCGCTCACGTTTTGCTCGATTTCGTTCGACATGCCGTGCGCCCAATGGACACCTTCGGGCACATCAAACCATGCTCGTAGGAAGGCTTCTTTGCGTTCTTCACTCGCCATGACGATCGCCTCCTGATGGGTGGGTGGCCGCTACCGCCTTTGCAAGTAGAGCAACGGCTTCTATCGGGTCTCCTGAGAAACCAGCAGGGCTTTCCTGAAGGTTGATGAAACCCGGCATCACCGCACAGTACATCGGCCTTCCTTGCGGCGTTGTCCCGTCTTGGAAGATAATCGGATCACCTTTTTTGGGTCCGCCATGCGCAGGGCAGCAGTGGCCGAAGCAATAAGCTGGCCGTTCGAACAGATATCTGCCGTCCTTATGCGCCAAAAACTTGCGGGGTAGCTGGTGTCCGAAAGCTTCTTCGCCGCAATGACCAGATGGACAACCGCCCATCCACATCGGTACACGGCACTTTGCTGGTTCCCAAGGGAGTGCTTCGAGCTTGCTCATGATCCCGCCACCTCCTGAGAAGGTGCAGATGGGAGAGGACGCCAGTGGGCGGGAACATCGGTTAGGTAGGACAAAGCGTCCTTCCAATCTCCATGTAACCACGAAGCGGCGGCTTCGCTCACATCGAATTCATCCACTTTTTCATTGAACAGCGCAGCCATGAATTCATCCATGCTGCACGGCCTACCGTCATCCCCCTCAACCAATTTACCGGCGTCGGCATGGTTCGGGGAGGATAGGGCGCGGCGTTCTTGAATGGCCTCGATAATGTCATTGCAGGCCAAACGGTATTCGCTGTCGGGCTGGCTGTCTTCGCCGTAGTCCCTGCAAAGCACAATGATTTCCTCCAACGCCAGCTCACGCGCTGCGCTCGACCGGTCTGTGGCAGCTGCGGCCATGGCGCTCCATAGTCTGCATACAAGATAATCGTATGTCTCGCTTTCTTCCCAGACGAGATCGAGGGCGGCTTTAACCATTGCAGGGGTTGCTTCGAAAGGGAATGTCATGCGTAAGCCCTCACTTTGACATCTCGCTGGAATTCTTTGAATGTGAGGTCGTTGTCGCAGTCGGAAACGTCCAGAAAATACGAATAACGGGCAGCTCCTCTGGACTTCGCTGGAACCACTTTCGAAAACCCGCGATACTCAACGATGTATGGCTTATGGACGCCGAGCTGCTGGATGTGATCGTGCAGTGCTCTACGGCCTGCATCCGTTACCGAATAGAAGGCCATATCGCCGCTCAACCCATCGAATTGCCAGAATTCGGAGCACGCCAAAAACCATCGATAAGGTGAGTTGAACGATATTGCGTAATGGTTCCGATATGTTTCCTTCATCGGAAACGTAGGTCTACCCAGTGCATGATCGACATGGTCTAGAATCTTGGTCGCGAGGTACCGATTAACCGATGGGTTTTGGTTGCTTACCATTTCGTCACCTCATATTTCAGGTGGAGATCCCGGATGTAGACAAGAACAGGTTGCCCGCCGTTCGGGCGCACCATTACCCATCCTTCTGCAATCGCCATGACGCGAGCGGGATGATTAGTGATCCGGTTCTGCAGTCGGCTTCCGGGTCTAATTTTCTGGGAATGGCTGTGAGAGGAATACATCACGCCACCTCGATTTGATCGATGTTGCGATTGATGACATTGAACGTATAAGCGGCAACCCATGGGTTTTTATCCCATGCGCCGTCGCCGTTTATACGTTCCCAATGGAACTCATAAAGGATACGACCGCGAGCTTCGGGGCAAAGGATATGCGTGCTCGCGAACACGGCCAGTTCTTCCGGCGTCATGATTTCATTGGCGAGCTTCTGCGAGCAACCTTCTGCAATTGCATCTGTTTCGCTGCAATCATGCAAGCGTTCAATCCGCACGTCAGTAACTTGTAGCGTGATCCGGGAAGCCCATCGCGGCATATGCATGGCACGCCGTGCTTTTCCTTCACTCCCGAAATCGTCTGGTTCATCGGTGGCGACGTATTTGACGCCGGGATAGTTGGTGTCAATATCGCGCGGCGCTCGCTTGTCCAGCCGCGCCTCACAGCGCCATGCCTCGCGCACCCATAGACGGTCCCCTGCCGAATAGGCGAGGCGTCCGGTCCATTGGGACATGACGGCACCGATCTGATGCGGAGCCGGATCCGTGACCCATGCAAATACG
>Ga0224749_1043_pt1 | contig 18490 bp, 19 predicted proteins | sample LIM_F_Vancomycin_3_FD_182078 | JGI IMG/M metagenome (GOLD analysis project Ga0224749, IMG submission 182078) | Enriched cells from gastrointestinal tract of the lab mouse from Pacific Northwest National Laboratory (PNNL), Richland, Washington... | ecosystem: Host-associated > Mammals > Digestive... | reverse complement strand
ATTTTTACTTCCCTCCATATTCCAGAGGAGAACATCAGTCAGGAGAAGATTCGCCATTTTCTTGATGATTCAAAGAAAAATAATAGAGATGTAGTAATTGATATCTCCCCAAACACTCTTCAAGCAATTGGTGCCAAAAATTATATTGAAATGAAAGATTTAGGGGTAAAAACAGTCCGCATTGATTTTGGAATTAGTACTGAGGAAATTGTGGAAATGCAAAAGCATTTTCGTATTGTGCTGAATGCTAGTACCCTTGATGAACAAAAAATTTGTGAACTAAAAGAAAAGGGATTGTGCTTACAACAAGTTATTGCAATGCACAATTTTTATCCGAGGGAGTATACAGGGCTATCGTTAGATTTTCTTCATAACAAAAATGCATTATTCAACAAATATCACATTCAAATATGGGCATTTATTCCGGGAGATAAAGTATTACGTGGACCCATTTTTGCAGGATTGCCAACGGTTGAAAAACACCGCAATCAATCTCCGTATATCAGTTTCGTTGAATTATCACAACATTTTTTGATTGACGGTATCTTTATTGGCGATTTGCAAATAGAAGATGACACACTGAATATGATCGAAAGATTCGACAAGAAAGGAATAGTTACATTACCAACAAAGACGTTATCTCCCCATATTCCAAAAGATATTATTTACAATAACCGTATGGATGAGTCAGAAGCAGTTATAAGAATTGATCAAGGAAGAGAATTATTTTCTAAAAATGAGAAACTATATACTGCGACAAAACCGGGAAAAAGAACTATTGGAACTATTACAGTGGATAACAGGGAGTATTTTAGATACATGGGTGAAACACAAATACTGAAACGGGATTTACCGGAAGATTCGAGAGTAAATATTGTCGGGAATGTGCAAGATGAATATATTGCCCTCTTAGATTTTATAAAGGCAGGGACTAGAATAAAATTTGAATAATTAGGCGATCTTAGATGAGGGGAATTTAAACAAAATTTGAAATTTAACTTCAGATATATATTAAGATGTTGAAATTTAATTTTAAACTTGTTATGATGGAAACGTAGTAAGAAAACGATATCAAAAAGGATAGGAGAAAATATGTTAGAGAATTTAACAACCGAAACACGTAACGAGAAAACGATGAATTTAGACGGAATGTCTACAATAGATTTTTTAACAGTTATGAATGAAGAAGATGCAAAAGTTACCGGGGCAGTTAAACAAGAAATTCCGCAAATTGCGAAGGCAGTAGAGGCAATTATTGCAGCAAAAAGAAAAGGCGGGCGATTAATTTATATAGGAGCCGGAACTAGTGGGCGTATTGGTTTATTAGATGCAGTTGAATGCCCCCCAACATTTGGTACAAATCCGGAAGAAGTAATAGGATTAATTGCAGGTGGTGAGAAAGCTTTTATCAAGGCAGTAGAGGGGGCAGAAGATAACAAAGAACTAGGTATCCAGGATTTAAAAGATATTAAGTTAACAAAAAAAGATATCGTAGTTGGAATTGCAGCAAGTGGTCGTACACCATATGTAATTGGCGGATTAGAATATGCTAATTCATTGGGAGCCTCCACAGTGGCAATATGTTGCAATAAAAATTCAGCAGCAGGAAAAGTTGCAGACATAGCTATAGAAGTAGTAAGCGGACCAGAAGTGCTAACAGGTTCAACTCGTTTAAAGTCAGGTACATCACAAAAATTAATTTGTAACATGCTTTCGACAGCATCTATGGTTGGAATTGGAAAGGTATATGGAAATTTAATGGTAGATGTACAATTAACGAATGAAAAATTGGTAGAACGTGCAAAACGAATTATCATGGAAGCAACCTCTTGTGATTATGAAACTGCTGAAATTTATTTAGAACAAGCAGACCATAAGCCGAAAGTTGCTATTGTGATGATTTTAGCAGGTCTTACGAAAGAGGAAGCAATTCGAAAGTTAGAAGAAGCGCAAGGTTTTGTCCGCCAAGCAATTAAATAAAAATTGAAGTTCCACTATTCAACTTCACGCCGAATCAGGGTTTCTGAGTAAATCATGAAAAGGAGAATATAACATGAGCAAATATCATAATATGGCATCACAGATTTTAGATGCTGTTGGCGGCAGGGACAATGTTGCAACATATACAAACTGTATGACTCGCCTTCGTATAACTCCATTAAATCGTAGTCTAATTAATGAAGAAGCAATAAAAAAAATGAATGGAGTTGTTGGAACGGTTGATGACGAAACCTACCAAATTATCCTTGGACCCGGCGTTGTAACAAAAGTAGCAGAACAATTCGGTATTTTATTAGCGGAGAAAAAAGGGCAAAATGGTACTTCCGGAACTCCTTCTGCAGAGGAACTGCAAGCAAAAGGCGCAGAAATGAAAGCGCAATTAAAGAAAAAGAACAATACACCTTTTAAAAACTTCTTGAGAAAAGTAGGTAACATCTTTATCCCTCTTATTCCGGCATTCGTTGGAGCGGGGTTAATTGCCGGTATTGCATCTGTTATCTCAAATAATATGACAGCAGGTAATTTAGATGCAGGAGTCTGGGGACAATATGTGACAATTTTAAACGTTATTAAAAATGCAATTTTTAGTTATCTGGTTATTTATGTAGGTATTAATGCAGCAAAAGAGTTTGGCGGAACACCGGCCCTCGGTGGAGTAATCGGTGGAACAACACTTTTAACAGGGATGACTCCGCAATCTCCAATTGATAATGTCTTTACTGGAGCACCATTATCAGCTGGCCAAGGAGGAGTTCTTGGAGTATTATTGGCAGTCTGGATTTTAGCAGTAATAGAAAAACAATTACGTAAAATAATTCCTGATTCAATTGATATTATTGTTACGCCGACGATTGCATTATTAATAGTAGGCCTTATTACAATTTTCATCATTATGCCATTTGCCGGATTCGTTTCAGATAATTTGGTCGGTTCTATTAACTGGATATTGGCCCGCGGTGGTGCATTTGCAGGATTTGTTCTTGGAACGGCATTTTTACCACTTGTTATGTTAGGGTTGCATCAGGTATTAACGCCCATTCACATTGAGATGATTAATACAACAGGGATGACACAATTACTTCCAATTCTTGCAATGGCGGGAGCTGGACAAGTTGGAGCATCGATTGCACTGTGGATCCGCTGCCGTAAAAATAAATCTCTAACAAATATGATTAAAGGTGCACTTCCAGTAGGCATACTTGGAATTGGTGAACCACTGATTTATGGTGTTACCTTACCGTTAGGGCGCCCATTTATCACTGCTTGCATCGGTGGCGGTGTTGGTGGAGCGGTAATTGGCTTACTTGGCCATGTTGGAGCCATCGCTATCGGACCATCTGGTATAGCATTAATTCCACTTATCGACGGCGGAATATGGAAATATGTAGTAGGTTTGTTTGCAGGATATATTGGCGGTTTTATTGCAACATATTTCTTTGGCGTACCAAAAGAAGCAATGATGGAACAAGAGTAAATAAGAAAAGAACAAATTATTTATTTCTTACTTTAGACAATTTAATTTTTAATAAGTACATTTGGACTCTCTGCCAATTGTACTTTTTTTGTGAAATGAGGGCAAAACGGCAATCGTGCATGATATTCTTTTTTATTATGTCTAGTGCCAAAAGTAATTACCCGGATGCTGAATACTTCATTGAGCGAATCTCAATAAAAACGGACGGTTATTTTTTTGAGAAAGAAGTGGCGCATTTCTTATTTTTCAGGACCTACAGAATATATAATTACGGTTTCCTCCTAATTGGGGACATAATTGAGTTGCGATAAACTCCTTCACATCCGTAAGGTAAAAATGGAGGAGTACGGCGCTGCAATTTTGGGTATATCCAATGGATAACAAAATGCAAAACTCTGGAATTCAAAGAACCCTTTTGAGGTCTTGAAATAGATTTTTATCATTGTGATTAGGATCTGAATCCCAAATATGTTTATTGGGTTCCAGTGCATAATTTGTTCATACGGAAAACAACCACCGTTGCCTTTGGGCAGATGGTGGTTGTTTTTTTGAAAGATCCATTTTTCATAAACCAGCATGAATTCAATAATGGCTTTGTGGGGTTTTCAATCGGCGAACCACTGCTGCAATAAGGGAAGCAAATCCATACCAGGCCAACACATTAATCACGTAATAGTCCAAACGGATAAAGCTGTTCTTCAAATGTTCCCAGGCGAAAAGATCCAATGCGCTGTGGATAGAAGCGGCCATAGTACCATCATAAATGATAAAAGGAATCGGAAATCCGATTTTGAAAATATCCCCGGGAATCAACAATGTCAGAAATGGAAGCAGAAGGCTGACCATCAGTAATTTCCCATTAAAGAAACGGTTCATAGGCAATTTCCTCCCTAATAAAGTGATCATATTTGTACTTTTTGTGTACTTCTATTATTCACGCTACTGGAAAGAAATTCAAGTCTTTTTTTGGGATTTATTGCTTGGGAAATAAATGCGAGAGGAATAAAACCCAGTGGAAAAGTAACAATTTTCGTTGTTTACGCATCTAATCATGAAAACGCTTTAGATATACAATATGTGTAAAAATTGCTTGCTAAGTAAACTGCCATCGAGGTTAGGGGATAGAAGAATAGAACAAGCAGTGGTAGAGAAAAAACTTGAGCCAAAACCCGGAAAAAAAGAAAGCCCAAGCTTTTTATGGGGCAACTTGATATTCAACTGATGGTTACTCCCGGCAATGTTATTTATTTTTATTTTTTCGTATATCCCGATGGATGGGGTACTGATGGCATTTCAGGATTTTTTCGCTAGTCTCCTGGGTTGGATTCAAACATTTGATCATGTTTTTCCTTTTACAAATATTTTTAATCAAACAAAAATAAATTGCCCTATTGCAAAACTGTTTCTGATGCGTAATAATAACTACTAACGGGTCTGTGATTTTTTTGTACAAAAAGTTTCCCTAGGGAAACTTTTTTGAAGATAACAATTTGTTAAAGTCACATCTCTCGGTAAAGAACCTAGAAGAATAAATAAGGAGGAGTCTAATACAATGGGGAAACAAAGCAGGGCAGAATTCAAATACTTCCAGCGTTTTTTATTGGGGGCGGCGTTCCTTGCCATCTTTCTGATTGCTGCCGGATGTTCCAAACAAACAGAAAGTGGTTCATCCAAAACGGAAGGGAAAATCCAAATTACTACAACGATAGGGATGATCACGGATATTGTAAAAGAAGTGGGCGGCGGTCATGTAGAAGTTTCCGGGCTTATGAAATCGGGGGTTGATCCGCATTTGTATAAAGCTTCGCAGGGGGATATTAAAAAGCTGGACCAGGCAGACATCATCTTTTACAACGGGTTACATTTGGAAGGGAAAATGGTGGATATTTTAGAAAATATGAGCAAGAAAAAGCCTACATACGCCGTTTCCGACTACATAGATAAATCCGTACTTCGTTCGGGGGACCAGACTGATACCGAATATGATCCTCATATCTGGTTCAATGTTCAGCACTGGATGAAAGCAGTGGAAAAAGTAAGGGACGAATTGGCTAAATATGATGAAAAGAACAAAGCTGACTATCAGACCCGTGCAGCAGCCTATTTGAATAAACTAAAAGAACTGGATGACTACACGCGGACTCAAATCGCCTCTATCCCTAAAGAATCCAGAGTACTTGTAACAGCCCACGATGCCTTTGGCTATTTTGGAGACGCCTATGACATCGAAGTCAAAGGCCTGCAGGGAATAAGCACAGCTTCGGAATATGGGTCCAAGGATGTAAGTGAATTACGGGATTTTCTGGTAGAACGTGGCATTAAAGCAGTTTTTATAGAATCCAGCGTTCCTAAAAAGGCTATTGAGGCTGTTATTCAGGGGGCCAAGGAGAAAGGCCACGATTTGAAAATTGGAGGAGAGCTGTACTCTGATGCCATGGGTAAGGAAGGAACGGAAGAAGGTACCTACATCGGGATGGTCCGGGCTAATGTAGATACCATCGTAAACGCATTGAAGTAGCAGAGACATCTCATAATGAAAGGAGCGCGTATCAGCATGAATGCCTCACCTTTATGGATTGAAAATATGACTGTTGCATATCGCAAAAAACCGGTCCTCCGGAATATCACAGTCGAAATGCCCGAAGGGAAACTTATAGCCATAGTAGGACCTAACGGAGCCGGAAAATCAACGTTGATCAAAGCGGCTTTGGGTCTAATCCCGACCGTGACAGGAAAAGTTGCCATTTATGGCCGTCCTTATAAGGAGCAACGGCAGAAGGTGGGCTATGTGCCTCAACGCGGATCTGTAGATTGGGACTTTCCTACCAACGCCCTCGACGTAGTTATAATGGGGAGATACGGCCAGCTTGGCTGGCTAAAACGCCCGGGACAAAAAGAGAAGAAGATCGCGATGGAGTGCTTGCAAAAGGTGGGGATGAGCGGATTTGCCCACAGGCAAATCAGTCAGCTTTCGGGTGGACAGCAACAAAGGGTGTTTCTGGCAAGAGCTCTCGCTCAGGATGCCCAGCTGTATGTCATGGATGAGCCGTTTGTCGGTGTAGATGCCGCTACTGAAAAAGCCATCATTACCATTCTCAGTGATTTGAAACAAGAGGGCAAAACCGTTTTGGTCGTTCATCATGACTTGTCTACAGTCAAGGAATATTTCGATTGGGTGCTTCTGCTGAATGAAGAAGTTATTGCTCTTGGTCCTGTAGAAGAGACGTTCACGAAAAAACTGCTTCAGCAAACTTACGGGGGACGTCTTGCCCTGATTGAGGTTTAAAGAAAAAATTCAAGTACATTCAGTTGTTCACAACAAAGAAGGAGGGCATATGAATGTTGGACTGGATAGCACTTCTGCAGGATCCGAACACGCGGTGGATTCTGTGGGGAAGTATGCTGCTCGGATTATCCAGCGGTGTAATCGGCAGTTTTGCTTATTTACGCAAACAATCCTTAATGGGTGATGCTCTTTCCCATGCGGCCCTGCCGGGGGTTTGCCTGGCCTTTATGCTAACCGGGACCAAGTCCACGCTCTGGTTTGTAGTAGGAGCTTTAATTTCCGGTCTAATCGCCACATGGAGTATCGGCTGGATTACACGGCATTCCAAAGTGAAACAGGATGCGGCTTTAGGCATTATTTTATCTGTTTTTTTCGGTTTTGGAATTGTCCTGCTGACGCAAATCCAGCACAGCGCTTCAGGTAACCAAAGCGGACTGGATAAATTTTTGTTCGGCCAGGCTGCTTCCATGGTCATGTCGGATGTATATACAATGGTGGGAATTTCCGCATTGCTTATTATTCTGTGTACCCTGTTTTTTAAGGAATTGAAACTGGTTTGTTTTGATCCGGGTTTTGCCAAAGGCTTGGGGTTTCCGGTCAGCTTGTTGGACCAATTCATTATGGCGATGATTGCAGTTGCGGTAGTGGTTGGAATTCAGACGGTCGGAGTTGTTCTCATGGCGGCGATGCTCATCACTCCGGCGGTGGCTGCCCGTTATTGGACAGAAAAACTCAGCACAATGGTTATTTTATCCGGTATTTTCGGAGCCCTGAGCGGTATATTGGGTACGATGCTGAGTACACTGGGCAATAGCCTGCCGACCGGTCCTCTTAGCGTGTTGGCAGCAACAGCACTTTTCCTGGTTTCAGTCGTAGCCGGACCCAAGAGGGGGCTTTTGTCCAAGCTGCTTGTCCGCAGGTCCGTAAAACTTGAAGTAGAACGCAAGCAAGCAGTTGTGCCTCTGGAGAGGAGGGAGGCGCTTTGAATGATCTTTGGATTATAATAACCGGGGCTCTGGTAGCTTGTGCTTGTAGTCTGGTAGGCTGTTTTCTTGTGCTCCGGAAAATGTCTATGATTGGAGATGCCATCAGCCACTCCGTATTACCCGGCATCGCGATTGCCTTTCTTATAAGCAGCAGCCGTGAATCGGTACCAATGCTCATCGGGGCAGCCGTTGTCGGTTTGATCACAGTCTTTTTGATCCAGTTGTTCCAGCAGAGCGGTGTACAGTCTGATGCTTCGATTGGTGTTGTATTTACGGCTTTATTCGCCGTTGGTGTGGTGCTGGTCAGTCTATTTGCAAGGGACATCGATTTTGATCTGGATTGTGTACTCTACGGAGAAATTGCCTACGTTCCTTGGAATACCTGGGATTGGAACGGGATGAATATGGGGCCCAAACCCGTCTGGATGATTGGTGGCGTTCTCCTGCTTAGTGTAGTGGTCATAGGGCTTTTCTTCAAACAATTTAAAGTATGTTCCTTTGATCCCGTCTTAGCAGCTGCAATAGGAATCCCGGTCGCATTGTTCCATTATTTACTCATGGGGCTTGTCTCTATGACGACGGTAGCTTCTTTCGAAAGTGTGGGAGCCATCTTGGTAGTAGGTATGCTTATCGTTCCTCCCTCAACGGCATATCTGCTGACCGAGAAGTTATCCCGCATGATCGCCTATAGTATGGTCATCGGAATATTGTCTTCCGTTTTAGGATATGGAGCGGCCTACGTATTGGATGCTTCCATTGCAGGATGCATGATCAGTGTAGCCGGTTTTCTCTTTCTGCTCGCTTTTCTATTTACGCCACATAACGGGATTGTGTGGAAAAAATGGCGGAATACTGCCATGGCTAAGGAACAATCCTGATCAAATTGAAATCTTAAGAGCCTGTATTTCTGCAAAGAAGAAAACAGGCTCTTTTGGTCCCATTAAATAATTTAAATCAATTTCCTGGATTTACGACAAGACCGCAAGCTGCCTCCGGCTGGAAGCGGTCTTTTGTTTTTTTCTGTATCTAGTCGATTGTCCGTAAATCGGGTACTCTCATAAAGAGCAGGATTGTGCAAATAAAAAATTATAATATTTTTCAGAGAGATTGTTCTGCAAAAAACAGGATTTTTCAGGTATACTCGGGAGTAGGTTGTGAAAGTTACCGTGGATAGAATGCGTTACTTACTGTATAATACAAACCCGTGCACTTTTTTATTTTAGGAGGATTAGATGAAGAGCTTATCAAGAAAAGAAACACTTTCAATTGGACTCATGCTATTTGCCTTATTTTTCGGGTCAGGAAATCTGATCTTCCCGCCTTTGCTCGGACAATCCTCCGGGACGAATGTTTGGATTGCTGTTTCAGGTTTTATTATTACAGGAGTAGGTCTCCCGCTCCTTGCTGTTGCTGCTTTGGCCAAGTCAGGGGATAGTTTTCAAAGGCTGGTCAACAGGGTGAACCCTTTGTTCGGACTCATCCTTACCGTTGCCATTTATTTAACTATCGGCCCATTATTTGTGATTCCGCGCACGGGCGGCGTCGCTTTTGAAATGGGCATATCTCCTTTTTTGCCGGGAGGAGCCGGACAAAGTCCGCTTATTTTATTTTTATTTACACTGGCTTATTTTGCACTTACCTTTTGGCTTTGCTTGAATCCTTCCAAACTGGTAGACATCATTGGAAAATGGTTGACTCCTGCTTTGTTAACCCTTATAGCTGTTTTGTTTATCCGGACGTTGATTCATCCGATCGGTCCGATAGGAGGGCCTACAACAACGGAATATGCGAATTATCCGTTTTTCAAAGGTTTCGTGGAAGGCTACTCTACTATGGACACCTTGGGAGCTCTTGTTTTTGGAATAGTTATTGTAACGGCTATCCGTGAAAGAGGAGTTACAGACAGCAAAACCATAGCATTGTCTACAATTAAGGCGGGAACGATCGCCGCAACCGGTCTGGGTCTTGTTTACATTGCACTTGGATATATTGGAGCAACGAGTCAAAGCTTCGGAATACTGGGTAATGGCGGGGAGATTTTAACCAAAGCCGCGTACGGGCTGCTGGGCACGCCGGGATTAGTCCTTCTTGCAGCAGCGACAACGATTGCCTGTTTGACGACTTCCATCGGGCTTACAGTATCCTGCGGCCAGTATTTTTCCAGGCTGATACCCGGACTTTCCTATAAAGCTATTGTCGGTATGGTTTGCCTGTTCGGTATGGCATTGGCCAACCTGGGGCTGGATAGAATTCTGGAATTTTCTGTGCCCGTTCTCCTGCTGCTATACCCGCTTGTCATTGTGTTGATATTGTTATCATTTTTCCACACATTTTTTCACGGATACTCGTCTGTTTATATTGGCGGAATCATCGGAAGCGGTATTATCAGTCTGATTGATGTATTAGCGTCGGTAGGTATCCGGTGGAGTTCAGTCGATGCTTTATTGGAGAATCTGCCAGTACACGAACAAGGACTTGGATGGCTGGTTCCGGCTCTTCTGGGAATTATAATCGGCTATGTATTCGGCAGAATAAAACACCGTACCGTTCCGGCATAAATGCTAAGTTCCTAAAAAAGGCCTGTCTTTTTTTTACTGCAAAGACAGGCCTTTTTTTGCGGTAAAGATTTAGAACAATTAGGCTAAAGCAAACTGAAGCAGGCCTGAAAAAGCATACCATCTGAAGAAAAAATAGCCTATAATATTAGGTGCTGGCCGGCTGCTGAAGGATATGGAACGGGAGAAGGAACGGTTGTTTGTCCTGGGCAGACAACCAGTTGGCCAGTTGAATGAAGAAGAGACGGTGGAAAAGGCAAGTAGATACCAAAAAAAGCAATAGATGACATAAAAGAGCGCCCTCGGGAAAAGGTTGCTCTTTTTTATGTTTATTCCTATCTATGAAAATATGAATATGGACGGCTTTATAGGCTATTTACTGTTTCAGTATTGATAGAGTAGACATAATCTAAATCAATCCTGCTGCAAGGAGGTGAATATATGAAAAAATGGCTAAAAGGTTTGCTAGTAGCGTTAGGAGGAGTAGCTATTGTTACGGCCATTTGGCTTAGCTGGAAGGAGGGGCCTGTAACCCGCAATCCGATACCGGTACCTGAACAGGAGCCCAACAATACTTTTGAACAGGCCGGCGATTTATTTGCGAACACAGTTCATACAGGAGTTATCAGTTCAGATACAGACGTAGACTTCTGGATGGCAGATAACCGTTATATGGAGGCTTCACATTTGGTTTCTCTCAGCCTGACGGATATTCCTGAAGGTACTGATTACGATATTGTTGCCTATGACGAGTTTGGGACCATTATAGTCAAGTCGGTAAACATGGGGAATTTGAGTGAATTGCTCCAGTTTGTACCTGTACCGGGAAAAATATATTATTTCAAAGTATATTCAAGCACCGGGTCAAATCCGGATGGATGGTATCTGCTTGAAGTAAACAGTTTCTATTAGATCTTTGCCTTCAGGGGGAAATTTCAAGTATAGTAGGGAAAAAAGGAGTTATGTAATGTGGAGAAATTTGCCTCCTACATTCCCGATGCTACAGAATGGCTAAAGGAAAAAACAGGAAACGGCCGGATTATGTGTTACTCTTGTATCGATCCGTCGGATCCAGGGAATAGTTTTTTTATAGTCAGCATTAAATGAATAGGGCTGTCTTACGATAAAAAAGCAAAAAGACCTCCACCATCCATACCAGCAGGTGAAACCGGAGGTCTTTTCGCGGGACCTAATGCGATGAAAAAGAAGATCCCATTTTTAAATGGACTTTCTGGACAATTTGTCCACTCTATTGTGAAAGCTCTACCTTGGCAAGTGCCTGTTCAGCCAGTTGGGTAGAGTAACGTTCCATACAGTTGCAAAGAAAGTCTTTGCGGCAAACCGGACACGGTGCCTTGTTCAAACGGTTTGCATGAGTGATAAGAGGGGCTCCGTCCGGAGTCCGTTCAAAAATTAACCGGCAGTGAGTACGGTCTTTTAATACAACTAAAATTTCAAACAGTCCGTTATTTTTGTTCTCACTTACTAGGGTTGCTTCTTCAACCTGCGGGGTATAGGCCATCCAATCTTTTCCTCCTCAATATACATTGCCAGCTATTTTTAAATGGTGCAATGTATTAGTATTATATATTAAATTGATTTTTTTATACAAGAGAAAAGGCGGTTAAAATGATCATCGATTATCATGAAGCAGAACAAACCAAACAAGGAATCCATTTTTCCCTCGGTGTCCATTTTGAGGATGAACCGGATTCCTACTATGTCATATTAATAGACGCTGATCTTGACGGCAGACTGGTCCGTACCGATTTAAACTATAATGGCATGGATTGCAAATATACGTTCACCAATGAAGAGAAACATGCGCTGCTTGCTATCTGAACCAGCAAGAGATATATACCGGACGTTTTTATTTTAAAGGTACCGGAAATAGCTGACGAAAGGAAGGGGTTTCATGGCCATCCGGGTCCGTTTGAAAATCGATGGTAAACCTGTTAAAGAAGATGAGATTGAGTTGAATGAGGACAAGCTTGAACCGTTTACTGAAGAAGAAATCAGACAGGTTATTGAAATAAAAGTGCAGGAATGGGCCAGGCGCTGTATTGAAGCAGAGTGGGAGTGGAAAGGCAAGACGGATCCAGAATAAGAAAATAGATGGATGGATGCGGGCCGGGGTGCAAATACTAACATCATAGTAACCAGCTAGGGAGGACTTTCCTGTGAAGATGAACCAGAACATGGATGCTAAAGTGGACGCATATAAAGAAGGGATGGCCCAGATGGGGAATGAGCTTCCGAGAGTTACGGAAGCCTATCATGCCTTTACGGGAGAATGCTTTGCGGACGGGGCGCTAAATGCCAAACAGAAGCAGCTGATCGCGCTTGGCATCGGATTGTTTGCGAACAATGAGATTTGCACCTTGTATCATGTTGAAGAAGCAATAAGCAGCGGGGCTTCTGATCAGGAAATCATGGAGACAGCAGCTGTAGCTGCCGCTCTTGGGGGCGGTCATGCCATGTCACAAGGGGTAACCCGTTTAAGGCAGGCACTGCATGGAAAAAAGCAGATACAATAATTGTATAGAAGTTTGTAATGCGAAGAACAGCTTCATACCTGCCAGGAAATTGAAGCTGTTTTTAACAAACAGGGAAAACCTTGTTTTTAAGAGGTTGAACCTGTATCTTTTTGCATCCGGGATTTACTTTGTTGCCGCTTCGCTTTAAATCTGGGGGCCACATAGTTTCGTTTCCGGTCCCGGTAAAAAATCCATCCGCCTATAAAGCCGGTGCCCACAAGAAAAAGGATAAATCCGAAGGCCATTTTTAACCAGGGGACGTGTCCGATCTCCGGGGCAAATTGATCAAAAAAAGCATCCTTAACCAGCAAAAAGCCGTAAGTTGCCAATATTCCGGGAATGACCAACAGCAGTATGGCAATAAAACGGGAAATTTTGGTTTTCATAACTGCTCCTTCTATCTCTTACTGTCGACTTGCCGTTCAGGCAAAGTCTGCCAGTGTATAAATCTATCATACAAGGAAATGGAAGCGATGTCTATTTACCTTATGGGGATCGGGACTTTCTTTTCATCATGCAAAAAAGTACAATGAGGCTAGCGATAGATGGAGCTAGGAGGAACGAGAAGAATGAGCGATCAAAATCAAACCGATGTAGTTATTTTAGGTGGAGGTACCGGAGGGTACGTTGCAGCGATAAGAGCAGCACAATTAGGAAAATCCGTAGTCATTGTAGAGAAGGATAAGCTGGGAGGAACATGTCTGCATAGAGGATGCATTCCAAGCAAAGCCCTGCTCAGAAGTGCAGAAGTATTGGCCATGATGAAGAAAAGTGAAACATACGGCATAAAAACCAGCGGCGTTGAGCTTGATTTCGGGCTTGTACAGAAACGGAAAGAAGCCATTGTAGAGCAGCTTCATAAAGGCGTCCAGTATCTAATGAAAAAAAATAAAATTCAGGTGGTTAACGGAACGGGACGGTTAATGGGAGCTTCAATTTTTTCTCCAAGAAGTGGTTCTGTATCCGTAGAAAAACCGGACGGGGAAATTGAAGTATTTGTACCGAAACAACTGATCTTAGCTACAGGATCCCGGCCTAAAACGCTTCCGGGTATTGAGCTGGACGGGAAGTATATTTTGTCTAGTGATGATGCTCTTAAGATGAAGCAGCTTCCGAAATCTATTCTAATAATCGGAGGTGGAGTTATCGGAGTTGAGTGGGCTTCTATGCTAAATGATTTCGGTGTGGAAGTAACTTTAATCGAAGCCGCACCGCGTCTTGTCAGTACAGAGGATGCCGATATATCACGTGAATTTGAACGTTTACTGAAAAAACAGGGAGTAAATGTTAAAAATGGCGTTACGTTAGATCTGAATTCCATCCAAATAAAGGACGAATCCGTTTTTGTAAAAGTTCAAAAAGGCCAGGACGAAGCAGTGGAGCTATCTGCGGAAAAAATGCTAGTATCCATAGGTCGTTCAGCCAATGTCGAAGGTATCGGTCTGGAAAATACGAACGTTGTTGTTGATGGCGGCGTTGTAAGGGTAAATAAATACATGCAGACTGCCGAATCCCATATTTACGCAATTGGCGATATGATTGGCGGGCTCCAGCTTGCCCATGCTGCCAGTCACGAAGGAATAACAGCTGTAGAACATTTTAACGGTGAACATATTCACCCGGCACAAACCCACCTGATTCCACGCTGTATTTATACGAGACCGGAAATGGCCAGTGTCGGCTGGACTGAGCAGCAGGCCAAAGAACTCGGGTATGAAATCAAAACGGGAAAATTCAGTTTTAAGGCTATCGGAAAGGCGCTTGTCTACGGTGAGCAAGACGGTTTTGTTAAAGTAATTGCAGATGTCAAGACAGATGATATTTTGGGTGTGCATATGATTGGTCCCCATGTGACGGACTATATTTCGGAAGCTGCCCTGGCACAGTTGCTCAATGCAACCCCTTGGGAAGTTAGTCAGACCATTCATCCTCATCCTACCTTAACTGAGACACTTGCAGAAGCTATGCTGGATGTGGACGGACGGGCCCTTAGCATGTAAGAATTGTATTCCGGACCCGTTACGTTTATAATAAACTTATAACGTCAAGTCTTAGGACCAGGTAATAAAAATGACCTGTTAAAAAGGGAGGGTTTCCCATGTCCATTGGACAGCTAACTAAACATAGAACTTTAGGTTTATCCGATGACACTGTCATTAACATGTATAAAAAAATGGTATCAGCACGTAAATATGACGAACGTTCTGTCCTGCTGCAAAGGGCGGGCAAAATTCCTTTCCACGTATCCGGTATCGGGCAGGAAGCTGCCCAGGTAGGAGCAGCTTTTGCTCTTGACTTAGGTCAGGATTACTTCTTGCCCTATTACCGTGATTATGCCTTTGTACTTAGTGTCGGCATAACCCTAAAGGACTTGATGCTTTCGGCTTTTGCCAAAGCGGAAGACGTAAGCAGTGGGGGGCGGCAAATGCCGGGCCATTTCAGTTATAAGGAAAAGCGGATTGTTACGGGTTCCAGTCCGGTTACAACGCAGGTTCCGCATGCTGTAGGGTTTGCTTTGGCTGCTAAGATGAAAAAACAGCCTTTCGTTTCCTTTGTCACATTCGGGGAAGGCTCAAGCAATCAAGGGGATTTTCATGAAGGGTGTAACTTCGCGGGCGTTCATAAACTCCCGGTTATCCTGATGTGTGAAAATAACCAGTACGCCATCTCGATCCCGGAGCATAAGCAGGTAGCCGGACGGGTGGTTGACCGGGCGATCGGTTACGGATTTCACGGTGAACGTGTGGACGGCAACGATGTGCTTGATGTTTACCGTGTTGTTAAGGAAGCGAGAGAGCGTGCGGTAAACGGTTATGGGCCCACTTTGATCGAAGCGTACATGTACCGCCTGTCTCCTCATTCTACCGCGGATGATGATATGCTGTACCGGACCAAAGAAGAAGTACAAGCAAACAGGGAGAAAGATCCGATTCCGAGGTTTAAAAAGTATTTGGTGGACTGCGGTTTATGGGACGAAGAAAAAGAACAAATGCTGGCTGACCAACTGAAAAAAGAACTTCAGGAAGCAACGGCTTACGCGGAAGCGGCTCCGTTTCCTCAGCCGGAAGACACTTTGAAACATGTTTACGGGGAATAGGAGAAGGAGGCATAGCTTGTGGCGGTTATAACCTATTTAGAAGCAATACGCTCCGCAATGGAAGAAGAAATGAAGCGAGATAATCAAGTATTTGTACTGGGTGAAGATGTAGGTAAAGGTGGGGTTAATAACGCAACCAAAAATTTGCGTGATCTGTATGGGGAAGAAAGAGTATTGGATACTCCCCTGGCAGAATCCGCTATTGTCGGAGTGGCAATAGGAGCGGCCATGTATGGTATGAAGCCTATTGCGGAAATCCAGTTTGCCGATTTTATTTTTCCGGCTACAAATCAAATTATAAGTGAGGCAGCCAGAATCCGATACAGGTCCAACAATGATTGGAATTGTCCTGTCGTTATCCGGGCCCCTTATGGAGCAACCGGCGGGGGAGCTTTGTACCATTCCCAATGTCCGGAATCAGTCTTTTTTGGAACGCCGGGCTTGAAAATGGTAGCACCATCGAATCCTTACGATGCAAAAGGGTTAATGAAAGCCGCAATCCGGGATGCCGATCCTGTCCTCTTCTTTGAACATAAAAAATGTTATTTGATGCTTTCAGCGGACGTGCCGGAACAAGATTTTGAAGTACCGATCGGGGTTGCTGACGTCAAAAGGGAAGGGATGGATTTAACCGTTATCGCATATGGCATTGCTGTCCATTATGCACTTCAGGCTGCGGAAGAGCTTGCCGGAGAGGGAATCAGTGCACATGTACTGGATTTGCGTACTATTCAGCCACTGGATAAGGAGGCTATCCTGGAAGCAGCCTCTAAAACAGGAAAAGTTCTGATTGCACATGAAGACAATAAAACCGGAGGAATTGGAGCGGAAGTATCCGCTATCATTGCCGAGGAGCTGTTATACGATTTGGATGCTCCTGTGATGCGCCTATGCGGTCCGGATGTGCCTGCGGTCGGGATGAATCCTCCTATGGAAAAATTTTTCCTGCTGAGTACTGAAAAACTCAAAGATGCCATGCGTAAGCTCGCGCAGTTTTAACCGTAGCAAGGAGGAGAACCATGAGTGAAGTTAAAGGAACCATCACGGAAGTTACCGTTCCTCATCTGGCTGAAACGCTTGTTTCAGCAACAGTAGGAAAGTGGCTGAAACAGCCCGGGGATCAAGTGGAGCAGTACGATGTACTATGCGAATTGTTTACGGATAAGGTAAACATTGAAATGCCTTGCCCCATTGAAGGAAAGCTGCTCAAAATTCTGGTCGGAGAGGGGGAAGAGGCAGCGGTAGGACAAGCAATTTGCCTTGTCGAAGTACCGGTCTCTGCCGAAGAGGCAGCCCAGATATCCGCTCCTTCAGATGGCCAGCCGACTCCGACAGAAGGGGTTCCTGCTGATGGCAGTATGAGAAATCGCTATTCACCAGCTGTGCAGCGGTTAGCTGCGGAACATGGGATTGATTTAAACCGGGTTCCGGGGACAGGACTCGGGGGAAGAATCACCCGCAAAGATGTGGAAACCTATATTCAGAACGGACATACAGCATCCGCGAAGGTTGCCGGTCAGACCGCTCCGGGTTCACAGGTAATTCTTGAACAGAAGGTTTCTTCGAACACCGGATGGGCGATCAATGAGCCGCTTAAGCAGAAGGAAAACCCAGTGAGAACTTCAGGCATCCATTTGTCCGAGACTCCTCCTCTCCCTCATATTGAAATAGAGGAGGCAAATCGGGGTGAAACATTGATCGATGTGACGCCTATGCGTAATACCATTGCTACCCGGATGAGACAAAGTGTCTCCGAAATTCCTCATGCGTGGACAATGATCGAAGTAGATGTCACAAATCTGGTTCAGCTCCGCAATAAAGTGAAGGACGAATTTAAGCGCAGGGAAGGCATTAATTTGACTTATTTAGCGTTTCTGCTCAAAGCGGTGGTTGGAGCTATTAAGGATTACCCGATTATGAACTCGGTATGGGCTGTTGATAAGATTATCGTGAAGAGAGACATTAATCTTTCCTTGGCCGTAGGTACGGAGGATTCTGTTATGACCCCGGTTATTCAGAAAGCGGATCAGAAAAACATTGCAGGACTTGCTCAAGAAATTGATGATTTGACTAAGAGGGCGAGAGCAGGAAAACTTTCCTTAAATGATATGCAGGGGGGAACGTTTACGATTAATAATACCGGCTCCTTCGGATCGATTTTATCATACCCGATTATCAACTACCCTCAGGCAGCGATTCTCACGTTTGAATCCATCGTGAAGAAGCCGGTTGTCATACAAGATATGATTGCGGTGCGCTCCATGGTTAATTTATGCTTATCCTTGGATCACCGGATACTGGATGGTGTCATTTGCGGAAGATTCCTCCAGCGGGTCAAAGAAAATCTCGAATCCTATAATCTGGAGACATCTTTATACTAACAGGCTACATAAGGGAGCCTACAGATAATAGTAGCGTAGACAATACAAAAGTGATTAAAATAAGATAGAGAACGAACTTGAACCAAAAATTGTTACGTTTCAAAGTAATGCTCACCCCTTTTATGGACAAAACTGAACATTACTATTGTAACGCATGTCGGGTATTGGAGGAA
>Ga0224749_1042_pt1 | contig 18608 bp, 21 predicted proteins | sample LIM_F_Vancomycin_3_FD_182078 | JGI IMG/M metagenome (GOLD analysis project Ga0224749, IMG submission 182078) | Enriched cells from gastrointestinal tract of the lab mouse from Pacific Northwest National Laboratory (PNNL), Richland, Washington... | ecosystem: Host-associated > Mammals > Digestive... | reverse complement strand
CCGGCGAATAAACAGGTTCTCAAGCCAAGTGACGGATTTCCCGTTGCCGGAAACTGCCTGAATATCATATGATAAACGTGATGACGAAAATGGTTATCCGGATGACTGGTTCTATTTTGCTCTTTTTCGTTTCCGCATGCAACTTCTGCTGTAAATCAGGAGGGGGGAGATTGATTTACGGGAGTGCTGGTTGTGCACCGAAAGGTGAGCAAGTCAGTTGATTTGGCTGAACAGGTTTTAGCTGTAGAGCGAAAGCGTGCACCTTTAATTTCGTGAAATCACCATTATAGATCATTCAAATTTCCCGGGATTAAAATTTTTGCTTCTTTATTTTTGCGGCATACATTGTCTGCATACAAAAGACTCCCGGCACAGCCGGAAGTCTCAATAAGATAAGCAGCGGGGATGGTCAAGATTCCCGGTCAGCTTCAGCCGGGGGAGTCTTGGTGCTGTTTTCGTCTTCATAAATTTGGAGACTGTCTTTGTGGCAGGTTACATAAAGGAAAGCTAATATACAGCCAACAATGAGAATCAAAGAAAGCCAATGTGAACCTAACCAAGTCAACAAGCCGGACATCTTGATTCCACGCTCCCTTCATACCGGGTTTAATCAATTCCATTTAGTAGTATCCTATACTGAAACGCTATATACATAGTTTGGAATCCTACACATTAATTGTAATACTGGTTGAGATAGGCATCAATAGCAGAAAAAAGGAAAAATCAGGTAATAAGCACCGCTAAGGACAGGCGGATTGGTAATGCCCGAATCATTTTGTTATGATAGCATCAGGAATTCTAATTTATGTAAAAATCATACTGTGAATAATGAACAAATTTTAAATGAGTAAAACTTGAAAGCAGCAAGACCAGACCCTATAGACGCGTAAATCGATGCTTCTATCCAAAGGAAGGATGTGGATAAATGGAATCCGGACAAGAGCTTCATCAGGGGGGGAACGAAGAACTCGTCTTTTCTCCTGTTGCCGCTGTTGTTGTTATACGGGACTCGAAACAACTTCTCCTGTACAGAAAGCCGGGTTCGGATGTGTGGGAGCTTCCGGGAGGAACAGCCAGACGGGGAGAAACATTGGAACAAACGGCACGAAGGGAACTGGCAGCCCAAACGGGTGTTCATGCCGGAGAACTTGAAGTATGGAAGGTATTGTGTACACCTGAACTTCCGTCCCCGGAAGGAGAAGGGGAGCAGGTGCAGGAGGTTGTAGGTGTTTTTTATACGGAGATATCCAGCGGAACCCAGTGTGAGTCCAAAGTACAGAGCCGTCAAATTCAATGGAAGGAAATGCATGATCTGCCGCCCCTTCATCCGACCACTTCTTTAATTATCAGGCAGTGGATGACCCGTACTGATGAAGAAAAGGCAGCTGTTGCCCGTAAAAGCGGATAAAAACCGATATAAAAATCCAGATTACCGTCCCATGGGACGGTTATCCGGATTTTTTTTACAAGCCTATTACGATGGTGGTATTGCGGATTCGTTTTCCTGATAAGACAGTTCGATCAAATCCCACAAGTCAGGAGTCAGGTCTTCCCTGCTTCCGATAATAAATTGCCGGGTGATGCGGGCGTTTGCGCCAAGCCCTTTAGTGGAAAAGAGTTATGGGTGCTATACGGGAGCGGACAAGGCCAGTCCGATATGGAGCTTTCCTTTAGAGGTTTGATCATCATAAACTGCTTTTTTTATGCTGGCCGTCCCCGGGGGAATTTTTCTACCAATCTATAAAACGTTCCTTGTTGTCCGGAGTTGGAATCATACACTGATGTTTTTTTCCAAACCAGCGGTAACGGTTACATGAAACCCACATATAGCCGAAATCCCGGATAAAACGGGGGATAATCCATATGATTTTCAGCCAGGGCCAAGGCTGGCGGAGGTTACCGGCAATTTTCAAGACAGCGGTGGATTTCGTATAGCCCCGGCCGCCTTCAATCAATACGAGGGTATTCAGCTCCCGGGAAAGCCCTAATTCCCGAACCATTCGTATGCCCGTTTCAGACTGCAGGGAAGCAAAACGGAACCGGCGGGCAGGGTCTCTTCTGATAATAAATTGGACGGCTGAACTGCACAAATTACACGCACCATCAAACAAAAGCAGGGAATAATCGCCGGTTTCCGGTTTCTTTTGTACGGTTTGTTTAATCATCGCTATCGCCTGCCTTTCCTTCATGTCCCCAGTATATCACACGGCAAAAAGCCCCTCTTTTTCTTATCCGAAACAGAAGGGGCCTATGCTTATTTCATTCATATTTTTTATTGATCCGCTGTAATCTTTACATGAGATTCGAAGGAAGGATTATCCGGGACGATCAGGTAATGACTTTTTCCCGGCAGTAAAGGAATTTCTTTCCCGTCCTTCTTAAGCTTGAACAACTCGTTTTCCTTGCTGCGTTGCCATTCCCCTTTAATGAGCCTGCCCTGCTGCAGGACGTATGCGGGACCTGTACCGGTTAACTTTACTTCCCGTCTTCCTTCGTTGTCCAGCACTTTGTGTTCCGCACCCAGGATGATTACGTTTTTAGTATCCAACTGCTGTTTGTTGTTTAGATCGATATGGGGTTCTCCGTTGATGGACCGCTTGTAAGTACCGTTAGAGGGTTCATACTTGTAAGAAACCGTATATTTTTTCAGCAAAAAGGTAATCTCCGCCTTGGCAGCCGGCTCTCCAGAAGGAGTTTCTTTAACCGGAGCAAAAACAGGGGATGCTGCCGATTTCAAAGTCTGCCGGTATCCGAGCTTGGCTGCTCCCGCATCCAGTTTGGAAAGTCTGGTGTACAGATTGTGGGGAGCTTTGCGGAAACTTTCCCGCCAGAAGTAGGCACCTGCATTCGCAATCTCATCAATATCCTGGATGTTTTCGTTCTGAAGCATGGCATAGGCATCCGGGCTTCCGCCAGCGTGAACAGGAATGGCGTCATACATCTTCCCGATCTCAATAAAATAAGGGCGGATGCTGCGGACAGGACCGACCGGTTCATCGGCTTTATCACTTTGGAACAAGGCAACAAGCCGGGTGATCTCTGCCTCGGCCAGCACTTCGTACAGTACATCCGAATGAGTCAACCCGGACTGGGGTCTTGCTTGGGACTGGTTATTGATCATCACCATCATAGGACGTTTGTCCACTTTTTGTTTAACAGGAAGCCCGGTAAGGGGAGCTGTAAGAGCCGTTTCTTCCGATTTCGGTGTCGGAGCCGGTACTGGAGCCGTGGTAGGTGCAGGCTGAGCAGAAGAAACAGATACCGGGCTCCCGTCATTACAGGCTGAAAGCAGGAGTGAACCGGCACAAAGAGCTGCTGCCGGCAGAGTAATCCATTTTTTGACCATAAATAAGCCGCCTTTCCTTAAGTAAGCTTTAATATCCATTATATGTAAAATCTATGAAAATATGCATGGGTTACTTTCCAAGAATAAACACAAAAGAGGGATCATTAAATTTTGACAAATTAATTTGCCCATGTGGTACCCGGATATTTTTCAACTTAATATATTGTTATCGGATGCATACATGTAAATTGAAATAGGAGAAAAGATTAATTTGTTGTTCAAGAGGAACAATGAAAACGGCTAACCGAAGAAAGATGATTGCGTGGGCAGCATGAGTCCCCGGTATCCTTTGAACAAAAAAACAGCCGGATGGCTGCTTTTTTGGTGTATTAAAGTTTACTATCTGTATGACCGTTGTCTTCTTTTTTTCTTTTTGGAAGTATAAGGCCTATAGGTCCGGTATTGTCCGGAATGAAGTCTCCGTTTTTTACGCCTCCTGGAAGATTGTCCGGATAATTCTCTTTTATTGTTAGTGGAGGCCTTGGAACCAAAAGAATTGAACAGGAGTTTGAGCATAGGGGCAACTTGCTGAAAACTTGAAACAATCTTCTGTACTTTACCGACCGTGCCTACGATCCCGTCAATGCCTCCCATCCGGTCTACAAAGGACTTGATCTGGTCCATGTTAAAACCGCCGCCTGAGGCTTTTCCTGACTGAGAAGCTCCCTGATTAACCGGTGCCGGGAATTGCGGACCTCCGCCTCCGAAGAAATCCCCTCCGCCCCCGCCTCCGCCAAAAAGAGCGGGAGGACCTGAGAAACCACCGGGACCAGGAGCAGGACCAGGACCAGGACCGGGGCCAGGGCCAGGGCCAGGGCCTGAAAAAGATTCAGGCAGGAAAGAACCTGGAGAAAAGGAGCCTGGCTGCGGAGTAAAGCTGCCTATACGTACTTCGGGCAACCCTCTGTTTCTGGGGAAGCCGTTTCGTGGAGGCCAATAAGGATAAGTCACTCGCTTCACAACCCTTTTATGATTAGATTTTAGTACAGTGTATGTGATAGGCAAATGATTGGTATGGACGAACGCCCGGATTATCGTGCTTTTGGTATTATTTAGTTCACTAACGCATAAAAATTTTAACGTTTTGATATTGTGAAGAAAGGAGTTATAATAGATAGTGTCGAATTTATAGATTGAGCTTGTATAAGCAGCAAAACCGAAGAAACTCACAATAAGCCGGAGGTAGATGACATGCAGCTGAGAAAGCTGAATGACAAGGCAATCGATCAGCTTTTTGAGGCCATTTTGACCTTGAAAAACCAGGAAGAATGTTATGTGTTTTTTGATGATTTATGTACAGTTAACGAGATTCAATCTCTATCCCAGAGGCTTGAAGTGGCTCGAATGCTGAGAAAAGGTTGTACGTATAATCAGATCGAAGCAGAAACGGGGGCTAGTACCGCTACAATCTCCCGTGTTAAACGCAACTTGAATTACGGTAATGACGGTTATTCCATGACGCTTGACCGGCTTGGAAAATAATCGATAAATATTCCGGATAATTCCTTCGGGAGCTTAAATCCTTCTCTATTCCATATTAGAGCGGGATTTTTGTTATTAGAAAGGGATCTTTTCTTTATTTCTCCGTTTGACAACGGATGCTACTTTGGTTAGCATGAGAATATCAATGAAACAGGTGGAGGGACAGGTATGGGGCAGCAGGGTATTCTGGTGATCAGCCATGGTTCCCGAAGCCTTAAATGGGTCCTCCTTGTGGACGAAGCGGTGCGGGCTGTTAAGGTACCGCCTGGAGTGCCGATTTATTCGGCTTTTTTGGAAATAGTGGAAGGAAGAACCATACAGGATGGCATCAAAGAGCTGGAGAGACAGGGTGTGACGGAAATCATCGCTGTCCCTTTTTTCGTGTCTTCAGGAAGTACGCATCTGGATGAGATCGGCTATGCACTCGGTATCAAGGCAGAGCCGGAGAGACCGACGGATCTGGTACCTTTTGAACGAGAAGCTTCTGTCCGCATAACCCGGCCCATCGATGACGATCCCCAAATAGCAGAGCTTCTGGTCGAACGAATGGGTGAATTGTCCGATGAACCGGAAAAGGAGATTGTAATTCTGGTTGCTCACGGCAGTGATGAACCGGGCTTCGAAGAACGCTGGAGACAAGGAATGAAGCGTCTGGCGGAAAGGGTTAAGAAGATCGGCGGTTTTGTCGTAGTTGACTATGCTCTTTTGCTTCCGGAAGAAGTTAGGAAGAAGGTAATCTGCTGGCAGCGTGACTGTCCGGATCATGCGGTGCTGATCGCGCCGCTTTTTTTGAGTGAAGGTTATTTCACAGGGACTTTGATTCCCGAAAGATTAGAGGGACTATCCTACCGGTATAACGGCAAAGCTCTACTGCCTAGCCCCTTCCTATCCCGCTGGATTGAGCGGCAAATTGAACCTTTTATAGACGAATCGGATCATTTTTGATCACAGATATAGTGCTGTTTAAGAATGCTATTTAAAAATAAATAATATTCTCAGCTACGTATATCTCTCATTTATCGCAATATGCTTCTGGATATAAATTCGATCGGTTCCTGTATGAACAGGTCCGGATTTTTAATATAACGGGTAAAGGTGATCAGGGAATGACCAAAAGAGCAAGACTCATCTATAATCCAATCTCCGGCAGGGAGGAAATGAAACGAAGACTGGCCGAGGTACTGAGGCGCCTGGAAGAAGGAGGGCTGGAAACTTCCACACATGCCACAACCGGTGAAGGAGATGCCACAAAGGCTGCAGCAGAAGCAGTAGACCGCGGGTTTGATGTGGTGATCGCAGCCGGGGGAGACGGTACTCTTTATGAGGTAATCAACGGCTTATGCGGAAAACCTGAGCGGCCTCCGCTCGGCATTTTGCCGCTCGGGACAACGAACGATTTTGCCCGTGCCCTTGGAATTCCGAAGAATTTGGAGCAGGCTTGTGATATTATTACAGAACAGTTTACCAGAGACATTGATGTGGGTAAGGTGAATGAGCGTTACTATATTAATATTGCAGCCGGCGGTTCTTTTACGGAACTGACCTATGAAGTGCCAAGCAAGCTGAAGACAGTGCTGGGGCAGCTCGCTTATTATGTGAAAGGGCTGGAAAAGCTGCCGCGTCTGAAGCCGATCCATCTGGACCTTCGCTGTGAAGAGATTACGATTCAGGAAGATGTCATGTTGTTCCTGATCACGAACAGTAACTCGGTAGGCGGATTCGAGAAGCTTGCGGCTGACGCCAGTCTAAACGATGGTCTGTTCGATGTGATTGTTCTGAAAAAATGCAACCTCGCAGAATTTATCCGCATTGCCACCCTGGCTCTGCGGGGGGATCATCTGGCGGACCCGAACATTGTCTACTTCCAGACCAGGGAGCTTGAGATCACATCGCCGGATTATGTGCAGCTCAACCTGGACGGTGAACTGGGCGGTACGCTTCCCGCCGTGATTACAAATCTTCAGTCTCATCTGAAAATTTTTGTCGATGAATCGGGTAAGTCCACATATACGAAACAACTAAAACAACTAGGAGTGCGTAGAAAACAATGAAACCGAACCAACGGTCCGGCGGCCGGGTATCCCGCCCCCGGAAATCCCAGGACCGTACACGTCCTGCAAAATCACATATAAGTGCGGCCAAGCAAGAGCTTCCGGTGGAGAAGAACGGCATCTATACCGCGGAAGTAATAGGCATCGGCCACGACGGGGAAGGGGTAGGCCGTGTGAACGGCTTTACCCTTTTTATCCGCGGAGTACTTCCAGGTGAAAAAGCCGAGGTAAAGGTACTTAAAGTCAAAAAGCAGTTTGGTTACGCCAAGCTGCTCCGTGTGCTTGAGCCCAGCCCCGGCCGTGTACAGCCCCCTTGTGCTATCTATCATCAATGCGGCGGCTGCCAACTCCAGCATCTCAGCTACGACGGGCAGCTTAAGGTAAAGCGGCAGCTTGTCGTGGACAACCTGGAGCGGATTGGAAAGCTGCGGGTGATGGATGGAGCAAGGATGGACGGGGATGCCTGGAATGATGGGAAATCGTGGAATGTCGGAAATGCCGAAAGCGCCGGGTATGACGGGAATGTTGGAAATGCCGATAGTACCGGGAAAGCCGGGGAAGGCGGGAATGCCCGGAAGCTTGAGACTGGTAGCCGGGGGGAACAAGGTATAAAAGTTGGCGAAGATTCCGGGACTGTTGGAAACGCCGGAGAAGCTGTGGAAGCCGGGAATACCTGGAAGGCCGGGAACGACGGGAATGTTGGGAAAGCCGAAAATATCGGGCTTCAAAACAAACATGGAGAAACAGAAGATAAGCGGGTTACTGGAATCGCTCGAGTTTGGGATGGTGAAGGTGTAACCGTGCACCCTACTCTGGGTATGTCCGAGCCTTGGCGATACCGCAACAAATCGCAGGTTCCTTTTGGTGAGGAAGAAGGCGGTTTGATCGGTGGCTTCTACTCTCAGGGCAGCCACCGTATTATTGATATGGAGACATGCCTTATCCAACATGAGCAAAATGATGATGTGGTCCGGATTGTGAAGGAGACCGGAACCCGTTTAGGCATAAGTGCCTATAACGAAACAAGCCACACCGGATTGCTCCGTCATGTGGTGGTCAAGTATGGATTCCGTACGGGAGAGTTAATGATTGTGCTGGTGACAAACGGGAAGCGGATTCCTCACGCAGAGCGATGGATAGCTGCAATACGCGAGAAGCTGCCTGCCGTGCAAAGCATCTGCCAGAACATCAATATGGCCCGTACGAACGTGATTTTTGGGGATGAGACCAAGGTCCTCTGGGGCCGTGAAGTCATCTATGATTATATCGGCGACGTGAAGTTTGCCATCTCACCGCGCTCGTTCTATCAGGTCAATCCCGTTCAAACGGAAGTGCTGTACAGGAAGGCACTGGAATACGCCGGGCTAACCGGCAAAGAGACCGTGGTGGACGCTTATTGCGGCATCGGCACGATCTCCCTGTTCCTGGCGAAACATGCCAGGAAGGTATACGGCGTCGAGATCGTGCCGGAGGCGATCGAAGATGCGAAGCGCAACGCGGAGCTGAACGGAGTCAGCAACGCGGAGTTCGCTGCCGGGAAGGCCGAGGAGGTCCTTCCCGGCTGGCAGCGGGCGGGCGTGCGCCCGGACGTGATCGTGGTGGACCCGCCGCGGAAAGGCTGCGACGCGGTTCTGCTGGACACGATCCTCCGGCTCCGCCCGGAACGGGTGGTGTACGTGTCGTGCAACGCATCGACACTGGCCCGCGACCTCCGCGTGCTGGAGGACGGCGGTTACCGCACCGTGCAGGTGCAGCCGGTGGACATGTTCCCACATACGGTACACGTTGAGTGTACAGTTCTGATGACGTATTGTGGTCATGAGGACAAATAAGACGGTTTGACCACAAAATGTTGTGGTTTTAGGGCGAAAAAGGGGCGGAAATCAGCTTAAAAAACGCCCATTTTTCGCCTCGATTTTAAGCCGAAAATATAGATGACATCGGGTAATTTTGAAAATCCAAGAGCATTGAGATGAAAATCTTGATGCTTTTGTTTATATAGAGGAACTTATATTTTAAACCATACTTAGCATGTAGCGGCTACGTTTTTTTATAGAACGCAGCTTTTTTTGTTGAGCGAATAATTAGTCCAAAGGGACAGAACCTACCTCAACATAGTCAGAACATTTAAATCTATAGAAGGAGGAATAACTGAAATGTATTTTACAGACGGAAATCTCCGTTTAATTGAGAGGGAGATTGTAGCAAAACCAAATTTCCGAAAACCTCGAAGTGGTATTAAAATCATGTCCTATAGTCCCATTAAAACAAGGACAACCCCTTCGGATTTTTATTTAAATTTTGAGGACGGGATGAATTCTTTATTAAGTGAAATCAATTATCCACAGAGTGAAACATTCAAAGATTTATAAAGGAGAGAGAGCATCTCTTTTCCAAGATGGCAGACACAGATCCATATTTAATCACTTCATACAAGAAGGGGAGCTTCCGGAAATGAGAAGCTCTCCTTCTTTCGTTTCAGCGCTATTTCTGTTGACGGTCAACCCTTTTATCTGGTATCGAATAAATCGACGTTTAAAAGAAGGCGCTATATCTTTTTACAATACCTTAAGGGGAGCCGACCCAAGAAATCAAATACTGTATCAGACAGCCAAGGATTTATACTGTGGTGTTCTACAACTGTCCCTTGATGATTTATGCCGTCCTGAAATGATCGACGATCATCTATTTTTATACTAAATACGATATCAAGCGGGTTTCTATCCCTTCCAACGTACATAAAGCAAAAACGACACAAAAACATTGGGGTTATCACCGAAATTATAAACAAATATTGAGCAAAAAGAGCGATGACAACCCTGCGGGTGAAAATCTGCTTGAATGCAAATTAGTTTTTGTTGCCGAGTTTACTGATAAAAGTAAACTCGGTTTTTTTATTATTTGTCTAATTAAATACCCGCATTGCCGCTCTCCCCCCCGCTTGTTCTTCATTTTCAGATTAAAAATGAAATGGAGGACAAGCCTAATGGCTTTATATAAAAGAATTGGTTACCGCCGAAAGTATCCCGGCGTAAGCGATGAAATTATTGATGTTCTGAAAAAGAGTGATCGGAAAATGGAGTACCAGGAATATGACCTTAAGGTAGATCAGTACAAAGTTGATTACGATAAAAAGACGCCGTGAAGATTCTTATGATAGGCTTTTGGATGAAAATAAGCAATTTAGGTCAGATTCCGAAAGTGTTGAGGATCTCGTTGTAAAGGCCGTTATGATTGAAAAAATGATGCGTTTTTTGAATGCGCTTCCAAAGAGAGAACGGGAACTGATTAATGCCCTGTTCTTTCAAGAAAAAAGTGAGCATCAACTATCGGCTGAAATGGGCATTCCCCGTATGACCATTCACGACCGTAAGATCAAAATTCTTGGAAAGCTCAAAAAACTTCTAGAAAAATAAAAAAAATTTCGTCCAACCCCCTCGCCCAACGTGGAAATAAGTGAGGGGGTTTTTTCTATTCTCCCTTCTTGCTCTTTGAAAATTTTATATCCGGCAGCTTAAATACATTATCTGTTCAGCCGTGATGAGCGGCAGCGACTTTGGTGAGCACGCGATGCCCCCCTGCAGATTCTTGAAATCTGTAAAAAACGATGGCATCGAAGGGGATGAGCGATAAGGCTCGACCATGAAACGATCTGAGGTAGATCGTTCCGCGAGGAAATGGACAGTGATAATGATACTTCCGTCCAGCCACAGCTTATCGCAATGGGGGCGGCTCGGTGAGACCCACAGAGAGGTGAGAATCCTATGAAATCCGTTAACTGCGGATTGTTTAATCTGCCGCCCTGAAAGCCGGTAGGCTTTTGTTGCTTCGGGAAGTAGTGTCGAATAGAAGCATGTTCGCTGTTTAATTAATGAAGAACAAGCAATTGTTTTTTTTTGATCTTAGAAACTACGCGGCAGGACGTTTATGCCCTGTCGCGTCCTTGTGAGATTAAAACAATTACTTAATAAGGAGGAGTTTGAAAAGAATAAAGATGAATTGAAAGAGTTATTGAGCAAAGATTTACTTATTGGTTATGTATATGATTACGAGGGGGAAAGTCAATGTTTCTATTTTGAGAAAAATCCTTCCAACATTGCAAACTTTATTATGCTTCACCAGGTAAATACCGACACAATCATCTTGACAGATATGATGGATCGAATGATTTTACATACTTTTGGCGAATTCATCGATCAGTGCCCGGATCAGGAGTTGTTGCAAAAAGTCCTAAAAGAACTAATCCCCATCCAGTTTGGCGAAAAAGAGGCAGAAAATATATCTTTGGCAAGTGCGGATGAAGCACAGGCCATCTGGGATGCGGAAGAAACTGCAGGCTTGGAATCAGATTTTTATATGACATAATATCGGCAGTGCATTAGAATTTGCACCAAATGGGCTTTCTGAGGTTATGGAAGCTGCCTTAGGCTGAAAAATGGGTGTGCTTATTATTAAGAAAATCTCCAAAGCCGGCAGGAACGCTTCCATAACAATATCATATTTCCGCTAACTGAACGATTTAAACATCCCCATCTATTCCCCACTGGAGGGGCAAATCATTGTGTAAAAACCATTGTGTGATATCGATAGCCGTTTTTATGAATTGGAGGCGTACCTGTATGGCAAAAAGGCAGGAAGCGAATGAAGTGAAATATAAAGTAGCGTTGAAATTTCTGGATATCATGCTTAAAGGGGGGCTTATATCCCCTGCTGAATACAAAAAAATAGACGATTTAAATCGCCAAACCTTCATGCCAGAACTTTCAAAAGTATATGCGTAAAAACACTGGATTCATTGAAAATTGTGTGGTAGTGTGTGTTGCTGACAGGAGACCAAATATGGAAGAAAGGAGTTAAATATGGTTAAAAAATAACTAAAATTAATCCTGTAAAGCAACAGCTTGCCCTGAAATTACAGCATAAAAAAAGGGTTTGTGCCTATTGCAGAGTCAGCACCGATTCCCGTGAACAGCAAAACTCGTATGCCGCATAAATGACTTATTACAAGGATTTCATCAGTACCAGGGAAGACTGGCAATTTGCCGGTATCTATGCGGATGAAGCTAGAAGCGGAACGAAGCTGCAAAAAAGGGATGACTTTTTAAGAATGATGAGAGACTGGAAGATGGCAAGATTGATATGATTATTACGAAATCTGTGACCAGATTCGCAAGAAACACTGTAGATAGTATCCAAGCTATCCGCCGGTTAAAGGAGCTTGGCATTGCGGTCTACTTCGAAAAAGAGAATATCAATACCCTGTCGGAAAAAAGCGAACAGTTGCTGACCATCTTAAGCTCGTTAGCACAAGGAGAAGCAGAAAGCATTTCTACCAATAATAAATGGGCTATAGTGATACGATTTCAGAATGGAACATTTATTTTCAGCTGCCCGGCTTATGGCTATACCAAAGATGGGAATGGTGATTTAATCATTAAGGAAGACGAAGCAGTGATTGTCCGCCGTATTTTCAGAGAATATCTTAATGGAAAAGGTTCTTATGCCATCGCAAGAGGTTTATCTGAGGACAATATTCCAACCACCCGCACTGCCGAAAAGATGGAATGACGGAGTTATAAATGAAATCTTACAGAATCCCATTTATACTGGAGGTCTTTTATTACAAAAAACACTGACTACTGAGGTCATTCCCTTTAAACGTAAAATCAATAAAGGGCAATTACCTAAGTATTTTATTAAAGACAATCATGAACCGATTATTACTAGACAACAAGCTGAAGCGGTCAAAGAAATTTTAAAATACCGCAGAAAACAAATCGGGGTTGACGATTCAGGGAAATATCAAAATCGATATGAATTCAGCAGTAAAATTATCTGCGGAGAATACGGCAGTACATTTCGCAGACAAAAGATTTATATCGGTAAACCATATGAGAAAATCCAGTGGTGCTGCCATAGGCATATTACAGATAAAACAAAATGCCGTCAAAAGGCAGTTCGGGAGGATATCCTAAAAGGTGCATTCACTGTAATGTGGAATAAACTTATCAGTAATTATACGGAGCTCCTCCTTCCTCTACTGGAATCCCTAAAAAAGCTTCGTACCGATGAACAGCAGGAGCGAGAAATCTGGAAATGTAACAACCGAATAATGGAACTGACAGAGCAGAGTCATATCCTCAGTAGAATAGTCTCGAAAGGGTATATTGACTCTGCTGTTTTTATAGAAAGGCAAAATAAGCTAATGCTGGAGCTTGATGCAGAAAGAAAAAAAAGAAACAGACTATTAGACACTAACGGTTTTGATCGGGAAATTGCAGGTACAGTACTACTCCTAGAACTGATTCGGAACAATCAAGGCATTTTGGAAGAATACCGAATAGATTTATTTTTACAAACTGTAGACAAGATCAGTATACTGAATAACCGGATTTTATTCCGGCTAATCAACGGCTTAGAACTTACCGAATGCTACGGAAAGGAAGTGAATGAAGATGATGCAGCGCCATATGCCAATCGGTTACAAACTGGTGGATGGCAAAATTCAATTTGATCGGCCGAAAGCATCTGTCGTCAGAAAGATTTTTCAGGATTATCGGGATGGCATCTCCTTGCGTGCCATAGCAAAAGAACTAATGGTTATGGGTTTTCTAAATGCTAATAATAAACCCTCCTGGAATCACTGCTCAATCGGCAAGATTGCTGCGGAGAGTGCGGAGAGATGTACCGTAAATACACCGAACACTGTGGAAAAAAATCGGAGCGATGCTTATGGAAATGTAAGAAATATATTTATCAAAACAGAGTGTGTTGTCGCTGTAGTTTTATCACAGATGAACAGATAGAAGAAGCCTTTGTGTACCTGGCAAATCGTATCCTATCAAGAAAACAAGTTCTGGAGCGAAAGCCGAATGTAGAACCTTTTCAGTACAACTCGGAGTTTAATAAACTTGGTCAGCGGATCAAGGAACTGGAAGCAAATGGTGAGTATTTTTCCAGAGAACTCCCCTTCCTGATATTTGAAAGGGCTAAAGCTTTTTATAACAAGGCTCAGATCAATGACTGGGAGTATAACACCGAGAAAATGAAACACGCATTTACTGGGCTTGAACCTTTGCAAGAATTTGATCGTGAATTGTTTCTTAAGGTAATCAAACAGATTACGATTCATGCGAATAGAAGGCTTTCCTTTGAATTTATTAATGGGCTAATCCTGGATAGTACTTATTAAGCCCACAGAAAGGATACAGTCATGAAAAGAAGATAGCATGGAAATCAAAAGAGAACGCCACAAAATGCAGTCATTTATATGAGAATGGGCAGCGAAGAGCAACTTGGCCTTGATGAACAGATGAAATATATAGTACAGCACATGGGGAAAGGAGACACGCCTTATGCAGGCGGTAAGGCAAAAGAACATATCAGTAATACCTGCTCAACCAGAGTATGACAGAAGCATAAAAGTTCAATATAAAGTTTTACGGGTAGCGGCTTATTGCCGTGTAAGTACTACCCTGGAACAACAGGAAACTAGCTACGAAGCACAGGTAACCTATTACACTGAAAAAATACAGAACAATCCAAACTGGACGCTAGCCGGTATCTATGCGGATGATGGAAAAAGTGCGACCAATACGAAAAAACGGGATGATTTCAATACCATGATTGAGGATTGCATGGCGGGTAAAATTGATTTAGTCATTACCAAATCCGTAAGCCGGTTTGCCCGGAACACAGTAGACAGTCTGCAGAATATTCGAAAATTAAAGGAAAAGAACATCGCCATTATTTTCGAAAAAGAAGGTGTAAATACTCTAGAGAGTAACGGCGAACTTTTAATCACCATTTTAAGCAGTCAGGCACAAGAGGAAAGCCGGAACCTGAGTGAAAATACCCGCTGGGGGCTGGTCAGACGGTTTGAAAAGGGAATTGTTTCGGTAAATCATAATCGGTTTTTAGGCTATACCAAGGATGAACATGGTGAGTTGGTTATCGTACCGGAGGAAGCAAAGCTGGTTAGGCGGATTTTCAGACTTTATTTGGAGGGCAGCAGCATCCTGCAGATCACCAAAATTTTAGAAACAGATAGGATTAAAACGGTCACCGGAAAAGACAAGTGGTATACAAGTACTATAGAAAAAATATTAAAGAATGAAAAGTACATGGGTGATGTCCTCCAGCAAAAAACCTATACGGTAGATTTTCTTACCAAAAAACGAGTCAATAATACTGGCATTGTTCCTCAGTATTACATCGAAGACGACCACGAAGCAATTATTCCTAAAGAGCTTTTTTACCGGGTTCAGGAAGAAAGGGCCAGACGGGCAAGTTTGAATAAATCTGCAGTAGCCCGAAAAACAAAAAAGGAGAAGTCCAAGTATAGTTCCAAGTATTCTTTAACTGACATCATGATATGTACGGAATGCGGACAACCCTACCGCAGGCAGACGTGGTCGAAATACGGACAGAAAAGCGGTGTGTGGCGATGTGAGAACCGTTTGAAGAACGGGACGAAATACTGCAAGCATTCCCCTACTTTAAAGGAAACTCCCTTAAATGAAGCAATTATGGCCGCCACCAACAGCGTAGTTGAAAACCGGGGCGAATTTGTAGGTACCTTCCGTGAAAATGTCATCCGGGTAATCGGTAACTACTCTACAAGAAATGTCCCAACCGAGTATGACGAGCAGATTGAAAAACTACAAAACGAAATGCTAGCCTTGATTGAGGAAAACGCCAGGAACGGATCGATTACAGAAGACTTTGACGAACATTATCAAAGGATAGCCGAGCAGATAAAAGCACTGAAACAGAAAAAAATGAAAATGGTGCAAGAACAAAAACTGGCTGAGAATTTTCATAAGCGGGTTGAAGAAATGGACGCCTACTTGAAGAAAACAACATCCGAGTTATGGGAATTTGATGATGACTTAGTCAGAAGGTTGTTGCAAAAGGTCAGGGTCATTAATGATGAGCTGCTTGAGATTCATTTCAAATCTGGAATTATAATGAAGCAAAAGATTTCCTATTTATGAGTGAGTGATCGGGGGAATGGCTACAACCTAATTGTTCTTGCCCCAAGAAAAGCTCCTAAGACTAAGATTCTCAGTTTGGACTGAGGGTCTTAGTGTTGGCAGCTTTTATTCTTTAAAAATCAAAAGATCAAACCAATGCTTTTATGGATAACAATAATAGAAAAAATGAAAGGGGACGAAAAATGGAAAATTTAGAGCCAGTAAAGATTGGTTGGAAAGCAAGTCCACAGGAAGATTTATTTATAGAAAAACGGATAGCAGAAATGTCTCCCATGGAGAGGCTATTGCTGGAAGCTGCGATGCGGATGGAACCACCGGCTACAGCAAAAGAATTGATTAATATAACTTATCAAGTCAAAACGTGTTATGGAATGTGTTATCCGGCAGGGAATGATTATGAACTTGGAGAATACGTTATGCAGTACGTGGAGACCAGTAAATCTTGCACTCATGCATTTATTGATAAAGAAAAACTGGGTCATCATCACCGTAGTGGCTTAAAACCAGGGCTTTTCATTAATGGAGCGTATGTGTTCCAAACTGGATTAACTCCATCGATAGTTTATGACGGTTCAAACTTATCGGAAATTAAAGATATCAACTATAGCGTTAAGATCAAGCTTTCATCTGAGTCAAACAAAGATGGTGTATGGTTGTGTCTGCCAGACTATTCTGAAGTAAATGGTGGTAAACCTGACGAGCTTCAAGTTGCTTTGGATAAGCTGGGAGTCACCTCTTTGCAGAATTGTCGTGCAATAGAAGCTGTCTGTGTTTTACCCAATTAATAATCTATTGGAGCAGTATGATACATTAGAAAAGCTGGTTTGGGAAGGTAACAACTTGGGTTATGTCCTGGAAGAACGAGGGCAAGGAATGCCGCATTTTTTAGATCATTTGCGTGCTGCTTTAGAATACGAGCGGTGTGATCGTTTGGACTACGCTTTGGATATCCCACAAAATCTAAGATGTTATGATTTTCTCCCAGACGATGTTGAGATGATAGAATATGGAAAAAGGGCCTCGGATATGATATTAACGAAGTATGGTCATGTGCGCCGAAATGAGGAACCTTTTTATTATGAGTTTAGTCAACAACCAACTCGACCGGAAATATCTATGTGAAAAATAGTAATGGCTATCCAGTAATTATATTTCATGAGTAGGGGAAAACAGAAGAATACAATTAAGATGCCATACTAGCCAGGCAGTAGTCGCTTAAAATCCTCTGAAAATTCTGTAGGCCTGTCACTTTTTGTAGAGAACGGAAAAAAAGCCTCATTACTGATTTCCATATTCTTATACAATCCAGCTTTTGCTTGTTTTATTCTTACTTTTCATGTTTTCTGTGCTATGATATTTTTTGAAGTATTTTAAGAATGCGTGTTAGTGAAGCAGTATGGCTATCAATTACAACAAACTGTGGAGATTGTAGGAATAGCAGAAAACAACATTTTAGTTTTAAAATATATTAAAAGATATGCAGAGAGGATATAGGATCTATGAATAAGCAACGACTCGCCACGAAAATATGGGAATCCGCTAATAAAATGCGTTCAAAGATCGAGGCCAACGAATATAAAGATTACATTTTAGGCTTCATATTTTACAAATACCTTTCGGACAAGGAGTTAAAGTTTCTAAAAGAAAACAGCTTTACACAGGAAGACATCGAGGCGCTTGCTGAAGACGATGCCGAAACCGTAAAGTATGTTCGTGAAAATGTCGGGTATTTTATTACCTACAAGGGCTTGTTCTCAACATGGCTCAAAATGGGCAAAGATTTTGATGTGTCTAATGTCACGGATGCCTTGTCAGCATTCAACCGACTAATTAATCCCACTCATAAGAAGGTGTTCGAGGGTATATTTAATACTCTGCAGACCGGTTTAAGTAAGCTCGGTGATAGCTCCGGCTCACGAACCAAAGCTATCAGCGATCTGATTCATCTGATTAAAGATATTCCTATGGATGGAAAGCAGGACTATGATGTTCTTGGCTTCATATATGAATATTTGATTAGCATGTTTGCAGCCAATGCTGGAAAAAAAGCAGGCGAGTTTTACACCCCGTACGAAGTATCTATTCTTATGTCCGAAATAGTTGCAGACCATTTGAAAGACAGAACGGAAATCAAAATTTATGACCCGACGAGCGGTTCGGGCTCCCTATTGATAAACATCGGTCGTTCTGTTGCAAAACATATTGATGATGAAGATAACATCAAATACTATGCACAGGAGCTAAAGCAGAATACATATAACCTCACTCGTATGAATTTAGTTATGCGTGGTATCCTCCCGGATAATATCGTAACCCGCAACGGTGATACTTTGGAAGATGATTGGCCGTACTTTGATGAAGCTAACCCGGTTGAAACGTACAATCCACTTTATGTAGATGCAGTTGTTTCCAATCCTCCGTACTCTCAGCATTGGGACCCGAGTAATAAGGAAGCAGACCCACGCTACGCACGTTTCGGCCTCGCACCGAAATCAAAAGCTGACTATGCTTTCCTGCTTCATGACTTATTCCATCTTAAGCCGGACGGCATCATGACGATTGTTCTTCCGCACGGTGTCTTATTCCGTGGCGGTGAAGAGGGCGAGATTCGCAGAAATCTGATTGAAGGCAATCACATTGATGCTATTATCGGACTTCCTGCCAATATTTTCTTTGGCACGGGCATTTCGACAATCATCATGGTTTTGAAGCAAAAGCGTGAGAATACCGATG
>Ga0224749_1041_pt1 | contig 18850 bp, 15 predicted proteins | sample LIM_F_Vancomycin_3_FD_182078 | JGI IMG/M metagenome (GOLD analysis project Ga0224749, IMG submission 182078) | Enriched cells from gastrointestinal tract of the lab mouse from Pacific Northwest National Laboratory (PNNL), Richland, Washington... | ecosystem: Host-associated > Mammals > Digestive... | reverse complement strand
TTCCAACTCGCCGCACGCCCTCCCCTTATCTTTATGGGGTGCGCGGCCATTCGCGTAAAACCGCCCCGCCGGACATACGACGGGGCAAGCTAGTTATTCAGCCCAATAGGCTTGTGTCAGGTCGTCAGCCGGGATTGGCATGTTCTTCCACAGACCCTTCACATTCTTGTTCCACACACCGATTTTCGGCAGCGCATAGAGGAAGATGTTCGGCTCGTCGGCAGCAAGTTTTTCCTGCAGCTTCTTCACGAGTTCGAGCTGCTCTTCATCGCTTCCAGCCTCGGCATAGGCCTTGTAGAGCGCCTTATATTCCGGGTTGTTATAGTTGAAGTAGTATTTGTCGCGGGCATAGATATCGAGATCACGCGCTTCGGTGTGCGCGATGATCGTCGCGTCGAAATCCGAGCGCTTGAACACCTGATCCAGCCATTGGGCAAACTCGATCGGTACGAGATTGGCCTGAATGCCGACTTCCGCCAGCATCGCTGCAATGATCTCGCCGCCGCGGCGCGCATAGGCCGGAGGCGGAAGCGTGATGGTGATCGAGGTGCCAGCCGGAACGCCAGCTTCTTCCAGCAATTGCTTCGCCTTGGCCGGATCATACGGATAGGTTTCCGACAGATCGATATAGCCCGGATCGACCGGCGCATAATGCGAGCCGATGGGCGTACCGAAACCCGAATAAACACCTTCGATCAGCGCCTTGCTATCGATGGCATGGGCCAGTGCCTGACGCACCTTCAGATTATCGAAAGGCGCCTTGGCATTGTTGAGCGACAGCAGAACCTTGCCTGCCGTATCGCCCACTTCGACCTGCAGCTTGTCGTCGCTCTTGAAGCGGCTGATCAGCTCCGGTGCCTGAAACATCGGGAACACGTCGATGTCACCGGCAAGGATAGCAGCAGCAGCAGCCGACGGATCGCTGACGAAGCGGAACGTGACGGCGGAAAGCTTTGCAGGCTCCCCCCAATAATCCGGGTTGCGCTCCAGCTCGACCCGGTCGCCCTGCACCCAGCGCTTGAACTTGAACGGACCCGTGCCCACAGGCTTGGTCTTGTTGTCGCCAGCCGAATTCGGCGCGACCATGACCGCATCACCCCAGCCCATATTGAACAGGAAGTTTGAGGTCGGGCGCTTCAGCGTCACAACGGCGGTCGCGGGATCAGGACATTCCGTGCTCGCAATTGGCTCAAAAAGACCCTTTTGCGCATTGGTCGAATCCGGAGCCACTGCGCGTTCATAGGAGAACTTCACCACCGAGCAGTCAAACGGCGTGCCGTCATGAAACTTCACGCCCTGATGCAGCTTGAATGTATAGGTTTTCTTGTCGTCGGAGACGGTCCAGCTTTCAGCCAGAAGCGGCTTCACCGTGCCATCCTCGACAATGCGCACAAGACCTTCATAGAGGTTGGCATAGGTAACCTGCCGGATACCAGCAGCGGCATTGGCGGTCGGGTCCAGACCCGGCGGCTCCAGCACTTCGCCGACCACCAGCGTATCCTTCGCGAAGGCACCGTTGATCGATGCCAGCATTGTAGCCGTTATAAGACCGGCTTTCAGTAAATTACCCATGGGTTCCCCTATCCCTCCAACTTTTAAATCGAACGCCCGCCATCCACGTCGAGCGCAACCCCGGTAATCATAGAGGCAGCAGGCGAGCAAAGGAAAGCCGCTGCTTCAGCCAGATCGTCGGGTTTCAACAGGCGGCCCATCGGGATGGAATCGCGGAACTTCTTGCGGATTTCCTCGGTGTCCTCGCCCATGAATGTGGTGAGAAGCGGCGTTTCACCGGCAACAGGGTTCAGTGCAACCACGCGAATCTTCGCTGGAGCAAGCTCGATAGCCAGCGCCTTGGTCACGGAAACGACCCAGCCCTTGGTGGCATTGTACCAGGCGAGATTGGGACGCGGACGTCCCGCACCGGTCGAAGCGACGTTCAAGATAACGCCCTCTCCATTGCCCTTGAAATGCGGGATGAGCTTGCGCGTCATCAGATAGACACCGCGCACATTGACGCCGAGAATGCGGTCGAATTCTTCCGGCTCAACCAGTTCGGCATTTTGCGGTTTATGGCCGATACCGGCATTGTTAATCAGAATATCCACCTTGCCGAATTTCGACAGAGCGGCTTCCACTGCGGCATCGACATCGGCTTCCCTGGAAATATCGGCAGCAACGGCGAGTGCCGCGTCACCGATTTCGCCTGCGACGCGCTCAGCGCCTGCCTTGTCGCGGTCGACGATGACGACCTTCGCGCCGCCATCAGCGAAGCGCTTTGCCATGCCTTCGCCAAACCCCGAACCTGCTCCCGTGATGAGCGCGACCTTACCTTCAAGCGACACTATGTTTCTCCCGAATGCTATTTTCATCGCATTTTCAGACGGGAAACCGGTTCCCACTTTCCCTGAAAATGCTATTTCAGCCGTGCCAGACCGAGATGGTCTTCAGCGAGGCAAATCCATAAAGCGCCTCAAAACCCTTTTCGCGGCCATGACCGGATTTCTTCACGCCGCCGAACGGCAGTTCGATACCGCCGCCAGCACCATAATTATTGATGAAGACCTGCCCGGAATGGATGGCCCGCGCCAGGCGGAACTGACGCCCGCCATCATTGGTCCAGATGCCGCAGACGAGGCCATAGGACGTGCCATTGGCAATCGCGATGGCTTCTTCTTCAGTGTCGAAAGGCAGAATGACCTGCACCGGACCAAAGATTTCTTCCTGCGCCAGACGATGATCGGCAGGCACGTCGCGGATCAGCGTCGGCAACACATAGGCCCCGCCTTCCGGCGCGTCTTCTGCCAAAACGCCTTGCGCAGCAATCGCCAGACCGCTCTCTTTCGCAAGATCCAGATAGCCGTCAACAATCGCCTTCTGGCGCTGCGACACCACTGGGCCAACAGACAGATCGGCACTGGCCGGGCCAACCTTCAATGTGCGATAACGCTCGCTCATGCGGGCGACGACTTCCTCATAAATGCTACGCTCAACCAGAATGCGGGACGACGCCGAGCAGGTCTGACCGGCATTCTGAATTCCCGCATTGACCAAAAACGGCAAAGCGCGGTCGAGATCGGCATCAGCGAAAACGATCTGCGGCGATTTTCCGCCGAGTTCCAGCGTCACCGGCACGGTGTTCTTCGCAGCCGCAGCCTGCACCGCTTCACCCGTGCGCACCGACCCCGTAAACGAGATGTGATTGACGTCTGGATGTTCGGAGAGCGCCGCACCCGCTTCCGCACCAAGTCCAGTCACCACATTGAGCGCGCCCTTCGGCAGACCGGCCTTTTCGGCAATTTTTGCAAATTCCAAGATGGTCAGGCAGGCTTCTTCAGCAGGTTTGACCACGGCTGCATTGCCCATGGCCAGCGCTGCGCCGAGGCTGCGGCCCAGAATCTGCATCGGATAGTTCCACGGAATGATGTGGCCCGTAACGCCGTGCGGCTCATAGATCGACAGAACCGTAAAACCGTTCTGATAAGGCAGCGTGTCGCCATGCACTTTGTCAGCGGAAGCGCCATAAAACTCGAGATAACGCGCCAGTGCAACCACATCGGCGCGAGCCTGAGTGACCGGCTTGCCGACATCTTTCGATTCCAGATCAGTCAGAAGATCGATATTCTTTAGCACTTCATCCGAAATGTGGTGCAGCACACGGCCACGCTCGGTCGCGGTCAGCTTGCCCCAGTCGCCGGAAAGCGCCTTGCGAGCTACCGCCACGGCCTGATCGATATCGGCCTTGGTGCCCCGCGCAATCAGCGCAAGATCGCTGCCGTCGGAAGGATTTCGGAGCGTGATATGCTCGCCGCCAACGGCATCCTGCCATTCGCCTGCGATGAAATTGCCATAACGGAGCAAGCCGGCTCCTCCCGTCTTGTTCTCATGTTTCATTTTCATTCTCCCGAAGAGGCATTTCCGCCTCCAGTCTCGCGGTTGTGGCGCGAATATGCGCCCGCGCCAGCCGCTCGGCTTCCTCCCCATCGCGCGAAGCGATGGCTTCGACAATGGCTCCATGTTCGCGGATCGCATCGCGCGCCCTGTCAACGGACAACGAGAACGAAGGCGCAAAAACCTGCGATGTCATCCGCAGAAGCGGCACGAAGGCGATCAGCGAAGCGTTGCCCGCCGTGTTCATCACCGCCATATGAAAATCGACATTTGACTGGGTATAGGCTTTCGGGTCCCACGGATCGACGACCGTGCCCTGTCCAGCAACATGCGCACGCAGTTTTGCAATATCCGCATCGCTCGCCCGTTCGGCGGCAAAGCGCGCAGCCACACCGTCCAGCACTTCGCGCACGGCATAAGCATCGATCAGACGGGTGAGATCGGCGGAAGCGACACGCACCCCCCGACCTGGCAGGTGAATGACGAGCCCATCACGCTCCAGAACGCGCAAGGCTTCACGCAAGGGCGTCCGGCTGATGCCGAACTCAGCCGCTATATGTTCCTGCCTGAGTATCGCGCCCGGCGCATAGTCACCAGCATAGATTCGCTCACGAAGTGCCTCTGCCACTTCGTCCAGCAAACGGGTCTGACTGCGCCATTCAAAAGCCGCCAATAGAAAAGCCTCCCAACTTTTCTGGACACAATATCCTGGATACAAAATCAGTCAATCTGAAAACGGATGTGCTTTTCAGAAATTAAACAGAGAATGAAAGACCGGAAATTTCGTGAAATACACTCGAAACGATACAATCAATCAGAGCAAGCAATTGTCGAGGGAGAGCACGGGTCGGCGGCCTGTCTGAGACCTTCTCAGTCTCCGACAATCTCCGCCAGCATTTCTGCAAGCTGACGGATCTGGTCGGGGCCGTTGTCCATGTGCCGGATGACGATTTCCATCGGCTCGACGGACGGCAATCCTGCTGCGGCAGGCACCACCTGATGACCGGGAAGCGCAACACGCGTCGGCAGCAGGCTGACACCCAGCCCCTCGGCGACCGCACTTTGAATACTCGCCAGACTGGAGCTGGTGAAAACCACATGCCAGCGCCTGCCCACCCGATCGAGAGCCTCCATCATGTCGCTGCGATAAAGCCCGTTCGGCGGGAACACTACGAGCGGCAGCGGATCAACATGGGAAACGGGAAAATCGGCACTATCGAGCCAGGACAGCGGCTCCGACCAGTGCATGGTCCCAACCGTTTCGCCACGTTTTTGTTTCACCATGACAAGGTCAAACTCACCGGTCTCGAAACCTTTCTGCAAGTCACGGCTGAGCCCGCTCGTCACCTCAAGTTTCGTGTTCGGATGTGCGCGCATGAAACGCGCCAGCGCAGGCGTAACCAGCCGTGAGGCGAAATCTTCCGGCAGGCCGAGGCGGAACACGGCAGCAAGTGCTGTGCCGGTCATCGCGGCTGCCGCCTCGTCATGCAAGTGCAGGATACGGCGCGCATAGCCCAGCAGCTTTTCGCCTGCATCCGTCGGGCGCACATCATGCCGGGCACGTTCCAGAAGCGCCTGTCCAACAGCTTCCTCCAGCCGTATGATCTTCTGGCTTATGGTCGATTGGGTCGAGTGCAGCTGCAAGGCCGCAGCCGTAAAACTACGGCTGTTGACAACGGCCACAAAGGCCCGCAAAAGATCGAGATTGAAAGAAGTATTCATAAGCCCACTGGATATCAGTTCAACATTTAATTTCCAAATATGACACCCTGCTTGTATGAACGCAACAAGCAGGAGAACCAGCCGATGCGTCAAACAATATTCAGCTTGAGTGCCTTGGCATTGATTGCAGGGACGATAGTTATGACCGAACCGACATTGCCGGGCCACCACGCCGCAGCCCAAGCCCAAGCCGAAACGTCTCTTCTTCAGGCCGCAGCGGCTGGCGATCTGGCGGCGGTCAATGCAGCCATCAAGGCCGGAACAGACCTCGAAGCGCGGGGCAAGAATGGCGAGACGGCACTTCTGGCGGCAACCCATGCCAATCACGTCGATGTCGCCCGTGCGCTCATTGATGCTGGCGCCGACGTCAATGCCAAGGATGCCATCAAGGACAGCCCCTATCTTTATGCGGGCGCACGCGGACACCTCGAAATTCTCAAGATGACGCTTGCGCACGGTGCTGACCTGAAGAGCACCAATCGCTATGGCGGAACCGCACTCATTCCCGCCTCCGAACGCGGACATGTCGAAACGGTACGCACGCTGATCGAGGCTGGCGTCAAGGTCGATCACGTCAACAATCTTGGCTGGACGGCACTCCTCGAAGCCATCATGCTCGGCGACGGCGGCCAGCGTCATATCGATATTGTGAAGCTCCTCATAGATGCCGGGGCCGACGTCAATCTGGCAGATAATGACGGCGTCACGCCGCTTCAGCATGCCCGCAGCCGCGGCTATGCGCCGATGGTGGCCCTGCTGGAGAAGGCTGGCGCGAAATGAGCAGCGACAGCACATATCTCGATCAGGCCATAAAGCTCGCCTTCGACAATGTCGAACAAGGCGGACGTCCGTTCGGAGCCGTGGTCGTCAAGGGCGGCAAGGTCATCGCCACAGGCGTCAATCGCATGCAGGCCGATTGCGATCCGACCGCCCATGCCGAATTGCTGGCACTGCGCGCGGCGGGCAAGACGTTGCAATCGCCACGGCTCGACGGCTGTGAAGTCTATGCCAGCGGCCAGCCCTGCCCCATGTGCTTTGCCGCGATGCGCATGGCCGGTGTCAAAAAAATCCGCTTCGCCTATTCCAATGAGCAGGCCGAACCCTTCGGCCTTTCGACCGCGAAAATCGCCGTTGAACTCGCCAAGCCTCTCAGCGCACAGACAGGCATCAGTTTCGAACATTCCCCGCCGGAAAACGATCCTGAACTCTATCAAGTATGGGAAAGCAAGAAGAAGACTGGCGCCTGAAACATGCAGACTACCATCCATCCGGCGACCGGCAGCAAGAACACAGCAAGTCTCGCCCTCATCACGCTCGTCGTCCTGATCGGCCTCAACCTGCGTCCATTCCTGACCGCACCGGGGCCGGTACTTTCGAATATCGCAGCCGATACCGGTATGGGTTTCGGTGGGTTATCCCTGCTCACCTTCCTGCCAATGATGCTGATGGGGCTTGGCGCTTTTGCGGCTCCGCGTATCCAGTCGCTGTTCGGCACCCGGCGCAGCATGTTCGCAGCACTTGCCATTCTTGCGGCAGGCTCCCTCCTGCGCGGCTTTGTACCGAATGGGGTTTCGCTGGTGTTGACCGCCGTACTGTGCGGTGCTGGCGTTGCAATGATTCAAGCTTTGATGCCCGGCCTCATCAAAGCCAATTTCCCGTCAAGCATCGCCACCGTAACCGGGCTCTATTCTGCCATGATAATGGGCGGCGGCGCTCTCGGCGCGCGGCTGACGCCATGGCTTGCGGGCAGCCAGCATAACTGGCGCTTCGCCCTTGCCGTCCTTGCAATCCCCGCCTTCCTGGCTTTGCTGACGGCACTGCCCATTCTCCGCGAAACGTCATCGCCGGGCAAAAAATCCGGAATAACCGGGCACCTGCTGCGGCGCCCTCGCACCTGGGTGCTGATGGCTGCTTTCGGTCTCGTCAATGCGGGCTACTCGTCCATGGTCGCCTGGCTCGCGCCCTATTATCAATCGCTAGGGCTTGCTGCCTCCACCACCGGCAATCTCGTCGCGGTGATGGCTGTTGCACAGGCGCTAGCGGCTTTCGGACTGCCGCTCGTCGCGCGCCACAGTACCGACCGCCGCCCGTGGCTGCTGTTGACATTGGCTATGCAGGCAATTGGCTTCGCAGGCCTTGCCTTGGCACCCCAGCTTTCGCCTTTCTTCTGGTCTGCGATCTGCGGCGCAGGTCTCGGCGGCAGCTTCGCACTCGCCATGATTACATCACTCGATCACCTGCCCAAACCGGAAGAAGCAGGCGCACTGGCTGCCATGATGCAGGGCGGTGGCTTTCTGATCGCGGCTCTCGGTCCCGTCGCGACCGCTTTCCTGCATGGCCTGACCGGTTCGTTTGCTTCCGGCTGGATCATGCACCTCGTTCTGGTCGCGAGCATCTGCCCGCTCTATCTGAGCTTCAATCCGCACAAGTATGCGCATGTCATGAAACTGCCGGTTCAGGCGGAAAGTGGCACACAATAGCGTTACTCGGCCAGTTTATGGCCCGAAAACAGTTTTCGTCCGGCAATTTTCGGCTAGATAACTTGCCGACCTTCCCAATAGGGTTAAGGTTACAGGAAACCTGTTTTTATTTTTGGCATTTGAAGCGGTTCCGGCGAACATGGAAGCGCCAGCCATATTAATCCGAATACTGGTCATAATATGAAGCACGAAACCGCGATCCATCAAGGCACGTCCGTCGCTCCGGACGGTTTGCCTAAGCCGAGAATCTATTGGGCATGGGCAACCCTGATGGTGGGTCTGACGCTTGCCGTCATCGATGGCACTATCGCAAATGTCGCCCTCCCGACGATTGCCGCCGATTTTTCGGCTGGTCCTGCTGCCTCGATCTGGATCGTCAACGGCTATCAGCTTGCAATTGTGGTCACCCTGCTTCCGTTGGCAGCACTTGGTGAAATCTATGGCTACAGGCGTGTCTATCTTGGCGGCGTGGCATTGTTTACCGTCGCTTCCGTCGCCTGCGTTTTCTCACGCTCACTGGAAGCACTCACTTTCGCCCGCATCATACAGGGACTGGGTGCAGCAGGCCTGATGAGCGTCAACACCGCCCTTTTGCGCTATACGGTGCCGCAGGCGAAGTTCGGTACAGCCATCGGCCTCAATGCACTCTTCGTCGCCGTTTCGTCGACCATCGGGCCGACGCTTGCCGGTGTCATGCTATCGTCCCTGAGCTGGCCGTGGCTTTTCGTCATCAATATTCCACTCGGCATTGCTGCCGTCGTGATGGGCCTCAAAAGCCTGCCCGAGAATGAGCACTCCGCACGCAAATTCGACGTGGTCAGCGCCATCCTGTCAGCGCTCACCTTCGGCCTTCTGGTCACAACCATCGACAGTGCAGGCAACGAAATCGGGTCCTTCGTCGTGCTGTTGCAGGCGGTGGGCTGCGTAACCGCGGCTGTTCTCCTCACACGGCGGTCGCTGCGCATGGCCGATCCGCTGCTGCCGCTCGACCTCTTGCGCATTCCCGTCTTTACGCTTTCCATCTGCACTTCGATCATGTCGTTTCTGGCGCAGATGATGGCGTTCATCTCGCTGCCGTTCCTCTTTCAGGTCGTCTTTGGCTTCAGGCCGATCGAGGTTGGTTTCCTGATGATGCCCTGGCCCATTGCGCTTGCCATCGTCGCGCCGCTTTCGGGCAAACTGTCCGACAAACACTCACCGGCGATTCTGGGCCTGCTTGGGCTCATCATATTCGCCATCGGCCTTGCTCTGGTGGGCATGTTGCCGGAACATCCATCGATCCCGGATATATGCTGGCGCATGGCAATTTGCGGAATTGGTTTCGGCCTCTTTCAGGCACCGAACAATCGCATGATGATTACCTCGACGCCGCGCTCACGCAGCGGTGCCGCAAGCGGCATGCTGGGCACGGCGCGCCTTCTCGGCCAATCGCTGGGGGCGGCTTTCGTCGCCTTTCTGCTGTCGCAATGGGGAGTGGAAGGAACACCCTATATTCTCTTCTTCGCATCCGGCTTCGCACTGTTTGCCTCGCTGATCAGCGTCACACGCCTCGGGCGTTGACTTCATCCACAGCTTTGGAGGGAACCGGAAAATATCTTGCACAAAGAAGCAAATTTCCCTGTTGCAATCTCCGGAGCGTTGGTCCATATAGCGCCTGCCTGACGGAAACGAACGGTTTCCGGAATGACTGGCGCGAGCGGGTGTAGCTCAGGGGTAGAGCACAACCTTGCCAAGGTTGGGGTCGAGGGTTCGAATCCCTTCGCCCGCTCCAGTTTTTCTTCAGATCAGGTTTTACGAAGGCTGCCGACAGGCGGCCTTTCGTGTTTCAGGGCAATGTTTCTGGAAGTGTACCATTGCTAGAGCAGCTTGAATGGCAGGCCTGAAACAAGCACCTTTATATAGCGTTTCTTCTGAAAATAGCCGTTGAGTGAAATACGCGGAATCGCTGCAGCTGGCATCACACCTGTTTGCTGCAGCACACCAGGCTGGGTGGTCACGCCCACATCGAACCCGCCTTCTGAAACCGCCCTGATCTCGCGTTCGCCAACGGCCGCCTTCCATCCATATGGATAGGCAAAGGATCGCGGCCTGTAACCAGCATAGCGTTCTACTGATTCGGTCGAGTCAGCGATTTCCTTGGCCAGTCTTTCGTCGTCGACACGACGTAAATTGACATGAGTGACAGTGTGCGCGCCAAGATGCACAAGCGGATCGAGCGCAAGAGCGCGCAATTCCGATGGGTTCATCACCGATTCATCGACAAGCGAAATTGCGTCGATCCCGACCGTTTGTGCAGCTGCGTCTATGCGGGCTACTGCCTCGTCTTCATCGAAACACTGCATGAACTGCACAAGCTGGGCAAAGGCCGCTGATTTCTGGGCCGGAGTTGCTGCGCGCACATCGAGAACACCGCCGCCAAAGTCGAACTGGAAACTGTCGGCCTCCGTCACCAGAGCCGCAATGGTCCGCCACCACATGGATCGCTTGCGTTCCACGAAACCCGTCGTGATGAAAATCGTGTAGGGAATGCTGTATCTGGCAAACACAGGGGCCGCGAAGTCTGCATTGTTCCGATAACCATCGTCCAGCGTGAAGGCGACATATTTCCGGGTGCTGCCTTGTTCGGAAAGCAGCCTCGGCAAGTCATGCAAATGCACCGGCACAAGGCCCGCTTCCAATGCCGCTTCTATCGCCATTTCAAGCGTTTGCGGCGTAATCGAAAGAATGGCGTTGGGGTCTGACCGATCTGTCGCACCTTCCGGTTTGACGTGATGCATCGTGAAGACGACACCGCGCCCACCGGCAGAAGGGAAAAGCGCCGACGCACCGGAAAAGGCAATAGCCTCCAGCCCCGCACGGATCAGCGGATATTTCAAACTGCCCTTAATAGACCGCAGCGACATCTTCTCGAATATACTTCCCCCGAAGGCCAGACTTGGCGCGGGATCGTGCGCCAGCCGTGAACCCCTCTCGCCTATAGCAATTTCATCTCGCCACGTGAATTGCTTTCGCCGCATCTTAATCCTAGAGCGCATTTCGATCTGATTGAATCAGATCGGCGCTCTCAATATTTGTTTTGGAGCGCATCCCGAAAACCGTTTCACACTTTTCGGGATGCGCTCCAGCAAAAAGGCCGCACGCAAAGCGTACGGCCTTTTATCATTTTGTTCGTTAAACTTGACGCTCAAAGCGAAGTCGAGCTCTTCCACCAGTCGGTTCCGCCATCATGCGCATACTGGTCAATTTCAGCCAGTTCCTCGGCACTGAATTCCAGTCCCTTCAGAGCACCCAAAGAGTTTTCAAGCTGCGCGACCGAGCTTGCCCCGATGAGCGAAGAGGTCACGCGCGGATCGCGAAGCGTCCACGCAATTGCCATCTGGGCCAAAGTCTGTCCACGACGCTCCGCAATGACGTTCAATGCCCGGATGCGCCCCAGCAGTTCTTCGTTCTCTGCGCTGGCTTTCAGGGAGCCGCCCTGATTCGCCCGCGCACCTTCCGGAATGCCGTTCAGATAGCGCGATGTCAGCAAACCCTGAGCCAGCGGCGAAAACACGATGCAACCGGCGCCCAGCTCATCCAGCGTATCGAGAAGCCCATTCTCGATCCAGCGGTTGAACATGTTATAATTCGGCTGGTGAATGAAAAGCGGCACGCGCTCTTCCTTCAGGATCGCCGCCGCCTTCAGCGTCAGTTCCGGCGAATAGCTCGAAATACCGACATAGAGCGCCTTGCCCTGGCGATGCAGATGCGCGAGCGCTCCCATCGTCTCTTCCAGAGGCGTCGTGGCATCGACACGGTGCGAATAGAAGATGTCGACATAATCGAGTCCCATCCGCTGCAGCGACTGGTCGAGACTGGCAATCAGATATTTGCGGCTGCCGCCAATGCCACCATAAGGCCCCGGCCACATGTCCCAACCGGCTTTCGATGAGATAATCATCTCATCGCGATAAGGCCGGAAATCGCTGGCCATGATGCGACCGAAGTTTTCTTCGGCAGATCCGGGAGGCGGGCCATAATTGTTCGCTAGATCGAAATGGGTCACGCCCAGATCGAAGGCGCGACGGAGAATCGCGCGACCGTTTTCGTAGACATCCCGGCCACCGAAATTGTGCCAGAGGCCAAGCGATATCGCTGGCAGGTCGATGCCGCTCCGACCGGTGCGGCGATAGAGCATATCTGACTGATAGCGATCAGCCGCTGCAGAATAATGCATAACGCATCTCCATGAGTGAAATGGTTTGACCACGCATGGAAGACAGCGCCGATCCCATGCATAACAGGTGTGACGCATATTTGATCCCGAAGGGGAGTCGAGGCAATGCTAATCTGCTGAATGTTACTCAACGAAAGAATGACGAATAATCAACAACGGCTCTTAACGTGATCCGACTTCCTCAGCGACCACCAATTTCGCGAGGCCCTGGTCTTCGCGGATGAGATCAATCAGCCGCCGCAAACCAGATGGAACCTGTCGTCTGCTTGGATAATACATGGTCAGGGGCGGACCTTCGGAAGCCCAGTCCGGTAGCACGGCTTCAAGTGTACCTGCGTCCAGATAGTTCTTGACCAATGGCTCCAGACAATAGGCAAAGCCGATCCCGCCCAAAGCGGCTTCCACAGCCTGTTCGGTTTCATTGGCGCAAATCGGTCCTTTCACATCGACTCGGCGCAAGGAAGCACCGTTCCCCAATTCCCATGCATATCGGGAATTGTCTCCGAGCCTCGTCTCTATACACGGCAAGCGGAGCAGATCGTCCGGCGTTTCGGGGCACCCTGCCCTCGATATCAAAACCGGAGAACCAACCACAATCCATTGCAAAGGCCCGGTTAGCGCAACGCCGATCATGTCCTGCGGCACCCGGTCGCCATAACGGATCCCCGCATCGAAACCCTCAGCGACGATATCAACCATCTGGTCATCTATAGTGATGTCGAGATGCATGTCGGGATAGGTTTGCGTATAGCGCGGTAAGATGGGCGCGATGATCAGTCGTGCGGCATCACGCAGCGCGTTGAGCCTTATGCGCCCCGATGGAAAGTCGCGCTGACTGGTCAGAGCTTCCAAGGCTTCCCCTATCGTCCGCAGTCCGTTTTCAAGTTGTGTCGCGAGTGCCGCACCGGCTTCGGTCGGCGTGAGGGAGCGGCTGGTACGGTTGAGCAATCGCACACCCAAATCCGCCTCCAGTTTTTTCATACGATGACTGACAGCGGAGGTTGTTACGCCGAGCTCGATTGCGGCCAGTTTCATGCTTTTGCGGCGTACGATTGTCACGAATATGTTGAGATCAGCCAGCGCGGAGCGATCGAGGTTCACGATTGTCTTCCTTTGATAACGAGGCTGTTTGATAGCTTAAACGGGTCAGTTTGTCGTTATGATCGGGACGGGGAAGTTTTGCAGCTGCCCCGGCTGCTTTGGTCAAAAAAAAGCCCGCGTTGTGGCGGGTTTTGATTTGGTTTTGGGCTGGTGCCTGGTTGCGTTTGTCGGGGGATTGTTACGCTGGATCGTTTCTTTTTGCTGCCCACCCTTGGGGTTATGAGCGCGCTGCGGTGCGTGCGTATAGAACTCGCTTCCGTGCATCGATATTAGGTCGAACGATCTTCTGCGAGAAGCCGGAGCCAGCTCGCAAAGATACGAACATCGGTTATGCTTGAGAGATTTCGTGTATTTTTGTGGGAATTTGGTTGCGGGGGCAGGATTTGAACCTGCGGCCTTCAGGTTATGAGTTTGTTCACACCACTTTTCGCCCCACTATCCGGCTCTGCGAAATTGCCGCAGAATACCGCATAAATAACTGTTACTGTTGACTTATTTTTCCAAGAACCCTACCTTATTTTGCGAAGGGGAACGCATCCATACGCTCCCAAATGATTCCGATTTGATTCCGGATTTTCCGGCAGGAGGGAACAGGAGATGGCCAAGATCACCAAACGTTCGGTTGATGCTGCGGCACCGACAGACAAGGAATTCTTCCTTTGGGACGACGAACTCAAAGGCTTCGGCTTACGTGTCTATCCATCGGGCAGGAAGATGTACCTTGCCCAATTCCGGAGCGGCGGACGCCTGCGCCGCGTCAACATCGGATTGCACGGAGCGGTAACGCCCGACCTCGCCCGCACCGAAGCCATGAAGCATCTCTCGCAAGTTCGCCTTGGCGCCGACCCGGCGGGCGAGCGCGACCGTCGAAAGGCCTCCCCCTCTATCAAGGAGTTCGGTCAGCGGTTCCTCGATGAACACGTCGCGTCGCATTGCAAGCCATCAACCCAAGCAGAATACAAGCGCTCTGTCGAACTCTTCATCAACCCGAAGCTCGGTTCGCATCGCATCATCGACATCACCCGCGCCGACGTCGTCGAGTTGCACCAATCCCTGAAGGATACGCCCTATCAGGCCAATCGCACTCTTGGCGTGCTCTCGGTCATGTTCACCGTCGCTCACACCTGGGGCGTTCGTACAGACGGCGTGAACCCGTGCTGGAAGGTAAAACGATACAAGGAAGTCAAACGCGAACGATATTTGACACCCGACGAACTCGCTCGACTCGGCAAGGTTCTGCGTGAATCCAACTCCGAACGCGAAGCCGCTTCGTGCATCCAGCTCCTCTTGCTCACCGGTTGCCGCCTAAGTGAAATCCAGAAGCTCAAATGGGAGCATGTCGATCTCGGTGCCGGGCTTTTACGTCTCCCAGACTCCAAGAGCGGCGCAAAACTGGTCGCGGTCGGCCAGGCAGCTGTCGACGTCTTCAAGACCATACCCAAGCTGAAGAACAATCCTTACGTCATCACGGGCACCATTGAGGGTCAGCATCTGACCGACATGCAAAAGCCATGGCGGCGTCTGCGCAAGCGCGCAGGGCTTGACGATCTGCGAATTCACGACCTTCGGCATTCCTTTGCCTCAGACGCCCTGCAACTCGGCGAGGATCTTACCATGATCGGTCGATTGCTCGGCCACACCCAGGTGCAAACTACAGCACGATATGCTCATCTCAAGACGGACCCAATCAGGGCCGCCGCCAATAAAGTCTCGGATGCCATTGCACTCGCCCTTACTCTTCCCGTGAAGGAAAATGATGCTGGCGAAAACAACCTTGACGTTGCAGCGTAATTCTATTCAACAAATATAGTCAGGAGCGAAAACGCTCCTGACTATATTAATGTCGCGCGCTGCTATCAAAAATAAAGCGGCTCCAGATATTTTCGATTTTTTCAAAATCGCGAGTTTATTCGGGGGGATTATGAGAAATACGCCATTCACAAGACCGACCCTTGTCGCTGCTGTTGAACTTCTGGAGCGTCATACACACGCTCAATTCAACCAAATGATCCTTCGGCTCGGCCTCGAAGAGCAAGTCAGCTCTTCCACAACGATCAGTGTCGCGAACAAATGCGCCCTATTGGGCCGTCTCATCGTTCAGCGCGCCGATGAAATCTGCGAAACTCTATCAGGTACAATCTCACTCGGCGAAGCCGTCATCCGTGAGGCCGTTCGACTGGTGAAGCGTGATTCGGATGACCATTTGCACACAGCATTCGAACGTGGTCTGGCGCGAGACGGCTACATTGTGGTTTGGGATGATCGAGGCAGGAATCCATCAATACGTGCCGCACTCCCGGATGAAATCCAGCTTCCGCAAACAGACGATGAAGTCCATGAGTTGTTGAAGACCTATAATTTCTCAGTTCCCTTGGGGCACCTCGATCAGGCGATCGAGGCGCACACCCGCGGTGATTGGGCAGCGGCTAACGGCCAGCTACGCACATTCATCGAAAGCCTGTTCGATGACATCGCACGTAACGTCAGGCCGCAAGAAGCTGCCGCGCGGCCAACATCTGAAAATCGCCGCGCCCTCCTTGCAGAGGTCGGCTTCCTTGCGATCGACCGCAACGAATGGACTCCAGACGGAAAAAACTACATCAATGGGCTGTTCAAGATGCTGCATACCGAAGGCTCTCATCCTGGCCTGTCGGATGAGGACCACAGCACTTTCCGGTTGCACGTAGTCCTGGTGACCGCGCGGACTTTCCTCCGCCGCTTGCATCTTGGGCGGTGAGCATGACTCTTGAACAGATCGCCATCGCTCGAACCGCAAGAGAGGGCATGACAACCATCAGCCTGGATCAGCCAACCCCACACAGCGCCGAAAGCCTCTCGGACATCCTGCAACGTCATAATCTTCATAATGCTTCGATCAACATCAGGAACATGACAGCGACCGGCTTTTCGCCAAGTGGGCTAAACAATGTGATTGCTCTCGCGAAAAGCTTCAGGGCCTCACAATCATCCAATATCCACCGGGCCAGCACCCCGACGCTCGCCAAGTTTATCGCAGGGGAAATCATCTCAAGGTGGGAAAATCGTCCAGCAACATCTCTCACCAGCGTCGACTTTACCGCCCTTGGGGACGCCGTTGGTGACTGGTTCTCAGCGCAGGCCCGCGTTCTTCAGCATGTCGTGCCTTGCACCCTCTTTCCTCACCGGGTCAGCAGTATCGCCGTCGGCCCCGTCATCTTTCACCATATTCAGGATTTCCCCACCGAGACCTTCGGCATAGCCCGTGCTGAGTTTTGGCCTGCCGAACCCCCACGTTGGAAACGCTGGCTTAGAAACGTCTGGGCCGCTGTGCGCGAGAGGCCTGTTCAATCCGCAAAACCCGGCGGATTTCATTTCGAGCAGTTGGTCGAACTCGCAGCGCAGCGCCACGCACCGTGGATGGCCATTGTCGATGTTCCCGGTCGCGCACCGATGGAATCCCGCAATGCCGCCGACATCGCCACAGACATTGCCCTTGCCTCCATCCAGCTTATCAGTCCCGGTTCTGATATGCGCGGCATCGCCCGCGCTACGGCCCGCGCTGCTCCAGTATGGCGCGCAGATGTTGCAAGGACGGAAGATGGTAGAATGAGCATAAGCTCAGGCAACACTATCCCAGCACTGGCGCGGTCGCAGGAACTAATCGCTGAGCATATGGAAGCGGCAAGCCCCTTCCTGCAGAGCATGGGACGACGCCTGGCCGCCTATCTATCTGCGACAAGTCCGCTACCCGAGCTTGATGAAGCCTGGTGTAACGCGGCCTATTGGTATCACGAAGCCCTGGCCGAGCATCTTGATACTGTGGCCGTCGCCAAACTTGAGACGGCCATAGAAGTGCTGTTTCGAGCCGAAAGCATGAGCGGCAGCAAACAACGATTGCTCAGCAGTTTCGATGCAATTTTTGGCCTCAAGGCAAGCGATGCCATCAGTCCACAAAACAGTGCAACGGTGGAGCAACTCGTCATCGCCATAACCACGGCTCGATCCCGTATCTTTCACGGCACCTGGCCGACCCTCCACACCGACCTGCCCTCAGCTAAAGGGAAGCCGCCGACCTCTTATGCGGACGTCGAAACCCTTGCGCGCCTGCTTCTGCTGAATTTTTCCCTTCAACTTGACGCCTATCAACAGGCAGGCGAAACGGTGGACAGCACCGATGCCTTTCTTGCCTGGATTAAAGCCCAACGAACGACAAACAATCCACCTTCAACACCATAGATATTATCACAATCGCCCCGCCTGCCATTGGCTCGCATCACGCCTCAACGCACCCGATCAAGGCGAAATTCCAACGCTGGGACGTCGATCCGCCAGGCATTCTCGGGACACACGATGAGATCGATATCGTAGTGATCAAGCCGGCAGTAAATGTCTGCAACCGCAACAGTCGCTACATAGACGGCGGGATTGACGAGATTATAGTATTCCGCGTGGTGCGCTGCATACCAAATCGCCTTGTCCAGACTTGGTATCCAGGACATCCCCATCGCATGCACAGGGCCGGCACATCCCCGAAACACAGTCAAACGGCCCCCGGGCACGTTCGCGAACTCGCCCAGCGGCTTTATCGACAAAAGAGCTTTCCGGTCACAAGCATCGAAGACCGACCTGATCGCCTCCAAGCCATAAGACTCAAAATGCGAAGCGTGAACATAGGCGTCCAGCCAGGCGGCCTCAAGGACACCTCTCTCCGCCAGACGGACATAGTTCCGCATGATGAAATCGAGACCGTCAGATGGAATATAGCCATAGAAATTTTCCCGCCGCTCAATCGCCCGGATGACCTTTTCAGCCTCCGAGCCGCAAAGGCCGGTGAAATCAAACTCCGTCATCCGGCGATCTCCTTGGATCGAGCTATTCCCGGCGTCACGTCCCTGACTTCACCACGAGCGCCAACAAGCGCGATTTCAATGCCTGCCATCGCACAGCGCGGAGCCAATCGTTCGGCAAGCCGAAGCGTACTCTCGGTGAAGGGGACGACAGCAACCTGTCGCCCTTGCAACGGTGTCGCCATTAAAAGGCCCACGGTCTCGCACAGCCCTTTATAGAGTCGCGATACCTGACCTGAATGCCTGGTATTGATGATGCCGCCCTTGCATTCAGCACAAACGATCTGGTCACCAACTTCAGCGACAACATCGCCCAATCCAGACTTCGGATTGACAGTGATCTCCCAACCGCTGCCGTTTCGATAGACGCCACCATATCTCGTGCTGCCTATCGAAGAAACCTTCTCGAAACCACGCCGCAGTAGCCAACCCGCGAAATCAAACTGCTTGCCATGCTCGCCGTCCGGGTGAACCCGCACATGGTGCGTATCCTGCGTCCGCAACAGATGCATGGCGTAGGCCATCATCACCGCACCCTCATAGAGATGATGCTCGTGATCATCCGCGGACTTCCCAACACGGTTCGGAGGTGGCGCCAACGCCGTTACGAGATCGTC
>Ga0224749_1005_pt8 | contig 18897 bp, 15 predicted proteins | sample LIM_F_Vancomycin_3_FD_182078 | JGI IMG/M metagenome (GOLD analysis project Ga0224749, IMG submission 182078) | Enriched cells from gastrointestinal tract of the lab mouse from Pacific Northwest National Laboratory (PNNL), Richland, Washington... | ecosystem: Host-associated > Mammals > Digestive... | reverse complement strand
CTTCTCCGGTCACTTCATAGTTCCAGATGTAGCCTTCTTCCTGCAGAATCCGGGCGATTTCCACCTTGATGTTGGAGCAGGGAGCGGTAAATTCCTCGTTGCCGGCCAGGCTGGCGTTTTTCAGGCGGGTGAGGAAGTCGGAAATGGGATCACTTAATACGGCCATGGTAAGAAATAGTTAGGCGTTGGCGGTTTGGGTTTCTTCGGCCTTCTTCGGTTCGCGCATGGGGACACCCAGAGCGCGAAGCAGGTCGCGGCCTTCATCGTCCGTAGGAGCGGAAGTCACGAAAATGATATCGAAGCCGATCTGACGCTTGATCTGGTCAAGTTCGATTTCGGGGAAGATGGACTGGTCGGAGATGCCGACGGCATAGTTTCCGTTGCCGTCAAAGGACTTGTAGGGAAGACCGCGGAAGTCGCGAATGTTCGGAGCCGTAATATTGATGAAGCGGTCCAGGAATTCCCACATGCGGGCGCCGCGCAGCGTTACGCGGGCTCCCAGAGGTTCGCCTTCACGCACCTTGAAGTTGGCCACGCTCTTGCGGGCATAGGTGACGGAGGGCTTTTGTCCGGTGATTTTGGCGATTTCATTAACGGCATCTTCCACGGCCTGCTTGCGGTCCGGGCTTCTCCGGTCACTTCATAGTTCCAGATGTAGCCTTCTTCCTGCAGAATCCGGGCGATTTCCACCTTGATGTTGGAGCAGGGAGCGGTAAATTCCTCGTTGCCGGCCAGGCTGGCGTTTTTCAGGCGGGTGAGGAAGTCGGAAATGGGATCACTTAATACGGCCATGGTAAGAAATAGTTAGGCGTTGGCGGTTTGGGTTTCTTCGGCCTTCTTCGGTTCGCGCATGGGGACACCCAGAGCGCGAAGCAGGTCGCGGCCTTCATCGTCCGTAGGAGCGGAAGTCACGAAAATGATATCGAAGCCGATCTGACGCTTGATCTGGTCAAGTTCGATTTCGGGGAAGATGGACTGGTCGGAGATGCCGACGGCATAGTTTCCGTTGCCGTCAAAGGACTTGTAGGGAAGACCGCGGAAGTCGCGAATGTTCGGAGCCGTAATATTGATGAAGCGGTCCAGGAATTCCCACATGCGGGCGCCGCGCAGCGTTACGCGGGCTCCCAGAGGTTCGCCTTCACGCACCTTGAAGTTGGCCACGCTCTTGCGGGCATAGGTGACGGAGGGCTTTTGTCCGGTGATTTTGGCGATTTCATTAACGGCATCTTCCACGGCCTGCTTGCGGTCCGGGTGCTTGCCCATGCAGGAGGTGACAACAATCTTCTCCAGGCGGGGAATCTGATGCACGTTCTTGTATGCATGCTTCGCTTGAAGGCCGGGAACGACCTTTTCACGGTAGTATGTTTGCAGTGTTGGTGTACTCATTGTTTTAGCGGGTCAGCTCTTTATTAATGATTGATATGGCTTAAGCGCAGGGTCAGACCAGATGGCCTAGCCTACTTTTTTCACGTTGGAGATGTGAATCGGGCCGTTGATTTCCTGAATGCCGCCTTCCGGGTTCTGTTCGGTCGGGCGCACAGCCTTTTTCAGGGTGCGGGCGCCTTCTACGATGACAGTACCTTTGGAAGCATTCACGGCGAGAACGGTGCCGCGCTTGCCCTTGTGGTTACGTCCGGCGATGATTTCCACTTCATCACCTTTTTTCACGTGGGTCTTCATATATGACTATTTCTTACGCGTTTATGCGATTAAGATCTACCACCCCCTTGGTGGCAGGGCAGGAAGAGTATTATAGGATAGGCCTTTTCGTCAAGCCCGCATCCTAAAAAAATCGTTTTACCGCCCCTGCGCCAATGCGGAACGATAAATGGGAAACCGTTCCCGGATGCAGGAATTCCACAGTGAGGGGACAGCCCGCCGGAGGCCGGCCTTCCGCAACGGCCTATTCATCGTCCGAGGGGATTTCCGCCCCCTGCCACCGCAGCTTGGCCCTCAGCAGGGCGCCGAAATTCTGCTTCCGGAGATGAACCAGGGAAAGCGTTTCCGGCGCCTTCCGGATTACCAGGCTTTCTCCCACTTCGATGGGATAGGCGGAACGGCCGTCCAGGGAATAGACCATGGAGTCAAAGCGGCCGCGGCGTTCGCGGGGCCGCAGGCGTATGGTCATGTTGTCGGGAAGCACCACGGAACGATTGGTCAGGCTGTGCGGGCAAATGGGGGTGACGCATACGACACGGGACATGGGCCAGACCAGAGGCCCCCCGGCGGAAAGGGAGTATGCCGTGGAGCCGGTGGGGGTGGAAACCAGAACGCCGTCCGCATGGTAGCGGTTCAGCAATTCTCCGTCTATCTCCGCATCCAGGTCCACCATCTTGCCGGACTGGGCGCGGATCAGGGAAACTTCATTCAAGGCCAGCTTGCGCGGAGGTGCCGCAACGCCGTCTCCCCCCACCCGGACCACTTCAAGCATGGAACGTTCATCCGTCAGGTAGGAACCTTCCTGAAGGGCATACGCCAGAAGCGGCAGTTCCTGCACGGAACAGGTGGTCATGAACCCCAGCCGGCCCAGGTTCACTCCCGCCAGGGGAACGCGGTGCATGGCCGCCAGGGAAGAGACGGTCAGCATGGTACCGTCCCCTCCGAAGGTCACCAGCATGCCGCACCGTCCGATAGCCCGTTCCAGAGCATCCGGCGTTTCAATGACGCAGGAGCCCAGCCCGTGGCGGGAAAGTTCCCGGCGCATGATGCGCAGCGCTTCCCCCAGTCCCGGTTTTTCCGCCAGAGCGACCAGGCCGATTACCTTGGAAGGATTCATGCGGGAGATCATACTGCATTTTTCCGGGCCACTCAACTGGTAAACCGCAACCGGGAAAAGATTGTTCCGCCCTGCTCTATTCCTTAAATTTCAACTCTTGTTCCTTTTTTGTTATACAAAATCATCAATATGTGTTAAACGTAAAAAGCGTGAAATGGTTCCTCCCCGTCCTGTTGCTTTTTCTGATGCCGGGCTGCTCCACTACGGAGAAGTGCGCTCAGAAAACGGAGCCATCCGTTCAGGAGGCAGAGGCGCATGTCAAAAATGCGCCCTACCGGGTGCGTGGAAAAAGGTATACTCCCATGAGCGTGGCGGATGCCCTGCAATACCATGAGACCGGCTATGCCTCCTGGTATGGCGGCAAAGCGCGCCGCCTGAAGACATCTTCCGGAGAATACATCAATCCCCAGCATTCCATGACGGCGGCCCACAAAACCCTGCCGATGCCGTGCAAGGTGAAAGTCACCTGCCTGGAAACCGGCAAATCAACCGTCGTCAGGATCAACAACCGCGGGCCTTTTCACAGCAACCGCCTGATAGACCTCACCACCGCCGCCGCAAGCCGCATCGGCCTGCATAGACGCGGCGTATCCAGGGTCCGTCTGGAAGTCATCTCCGTGGGTGACGGCCCGCATGAGGTTTCCGCCCGTTAATCCCATCTCATCCTTTTCCGTATATTTATCATTTTACCCTGCATGATTCCGCTCCGCATTGTTCTTGCCTCCCTGGCATGCCTGTACCCGTTCTCTCTGGCTCAGGAGCCTAAATCGGATCCCGATAAAACGCTGATTATCATTTCTACCAGCGATATCCACGGCAATCTGGACAATTTCCCAAGACTGGCCACACTGGTAAAGCAATACCGCGCTAAATATCCGCACGTGCTGCTGGTGGATTCAGGTGATTATTTCATAGGCAATCCCTATGTGGACGACTGTGAAAAACGGGGCGAACCCCTTACTATCCTGATGAACAAGCTGGGGTATGATGTGGTGACCATCGGAAACCATGATCTGGATTACGGGCAGGAGACCCTGCGCGACCACATCAAGGGAATGCCCTCCACCAAGTTTGTCATTACCAACGCCAGCCTTTCCCCGACTCTGGAAAACTGTTTTTCTCCGTATGTCAGCATCCCGATTAAAGGAACGTCCATTTCCGTAGGGGTCATAGGACTGGCAGACCTTCAAACCACGGATGTGAGGAGAATGACCGGCATCTCATGGAAGCTGCCGGATGAAGAAGACTACAAGGGAATCACGGACAGGTTCCGGCTCCACCATAACACCATCAACGTCATCCTCAGCCATCTGGGATACGGCAATGATCTGAAAATGATGAAGTATTCTCCGAATATCGACGTCATTCTTGGAGGCCATACCCATGTCATGCTGCCCAGCGGTCATCTCAGAACCGGAACCCTGCTCAGCCACACGGGACACAGCCTGAGCCATGTAGGCGTTACGGAAATCATTTTCTCCACGGAACATCCCGTCTCCATCCTTTCCAAATCAACCAGGGCCGTTTCTTTGAATGAGGAAATTCCCAATGACCCGGAAGTAAAGGAAATTGTCCGCCGATTTTCCGGAAATCCGCTTTTCAACCAGCAAGTGGGCGTCGCCGGAGAAGAAATCACGCACGTCACCATAGGCACCCTTTTCTGCAAGGCCATTCAGCAGGCCTCCCATTCGGATATTGCCATTTACAACCGCGGCGGAGTACGGTCCAAAAACCATCTTAACAAAGGACCCGTTACCATCAGGGACATTTACGAGCTGGAACCCTTCCGGGAAAAGATCGTCACCTGCTCCATGAGTAAAGCGGACATTGAACAACTGATCCTGTCCAAATTCATGTCTCCGACCGATGACGAAGGAGGCGTTCTGGAAGTGTACTGCTCCGGATTCTCCTACCAGATCATGGACGGTGTTACGCCCAGCATTACCAGCACCTTGAAAAACGGGGTCATTTACACTGTCGCGATGGGAGACTACCTGTGCAGCAATTTCATATTCCCCCAACGGGGGAACGGCAAACCGACGGGAATAGATGTCCGCAAAGCCCTGATTGATTACCTGAAACAAATCAAGGAGCTGCTCAATCCTCCGCCGTCCAAGCTGCCTATCATCAAAGATACGACGTTCGCCCTGTGAACTACGGCTGCAAGCACACGCTACATTCCCGCCAGCCATGCAGCCGGATCCCTATCATGCAGTACCGGAAGAGAAACGGAATATCAATGGTTTCCGCATCCTCCCCTCCGGTGCTTTGGTGACGGACACGCCGCCTTTCGACCGTCTGTTTGAAGAAGGAACCGGAAACGGGCTGTATGCCCTGGCGGTATCCAACTGGGAAACCGTTTCGGATCCGGGCGCCTTCTTTATCAAGAACATGGCGCGCCAGGCGCTTACCCGCATGGCGCACGCTGCCGCAGAAAGGCCGGACGAGGTAGATGCCGTTCTGGACCACCTGCTGGCCTCCGCTACGGAAAAAGCCTTTCTGGCGGAGCAATTTCCCCCCGTACCGGGCGCGGAATATGCCACTCCGGACATCATTGCCGGATGGTTTGAAGATTTGCGGAAGGCAATAGCAAAGGAAATCCGCGCCCGAGGCATTACCCCCGCCGAATGGTTGAACGGCCTGGGCGCGCCCTGGAACCAGATAGGCAAGGTATTTTTCCACCTTGCGGAAAACCGGGATGACGCCACAGGCTCCCGCCCCTTTGCTTTCATGGCTACCTTTGCGCATCAAAGCGCTGCGGACAACCAGGTGCGCCACCTCCCCCTTGCCACCGCCCTGAAACTTCATGAAGGGAATTACACCGCCTTGCTGGCCGTACTCCAGCCCTTAAAAGAAGCGGCACGGGAAAGCCCCCTGCTGAAGCGCCTGCTGGATAACGGAAAAATTTATACGCCGATGGCCTGGAGCGCTCCGGAGGCCCGGGATTTTCTGCAGGACACGCCGCTCTACGAACGCGCAGGCATCATTGTGCGCATGGTGAACCTATGGAAAAAACCCCCTCCCAAACTACAGGTAAAAGTTATGGCAGACGCATCCGGAAGTGAAAAAACGGTTCATTCTTCCGGGCTTTCCGTCCGCAGTCTGCTGAAATTTTCCGTATCCGCCACTCTGGGAGGCAAAGACTTGACCCCGGAGGAGCTGGGGGAATTGCTCAGCAACGGAGACGGCCTGATCCGCTTCAAGGGGGAATGGGTGCGTGTGGACGCCCGAAAGGTCCGGGACTTAATGGACCGGTGGAATCAAGCAGCACGTATGATGAGCTCCCTCGGCATCCCTCTGGTCCAGGGTCTGAGAATGCTGGTTAACGGCCCTTCCGGCCAGCTTGTACAGATTCCGGAACCGGACGAAGACTGTGTCATGGAACCGGGTCAAAACCTCCGGCAGACCCTGGACATCCTGGCGGGGAAAGTCCCAGTCTCCATACCGGAGCTTCCTTCCCGGCTGGACGCCCTGATGCGCCCTTACCAGAAAGAAGGGTTCTCTTTCCTTTACCGGATTACGGAACGGGGTTTCGGCGCCTGCCTGGCGGATGATATGGGGCTGGGAAAAACCCTTCAGGCTATTGCGTGGCTGGACGCATTGCGGAGAAAAGGCCGGCTGGAGGGCCTGCCGGCTCTGATTGTGGCTCCGGCCTCCCTCCTGTCCAACTGGAAAGAGGAAGCGCAACGCTTCGCTCCGGAGCTTATCCTGCGCATCATGCACCCTTCCTCCCCGGACCCGTGGCAGCCGGAAAATACCCTGCGCCGGAAAGACTGCCACGCCGTCATCACTACGTATGGCATGGCTGCACGCACGTCCGCCCTGGCCGACCTGCATTTCCCGGCCATTATTCTGGATGAAGCCCAGGCTATTAAAAACGCAGGCTCCGCCCGTTCCCGCGCCATCCGTTCCCTGCATGGGGAACGACGCACAGCCCTGTCCGGCACGCCGGTGGAAAATAACCTGAATGAACTCTGGAGCCTGATGGAATTTCTGAATCCGGGGCTGCTGGGCAGCAGAAAAAGCTTCGAATCCTTCACCCGTTCCCTGGAACGCGGTTATGCCCCGCTGCGACGCCTGGTGCGCCCCTTCATCCTGCGCAGAATGAAAACGGATCCGGCGCTGGTTCCCGACCTGCCGGACAAAACGGAAATACCGGCCTATTGCTCCCTCACGCCGGAACAGGCCGCCCTGTACCAGACACAGATAGACATGCTGCATGCCGTACTGGACGAACCGGACCCGGCTGCCCGCCTGATGCTGATTTTACCCATTCTGGCACGCCTCAAGCAGATCTGCAACCACCCCGCCCAGTTCCAGGGCACGGACGATTATGCGCCGGAACGCTCCGGAAAGTTCCGGCGGCTTCAGGAACTGTGCGCCTCCATTGCCGCCAGGCAGGAAAAAACCATTCTCTTTACCCAGTTCCGCTCCATCATTCCCCATCTGCACGATCTCCTGTCCGGAATCTTCGGCCGTTCCGGGCTTACCCTGCACGGGGGAACGCCTATTCCGGAACGCCAGAACATCGTCACCGCCTTCCAGAAGGAATCCGGCCCTCCCTTCTGCATCCTGTCCCTGAAAGCCGCCGGCACCGGCCTGACGCTGACCCAGGCATCCCACGTCATCCATGTGGACCGCTGGTGGAACCCCGCTGTAGAAAACCAGGCCACGGACCGGGCCTACCGCATCGGGCAGCACCGGAACGTACTCGTGCACCGCCTGATCTGCCGGGGCACCATTGAGGACCGCATTGACGCCATGCTCAAGGACAAGCGCCGCATGGCGGACGACCTGTTCTCCGGAGGCCCCGAACAATGGCTCATGAACATGAGCGCGGAAGAATTAAACAATCTGTTTTCCGGCAGTCCCTGCTGAGCACTCTGCGTAAGAACGGATTCCTTCCTGAACTCTCCGGAAGAGGACAGTGCCCCTTCATCCCCGGCGTTATTCATGAAACCACGGCCAGAGGCATGGTGGTTTTCCAGTCTCCGCGGGTAAAATCCGGAAACTCCACGGGCACCCCGCCCTGGGCGATGGAACGAGCTGTCAACGGCAGCAGGGAAGACCAGGAAGCTCCTTCGTAAACGTTCTGATCCATTGGCTCTCCGTTCTGGAGGCATTCCACGATGCGGGAAAGCATCACAAAGTCCATACCGCCGTGACCACCCATTTTCGTGGCCAGCTCCCCGATGCGTTTCCAGAGGGGATGATCGTATTTTTCATAAATAGCGGCCAGTTTTTCCCTGCCTTCAATCCATTCATGATAATTGCCGTTGCCCAGCTTTTCACCCGCCACGCGGGTTGGGAAACCGGCCAGCGTGCCCTCCGTTCCCTGGATCAGGTTGGCGCGGGAGTAAGGCCGGGGGGACGTCTCATCCAGCTGGACAAGAATGGTCCGCCCCAGCTGCGTCTTGACAACAGCCGTATTCATGTCACCGCAGATGAATGGAGTATTGTTCCAGCGGTGATCGGCGGGAAGATGCTTTTTAGCGTAGGCATTGCGCCCGAGAGCAGGAGAAGCGAACGCCGCCACACGGCAGAAACGGTCCTCTCCACGCTCCAAACTCATATATTGAGCCACCGGTCCCAACCCGTGGGTGGGGTACAGGTTGCCATTGATTCTGGTATGATATTCCGGCCGCCAGGCCCCTTCCCCGCGCGTGTCCCCCAGCTGCGTCACCAGGCAATGGATATACGCGGCCTCCCCGTGAAGCAAGTCGCCGATGACGCCCTGCCGGACCATGTTCAGGAACATGAGTTCATCCCTCCCATAGTTGACGTTTTCCATCATCATGCAATGTTTCCTGGTGGCCTCGCTGGTATCTACCAGGCTCCAGAGCTCCTCCAGAGAGACGGCCAGAGGAACTTCCACAAAGGCGTGAGCGCCGTGCTTCATGCTGTCGCAGGCGATTCTGGCATGCGAACTCCAATCCGTACTGATGATGACGGCATCCGGCTTCAGCTCCTTCAGCATGGTCAGGTATTCCATATCGCCGCCGGAATAGCCCAGAGGGCTTTTCCCCATTCTGGAGAGCACGCGATCCACGCCGCGTTTCGTCAACTCTTCCTTCAAATCACATATGCCCACGATTTCCACTCCATCCATCACGCACATTTGCGCCAGGTGGGAGAACCCGCGCCCTCCCACGCCGATGAAGGCCAGCCTGATGCGACCCAGCCGGGGAGCCTTGAACCCTCCCATGTATGTGGAACCGGAAGGCCTCGGAGCCGCTGGAGAGGCGGATTTCCAGAGATAGTCTCCGGCAGGGATTTCCACAGCCTTCCCGGGGAGGGCATTTCCGGCGGCAGCCGCTCCGGCCGCAAGCCCCAAAGATTTGAGAAATTGTCTGCGTGATGAGAAAATAGACATGGCTTGAAAGTATGGCTTCAAGGAAAACTACGCCCCCTCCGGAGTGAATTTATCATCATTCTCCCTGCTGAGGGGAAAAGCTCCGGATGGCTGATTTTAGAGTTTGCAAAATCCGGCGGAACTCCCACTATGAGATTTACTTCTGACTCTACCTTTTTTCATTGATGCGTTACCTACTTCTCATCCTGTTGCTCGCCGGGGGATACTACGGCTGGGATTATTATCAAAACGGCCTTGCACCCAGGCATGAAGCCCTCAAAGCCATGGAGCGGGAACCCTGCCCGGAGCTGGATGCGGCCCAAGCCCGTTTTGATGAAGCCGCGGAACTTCACGAACAGCAGGCGGCGCGTCTCCAGAAAGCTATTCAACGGAAGGAAGAAGCCGTCCGCAAATACTGGGATGCCCGAATAAAGCAAGCCGGCCAGGAAAAAGACGGGAAAAAGACGCCCTCTCCCGTAAGCGGAAAGCCCAATGCCCGAAGCGCGGAAGCCCGAATAGCCCATCTGCTGGAACAATATGACCGGCGCGTTGCGGAAGTGGAAGAACTCAAAAGCAGGAGGGACGCCACCAGACAACAATTGGACAGCGCCCGAAACCGGCTTCAGGAACAAATACGCCAGGTGGAAACCCGTCTGGACATCAACCGCATCCAGCTCGCGGAGGCGTCCAACACGAAAAGCAGGAATTTTAAAGTGACGGAGAACAGAACGGATCTGCTCAAACTTCAGGCCAGTCTTCCGCAGGAACTGGAGCGCATTACCGGCCAGGGGGAAGCCGCTCTGCGCGACCAGACGGAAGCTTACGAAAAGGCCAAAAGGGAGTTGGGCCTGTTCCAAAACAATGTGGACAGACAGATCGCCAGTCTTCGGGACACCATGAACTCCCCTCTGGCGGAAGATTATGATGAGACGGAAATACTTTCGGAAGACCCCGAATTCCGCACGATGATTGCTCCTTACGACCAGGCCGTCAGCCATGAGGAAACGATTGTCATGCGAACGGAGGCGGATGTGGAGGAACAGGCCAAAGCCCTGCACGGGCTGCAACGCGTCAGAGACGCGAAAATCGAAGAGGAGCGCAGCCGGCTCAGACAGGAAGAAGAAATCTTCTTCACGGCGGCAGTCGTTATCGGCGTAATATTGCTGATCTCCATTCTGCTCTCTTTCGCCAGAAGGAGATGATGTCTTTGAAGGTTGACACTACACTGCAAACCTAGTTTACTGGGTGAGCCGCCGGGAACCCCGTGGAGGCACGACTGGCAAACCCCGCCAGGACCGAGAGGTAGCAACGGTAGCTTGTTCGTGTTTGCCGCGTCCGTTCCCGGCGGCATTTTACAGTCCCCACGCCATACCGGAGTTGAACGGGAGTTTTCCCGTGGTAAAATACCGCCCATGAATGTATCCGCCGCCCTTGACTGGCTCTTTTCCACCCAATTTTTCGGGATCAAGCTGGGGCTTGATAATACCAGGAAGCTGCTGGCGGCAGCCGGGGCGGACCGGATAAACGCCACCGTGGTCCACGTGGCCGGCACCAATGGGAAAGGCTCCACCTGCGCCATGATTGAGGCCCTGGCCAGGGCGCAGGGTTATGTCACGGGCCTGTTCACTTCCCCCCATCTGGTAGATTTTTCTGAACGCATCCGCGTCAATGGGGACATGATCACTCCGGATGCCCTGGCAGAAGAAATTTCCTTCCTGAAACAGCTGGCGGAAGGCTGGGAACAGCCGCCCACCTTTTTCGAGCTGGCTCTGGCCGTCGCCCTGCGCCACTTCCGGAAAAACAGCGTGAACTTCATCATTCTGGAAACAGGGCTGGGCGGAAGGCTGGACGCCACTAACGCCGTACCCAAGGATATCGCCGTACTGGCCCCCATCGGCCTGGACCACCAGCAGTATCTGGGAGATACCCTGGAAGAGATCGCTGCGGAAAAAGCGGCCATCATCGCCCCCGGAAAACCGTCCGTAACTGCCATGCAGCACCCGGGTGTCATGGCCGTCATCGAACGGACGGCGCAAAACCGCCGTTCTCCCCTCACGATTGCCCGGGCGGACCGGAAAACGCCCATCCCATCCCTGCCAGGAGCCCATCAGCGGGAAAACGCAGCCCTGGCGCTGGAAACCATGAGGCGGCTCCATTCCCTCCCCTCCCCATCCGAAGCCGCCGCAGTCCTGGCCAAGGTACAGTGGCCCGGACGGTTCGAACGCCTTGAGACGCCCCCCCTGGTGTTGGACGGCGCTCATAACGAACATGCGGCGCGCGTGCTCGCGTCCACGTGGAAAGAGGAATTCCCGGGACGGAAGGCGGCACTGGTTTTTGCCGCATCCGCAGATAAGCACATCCGGGAAATGATTCCGGTTTTGCGGGAAATTACCGGAGAATGGCACCTGGTTCCCTGCACTTCCCCCCGCATCATGCCGGCGGAAGAAATGGCTGCCCTGCTGGGCGAGCAGGAAACCGGCCCCGTTTTCATCCATTCCTCGCTTCTGGATGGGCTGCAGGCGGTACTGGCCTCCCCGCTCCCGGTCCTGGCGGCAGGCTCCCTGTTCCTTCTGGGAGATTTGAAAGCTCTGCTCCGCCATGCGGAAAAACGCAGCACCGCCCAATAACCCCTACCGTCCTTTTTGCTTTTCTCCGTGACTTCCGACGACATAACCCTTTCCGCCCTCCGGCCCGGAGACCTGCGCCCCGAACTGCTGGCCCCCGCCGGGGACATGGACTGCGCCCTCGCCGCCGTAGCCAATGGCGCAGACGCCATTTATTTCGGTCTGGACCGTTTCAACGCCCGTCTGCGCGCAGACAACTTCACGCTGGATTCCCTTCCGGAACTGATGCGTTTCCTTCACGCACACGGCGTGAAGGGGTACGTGACCATGAATACGCTCATTTTTACCTCCGAACTGGCGGACGCCCTCTCCTACCTGGGCCACCTGAATGCCGCCGGCGCGGACGGGGTCATCGTGCAGGATATCGGGCTTGCCCGCTGCCTGACGGAATGGGGAAGGCAGGTTCCCGGCATGAAGCTGGAACTGCACGCCTCCACCCAGATGACACTTTCCTCCCCGGACGGGCTGGAATTCGCCTCCGGATTCCTGGACCTGAAGCAGGCCGTCCTGGCCCGGGAACTGAGCCTGAAGGAAATCGGGCAATGTGTACGGCATACGGACATTCCCCTGGAAGTATTTGTACACGGAGCGCTCTGCGTGGCCTATTCCGGCCAGTGCCTTACATCGGAAAGCCTGGGACAGCGCAGCGCCAACAGGGGAGAATGCGCGCAGGCCTGCCGCCTGCCCTATTCCCTGGTTGTAGACGGCAAAACCGTTCCTCTGGGAGAACGGCGCTACCTGCTCAGCCCGCAGGACCTGTGCGCCCTTGACCGCATCCCGGACCTGGTCCGCATGGGCGTGAAAAGCTACAAGATAGAGGGACGTCTGAAAAGCCCGGAATACGTTGCGGCGGTAACGGCGGCCTATAGAAAAGCTCTGGACGCCGCCTGCGCTGGAATACCTGTGGATGAAATGGTGACTGCACGCGACCGTTATGCACTGCAAATGGTATTTTCACGCGGCTTCTCCACCGGCTGGCTGGACGGGACGAACCACCCGCGTCTGACCCACGGCCGCTACGGTAAAAAGAGGGGCGCCTACGCAGGCGTCATTATGAACAGCGGTCAGGGCTGGCTGGATATCAGGCCGGAAGGGGGCATTCCGCTCGCGCCCGGGGACGGCTTCGTCATTGATGCAGGGGAAGACCGCAATGAAGAACAGGGCGGACGTATCTGGAAAGTGCAGAGAAACCGCCTTTTCTTCCACGGAAAGGCATCCCGTATTGACTGGAGCAGGGTTAAACCCGGGCAAAAACTCTGGAAAACGGATGATCCGGCCCTGAACGCGGAGTTGAAAAAAATGCGGGAACACTTGCAGGAATCCACCATTCCCCTCCGTCTGACATGTGCCGGGTCCGTCGGGAAACCCCTGACGATTGCCTGTCCGGAATACGGATGTTCCGTGCAATCTCCCCAGCCCCTTCAGACGGCAGAAAAACGCCCTCTGACTCCCGAAGTGCTGAAACAACAGCTCGGCAGGCTGGGGGGAACGGGATTCCGCCTGGCCTCCTGCGACTGCCGGCTGCCGGAGGGCCTGATGCTTCCGCTCAGCATCCTCAACCAGACAAGGCGTGCCCTGGTGGAACGAATTCAAACGGCCCGGAAGGCAAAAGAATCCTCCGTTCCCTCTCATCCTCCGGCCTCCTTCACCCTTCCTCCGCTGCCGAAGGGAACAGCCGTTCCGGACATGCCTCCCCATTTGTCTGTTCTGTGCCGCAAAACGGAGCAAATACCCGCCGCGCTGGATGCCGGAGCAAATGCCGTTTATCTGGATTTTGAAGACCTCCGGGACTATGCGGAAGGCATAAAAACCGTCCGGGAACACGGAAAAAGCATTCCCGTCTTCCTGGCGACGCCCCGCATCCAGAAACCCTCGGAAGTCGGATACTTCAAACTTATGGAACGGGCGGAACCTGACGGCATTCTCATTCGCAACCTGGGTGCGGCGCAATATTTCCGCCAGTCCCCCCTGCACCGTATCGGAGATTTTTCCCTGAACGTCGCCAATCCGTACAGCGCGGCTATCCTGAAGAAACGGGGGAATCTGGCCCATCTCACCATCTCTTACGACCTGAACGCGGAACAGGTGGCGGACCTGCTCCGCGCCGCGCCGCCGGAATGGTTTGAACTGACGCTGCACCAGCACATGCCCATGTTTCATATGGAGCATTGCGTGTTCTGCACCTTCCTGTCGAACGGCACCAGTTATAAGAACTGCGGCCGCCCCTGCGAACGGCATCATGTGCAGCTGCGTGACCGCGTAGGACAACTTCATCCCCTGCTGGCGGACGCCGGGTGCCGGAACACGCTGTTCAACGGACGCGCCCAGACAGGTGCAGGCTTCCTCCAGGACTTCCGCCGTCTGGGCCTTTCCCGTTTCCGGCTGGAACTGCTGGATGATCCCCCGGAAAAAGTACGCCTTCTGGTGTCCCGCTACCGGGAGCTGCTGGACGGTTCCTGCACTGCGGCCCGGCTTATCCGGGAATTGGACGTCGCAGAACAGCTCGGCACCACGGAGGGCACGCTCCGGCCGGGATAATCTCCACCTGAACAATGGTTAATCTCCATTCAAATTCCGGGGTTTTGATCATACATTTTCAATATTTTATCACTCTTTAAAAGGATACCCATTCCTCTCTCCATGCCGGCCACCCCCTTTTTCACCGCGTCGCTGGTAATGTCTCTTAAACGGTCCTGCACAAATTCATGGGCCTGCATCATATATTTCCCATCATTCCACATGATGAGAAACCGTCGGCAGCCCCTTCCTTATAAACAGCATGGGGGGTTCATCCCAAATACGTTATACGCTGAAAAATCAAAGCCCGTCTTGCGGATAAAGTCCGTAAAAACGGCAGGTGCGCCAGCAGGCCAAAAGCCGCTGACGAACGCGGCATGCACCGCCCGCGCCTTGAAGCGGCGCGAAAACCTTCTTATGATGGCATCCATGGGAATGGAAAACTCCTTTTCCCGGAACTTCCGCAAAATGAATAATTCCCTTAAAGACCGCCTGATCCGTCACATGGAAGACGGACATTACGAACCCCAGAGCAAATCCGAACTGGCCCGCGCCCTGAACGTGGATTCCCGGCAGAAGCTGGATTTCCGCGCCCTGGTGGACCAGATGGAGGAGGAAGGAAAACTCGTGCGTCTGCAAAAGGGCAGGTACGCTTTAAAACGGGAACGCCGGAATCTGGTGCATGGCATGATCCGCATCCTGCGCTCCGGCAAGATTCTTTTTCTCCCCAGAAAAGGGGATCCCGCCGCTGCGGCTCTGGGATGGGACACGGAAGCCGTTCCGGAACTGGAACTTAAACCCAACCATCTGGGCACCGCCCTGGACGGGGACCGAGTGGCCGTGCGCGTGGAACGCAAGGCAGCCAGGGGACGGAGGAATATCCGCAGAAATCGCTTTTCTTCCCCGGATGCCGACATGAAAGCCCGCGTGGAGGAAGTGACGGAACGCGCGCGCTCCCGATGGCTTGGCGTCTTCCGCACCGGAAAAAACAAGCTGGGCCGCGTGCTGGGGGACGGCGTAAGCTCTCCGTCATCCATTGAACTGGCGGAAAAACCCGCCATGGAGGTGCTTCCCGGCCAACTGGTTTCCGTGGAGCCCATAACCTGCGGTGAGGAAAAGAAAGCCCCGCGCGGGAAAATCGTGGAGGTGCTCGGCTATCCGGACGAGCCTCACGTGGACATGGAAGCCGTTATCAGAAAATATGGCCTTTCCGTGGAATTCCCCGCCTCCGTGCTCCGGGAGCTGGAAACGCTGCCTCAAACACCTTCCCCCGGGGAACTCGCCCGCCGGGAAGACTGGACGGACCGTACCGTCATCACCATTGACCCGGCAAGCGCCAGGGATTTTGACGACGCCATTTCCATCACGGCCACTCCGTCCGGCTGGACGCTGGCCGTTCACATTGCGGACGTCTCCCATTTCGTCAAGCCCGGCGGCTCGCTGGATGGGGAAGCCCTGCGCCGCGGCAACTCTACCTACCTGCCGGACCGCGTTCTTCCGATGCTCCCGCCCCGCCTTTCCGACGATTTGTGCAGCCTGCGGCCGGATGTCGTGCGCCTGACAAAAGTATGCGAAATGAAATTTGATAAAAAGGGGAAGATGCTCCGTGCCCGCTTTGCTGACGCTTTCATCCGCAGCAAGGCGCGCCTGACCTACCAGGAGGCCTTCGCCATGCTGAAAGGAAACGACAAAGGGGAAGTTCCCTCCACGGTGCGGGAAGCCTGGAATCTGGCCTCCATTCTGCGCCGCAACCGCTACGCCAAGGGAGCCCTGGATCTGGACTTCCCGGAAGTGAGAGCCGTTATGGACAAGGACGGCCGCGTGACGGGCATCATCACGGAAGAGTACGATGAAAGCCATCAGCTCATTGAAGAGTGCATGCTGGCCGCCAACGAAGCCGTGGCCCTGGCCCTGAAAAACGGGAACCGTCCCACCATCTACCGTGTCCACGAAGAACCGGATTCCGCCAAACTTTTTGAATTCGGCCAGTTGTGCAGACTGTACGGGCATCCCGTGCACGATATCGACCAACGCCAGTACCTGAATGAACTGATGAAATCCATCAAGGGTTCCCCGGACGAGCAATTGCTTAAGCTGGCGCTCCTGAAAAGCTTGATGAGGGCCAGGTACGACACGGAGCCCCTGGGCCACTACGGCCTGGCCACCCCCAATTACTGCCACTTCACCAGCCCCATCCGCCGTTACGCGGATCTGGTGGTACACCGCTCCCTGAATCCCCTGCTGGCCAACCCTCCCAAAGGAGCTAAAGGAGCAGGCAGTACAGGCAGGCTGGAGGAAGACGCGGAACACATTTCAGAAACGGAACGCATTTCCGCCAGCGCGGAAAAGGACGCGAACCGGATGAAGCTCTTCGAATGGCTGGAAGGCCAGTGCTACGCGGATCATCCGGAAGTGCACGAAGCTCTGGTTACGGAAACGCGCCACTTCGGCGTTTTGCTGGAAATCCCGCGTCTCCAGATTAAGGGGCTGGTCAAACCGGACAAGCTTCCCGGCGGCCGCTGGGTGTATGAGGCGTTTGCCAGCCGCTGGAAAAACGACCACGGTTCCGTGCTGTGCGCAGGGCTGCGCGTTCCCGTCATTCCCGTGAAAGTGGACAGGGAGCAGCAGTGGGCGGATTTCGCCATCGTCTCACGGGAGAAACCGCGGCAAACGGGAAAAACGGCCTTCCCCGCCAAACAGGAGAAGGGCATATCCGGCCGCGGGCGGCGGAACCGCTGACGGCAATACGCCCGTATATGGAAACAATCCCATCCGGAAATCAAATCCGATTCTCCCTGCAACAGAATCAAATCTGCATTTTCCTACACAATTTTTCTTGAAGTAAATTGTATTTTTCATGTATAGAATGACCGTTGTTTACTTGTGAATCCGACCTCACGCCTATGAATTCAGGACGCTGACTCCGTAAGTAAGCACCATATGAATGCTGAATGCCAAGGTCCGCTCCCGGGTCTGGAGCGGACCTTTTTCCCGGAAGCCTGTCATGAAGAAACGGGAAGGGCCAACAAGGGTGTCCAATTTACATGACAGCCATTCAGCACATCCCCGAACGCACTCCCTTTAATTACGCCGACCTGACTGATTACCGCGAAGGGCAAATCACCAGTCTGGCCCTTGTACGCTCCAAAGGAGTCAACATGACCATTCTGGCCTTTGACAGCGAGCAACTCCTCCCTACCCACCAGACGCCCGGTCCTGCGCTGATACAGATTCTGGACGGGACGGCCTACTTCACCGTAGGCAATGAAGAAGTTAATCTGCCCCAAGGAAAGAGCCTCCTGATTCCCGCCGGAGTACCTCATTCCGTCATTGCCCGGGAACGATTCAAAATGCTGGTTACTTCCATCCTGCCGCTGGACTGACCGGAAAGCCGTCCCCAGGAAACAACGGAGAACTATTCCGGGGAATTGCCACCCGGACATGGATCTGCGGCAAAACCATTCTTTCACGAGATTCTCCCGACACGGGAATCGCGCAGATACGCAACATGCCGGAACAGGAGGACGGGCGGAAACGGCCTGCTCAGGCCTGGATCTTTTCCCCTGCGGCCAGCGCCTCAAAACGGGCCAGCACCCAGCAGAGATCGGAAAGGCGGTTCAGGAACAGGGCCGTGTTCACGTTGCTCAGGGCATGATCCAGCCTCAATGCCACCACACGGCGTTCCGCACGGCGGCAGACGGAACGGGCCAGGTCCAAATATGCGGATCCCAGCGATCCTTCCTTGCCCGGGCGGGCCCAGCCTTTGAAACGGATGTCGCATTCCTTTTCCAGCAAATGGGCCTGTTCCTCCAGCCAAGCCACATCCTCCGCCTTAATGCGGGCGTACCCCTTGGCGTCATATTTGGGCAAATCCTCCTCCATCGTGGCCAGTTCCCCCATGGCACCCACCAGGCGAGCCTGGACGCCGTCCAGCATCTCCACCGTCCGGGAGCTTACCCCGGAATGGCGCACCACGCCAATCAGGGAATTTAATTCATCCACCGTTCCGTAAGCTTCAATGCGCGGCGCTGTCTTGGGACTACGCCTGCCGAACATCAGGTCCGTTTCTCCGCTGTCTCCACGCTTGGTGATTACGCTCATACCATGTACCCTACCATGCCCGCGCCGTCCTGCACGCAAAAAAGAAGGCATATTCCGGAGCGGGAGACAGCACCATCTTTCCCGGCATGTACCGCACTCTCTATTCTTTTGACATGCAATAAAAACTATATAAGAAGAATGAATAAATGCTTCTTCTTCGTCTTCCTGCCGTTTTCCTCCCTCTCTTCATCAGCTTCCTCTTCGGGGCATGCTCTAAAAAGGAAAGCGCCTTGCTGCCCGGAGAAATAATCGTGAACGCATCGGAACTGCCCGGCCCCATACAGGAATGGAAGACGGATTCGGCCTGTGAAAGATGCCTGACCATCAATCTGGACAATCCGTCCCTTCCCTGGTTCCGCATCGCTGAGGGCATATCGGAGGCTTATGCGCATGGCGTGAATAATCTCCGTTTGAAAAGAGGGGATGCCATCGCGTCCGCCTTTGAAAATGGAATTTGCTGGGATCTTCCCGTCTCCACGGATATGGCCCCGGAATCTGATCCAGAATCTGAAAAAGACATGAACCCG
>Ga0224749_1040_pt1 | contig 19356 bp, 19 predicted proteins | sample LIM_F_Vancomycin_3_FD_182078 | JGI IMG/M metagenome (GOLD analysis project Ga0224749, IMG submission 182078) | Enriched cells from gastrointestinal tract of the lab mouse from Pacific Northwest National Laboratory (PNNL), Richland, Washington... | ecosystem: Host-associated > Mammals > Digestive... | reverse complement strand
GCAATGAAATCAATCATCTCAGAAACAGTTAAATAGTCATATAAGAAAGGGTCGTTAGAGATTAACCATGTTAGTTTGAGATAATCCTTAAAATGATATTTTAAACTGATTTCGTTTAACAGAACATCTCCTTCAAATTCAGATATTCCGCCCAGAATATTAAGAAGGGTAGTTTTCCCAATCCCGTTTTTCCCTGTTAAAGTTACAATGGATTTCTTCGGAATTTCCAGATCAATTTCTTCAAATATCTTTAATCCCGTGTAGCTTTTTTTTAGGCCACAAATCGTTAGCATCGTTTTCCCCCTCTAATCAAAAAATAGATCTTTATTAGACAATAAACAAGGAATAAGCTAGTATAGCCAATCATACACAAATATGTATACAGCAGATGGGATTGTGTTAACTGAATAACGGCAAGAGGCATAGAGTAAAGAATTGGAGTGCCAAATATAAATCCGTCTTCATAAAAAATCTGTCATTGGGAACTAAACAAAAACTTTCTTTTATTATTGGTTTTTTAAATAATCCTGAATTAGTCTTGATTGATGAACCTTTTGTTAACTTTGATAAAACATCGATGCATAGAATCCTTGATTTTATACAGGAATACGTTTCCCAAACTGAATCCATCGTTATTTTTTCAACCCATTCAGAAAACAAAAAAATAAATAACATTGTCACCCATAATATTCATATTCATGGAAGCGATCAAATTTGCTTAACCGAAGTGAGCTATTCCATATGAGATTGAACATACTACTGGTTGTAGTTTCTTTATTTGCCGTGCTCCTTTTTTTCTTGGGATTCGTTTTTCCTGGGGATTTGGAGAAGGAAATCACTTATGAACATCCCGGTTTTATACAATTGGCTCTACATAATTTGAAAGCAGAGATTACATCCATATTTTTTGGAATTGTGACTTTAGGTGTGTATTCCATAACATACTTATTTATCAACTTCATTTCAATGGGGTTAATTACAAGTACTTCTTTAATGGAAGCTTCCCTGCCAAAGGTGTTAAACATGTTTATTGCTCATGGGATTTTTGAGATACCGGCTATGATTTTAACTACATCTCTTGGCATTTATGCGCCTTGGAAAATGGTGGGAATGTTAAAAAGAAGGAAAGCTGATTATTTAATTTTTCGAAAGATGGCCAACATCTTCGCAATTATTTTTCTTTTAACAATTACAGCTGCTTTTATTGAATCGTTCATAACACCGGTACTTATAGGGGATGATTAAAGTGAAAAATACCAAGGGAATTTTGTTAGTAATAGCTCTTACCTTAGTCTTGTTGATATCAAGTTATGTTCAATTTAATTATATTCAACAGCTTGCAGAGAGCAGTGGACTTCCTGCAAAGTTTAAAGATTATACCGATCATTTCCATTTTATTATTTTTATTATTTCATTCTTGTTTCAAATCATCATTCTGTTTTTTTTGATAGGTTATGAGGTCTTCTTACTTTACTTCACGGTATACTTTTTTTATAAAAGAATGCACTACCTGAAAGTTTATATCCAGCCTGTTCTGTTATCTAATCTTATTACTTTAATTCTGAATCTGGGCATCAATTTACTAATTTCTCCATATATTTATGATATACAGACTTTGAAACAGTATGCTTTATTCTCTCCAGTCAATTATTTGATCAAGCCTTTTATGCTTTGTTATTTTTTATCCAAGAAAAATATTTTTCCCAATACTGTGTTGGATTGGATAAAAGTTGGCATGGTCTATGTGTTATTCACTTGTATTCCAAGCATACTATTATTATTGATTTTTTAAGGAGGCATGTGTTATGAATAAATTAGGTAAAGAATTTTATTTTTCCATTATCGTTCTTATCATTATAATAGTATTATCTATTTTTAACCTACTGTATATAAATTGGAAGTAATATGTGTTTGATGTGCTTAAGTACTCAAGAAGGAATGTTGACTTGAATAGATCATGAAATAAAACCACGGGTCTGTCCCAAAAATCACGAAAAAATGGACGGCCCTTTTACATGTTTATGAAACGAAAAGAAACCTCCCCTTGATAAAGTATGATGAATACACCGAAGGAGAGGTTTAACCGTCTGATCCCCGAGCTGTTCGCTGCTGCTTCCGCTACTTTTTTTCTTTACGTACAAGAACCTCTGAAAGAATTAAAAGAACAACTCCAATAGCTCCTAATATAGTCCCTATTGTATTAGAAATGCGAAGTCGGTCATGAAAGATAGACATAGCTAAAAGTGCTATACCCACTAGAGAAATGAGTCTGAGTTTTAACAACATAATAACCTCCCACGATAAATTAATATTTTCTTTCATTTGCTCCTCAATTTATTTTCGTATGATGGGACAATATGCCAGGTATCCTTTTACTAAGTGAACGGGTGGTTTTAACAATAATTAGTTGAACTAAAATAAACAAGAACAAGCTTGCTGATATCAAAATCGGGTATAGGAGAAAACCAGGTATCCAACCAACAGCCGCAATTATAGGAATGACTCTGATCATATCATGAAGGATGTAATCTATAACCGAAATGCCTCCATGAGATATATGTTGATCTGAATGACCTCCAATCTGCTGTACATTCTTAATTTCAAAATGCGGCGATAGGAGGCCAGGTAATAACTCCAAAGCAGGGTAAACCCATATGGACAGGACGCTTAATGATACAATTAAGAGCATTTGCCCTAAAGAAAATGCCCCGGTTAAGAGAATTATACTAATCATAATTACGATTCCAGGCAACGCTAGTATACGGACAAGGTTAGTTTTGATATGGAATAAATACCCGCTTTCTTTCGGGGATATAAAGTAGAGGCTTGTCTTTTCCCCATCTGAATCATAAGAAAGAACAGCCCTCAATCTTTGCGTTAGCTGCTGCACATGTTCTTTAACTATAACCACACCTGCTTCAATGATTAACAGTTGAAGGAGTAAATCAGGAATTTCATCCATACTTAACACCCCCAATATGCCACCTAATAACAGCCAGCTTTTCATAGAGCCTAAGAAAACAAAAGGTTTTTCAGCGAAAATAGGGTGACGAAACAACAACTTGATTCTTAATAGAAGATGTGGATCCATTTTTAATAATTAATTATTTTTTCTGATATTTTTATGGAATATTTCTCTACAGGATAAGTATTCGTAACCTTATCAAAACTTTCCAAAGGTTTAGGCAATAAATACTTGAACAAATAATTCACAATAAATAAGATAGCTAATATTCCCAAAAACAGCTTTACAGATTCAAACGCATCACCTTGCAACAGCTTTTTAGCCATATAGGTCCAGGGAGTGTTATCACCTAAAAGATATTGGAACGGCTCAATGAATAACCGTTTCAGTTCTTGTATTGCCAAAATCCCCCACTCTTTTATAAATTCTATATTTACCGGCCTATTGTCCATAAAAGGAGCTTTTCTTAGAATTTCACCGATATATTTCCCTACATATGCTCCAATCGCGACAATGATTAGACTTGAAATTATGAATCTAAGGAAAGATATGAGCAATGTTTTCCCTTTCAAAAACAAAGTAAGTACAATATTGTAAATGCGATGTATGACAAAGATTAATGCTATTTTATAGATCAAAAGAGTGATACCTAAAATCAAGGAGGTTCCGAAAGATACACCACATAATAATGAAATGATTAGGGTAATGGGGACTAACCCGGTCAAGTAACCGTATAATTTAAACATCATTTCTTCAATAAAGTATAGTTTTGATAGTTCTTCTTTATTAAAAGGTGTACAGGCTCTTGCCCATTCATAATCAGGAGCGAAGAAGCTCCATCTCCAAGTTTTTTTAGCTTCAGAAAAATCAGGAATTATTTGTATGAGAATATAAAAAGATAAGAGGTATAAGGGTTCGATATCCGTGCGATTTAACAAAAGATATACACCTAAATAGGTGATTAATAAAATAAGGATGTCACGAAAAATCATGAAGAGAGTAAAAATAACAAATCTCTGTTTATAGGTAATTGAAGATAAGAAGTTGGAGTTGTTGAAGATATAAAACATCCTAATAGCAAACTTCCATCTGATCCAAGAAAAGTATCTTTTACATGTATCCAAAGAAACGTTATCCTTTCTATTGTTAAATTAGGGTTTATTTGTATATGTATTCACGATATAATCGGTGAGATTGGCTTCAAAAACGGCAGCAGCAATTAAGAAAAAGACTGATATAACAGAAAATTTACAAGCCAAAATTAACATTTCATTTTATTTTTTAACTGATAAAAATGAAATCCCAAAAACCCGACTGCACTTGAAATCAATAATGCTGGAACTTCAAATATCCCATGTGACAAACGTAAAAGCACTTCTAATATATTCATGCCATTACTAAGAGATATTCCAATTACTGCACCAAAGAAAAAACCATTCCATAAAAGAATTAAAATAGAGGGAATTCCATATAAAAATATACCCGAGATGCCAATTATAATAAAAGGAATATTATGTTTAATAAATATAATAGAACCTTTTATTCCATTTGTAGGACTCTCTTCGTAGTTATAAGGAATGTTTAACTCTGTTCCAATAAAAATTCCAAATGCCATAATAACAAATAGTATGATGGAAGCATAAACGATAGGCTTCTTAATATCAAAATTTTTGATTTTATTATTCATGATTGAGTTACATCCATGTAATAGGATTCTAAATCAATGGATTGATTTTGTGTCAAGTTCTCAACAGTATCACAATTATAAATACATCCATCTTTTAAGAGAGCTACTCTATGACATAACTTTTGGGCAATTTCTAATGTATGAGTTGAGAAGAAGACCGTATTTCCTTGATTTACGTACTCTTTTAAAAAGAGTTTTGCCGTAAAAGCGCTAGTAGGATCTAAACCATTTAAAGGTTCATCAAGAATTAAACATTTGGGTTGATGTACTAAAGCGCCTATAATGGCTAATTTTTTTTCATTCCGAAAGAATAGTCTGTTATTCTTTTATTGTACACCTCTTTTATTTGAAAACGTTCTAATAAATCGGAAACTATCTCCTCAGGGTATGAAACCTCCCATAATTGAGATAAAAATGTGATATATTCATAACCTGTTAGACTTTCATATAAAAATGGATTATCGGCTACATAGCCAAAGCTATTTTTATACGGCTTCTCATCTTCCATACTATAGGTATTAATAAAAGTTTTTCCATGATCACTTTGAAGAAGTCCCACCAATATCTTTATCGTTGTTGTTTTGCCTGCACCGTTAGGGCCAATAAACCCTAAGATTTCTCCCGTTTTAACTTCTAAATTCACCCCGTTTAGCACTTTCTTTTTTTCATAACTTTTATGTAAGTCTTCTATAATAATCATATTATCCACTTTTTAATCTCCTTTAATAATCTCACATTCACGCCATAAAAATTTTCGTGATTATAAGTAACATTACTGATGTAATTATTTGAAAATAAAAAAATCGCTAATATTAAAAATGCCGTTCCTGCCAGACCCAAAATTAGACGAACGGCTATATCAGGAAAACCAATTTTTTTACAAAATCTTTAAAATAGAACAAATTAAAAAAATGATATTAAAAGGTCTATTATAATTAGTGTAAACCTTTATAACCTTTTGAGGTGAAACAGAGTATTCGAGCATATTAAGCAAGTTACTCATCACATGTATCCTCCGCAATAGATAAGGTTTTCCCCTTCTTTAACATTAAAATGAAACTGATTAAAAGGCAGTTGGAACGAAAGTTAGAATCGATTCAACTAAAAAAAGTTCGGGATTCAAAGGTGAACATGCGGCTTAAGAGATGCCTTCTCATTTAAAAAGAAAGACATCTCCTTTTGCCACTTTCAACTAATTATAAAAGGCATACTAATAAGCAATCGCATTGGCTCTACCTGAATGCTTAACTATGTAAGAAGCACTTGCAAGAGCAGCTTTTACTAACCAGCCTGGCCCAGGAATAAGAGCTAGTAACCACGAAGCAATATTTCCAACAGCAATTGCCCCTAAAATCATTTCTGCTAAAGAACTGGAAATGCCTAATTTATTAACAAGCTGCATTTTATATACCCCTTCTTTGTTGTAATAAATATATCTTTTTTTCATTATAATGTAAAATCTTCCAAATGTAAAAATAAACTCTGATAGAATCAATTCATATCAAAGAACCACCAGCCATTCGTGGAAAGGAAGAGAGAAAAAGTCATTATCAGCCTCAAAAGCCAACAAACTTCCTCTTCTTTCATCTTCCATTGCTCTAAATAAGAGAGTTCCTTGTACTTGGGTTTTATCTTAACGTTCCCCTAAGTTCAAGTTAAAGAAGTAGAGGGGTTTGCTTTCGGGACTGTTCATTCCAGGTAATTCCAGGAAACCTTTAATTAGATTTCAATAGGATGTATCGTTATTCCCTGGATGAAAGGCGCACACTATCCGTTCTACAGCTAAGACCTTCTACTATATAATGAATTCAAAGACTATGTTGATCGCCTGAATTGTTTTATCCTCCCCCTACCTTCCGCATGTGCTTTTACCGTCTAAAAAACACGAGGTCGTCCCCTGTTGTGTTCTGACTCTTTTGCCAGGAGGTTGTCATTAACAAACCAATCCCTTCCCTTTTTAGGAATATAAATACAAAAAAGTTATTGTTTTAAATATATTGAAATATTATAATTTTAGTAACTCAACCTTCAGTGCTGTAAAGACCAAGTTGTTAAACGTTCACAAATGGAAATCTGGGTATATGGGTCTATTGGTTTATTGGTTTATGTACCTTGAGAAACCAATCTGAGTTCCGGTTAATAAAATTTTTTAAAAGGAGAGGAGTTCTATTGCCAGAAACGGTTCAAACCCCAAAGAAGAAAAAGAAATGGATCATCATTGGAGTTGCTTCACTGCTGATAATCGCCGCAGGAATTAATATCGGCATAATGAAAAGTAGTAACAAGGCAAAAACACCCGTAGATGTTAAGTTTGCAGAGGTAACTGAACGGAATTTAAGCAATACCAAACTTATTTCCGGCCAGGTAAAGCCGGGAAATATAGAACGCTATTATATCGACCCATCAAAAGGAACAATTAGGGAAATTTTTGTAAAAGAAGGTCAGGAAGTAAAAAAAGGAGCACCTCTATTTCGTTATGACACAGAGGAAATTAATTTGCAAATCAAACAGGCAGAGCTGGATCAAAAGATCATCTCAATCAATTACGGGAAAAATAAAAAAAAGCTGGATGCATTAAAAAAAGAAATGAAAACAGCCATAAATAACAGTGCCGGAAAAGAAGTACTTGAACCATTAGAAGCACAGGTAAGTGAACTGGAAATGCAGCTAAAAACAACGGAACTTGAAAAAGAAAAAGGATCTCTCCGCATGGATGAGCTAAAAAAAAAGATGGGACAATTTACAGTTCACAGCAGGTTTGATGGTGTTGTTCAAAATCTTAATACTTCGCAGGGTTCTTCTCAAGAAATCGGTGGCTCAGCAAAGCTTCTTTTACAAATGGTTTCCAAAGAGCCGTTGCAAGTTCAAGGAACCTTGACGGAATTGCAAAAGTCACAAATTCGGGAAGGTCAAATTTTTATAGCTACAGCCAAAACAGCACCGGATAAAACATGGACAGGGAAAATTATTGAAGTTAGTGATAATCCAATAAGTGAGGAAATGGGTACAGGCCTAACCAGTCCGGAAACCGGAAAACAAACAATGTCTTCCTATACATATAAGGCCGCATTAGATACGCAAAACGATTTATCCCCCGGTTTCCATGTATCCCTTCAAGTTCAGTTAGAGACAAAGAAAGGGCTTACAGTTCCTCGCAGCAGTATTGTGGAACTAAATCATGAAGCATTCGTATATGTAGAAGAGAAAGGGAAACTTCGTAAACAAATGATAAAGACAGGTTCAAGTGATAAGGATTCAATTGAAGTGCTTGAAGGTCTGGCAGCAGGACAAAAAGTCGTTGAACATCCTTCCAATAACACATACGACGGAATGGAAGTGCAAGTAAAATGATTCTACTAAATCAGATTACTAAAACTTATGATCAAGGAAATTTATCTGTACCTATTTTACATGGGATTGGCTTAATCATTGAAAATGGTGAGTTTGTTTCTATCATGGGTCCATCTGGTTCAGGGAAATCAACACTTATGAACATTATCGGTTGTTTAGACCGTCCTACAGAAGGCAAATATAAGTTGGATGATATAGATATTCTTACGCAAACTGAGGAAAAAATCGCCTTCATTCGCAATGCATACATCGGATTTGTATTTCAGCAATTCAATTTGCTCCCTCGCCTTTCTGCACTGGAGAATGTGGAGCTTCCCCTTATATACAAGGGGATGAGAAAGTCCGAGCGTCGTGACCGGGCTATCGAATTATTGAATAAAATCGGCTTATCGGATCGCATGCATCATCTGCCCAATGAATTGTCAGGGGGACAGAAGCAACGTGTAGCGGTCGCCCGTGCGATAGCCAACAGGCCAAAATTCATCATTGCCGATGAACCCACAGGAGCACTGGATTCAAAGTCAGGCGAGCAACTTATGGAACTCTTCAGACAGCTTAATCAAGAGGGGACGACAATTATAATGGTTACGCATGATGATGAAATAGCTGCTTACTCTTCCCGGTGCATTTTGCTTAAAGACGGAAAAATCACTGAAGACAGGAGCGGTGTTGTTTGAGTTTTTTAGATAGCATTAAAATTGCCTTTGCTTCTATTTTCGCTCATAAAATGCGGTCCATATTAACCATGATCGGTATTATGATAGGTGTCGGCTCTATTATTACTGTAGTTGCAATCGGACAGGGCGGGGAAGCCATGCTTAAATCCAAATTTGCCGGTTCGGGCAACAATACAGTTGCTATTACATTTGCAGAGGATGTTCATGACCCTTTTATCATGAATACGGAAGAACGTCCTGAGTTAACCGAAGAAGATATTTTTGAAATAAAGAAAATTCCTGAAGTATCCGAAATTGTGATAACAAATACGAAGATGGAGACTCTGGATATTCATGATCACAAGGAACCTGCAAACATAACGGGAATCGATTCTGCTTATTTTCTGGCAAATAAAATCCATATACTGGAAGGCCGGACTCTAAATGAAAAGGACATGAATCAGGGCAATAACGCCGTCATGATTAATACGGAAACAAAAAAACTGTTTTTTCCAAAAGAAAGTCCGATTGGCAAAATCATTGAAATAAGAGGGCAACCATTGGAGGTTATCGGTGTTTATGAGTCGGACGATCATTTTATGAGCTTGGGTAATGCCGAAACGTTAATTCCTATCTCCCTTTGGCCTACATTATACGGAAAATTTGAAATTCAAAATATCTCTGTACAAGCTAAGCATGTGGATCAACTTGAAAAGGCCGGGGAAAAAGCAATCGATGTTTTAAATGCCCGTAAACCAAGCGATACTCCGGGTAAATATGAAATGATCAATTTGAAAGAGCTTCAGAACAGTATTTCAACATTAACAAATATCATGACGATGATTATAGGAGGTATAGCAGGAATTTCTTTGTTTGTTGGCGGTATTGGAGTTATGAACATTATGCTCGTATCCATAACTGAACGTACGCGTGAGATTGGAATACGTAAAGCGCTCGGTGCAACTCGCGGAAAGATCCTTCTTCAATTCTTAATCGAAGCCGTCATGCTAACGCTTCTTGGCGGAATCATTGGGATTTGCCTCGGTTACACTAGTGCATATATCTTTTCTTTATTGGCAAAATGGCCGCCGCTTGTTTCGTGGGAAGTTGTACTAGGCGGCGTTCTATTTTCCATGACACTCGGTATTATTTTTGGCTTAATTCCAGCGAATAAGGCAGCAAAACTTAGTCCAATTGAAGCACTGCGTTATGAATAAAAAAGATAAATAAAATAGGCACCATTCAGACGGGCAAACAAAATAAAAATAGCTCTCCCAAGTCGTAATACTCCAGGGAGAGCTTTGAATATGTTTAACGCCGTTTCCGGTACAGGACATAACTGCGCCGCAAATAGGTGATCGGCATACTGATAATATGCACCAGACGAGTGAAGGGAAATACCGCAAACAGGGACAACCCGATCAGCACATGCAGTTTGAACAAGACAGGCACATCCCTCATGAGAGAGGCATCCGGATGGAAGGTCAATACTCCCCGGATCCAGGGATTTATCGTCGTTCTGTAATCAAAATCCGTGTGTCCCGCGTTCGAAAATGTAGCAGCCAGACCCGCTAAAAGGATAAGGGTGAGCAGAAGAAGAGCGACCATATCACCTATGCTGCTGGTACGGCGGACCCGCCTGTTTGCAAATCGCCGGTAAACCAGTATAAAAGCACCCGCAACTGTCATCAAACCGGCCAGGCTTCCTCCCCAAAATGCCACGGAATGGTACATGTTATCCGTAATACCAAGGAACTCATAGAATGATTTCGGAATCAAAAGTCCGGCCACATGACCAAAAAACACAAAGATGATTCCTATATGAAACAGGTTGCTTCCCCATTTGAGCTGCTTCTTTTCCAGAATTTCGCTCGATTTGGACGTCCAGCCAAATTGGTCCGTCTGAAATCGGTAATAAAGGCCAATTAGAAAAATGCAAAGTACCGCATATGGATAGATCAGCCATAGAACCTGTTCCGCCGCATTCATGGCTGTTCACCTCCCGGCGGAGTATCGCCTGCGGAAAGGCGGATTTGCTCCAAAGCAGCAAGCAAAGCATCAAATACAGAGGTATAAGGGCTCTCCATACGGTTAAGCTCATCCCTGATACCCTGTATGGCTGGCTCATACTGAAGCAGTAGAGCGCATCCTTCCTGATAAGAAGCGCAGGCAAATTCCAACATAAGCGGCAAATAATCGGGCAGCTCATCATCTGCCATTAACAAACCCGCATCCAGATATGCCTGCTGAAGATTGAGAAGCACGGCACCGCGTTCCCTCTGCTCTCCCAGTTCCGCGTAAGTCAGGTACATGTTGCTTTTTTTGTTGAAATCAAAGGTCTTCACGTATCGGTCAGCCCACGCTTGTTTATTCTCCAATCGCAAAGCTTGAAGGAAAGAACGGAAATGTGCTTCCGTTCCACGGCAGAGCGCCCCCGTTCCTTCCTCCTCCTGAATGTCCAGCCACTCCCTAAAGTGATCTTCGGCTTCATGCTGAAACCGGTCTCCGGGATACTGAAGCAGCAAGGAGGCTAACTGAAAGGTCGACCGGATCGAATCTGTATGCATGATACACCTCCCGTTTGATTAAAGCAGGCCACAGGAACCAGGGCCTCCGGCAAAATCCAGCCCGCAGGAACCCTGCTCCCTAAGCAGATCAGCAGCATGCTCCTTGTGGCTTGTCGGAATGACAAACCTGTCTTTGTACTTGGCGATAGCCAGCAGCCGGTACATTTCCTCCGCCTGATCCGCCGTCAAACCGTATTCTTCCAGGCATGCTTCGTCCGCCGGTTTCCCCAAATTTCTTGCCCTCATATGAATCCGCATTGCTGCCATCTTTTTCAGGACTTGTTCCATAATTTTAACGTCTCCGGCAGTCAGCAGATTGGCCAAATACTGTACTGGAATTCGCATCGCTTCAATAGCCGGAAAAATATCTTCGGACCTCCCTGCCGATCCCTTGCCTTCCACCATATTGGTGACAGGACTTAAAGGCGGAATATACCAAACCATCGGGAGTGTTCTGTACTCGGGATGAAGGGGCAGTGCAATCTTCCATTCCATAACCATTTTATAGATCGGCGACTGTTGGGCGGCCTCTATCCACTCCTGGGGGATTCCCTCTTCCCTTGCGGCTTTGATCACCTCGGGATCATGCGGGTCCAGAAAAATGTTCAGCTGCGATTCATATAAATCCCTCTCATCATCCACGGAAGCCGCGTTCTTGACGCGATCCGCATCATACAGCATAACGCCTACATAACGGATTCGGCCGGTACAGGTTTCCGAACAAATGGTAGGAAGCCCGTTTTCGATACGAGGGAAGCAGAACACGCATTTCTCTGCCTTGTTTGTTTGCCAGTTAAAGTATACCTTCTTGTATGGACAGCTGGAGACACAGAAACGCCAGGCTCGGCAGGCATTCTGGTCCACCAGGACAATACCGTCCTCATCGCGTTTGTACATCGCGCCTGAAGGGCAGCTGGAGACACAGGCCGGATTGATGCAGTGTTCGCAAATTCTGGGCAAATGCATCATAAACACCTGCTCAAATTCCATCCGTACCGCTTCTTCGATGCCTTTCATATCCGGATCCTGATAACCGGTCTTATGCGCACCCGCCAGATCATCCTCCCAGTTCGGCCCCCAATCCAGTTCCATATAGTCTCCGGTTATTTGAGACTTGGGCCGGGCTATCGGCTGATGCTTCTTCTCCGGGCTATTCGTCAGCTTTTCATAATCATAATTCCAAGGCTCGTAATACTCATCAATTGTAGGCATGTCCGGATTGTGAAAAATATTTTTCAGCCGATTGGCCCGGCTGCCGGAGCGAAGCTCCAGCTTGCCTTTTTTCAGTTCCCAGCCTCCTTTGTGCCTATCCTGGTCTTCCCACCGCTTGGGATATCCGATTCCGGGCTTGGTCTCCACGTTATTCCACCACATGTATTCGGCGCCTTTGCGGTTGCTCCAGACGTTTTTACAGGTCACGCTGCAAGTATGGCATCCTATACACTTGTCCAGGTTCATAACCATTCCAATTTGCGCTTTAATCTTCAAGCCAATCCACCTCCTCCAGTTTTCTGATGATGACATTCAAGTCTCTTTGGTTCCCGGTAGGGCCGTAATAGTTAAATCCGTAGCTGAGCTGCGCATATCCGCCTATCATATGCGTAGGTTTCACATGAATGCGGGTAGGGCTGTTATGGGTTCCTCCACGGGTATCCGTCATTTTTGTACCCGGCACGTTAATCGTCCGGTCCTGGGCGTGGTACATAAACGCCATTCCTCTTGGAATACGGTGTGTGACAACAGCACGCGCTACGACTACACCATTTTGATTAAAGCATTCAATCCAGTCGTTATCTTCAATGTCCGCCTCCACAGCATCGTCCTTATTCATCCATACCGTCGGACCTCCACGGAAGAGCGTAAGCATTGTCAGATTGTCATAGTACATACTGTGAATCGACCACTTGTTATGGGGGGTCAGATAGTTCAAGGTCACTTCTTTGCCTTTCGCTTCCGGCCGCTTGCTATTTGCGTGGAACGGAGTATGTTTCAACGTGGGCTTGAATACAGCCATGTTTTCTCCAAATTCCATCAACATTTCATGATCAATATAAAAATGCTGGCGTCCCGTCAGGGTTCGCCATGGAACCAGCCGCTCCACATTCGTGGTAAACGGAGAATACCTGCGCCCTCCCTGCTCTGACCCGCTGAAAGCAGGCGAAGTAATGACCGTCTTGGGCTGGTTTGTAATTTCTTCGAAGGTAAAGCATTCCTCTATCCGGTCTTCCGCCAAATCCTTCAGCTTCAGATTCGTCTTCCTTTCCAGTGCCTCCCAAGCTTTCACGGACATACGGCCGTTCGTGGTCGTCGATAATGTCAGGATGGCCTCCGCCATATGGCGGTCTGTACTGAGATCCGGGCAGCCTTCGCTAAGGCCCGGGCGTTTCACGGTTCCTACTTTTTTCTTTAGCTTTTCATATTCCTCAGCAGCGGACCAGCTCATGCCATGGATTCCATAAGGCTTTTCTTTGACAAGCGGTCCAAGTGCTGTCATTTTCTCATAGACTTTAGCGTAATCCCGCTCTACAAGGGCAATCTTCGGCATAGTTTTTCCTGGAATCGCCTCGGTTTCCCCTTTGCTCCAATCTTTGATTTTTCCAAAAGGCTGGGCCAGTTCATCTGGAGTATCATGCTGAAGCGGTACGGTCACAACGTCAGTTTGCGGTCCGTCGAAGTGGATTTCCGCCAGCTCGGAGAAGGATTGGGCCAAAGTTTTGAAAATCTCCCAGTCCGACTTCGATTCCCACTGCGGACCTACGGCCGGATTGAACGGGTGTACAAAGGGATGCATATCCGTACTGCTTAAATCACTTTTCTCATACCAGGTAGCGGCGGGCAGGACGATGTCGGAATAGAGCGCCGTACCGGACATCCGGAATTCCAGATTAACCATTAAATCAAGCTTGCCTTCCGGGGCTTTGTCGTGCCACTCGATTTCTTCCGGCCGGAACCCTTTCCGGTCATGATTCAGCAGACCATTCTGGGCTCCAAGCAAATGCTTCAGGAAGTATTCATGTCCTTTCCCCGAGCTGGAGATCAGATTGGCCCGCCAAACAAACATGACCTTCGGATGGTTTGGTTTCGCATCCGGATCTTCCACCGCAAACTTCATACGGCGGTTCTGCAGCTGGGCTGCCACATAATCAGCCACCTGTTCCGGCGTCTTTGCCCCATTCCGCTTGGCTTCTTCATACAGCGATAATGAGTTGCGGTCAAACTGCGGGTAGGACGGAAGCCAGCCGAGCCTTGCCGCCAGAACGTTATAGTCCGCGTAATGGGAGTATCTGGCTTTATCCGCAAGCGGAGAAACAAGCTGGTCAACAGGCGTCTCCTCATAGCGCCATTGGTCGGTAGCAAAGTAAAAGTAAGAGGTTCCGTTCTGCTGGCGGGGCGGCATGCTCCAGTCTCTGGCAAAAGCTACAGTCGCCCATCCCTCTGCCGGACGAAGCTTCTCCTGTCCCACGTAATGGGCCCATCCCCCGCCGTTTACTCCCTGACAGCCGGTCATCAGAACCAAATTCAAAATTGCCCGGTAAATGGTATCGGAATTATACCAATGGTTAATTCCTGCCCCCATTACGATCATAGAGCGCCCTTTGGTATCCGCTGCGTTTTGGGCAAATTCACGGGCTATTTGCATGACGGTTTCACGATCTACTCCAGTGATGGCTTCCTGCCAGGCCGGTGTGTAAGGGGCCGCATCTTCAAAACCAATCTCATTCTGGCTGCGGTCAATGCCGTAGTTAGCCAGCATTAAATCATAGACCGTTGTTACATACAGCGTACGGCCATCCTGTACCACTTTCTTCACGGGAACATTCCGTCTCAATACTTCGCGGCCTTTATCATCAAAGTAAGGAAGCAGGATCTCTACCTGTTCATCTTCCATGCCCAACATCGTAAGTCTTGGATTCAGTTCCTCTCCTGTCCGGATATCGGTCATATGCAAATTCCACGTTCCTTCTTCTCCCCAGCGGGAACCGATAGTCCCGTTAGGAACCGCAAAGCGCTGCTGGTTCTCATCAAAAAGAACCGTCTTCCAGTCTGCATGATTTGTCTCGATTCCAAGGTCCCCGGCAAGTAAAAACCGGCCCGGTACAAAACCGCTCTCCTTCTCATCAAGCGTAACCAGAAACGGAAAATCGGTATAAGCCTTCGCATACTGGATAAAGTATTCCGTGGGATTATCCACGTAAAACTCACGAAGAATAACGTGACCCATGGCCATAGCCAGTGCCCCATCCGTTCCCGGTTTGACAGACATCCATTGGTCGGCGAATTTCACATACTCTGCATAATCCGGACTGATGGAAACCACCTTGGTCCCCCGATAACGGGCTTCCGTCATAAAATGGGCATCCGGTGTCCGGGTCATGGGCAGGTTGGACCCCCAAACAAGCATATAGCCCGAGTTGAACCAGTCGCTGCTTTCCGGTACATCAGTCTGGTCTCCCCATACTTGCGGAGATGCCGGGGGAAGGTCCGCATACCAGTCATAAAAGCTGAGCAGCGGAGAACCGAGCAGGGATAAAAACCGGGAGCCTGCCGCGTAGCTAATCATGGACATGGCCGGAATCGGCGAGAAGCCAAAAATCCGGTCAGGCCCATCTTTCTTAATCGTGTAAATCAGGGAAGCCGACACAATCCGGGTAACCTCTTCCCATGAAGCCCGTACCATACCGCCTTTTCCCCGGGCGGATTTGTAACGCTTCGATTTGGCCGGGTCTTCTACAATGGAGGCCCAGGCTTTCACCGGGTCGCCCGTCTCCTTCAGCGCTTCTCTCCACATATCCAGGAGAACGCCCCGTACATAGGGGTACTTTACGCGCAGCGGGCTGTATAAATACCAGGAAAAGCTGGCTCCGCGCGGACAGCCCCGGGGTTCGAATTCTGGCATGTCCGGTCCGCAGCTCGGGTAATCAGTCTGCTGATTTTCCCACGTGACGATGCCGTTTTTCACAAATATTTTCCAGCTGCAGGACCCTGTACAGTTCACACCATGCGTGGACCGGACCACCTTGTCATGCTGCCACCGGGTACGATACATATCCTCCCAGGAACGGTCATAGGGCGATACTTCACTCCAATCTTCCGAATAACGTTCCCTTTTCGTAAAATAGCGAAGCTTGTCAAGCAGTGGTCTTCTTTTCTTCGTCATGAGTTCATCTCCTCATCCTCTGCGTATATCAAAGCTGAATCTGTTTGCGGTTAATACACCTATATGTCTTTCAATCCACTGAAACTCTCTATGCATTCATCATAAGAAAACCTTCCATAAAAAAAGAGAGGGGAACTCCCTCATCTCCATGAGGAAATCCCCCTAATTCATTAAACGGTAGGTCCCAACAATACCGTCTCTTGCTTAATGTTGTTTTGATTACGCTCCACCTGAAGGACGTAAGCCCGTACTATTCATTAACCGGTCGAATTCATCCGGAGTATTAAAGCTATCGGTAAATCCAAGAGGTATACCGGCTTCGTTAAAATCCGCTTCTTTTAAAAACAAGGCAGACTCTTTCCGAATCCAGCGGATCAAGCCGGACTGTGCCCCGGATTCCAGCAGATGCTCTATTCCTGACAGGCAGCTCCTATGATAAATGCCGTGGAGCGGTTCAATTTGACCGGAGAGACAAGGAACCGCCAGTTTGCAGCGGGAAGCGAGCAGCTTTTTCCATAACAGCAGCCCTGCCTCCCACGAGACGAAAGGCATATCGCAGCCCACCATCCAAAAGAATTCGCTGGAGGAACCGTGCATAACGGCATGAAATCCACTGAGCGGACCCTTTCCCGGATAAACGTCAGAAATCATGGAGACGGGTTCTGCCAGTAACGGTTTGTATAACCAGGGCGTGTTAGTGACAATAATCCGTTCATCGCAGCCCTTTTCCATCTCTCTCAACGTCCTGATAAAAAGCGGTTCACCTTGTATGTTTACAAGCCCCTTCGGTCCTCCCATCCGCGAATTTTCACCGCCCATGACCAGGACTCCCGCCAAACCTCGGTCCGGTCTCATCGATTCCCCTCTTCGGAGAAGAGAACGGCCAGCAGCTTGTCAGGGTCATCGATGGAAACAATCGGGATAGAGGGCGGAACAAGCTGGCGGATTTCCCTCTCAGGCAGCCAGGAAGCAATAGCCTTGACATGATTGAGGGAGTTCAGCAGCTTCAGATGCTCCAGGTTCCGGATGACAGCTACTTTGGGGTAAGCTTCCGCTTTAAACCCTTCCACTGCCACAACATCGAGCTGGTTGCGGTTGCTTATCTGTTCCACCAGATCCGGAAGGGGTATATATCGCTGTTCGATGACGCAGGTTTGTCCCTGCCGTTCCGAAGTAATAGCCACCGCATCTGCTCCGGCTTCACGGTGCTGCCAAGTATCTTTGCCGGGATGATCTATCTCAAACTGATGGGCATCATGTTTAACCGTTCCCACCCGGAAACCGCCTGTTTTAAGGACATGAACCAGTTTGCAGACGAGTGTTGTTTTACCGGCATTTTTATAGCCTACTACTTGAAACACCCGGGGATTGCTAGTCGTCTTGGCCATCCCATTCACTCCTCCTGTATAAGTAATCACTTATAAATGCTTAATTGGAACAAAGCTTACAAGTTCTCCTGCAGCTATTTTACCGGAATGAGGAGGGATTACCATCAGGCAGTCGGCATCCTTAATAGAGGTAGTCATACTGGATGCGTCGTTGCAGGCAGGCCTGATCCAGACCTGTCCTTCCCGGAACTCCAATTTGGACCTCACATAACGGGTAAACTTGTTGTCCTTTCCGTAATCGGTGGCGAGATAAGCCCGCTGTTCCCGCTGGACAGGCTGCTTCACCCCCTGCATGCCCAGTAAAACCGGCTTGGCAAAAAGAATAAATCCAACATAACAGGCTCCGGGATTTCCAGAGAGAGCGAGCAATAGCCTGTCTTTATAGATACCGGCAGTCGTAGGGCTGCCGGGACGCATTCGCAGCTTATTAAAAAGCAGCTTGCCATCCCAATTGGCCACCATATCATAGAGAACATCGTAATCCCCAACCGAAACGCCGCCGGTTGTCAGGACAAGATCGTACTCATCCATAGCGGCCAGGATGGCAGATTTCGCCGTTTCCACTTTATCGGGAATCGTCACCTTGATATCGGGCAAGGCGCCGGCTTCCTGCACCAGTGCAGCGAGCATATAGCCGTTGCTGTTACGGATTCTGCCCGCCTGCAGCTGCTCTTCGACGCGCAGCAGCTCCGTACCCGTAGCGAAGATTGCTACGCGCGGACGCTTGTAGACGGGCACTGAAGCGTGCCCGAACATGGCCAGCAGCGCCGCTTCTCCGGCGCCGATGAGCCTGCCTGCCTCAAGGATCAACTCTCCTTGAGGCATTTCCTGTGCAACGGGTGTCACATTGGCACCCGGGTGCATCTCTTTGCGGACGGCGGCATAAGTCCGGCCGTCCCGTTGAACGCTTGCCGTCATCTCGAACATGATGACGGCATCAGCTTCATCCGGCACCGCAGCGCCGGTCATAATTCGTGCAGCCTGTCCCGGTTGAAGCTGCCGCTGCGCTATGGATCCGCAAGGGACGGTCTCGACAACTTCAAGGAGCACCGGCCGTTCGGCCGATGCTCCTGCGGTGTCGGAAGACCGTACCGCATATCCGTCCATCCCCGACCGGCGGAAGTGCGGGACCGGGTGGGAGGCATGGACATCGGACGCAAGCCTGCGGCCGATGCTTTCCTCCAGCTTCACCTTCTCCAGGTTCCCCGCCGGAACATGTGCCATTACCCGCTCAAGTGCTTCCTTAACGGTAAGAGCTTCCCGTTCAAATCTCCCCATGTTGGAACCTCCTATTCAACAAGTATAAGCAGTATTATAACCGACCCACTCCTCGATCTGTATCAAATCCTGTTAAACAATCACATTGGCTTTGCGGACCTCGCCGTTCTCCGTTTGCTTCGCTATCCGCCGATTTGAGACATTTTGCGTCCGGTTGGTGTACGGGATAACTGCTGTCCAAGCAGAGACCGTGCCATTTCATGACTCTCCGGTTTTAATTCCAGTGCCCGCTGAATGAGCCGTTTTAGTCCTTCCTCATTTCCGATCCACTTGCGGATATTCCATTCATCCGACCAATATAAGCAG
>Ga0224749_1002_pt9 | contig 19762 bp, 17 predicted proteins | sample LIM_F_Vancomycin_3_FD_182078 | JGI IMG/M metagenome (GOLD analysis project Ga0224749, IMG submission 182078) | Enriched cells from gastrointestinal tract of the lab mouse from Pacific Northwest National Laboratory (PNNL), Richland, Washington... | ecosystem: Host-associated > Mammals > Digestive... | reverse complement strand
AATCTGCATGTAGCCCCGGGAAGTTAAACGGTCTTTTTTCAAAATTAATGAAAGATGGGAATTTAATAGCAAAAAGAAAAAGATCTCGTGTTGAAATCGATTTACAAAAAGTAAAGTGAAGATTAGAATAAGGAAAAATGGCGAAAGGGGGGGAGAGACATGGTTCCTTCTTTGCTGAATTTTAATCGGACAACGAATAATATGAAGACGTGTATGATGAAGTTTCTCCTGCTCTGTATGGTAGTAATATCCAGTTTCTTTTCTGTTCCTGCTCGCGCGAGTGAATATTGGGCTAAAAATGTGAGCAGGGAATCGGGATGGAATGATGTGCCGCAGGAAGGAGGGGAGTGCTGGGCAATGGTTGCGTCCAATATCCTCTGTTGGTGGCAGGATGAGCTGGAAAAAACATATCTTTTGCCGGAAGACGCCCCAAGAAAATTTGAAGATATCAAGCTTTCTCTTGTGAATCATTTTAATAGGGGAGATCAAGGTTGGTTTGTAGCGAGAGCTTTTGCATGGTATTTGGAAACGTACTATTCCTCTACAGTTAAACTCCCGTTTCCGAAAAACAACTGGTTTGTGGAAAATTGTACAAACAAGAACGCTTCTTATACATCGCAACGATTGAAAGAGCTCTTGCAAGCGGGGGTGCCTGTCAGTGTTGCCAACGCCGCCCATGCTGTAACCGTATGGGGGGTGGAATACAATGACCAGTCAAACAGTCTTTCCAAGATATGGCTTACGAATTCCATGCCCAACGCGGGATGGGACGGCTTGGAGGAATGGAATGTTCAGATTGTCACTTCTGAGAAAGACGGGACAGAAGGTTTGATGTTGACATTGGCAAGTAACCCTGGGGAACAACAGACTTGGGCCGGGAATAGTTTTGACTATCTGCTTTTTCAGCCGGGAGATATTACGTTGCCATTGGTTCCGGAACCATCCGTTTCCTTTCTGATGCTGGCGGGAATGTTCGGGTGGACACTAAGAAGGAGAGTGAAGGAGTGAACTGCCTTTCCTTCTGTTTTTGTTCCGGTTGTAGCGACGGAGGGTCATTTTTCAATGGCAGAGTCGGATGAGGCGGGCGTTCGGACGTAAGGAGTTGGGGTGGAAGGTTTTGCGTATTGTGAAGGAGGATTCCGTTTTGGAACTGTAGGTGAAACCGGATAAAGCGGAATGCTACATGATTGCCAAGCGCTATCCGATTGCCGCATGGTCCGGAAAACTGGGCCCCAAGGAGAAGGAGGGGGACAGGCAAACGCCGGAAGGTTTTTATGAAGTGGAGCCGTCCGGGCTCAATCCCCGGAGCAATTACCATCTGTCTTTCAACATCGGGTATCCGAATGCCTATGACCGCTCCCTGAACCGGACGGGAAGCTTCATCATGGTGCATGGCCGGGATGTTTCCATCGGCTGTCTGGCGATGACCGATTCCGGAATTGAGGAGATTTATACCATGGTGGAACAAGCTCTGGTTCATGGGCAAAAAAACGTCCCCGTGCAGATTTATCCCTTCGTGCCCACTCCGGCGCGTTTGTCAGAGGAAAAGGATTCTCCCCACGCCGCCTTTTGGGCGGACATGGCCCGAGCGTGGGACTGGACGGAACGGACCCGTACTCCGGCCCGGGTGAAGGCCGTCCATGGCAGGCTGGTCGTTGTGGAGCAATAAAAATCCTCCGGTTGAGGACCGGAGGATAAAGGAAGGCCCGCAGAACAGGGGCGGCAGGAGCGCCCCTGATACCGTGTGTCCGGAATGCTCCGGGTTAGACCAGCTGGGCAATCAATTCTTCGCGGTCGCCCGGCAGAAAATCCATCGGGGCAATTTCCGGCAGCGTATAGCAGCCTGCGGCCAGTTTCATGCTGGCGCGGGCGGAAGCCACCATGACCTGGGCGGTCAGGGCCGGATTGTTGATGCGCATTTCAAATGTGAACATCTGGTTCTGCGTGGAGCCGGAAACGCCCTTGCGTTCCATCAGCACGCCGTGGCCCATGTCTTTCAGCACGTCGATGTCGGGCACCTGCAGCACGCGGGTGTCGTCATGGCTGAAGTAGGAATCGGATTTAATGGCGAATTCCACGTCGGAGAATTTGGCGCCTTCTTTCAGCACCACATAAACCATGCGGCGGTGTACGCCGGAACCCGTGGGGATGGTGAGGGAAAGAGCGTCCGCCACTCCTTCCTTGGAACGCGCCACGACGCTGTGGCCCATGCTCATGCCGGGGCCGAAGTTGGTGTACGTGATGCCTTTGGGAGCCATGGCCAGCATCAGGGTACGGATGACGGAGTCCGTTCCGGGATCCCAGCCGGCGGAAATGATGGAGACGGCGTCATGCTTGATTGCCTGGGCTCCCAGGGAACGGCGCAGGGCCACGATGTCCCCGTGAATATCGAAGCTGTCAACTGTGTTGATGCCGCGGGCGAGCAGGGGCAGAGCCGTTTCTTCCACGCTGCGGGTGGGGGTGCAGAGCAGGGCCGCGTCCACATGGCCCAGTTCCTCCACGTCGCTTACGGTCTTGATGCCGTGTACAGCTTCGCTGCCGGGGCGGCGCACGATACCTGCCAGTTCCATATCGGGAGCGGCGCGCAAGGCGTCCACAGCGTATTTCCCGATGTTGCCGTATCCTACGATGGCTACTTTAATCATCTTGGTAGTAAATAGTAATGGTTCCTAATGGGGCGGAATGTCCGCCCGGCATTTTTTTTCCTTTGGCGCATGTTTTTTAAGTGTTTTGGGAACGCATGGCAAGAACGGAGAATGACAGGGGGCTTTGTGGCATGATTGCCGGTTCTTTGAACGGGGGGCGGAGGAATAGAGTCTGATTACTCGGAACTCTTCCAATAAAACGATGAAAAGCAAATTGATTATTCTGAGTATCGCCACCCTTCTGGGGTGCGTTTCCTGCAATACGATAGGCGGGGTGGGCAAGGATGTGGAAGCGGTCGGCAGCGACATTAATTCCGCCGCCCGTTCCACCAGCCGGGCCATGTAAAAAGGTCATGTAGAGACCTTGGACGAAAGCCGCTTCATCCGGGTGGATGAAGCGGCTTTCCGGTAAAAAATGTGCTGCCGCCCGCATGCCCTGATTTCCGGGTGGCCGCAAAGGTTTGGCGTGTTCCATGCAGGATGGAGCCGGACCTTGCCAATTCGTTGGGAATCCCATGGGGATGACTGCCATTCAGGGCAGAATGGCAGGAAGCAAAGTACTGCCTCTTTTCCATTAAAAGAGGGCTTAAAACAGCGTCCGGCGCTTCCCGGGCCTTATTGCATGGACTTGCTGGTGGCCTGGGAGGCGCTGTCAATCTTGCTTCCCATGGCTTCCACGTCTTTTCCTATTCCGCTGATCGTATTGCAGGAGGAGAGAGCGAGGGCTGCGGCGAGCGTCAAAAGGGCGGATTTGATATTCATTAGTCGAAGAGAGGTTGAAAGCCGTATCCTAACCTGCTTCCGGTTTCTTGTCAATGAACCTGCAAGCAGTAATTTGTTATAGCTTTTTGTTATATTATGCCATAGAATAATTGTATTATCGAATAATAACGCTATTTGCCATAAGAAGTCTGCATTTCATTACAGATTGAAAAATATCATGAAAACATCAGTTGCAGGATAATAAATCAACATGGCGTTTACCGCCCTCCTGGGGAGGGCATGCTTGTCTTGCCGCTTTCGATATTACCGGGAATAAAGCAGAAAGCGCCGATATTTTTCTGTTCATCCGGGCAGGTGGAAGGACACAGTACTTGCCGGCCTTTGCCTATTAGCCTTGAAGGCAGGCATTCTGCTTTTCCCTTTATGGTTCAAGAGCCGTTTCCCTGTTGACGGGGAACGGATTTTGCCATTGCAGCATGCGCCCTGCGTCAATATGGACAATGCTGTCCAGATCTGCCCTGTCTATCCGGGGGGGAAGCGGTTGCCGTCAGGAAGGCGGGGATGAAGGGGCTAACTCGGGTTGGCGGCGGTTGCGGTATCTGCCGCCGGGGCATCGGCTGCGGGAGCAGGGGAGGAAGCTGCGGTTTTCCCTTCCATGGGTTTGCCCAGAAAAGCGGGCAATTCCAGCCCTACGCTTTTGCCGAGTTCATGAAGGGGCAGCGTATCCTTTACCAGATTCTGGACGAATCCTCCCACAGAGGAGTCCCCTCCATTGCCCATGACGACTACCTTGTCGAATTTCAACCCCTTAATGGCGCCGGACTGGAGCTCCACAATCTTGGTAAGCTGTTCCGTCACCAGCAGGTTGGAAGCGGCCTCGGAAGAACCTGCCGCCTGGACGATCTGCTGAAAACCGCGGGCTTTGCCTTCCAGCACGGCTTCAATCGCGGCCGCTTCACCGCGTCCCACCATTTCCATGCCTTCCCCTTCCGCCTTTTTCTTCAGGAGGGTTGCCTGGGCTTCGCCTTCCGCCAGTTGGCGGATGGCTTCCGCTTCCGCCCTGCGCTGGATGAGCAGAGCCTGCGCCTTGCCTTCCTGTTCCAGTTTGAGTACTTCCGCCGTGGCCTGGGCCTGCACTTCGCGCTGGCTCTTTTCAATGCGGGCCGTTACCAGGATGTTGGCTTCCTGCGTGGCGCGTTCGCGTTCCGCGCGCTTCAATTCCGCTTCTTTTTCCGCCTGGTAGGCTTCTTCCAGGGTTTTAGCCTCCTGCACCTTCTGGGCCACTTCCGCCAGCTTTTTGGCCTCCGCCTGCTTCACTTGCAGCTTGGCGGCGGATTCCGCAATTTTAATCTGGGCTTCGTTCTGGCCCTCAATGGCGATGGCGCGGGCGTTCGCCACCTGGATGGTCTGGTCCTTTTCCGCTTCCGCTTTGCCGATTTCCCCGCGGCGCGTTTCTTCCGCCACCTTGATGGTGGCGTCATTGATGGCGCGCGCAGCGGCTTCCTTGCCCAGGGCGTTGATGTAGCCGGAAGCGTCCTGGATGTCCGTGATATTGGCGTTGATGAGATGGAGGCCCACTTTGTGCAGTTCCACGTCCACGCCTTCCGTGATGCCCTTGATGAGTTTTTCGCGGTCGGAATTGATTTCCTCAATGGTCATGGAGGCAATCACCACGCGCATCTGCCCCATGATGATTTCCGCAGCCAAATTGCGGATTTCCTCCCGGGAGCGGCCCAGCAGGCGCGCAGCGGCGTTCTGCATGATTTCAGGAAGGGTGGAGATGCCCACGATGAAGGAGGAGGGCACATCCACGCGTATGTTCTGGGAGGAAAGGGCGCCCTGGAGGGGCACGTCAATATTGATAGGGTTCAGATCCAGGTAGCTATAGGACTGGAGAACCGGAAGCACGAAGGTGGAGCCGCCGTGGTAACATTTGGCCGGCTGGCCTGTGCCTACTTTCCCGAAGACGATGAGGATTTTGTCCGGAGGGCACATGCGGTAGCGGCTGAACAGCCAGGAAGCGGTCAGAATGATGAAGAGAACCAGAATGGCGATGGGGATGATTTTGTCCATAGTCGGCTTGGGGTATGATGATTGGGGTGTTTGTTAATGAAGAGGTTTGACGGTGACGATTCCCGCAGTGACGGCTACCACTTCCACCGGGGTTCCGGAGGGCAGGGGATGTTCCCCTTCCTGGACGGCAGGGAGGTACAGCAGCTGGCTGGGATGGGCGATTGTAACTTGTCCGCCGCGTTGGAGGTTTCCGGGAATGCTGATGTAAACGGAGCCGGTCATTCCCTTGAGGGTTTCATAATTCAGGGTGCCGTCTGATTTAAGGCTCATAATGAAACGCATGGAGATGCCGATAATCAGGAACATCAGCACGCCGGTGAAAAAAGCCGCCGCCAGGGAAGCGGCCATCCCCCAGTCCAGACCCTGGGCGAGCACGCCGCCCCAGCCGAAGCCCAGAAAAAAGCCGATGCCGGATTTGATGGACAGCAACCCTACGTCCGCTCCGCCGGAATCCGCATCAAAGTCCAGATCATGTTCCCCCAGCCCGAACAGGGACAGGAGAAACAGAAGCGCTCCCACGCCCGTCGCTACTACGGCGATGATAAAGAAAATGGAGTAATCAGTCATAGGGTGGATTGATTACCGGGAGTATCCATGTTTGGAGGCTGCTTGTCTATGGAAAAAGAGCGGCGGCCGGATATCCGGCCGCCGACGGAAGGGGAAAAATCCCTGCAACTTGTTTTTCTTCCACGCTTATTCCATTTCCACGACGGCTTTTTCTCCCTTTTTGAGTTCCAGTTCCCGGAGCAGCAGGAAGTCGTTGGTCAGCAGGCCTGCCTTTTCAATGGGAGTGGCGGTTCCGCCAATGGTGACGGTGGCCTTGCCGGCGTTGATCCGATTGGGGAACCAGACTCCCAGGCGATCTTTGGCGTCTTTGTTGGCTGTGACGGTGAACCCTTTGGAGGCATCTGCCGGGTCATTCCAGTCGATATGCCACGGGGACGGAGCCCGGGATTCGTCCAGGCGCGCCGTCCAGGCGGGGTCTCCGTAAAAGGCCACGGTATCCCGATCGTGGATAAGCCCCAGCTGGTCCTTGCCCATGCCGTATCCGGCGGAGTTCATGCCCCTGGCAAAGTCCGGATCATTCTTGATTCCATTGATATCCGGGGAGTTGAAATGGACGTCCATGAGCTTGGGGAAGCGGGTCATGGTCTCGTCCAGAATGAACTGGTTGTTCAAATACCAGGCTTCCGCCAGGCTGGAGGCGTCATGGTTGCTGAACAGAAGGCCCAGCGTCCCCCAGCCGCCCTTGCCATACCAGGAAGGGACGGTGTAGCCTACCAGCTGGTTGAAGCCGTAGCGGCTCAGGGCGGTGACAGCCATGGAATTTTTCGTCTTCTTGGCATCTCCGATCAAGCAGTTCCCCGCCGCGACCCAGACTGCCGGAACCGGCCTGGTTTCAATCACCGGCGCTTTAATTCTATTAAGGAAGGAGAGCAGGTCGTCTTCCTTTCCGTTGAAGAGCACGCCGCGCAAAAAAGTGGTGAATTCCCTGAACTGTTTTTTGTCCAGCGCGTAGAACCGGTTGTTGCCGGAAACGATGAGGCCCTTGCCGAAAGGCATTTCCAGATTAAACTGGGTTGCGTGGGAGGCCGTTACGAAGAGCTGCGGGGAATAACGTTTCCAGTATTCCATAAGCTTGGGCGTTACGCCCAGCGTGGTTTCATCCCCCTTGTCCTGTTCTTTCAGGCCTTTCGTGTAGAAAGCCGGCGTTACCTTGCCCTTGGAGCCATGCTGTTCCAGGTATTGGAAGGGCTGCCAGTCCGTGATGCTCATGCTGTCTTTGAATCGGGAGGAATCCACGTTGGTAGTTCCCATGGCGCGGCTGATGACGAGAGGCTTTGTTTCAGAGGCTATTCTCATGGCGGCCTGCGGGGTGTACCCCGTGACAATGCCCCAGATACAGTCCCCGTAAGGGTCGTCGTCCAGCCGGCGGCTCAGGCGGTGCAGGTCATTCACCAGCACCCGGTCTATTTCCTCCGGGCGTGCGACGACGGCCATGAAACGTGGAGCCATTTTTTTGAGCGTGTCCAGCTTGGAGAATACGGAATCTTTCACGGTGACGATGGAGCCTCCGTGTTTTTCAGCCAGTTTGTCCGCCACGGCCTTCCAGGCCGGCATTGAAGCTGTTTCTTCGGAAATGATGATGGCATATCCATTCTTGCCGGAGTCTTTTTTTACCGTCTTCACGACGGTGGCGCGAACGCAAAAAGCCGCCGGGGAGACGGCGGCCTGGGGAGAGTCGGCTTTGTCCGCCTGCTTTTCAGCAGGCGGAGTTTCCGCAGCCGGGTGATCCGGCAGAATGTTCAGGTTGAGATGCTCTCCCTTGCCGAAGATGTCTTTGGCAAGTTTGTTGACCTCTTTCACGGTGATGGCTTTTACGTCCGGAATGCTTTCCCTCTGCTGGTTCAGCCGTTCCGGCTTGGCCTGGGAGTCTTTCAGCAGGGATGTCCAGTAACCGTTGTCGCGCTGGGCGCGGTCCATGGAGTTAAGAATGGGATTGCGGGCACGGTCCAGTTCCTCCTGGGTGATATTTCCCTTGCCGAGGTCGTCCGCAATTCTGGCGATGGCGCTGCGCACGGCCTCCTTATTGCGCATGACGCCGGAACTCATCGTGATGATATAGCCGCCGTCCGGATAGGTTTCACTGATATTGAGGCCGGTGGAAGGGGAGTAGGTTTCCCCCATGTCTTCGCGCAGGCCCTTGAATACGCGGTCATAGAAGACGGCCTTGAGCATATTCAGCCTGCGGGCCAGCTTTTTATTTTCTCCTCCGGGCGTTTTCCAGAAAAGGCAGACCATCGTTTTATCAATGGAGGAGTCATAGGTCAGGTCCTTGGAGAAATTGAAGTCCGCCATGGCCGGATGGCGAAGCGTTTCATCCAGCGTTGCCGGAGCTTCCGCACGTTTGGGAACCGCGCCTACGGTGCGTTCCAGCAGGGGGATGATGTCTTCCGTCCTGAAGTCTCCCGTAACGGTCACTTCCATGTAGTTGTTTTTCAACGGGGCATCCACCCAGTCCCGCACGTCCTTGACCTGGTAGGAGGTAAGCTGTTCCTGAGTGGGGAAGGTGAACCGGGGATTGTTCCTGTAAAGGATGGCCGGAACCTGCTTCTTCATGGCTCCCTGCACTTCATGGTCCATCTTGTTATAAATCATGGGAATGGCCCTCCGGAGCAGGGTAACGCCGTCCTGTCGGTAACCGGGGTGCATCAGGTAGGCCGTCTGGAGCTGGAGTTGCGTTTCCAGGTCTTCCCTGTTGGTGTTTCCGGAAAGCAGGAAGAAGCGGTCCGTCATGGAGAAGCCTACCCCTACCTTCTTGCCTGCCATGATGGCGGCCAGTTCGTCATTGGAGTGGTCTTTCAAACCGCCGCCGTTCATGACGGCATTCGCAAAAAGTTCCAGCCCGGAGGCTTTTTCCGGCCTGCTCAGTTCCCCGCCGTCCACGGCAAAGGTGATGTTGATGGAGTCCTTGTCAAATTCCGTGGGCTTCAGGTTGACGCGCACGCCGTTGGACAGGGTGAGCTGGGTGACTCCCAGGTCGGTGGTTTCCGTACGGGCCGTCACCTTGCCGGGATCCCCGAATTTATAGGAAAAATCCTTGCGGCTGTCCGCCTGGTAGGGCTGTACTTTAGCGGTCTGGGATTCCCGGTACGCGTTCATGATTTCGGCGCTTCCCTGGGGGTTTTCCTTATTGGAAGTGACGATTACGCGGGGAAAGGCTCCGGTCCAGGCTTCCTTCAGGGCTGCCTGGCATTGTTCGGGCGTCAGGTTTTCCACGACTTCCCTGGAGATGGCCCAGTCTTCCTGCGGCGTGGTGAAGACCTTGTCCCGTGCAGCGCTCTGGGCGATGGCGGAAGCCAGGTCTTCCGACTTGGCGGTGGCCCAGGACTTGATGGCGTTTTCCGCGGCGGCGGTAATGTTGCTGCGGGCCTCCGCCAGTTCTTCCCTGTTGAAGCCGAATTCGATGGCCCGGCGCAGTTCCTGTTCAATGGCGGCCAGAGCCGGTTTCCAATTCTTGTAGTCCGCCTGGGTCTGAATGGAATCCACTTCCGCCGCTTCCACTATGTCCATGCGGCCTCCTTCTGCGGAGATAAAGGGGCAGTCCGCATTCTTCGCCATCTTTTCCAAACGGCGGTTCAGCATGGCGTAAGCCACGTTCAGGGGGATATCTTTGTTGCGGTTGGCGACGGTATCCGGCTTTTTCACATAGGGCCGGGCGATGTTGATGCTGGCTTCCGTGCTGGTGGCCTCTTTGTTGGTAATCCAGTGGGCGGTGGTTTCCGTAGCCGTTTTAAGCGTGCCCCGGTCCGTCTGGAAGGAATAGTTGTCCTTCTTCATGGAGCCAAAATACTTTTCCACCCAGGCTTTTCCCTGTTCCGGTGTGATGTCCCCGGCGATGACGAGCTGCATTTGGCTGGGAACGTAGTGGGTCCGATAATAGTTGATAAATTTTTCCCGCGGCGCGGTGCGGATTACTTCCAGCGTGCCGATGGGATAACGGTCGGGAATACGGGTTCCGTCCAGCATGATGGAGAAGACTTCCTTCATGACCCGGTAGCCGGCGGAGTCGCGCACCTTGTATTCGCTGGTGATGATGCCGCGTTCCGCGTCAATGGCGCTTTCTTCCAGCAGGGCTCCGTCCGCAAAATCCCGCATGATGGTGAAAGCCAGGTCCACGGTGGATTCCTTCATGCTGGGCACGTCCATCATATACACGGTTTCGTCAAAGGCGGTGTACGCATTTGCGTCCCCTCCCAAGCCCAGGCCTTCTTTCTGCATGGCGGGAATCATTTCCCCGCGCTTGAAATGGGTGCTTCCGTTGAAAACCATGTGTTCCAGGAAGTGGGAAACGCCCTGGATGTCATCCGTTTCATTCAGGGAACCCGTGTTGACGCGCAGGCGGATGCTGAACCGGCCCTTGGGTTCCGCATTCGGGCGGATGAAGTAGGTCAGGCCGTTGGCGAGCTTCCCCTTGATAAGCTGGGGGTCCTGCTTGGGAATGCCTGCCGCCGTTTGCATTGGGGCAGCCTGAATCTTGTTTCCTGCTGCAGTTCCGGCCGGCGAATAGGACGGAAATAGGCACGCAGCAGCCAGAATGGAGGTGATGGTAAATGCCTTCATGGGAAAATACTGCCTTTTTGTTTCACACGATTTTCCGGGCAAGTCAAGCGGCCTTCTCTGCATAAAAGCGGCGGATTTCCGCAGACTCTCGGGAAATGTCATTCTTTACGCATGCAGGCGGCTGTGGCAAAATGTGAACAGCGACAATGAAAGAGCGGGATTCTTCACTTACGGAGTGACATACCCGCCGGGGATTCCAGTAAATATGCGATTGGCTTCATGCCGTTCGCCGTCAAAGTTCTGCCGCGTTCCTGTCAGGAGGGCATAAAGACGCATTTTCGGGGAAACTGCCTTTTTCTTTTCAAGACGCGGGAGCCTCTTTCCTGGGCCTTTTCATAAGAATAACGCCCCATGTCGCTGCATAGAGCAGAATGTAGATTCCTGAGAAGGCCAGGATCATTATATTCTTTTGCTGAAGTTTTGCTGTATAGCTTTCTGCAGTCTCTTCCGATTCTATGGTGATATAGGAATGCTTGTCGGCAGGTATGCTCAGCACCCGCCGCTCTACGGCAATTCTCTGATTCACGATTTTTTGTCCCGTTTCGCGGGTAGCTGCCTGGAATTTCCACTGATAGCCTTTTTTGCTGGTATCACGGTAGTGAACCACGTAAACGGTTTTAGTGGGGTTCATGCGGCGGGCTCTTCCGGTGGCGCCGGTATTTTCCACCTGAACGGGAAGCACCCGAACAGGTACGAAGGAATAAACGCCTTTATCTTCATAATCGGACGCCGGAATGATGGAAGACAGCCTTTGAGCGGAGAAATAACCCATTGCAGCCGACGCGAGCAAAAGCATGATGCCGGCCACTGTGATGAATGGTTTTAACTTTTTGATACTCATTTCAGGAATATTTTAAATAAAGAGTTAAAAAAATAAAAGGCGGCGTATTTTTAAATATTTCTCTTCAAGATAAAGTGCAACGCATGCTCACAATTTTCTTGATGTATTGCTTCAAGCTGCTGCGCTCTCGCTCAGAAAGACGAGGAAGGTATCCATTCATCCCGTGGGCGCGGTTCTGAAATTCCGCAGATGCGGTCTACACAACGTTCCCATGCCTCCCGGCCCTGGTAAATTTCCACTTCAATGCGCAGGAAATAGATAGGAACCTCCGGGTTTTCCTCCGGTTTTTCCAGCCGCACGGCATCTTTCTCCGTAGTTACGATCATGTCCATGGCCCGGTCTGCGCAGCGGTCGTAAAATTCCTGCAATTCCGTTTGTTCAAACCAGTGGTGGTCCGGAAACCTGCGGCAGATTTCCACGTGGGCGCCCAGGGAGCGCAGGGAGTTTTCAAAACTTTCCGGACGTGCGATGCCGCTGAGGCACGCCACCCATTTCCCCCGGAGGGCCTCCAGAGGAAGGCGTTCCCCCGTGAACACATTTTCCAGATACCGGGGGCCGTGGTCGCTCACGATGATGTCCGCCACGGGATTGTACTTCCTGATGGCGGAGATCAGCTCATCCTGTGGCTTTCCGCCGCATTTGGTCAGAATGATGTAACTGGCGCGCGCCAGACTGCTCCTGGGTTCCCGCAGGGTGCCGCGCGGGAGCATGGCTCCGGTGCCAAAGGGCGCGCCGCAATCCACCAGCACGATATCCAGTTCATGCGCCAGTTTCAAATATTGCATGCCGTCGTCCAGCAACAGGGTGTCGCACCCCAGGTGCTCAATGGCGAAGATGCCGGACTTGATGCGGTTTTTATCCACCAGCACCGCCACGCCGTCCAGATTTTTGGCGAGCATGAAAGGTTCATCTCCGGAATGCAGGGGGCCCAGGTAGCGCGTTTTCCCGTCGCTGGCGATTTTGGGAAGATTCTCCGGCAGCCTGCCGTCCTTGTCCCTCCATTCCTGAGGTTTATCCAGCTCTGCGCTCTTGTAGCCGCGTGTCAGGATGGCTACTTTGCGCCCGCGCCGGGTAAGGGTGCGGGCCAGCAGTTCCACCACCGGGGTTTTTCCGGTTCCTCCCACGGTGATGTTGCCCACGCTGACCACCAGCATTCCCAGCCTGGCCTGCCTGGCGATGCTGGAATGAAACAGATACAGCCGTGCCAGAACCACCAGCCTGAACAGCCAGGAGGCGCCGCGCAGGATCATGCGCATCATGGCAGCGCGGAATCCCTTGGCACGGCCGAAGATGACTTCCGTCCCCCACTCTTCAAATTCTTCCGATCTGGATTTCATGGCAAGCCCGGCGGCGTTCCTGGAAACTCCTTCAGTGGAGGATGCGGTGGCAGCTGTCGCAGTAAACGGTCTCGTGGCCGCCCAGCACTTTCATGCGGGCGTTGTCCGTGATAACCATGTGGCAGCCGCCGCAATGGCCTTTTTCATCCATTGGCACAATGACCGGAACCCCCTTGCTTCTGGTCATCCGTTCATATTCCCCCAGGGAATTTTCCGGAACGGCGGCGGCCAGATCCGCGCGTTCCGCATTCAAGCGGTTCAGGAGCTCCTTGTCCGTCTCTGCCGTCCGGTCAAAGCGCGCGAGCGTTTCCTCCAGTTCGCGCTGGGCGTCCCGTACACGGCGGATTTTCTGCTCCATGTCCGTTTTTGCTGTTTCCAGGCGCTCCATCAATTCCAGCTCTGAGGTTTCCAGAGAGTCAATAGCGGCTTCCGTTTTTTCCACCTCCTGGATGCACATCTGGTATTCCTCGTTTTTCCGGGTGTTGGACTGAAGGGTTTTCATTTTGCCGATGTAGGCGCGTTTGGTTTCAACGGCGGCCTCCACGTCCCGTATGCTTTTTTCAATGCCTGCCACTTCCTGTTTGGCGGCCAGGGCCTTCTGCTTGATGGCCTCCATCTGCTTCAGCAGGCGCGTTCTCTGTTCCGGCAGGGAAGCCAGCTCCTTCCGGAGTTTGGAAATCCGCACATCCTTTTCCTGAAGGATCAGCAACTGGTCTAAATCGGCATGATTCATCGCCTGCCACCCTAGCATGCCCTGCCGGGGGGGAAAAGATTTTTTCTTGGCTCCGGGGCGGCGGTTCTGCCGCCTGTTGACGGTGCGGGGAAGTCTGAGAAATATTTTTCTGTTCTCTGCTAAGTATTTCAAGCAGGGCTTTCTGTTGTGCCGGCGTGCTTCCCTTCGAGGTCTGGGGCATGGAAAATTCCGCGTACTGCCGCGACAGCCGGTCTTTTTTCTCCTGGTTCCGCCAGGAAAGGAAGGCGCATATGGCAAGGGCGCAGACGCAGAAGATTGCCAGGACCATGTATGAATGGCGGTTGGAGGGCATGGAGGAAGGGAACTGCCCTGCATTATAGAAAAAACTGTCTTCCGCTCAATGTAAATAGACAGGCAGGGGAAGACGGCGTTTGCGGGGGAAGATTTCTGTTCCTGTCTGCCCTGAGCGGAGAACGCTTCCAGAAAGCCGGGAATGTTCAGGGAGAAAGCTTGTGTTGGCCGTCCGGGATGAATGGGCGATGATGCTGGGTGAATGGGGAAAGAGGGGGACAACGGACTTTCCGGGCCTTGGTGCTTCCGTCCGGATGTTTTTCCTTTGCAGAAAGGACCGTTTAAAAACCTAGGGCTTCCTTCTGCCAGTTCAACAGGGTGGAAACGCCTTTTTCCCTGTCTTCCGCAATAGCTTCCAGAGAGGCCCGGGTAATCAGGAAGGAGCCTTCCATGCCCAGTTCTTCAGCTTTTTCATCCCTGAGTTTGCACAGGCGGGCCAGATTGTCCTCAAATTGGTCGGAATGCTGTCGGCGCTGAATGCGGGGCCGGCATGGGTAGTCTTCTTCATCCAGCAGGTAGAATTTCTGGAGCGCATTCATGAACCGGCTGCGCCTGTGGGCATGAAAACGGGGCGGGGGCGCCACGGTGCGCTGTTCCTGGAGAGCCACGCTCCACTGGATGAGGTCGGCATTGGAGCAAACCATGAACGCGGGTTTGTCCCACGTTTTGGCTTCCGCATCACGCCAGGTCCACATTTCCCGGAGGGCGGCCAGCCCCTTCCTGTTCAATTTGCCGCAGCCCTGGATGCGCCAGGGGTCCTGATGCCCTGCCAGATGGCGTTCCCGGGCGCGTTCCATGGAATGTCTGCAAATTTCTTCAAACCAGCCCATGCGTCCTTTTTCCCGGAGGGCGGCCGTCAGTTTGTCCGCCATGTCCAGCATGTAATTTACGTCGTTCAGGGCGTAAGTGACCATGGTTGGGGAAAGGGGGCGTCGCGCCCAGTCCGCCTTTTGGGAAGATTTGCTCAGGGTGATGCCGTGGAAGTGTTCCACCAGGGCTGCCAGCCCGAACTGGCGGAAGCCCAGCAGGCGCGCCGCCGTCTGCGTATCCCAGATCATGGCGGGCAGCGTTTCCCAGGCGTTTTGAAAGAGGCTCATATCGTAGTCCGCTCCGTGCATCCAGACTTCCGTTTCTTTCAGCCAGTTGTAGAAAGGCCCCATATCTTCGATAGAGAGAGGGTCAATCAGGCAGGAACCCGTTTCGTCCGCATATTGGATCAGGCAGATTTTTTCCTGATAGCGGTGCAGGCTGTCTGCCTCCAGATCCAGGACTACCCGTCCCGCGGGCTGTGCGGCGGCGCGTTTGCGCCATTCCAGTAATTCCTCTTTCTCGCTAATCATCTTATTGCAACGGAGCGGGATTGAACCATGTATCCGGACGCCGGGCAACTGGAAATGCAAAAAAAGTGCTGATGGGGCAATCATGTATTGCCTATTTCCCGGAAATAGGGCACGAAGGAAGGCGTATGGACGAGGAAGCCACAGCAACCGGACGCAACCACGGAGAACAGCCTTTGGATGAACTGATGAAGCGCTGGCATCTGACCAATCACGACCTGGTGGAAATTTCTCCGGAGCAGCTTACCCACAAGCAGGTCCAAAAAGCCCGGCAGGGGCGCCAGCTTACCCTGAAAATGATGCAGAAGGTATGCCGTGCCTTGAATGTAGCCATCTGGGAACGGCTCACCCCCATGCAGAAAGAGCAGTACTTCGAATACATGCACAAGCATGTGTTCAGCTATGCCAAGGGATATGATCCGGCCTGGAAAGACCCGAACATGGACATGATGGCCTGACCCCGGATTCCGTTACCGGGCGGATTTTGCCTGCTGCCAGCGTGCCTCCATGGCCTCCGCAGAAGCTTCTTCCAGGGAAAGACCGTCTTTGGCAAGCAGCCGTTCCATTTCGTTGAAACGCCGCTCAAATTTTCTGTTTGCTCCGGCCATGGCCGTTTCCGGGTCGATTCCCTTTTTCCTGCACAGGTTGACTACGGAAAACAGAAGATCCCCCAATTCTTCCGCGACGCGGGGGTCTTCCTCCGGTCCGGAAAGAATTTCCCCGCATTCCGCAGTTTCTTCCTTCACCTTGTCAAGGGCGCCTTGGGCGTCCGCCCAGTCAAATCCTACTTTGGCGGCTTTTTTCTGGAGCTTCCATGCCTGGAGCATGGGCGGCAGCCCCTTGCCTGTTCCATGCAGGTATGGGGTTGTTTCCGCCCCCTTTTCCCGGCGTTTGATCTTGTCCCACTGAGCTAATACGGCATCCGTCGTGTCCGCCTTGGACTGGGCAAATACGTGGGGATGGCGGCGGACGAGTTTTTCGCTTACTTCCGCAGCCACGTCATTGAAATCGAAACGCCCTGCTTCCTGGGCAATCTCCGCATGAAAAACCACTTGAAGCAAAACATCGCCCAATTCTTCCCTCAGCTGCGTCCAGTCATTCCGCTGAATGGTGTCCACGACTTCATAGGCTTCCTCGATCATATTGGAAATCAGGGAATGGTGGGTTTGCTCCGCGTCCCAGGGGCAGCCGTGGGGCGCGCGCAGACGTTTCATGATGGCGATGAGGCGCTGCATTTGAAGGGCAGGCTCGCGGCATTCGATCATTTCAGTGTCGTTCATGACGGAGCCATACTAATCGCGCAAGGGCGGATGACTAGAAAAAATTCCTCTTTACCCGAAACGCTTCTTCCTTACACTCGCCTCCATGGAAGTTCACACGTGGAAAGAACGCACGGAAGAGGGAACCCTGGTGTACAGGGCATGCCACCATGCCGGCAAATGGAAGCTGGAGTGCGCCCCCAAGGTGGGCCGTGCGGAACGTGACGATGTGGAATGGGAACACGTGGAATTAACGCGGGCGCACTGGGTAACCCTGCGTGATGTGCTGTGGCGTAAATACCAGCGCAAGCGGTGCCCGTGGCGTTTCATTGAAACCATAGACAAGCTTCTGGAAGAGATGCCGGAAGAGGAGGACGCCGATTCCCCCGATGGGAAGGGCGGACGATAGGAGCCTCTTTCAACTTTCTGCCGTGCGGGGAATACTGAGGTCGGTTGTCAGGGAATGGCTTTCCTGGGTGTATCCTTTTGTCTGCGAGTTATGCGGCCGCGGCGGCCTGGATGGCTGCCATGTTTGCCCGGACTGCCGCGGAAGTTTCGTGCCTGTCGAGCCTCCCTTCTGTGCCGTCTGCGGGGAACCGGCGGAGGGTTCCTTCATCCCGTCCGGATTATGCCGTCGCTGCGCGGTAGCTCTCCCCTCTTTTGAGGAAGCCCGTGCCGTGTATGTGAATATGGGATCATTGCGGGATCTTCTGCTGGCTTTCAAATATGGGGGAGCCGTTCATCTGGCCGGCTCCTTCGCGCAGATGATGGCAGAGGCAGTGCTTGGAAATCCTCACTGGTTCGGCGGGAAAAAACGCCTGATCGTTCCCGTGCCCATGCACCGCGGCAAACAGGCTCGAAGGGGGTACAACCAGGCGCAGGAACTGGCGGTTCTGCTGGGAGAGGAACTGGGCTGGCCGTATGCCGGCGTGCTGAAACGCCTGCCGGATACGCTTCCCCAGGCCAGCTTGTCGCGGGAGCAGCGGCTCAGACATGCCCGTAAAATTTATGCGGCGGATGAAAAAAGGATGAAACGCAGCCCCGTCAGGGGCAGGGATATGCTGCTGGTGGATGATGTTTTTACGACCGGAGCCACGGCAGACTTCTGCGCCCGTCTGCTCCTCCGCTCCGGGGCTGCTTCCGTCTGCGTGCTGACGCTGGCGCGGACGCATCATGCATGGCGCGGCTGAACCGGAATTTTCTTTCAGCCCGCCTGTTTCCTTTTTACAATGGCAGGCATGAATCCGGAGCTGATGTTTCATACGGAAGATGAAGTCATGTTTTATGATACGGACTGCGGCGGGGTGGTTCATAACCTGGCCTATTTGCGCATGATTGAGGCCTGCCGTACCAAACTTGGCGCTAAATTGGGAATGGATTACAAAACCATGAGCGATTTGCAGCAGTTTGCCGTGGTGGTGCGCCATGAGATTGACTATGTGCGTCCGGCCGTTCTGGGAGACACCATTTTGACGACGGGGTGGCTTCAATCCGTGGACCGGGCCCGCTTCTGGTGCGATTTTGAAATGAGGCGCGCTTCCAATAATGATCTTCTGGTCAGGGCTCATCAGCAGCTGGCCCTGGTCCAGATGCCGCAGGGGCGCCCTGCGCGTATTCCTGCCGAATGGCGTGCGAGATGGCTGGAATGCATGGAATCCTGATCTTTTTTTGTTCATCTTTCATTTTACGCTTGCCATGAAAGGGGGTGTGGTGTTTACTGCTTGCGCCCTTCCAGCAAGGGTAAGTGCTTGGGTAGCTCAGTTGGTAGAGCAGTAGACTTTTAATCTATTGGTCCCGGGTTCGAGTCCCGGTCCAAGTACCATTCCTTTTTTGAAACCCTGTGGACTCAATAGTTTACAGGGTTTTCTCTTTCTTGTTTCAGATGCAGAAAATGGCCCAAGTGCTATCTGTTTCACTTACAGGTTAATAGCATTATATGGCGGTAACCGCTCTGGTTAAAAAGATGGAAGTAGTTGATTGTAAATAAGCCGGAATATATATATCCCAGGAAATTTTTAAGGGATATGGCGTCGGGCGTAGCAGGCTATTCTGTCCGTACTGCCGTCATGGGAATCCATCCCGGACGGCGCGTTCTATTTCATGAAACAACAGGAAATGGTCCTTTAAATGGTACAGCCATGATTTAACGTCGGCCAATTCATGGGCTTCCAGCATGGTGACGGGCGAAATGAACGGATTCTTTTTAACAGCGATTTCGATAAGCCCGATGATTTCATTTCTCTTGCTCAGGACGGGAATGGCCAGATACTGCATGTATTTTTCCTCCGGAGGCTGGTTGCGTTTCCGGAAAAAGCTGCGCTGCACTTCTTCCGGGCTGGAAAGAACCAGGGGGCTGAGGTGGCGTTCCGCGAATAATTGTTCATCCAGCATGGCGGGTGTTTTCGTTACGGGCCGCGGAGGCTGTGCCAGCAGGGAAGGGGTGTCGTTATTGTGTTCTCCCTGTGCGTAGCCTGTAACGTGCAGCAAGGTTTGGTCTTTCCGCCGCTCTGCCTGAATATAAAGCACTTCAAAGACAAGGGAGTTTTTATATTCAGCCAGCGCAGCGGCAATGGTGGAGCACAGGAACAGGCAGGCTCCGTTGAAGCTTTCCGTCGTCCCCCTTGAACCGTCCGTTTTTGTCTTCCGGCAACTTTCTCCATTCAGTTTATTGGCGAAGTTTTCGTATTCTCCGCTCAGGGCGGCGTAAGTTTTTTTGTAAAGAGCCGCACTGCGGTTTTTCAGGGCGCAGGCATGCTCCCTGGTTTCCCGGTTCCTGTTGAGCAGTCTCTGGCATTCCACATGCCATACAATGAAAGCGGCGCCCAGAATGATCAAAAGGACTATTTTCCCCGTATTGGCTCCTTCCATGGGAGTTCCTCCGATGATGGAGATCACGACAACCAGAATAGGCTGGAACAGATTTGCTTTTTTGAGGAAAGAGGGCTCTTTGAACATAAAAAGACGCTGTGCAAGTTTTGTTAAAGGTGTGTTATGAATTGATTATCAAAAATATTCCATTTTAGGTGTGACGGCTGTGCAGAACAAAGGTAAGGTGCAGAAAGGTTTTTTCTTATGGCATTTTAAATTAAGTTTATTTACAATCAATGAGTTTTTTGCTAATTTAGAAGTATTCTAATACGGTATTTCTTTGAATGATAAGGATTCTTTTATTCCAATAATTGTTAGGAAAAAAGAAGAGTTTTCCTTTTGGGAAATGATTTGGTAAACAGCGGTGTTTTGCCTGGTTTTAACCTTATAAAGGAATTATTTTTGATTACAGGGCAAAAAATAGGGCATAGGAAACATCCGAATGAAGAAGTGGATTTTTATGTAATTCCCCTTCATGGGAAAGGATGGCAAGGAGTGTGAAAATAATGA
>Ga0224749_1038_pt1 | contig 20554 bp, 18 predicted proteins | sample LIM_F_Vancomycin_3_FD_182078 | JGI IMG/M metagenome (GOLD analysis project Ga0224749, IMG submission 182078) | Enriched cells from gastrointestinal tract of the lab mouse from Pacific Northwest National Laboratory (PNNL), Richland, Washington... | ecosystem: Host-associated > Mammals > Digestive... | reverse complement strand
ATCCCCAGTTTTTCGCGGAAAGCGCCGTAGCGTACCCCATTTCACCATTTATAGCCATTAACGCCAGACGGACTGCCCGGCTGGTGGCATCGCCAGCAGCCCAGGACTTCCGTGAACCTGTATTGGGAGCATGACGGTATGTTCTAAGGCTTGCCCCATCGATCCATGCGTTGGAAAGAGCATGGATTACCTCTTCTTTCGTTCCGCCAAACATAGCGGTTGCTACCGCTGTTGATGCGATTTTCACAAAATGCACATGATCCAGGCCGACTCGGTTCAAGCTGTTTTCTAGTGCCAATACACCCTGGATTTCATGAGCCTTGATGGCAGCTGTCAGAACATCAATCATCTTAAAGGGCGTTTGTCCCTCTGAAACTCTACCGCGGCTGATATAGTCGGCACTTGCGAGAATAGCTCCCAAATTATCTGAAGGATGCCCCCATTCTGCCGCAAGCCAGGTATCGTTATAATCCAGCCAACGAATCATACAGCCAATATTAAATGCCGCATGTACGGGATCCAGCTCGAATCTTGTTCCGGGGACCCGGGCTCCACCCGGCAAATTCGCCCCAGGCACAACCGGTCCCAGATGTTTCACGCATTCCGGAAAACGCAAGGCTAAGATTCCGGTTCCGATGGAGTCCAGCAATACGTACTGGGCAATTCGATAGGCTTCTTCGCTGTCCGGTTCAAAATCCAAAGCAAAATCCGCGATATCAACAAGCAATTGGTCGGTCTTCATACCTATCTTCCCTTCTGACACATACATTATATTGGAGGATGCAAATTTCGCGGACCTTTGTAGATAACACGGGGCCTGAACAGTCGGTTATTTTCATGCTGCTCCATGACGTGTGCACAAACGCCAATTGTCCGCGCGGCGAAAAAAACCGGAGTAAATAAATCAATCGGTATGCCAAGTAAATAATAGACAGGGGCTGCATAGTAATCCAGATTGGGAAAAAGATTTTTCTCGCGCTTCATTACTTCTTCCCCTACTGCACACATGTTGTATAGCTCCTGCTGACGCTTCTCTTTCACCAAAACAGCCAACGCCTCTTTCATCAGCATTGCACGGGGATCTGCCTTCTTCATATAAACTCGGTGGCCGAAGCCCATAATTCGTTCTTTTCGGGATAGTTTCCTTAACATCAATGTTTCAATGTTGGCTTCCGTTCCCGCTTCAAGAAGCATGTTCATCACCGCTTCGTTCGCCCCGCCGTGTAAAGTCCCTTTCAATGAGGCAACCGCGCCGGTTAAAGCTCCATAGATATCCGAATGTGTGGAAGCAATCACTCTCGCAGTGAAGGTGGAGTTTGGCATTTCATGTTCGCTATAAACGATCAGAGATTGGTCAAAGACTTTTTCCTCCAGCTTTGTAGGCAGTTTTCCTGTGATCATATATAAAAAATTGGCGGTGTAAGAAAGATCCTTGCGCGGTTCGAGAACAGGCTGATTCGTTACGGTCCGGTATCCGTTTGCAACGATTTGCGGAACTTTAGCTAATAATCGTACCGTTTTTCTATAGTTTGCATCCCTGGAATAATCTTCAAGCTCATCATCATAACTGGCGATAGCAGAGATTCCTGTTCTCAAAACGTCCATTATATTTGTTTGTTGTGGAAGTAATTTCAGTATGGAGAACACTTCTTGTGGAAGGAAATATTGCGCGATCAGTTTTTTTTCCAGTAAATCACGCTGTTCTATTGTTGGAAGGGTGCCCTCCAGGATTAATCCGACAACATCCAAATATGTCGTTTGTTTTGCGAGTTCGATTAAATCATAGCCGCGCAATACTATTTCCTCGTTTTCTACATCGAGATAAGAGATGGCCGTCTCACTTGCAACGACATTTTCCAGTCCGGGTCGGTATTGTGGTGCTTCCATCTTCCTCCTCCTTTAACCTGGGTTTGTTTCGCTGATTTTATTGTAAGCAATATATTTCCATATGGTCTAATATCCATCTTGACTTATGTCATATGCAAAACATATGACGGACCTAATGTAAAAAACTTTTAACAACCTGGCATTTTCGAAAATTTATTAACATAAAATATATTATGTAAATATATTTATCTCTCTTGAGTACGGCGAAGCTGAAACCAGCCGAAAAGTAGCAAAACGATTATATATGAAACTTATTGATAACCTCGTTTTTATCACGCACGATTCGAAATTTAGAACTTCCAGACGACCTGTTTAACGATGTCCCTCATAAAGTGCTGAAGAAATATCGGGAGCGTGTGTCCACAGAGGACATTCGGGACTGCGCCCCATCCGGCGACGATTTGGTATACACTGCTGTCGGCTTTCTTCTGGCTTCGTAGCATGGAAATATTGGATCAAAGTATGAGTTGTACAGATGCTGCAGAGAAAAAATCAGCATGACTGCAATACTTTTTCATTAAACGGTTCCATTTTGGAAATAAAAAAACCATTTCAATTCTCCAGAATGCTTAATACATTCACCCACAAGGAGAATTAAATGGTTTTCCTGCATCACATTATACTGTGACGGGTTGTCTGACTATTTTCACCTGATAAAATGTAATTTTGTTTTGGATGATGTAGTCCGGCTTGCCGTTGCGGTGGGAATGGGATTCCCGGAAGGCGTCGCTGCGGGTCCACGCCTGAAAGTTTTCTTTGGATTCCCACCTGGTGCTTATGGTAACTTCGTCGTAATCCTTAGTATGCTCTGTGAGCAGCACCTCCAATCCTAAAAATCCCGGCATGCTTTCTACTTTTCCCACTTTATCGAACCGTTCGATGAGCTTGTGGCCGTACCCTTTTTTAATTTGAGTCGTGTTTGTCACAATAACCATTTTGAATCACTCCTTTTTTAAATGAACAATTTCATAATTCACACTTAGGGTTATTCAAACTACTGAATTGTTAAATTGCTATTTTTATGTTCTTTTTGTAAGTTTCGCATGTACCACAAGCCGTCCTTTATCCGGATCAAGTTCATAATCACATGTAGATAGGGTCAAGATGGAATCATCTTCTGTCAACGTTATTCCTGTCTGAAAGACAGACCTATCCTGGATATTTTTTATAAAAGAAGCATATTCGGTCTTGCTGCTAAAATCAGTCTGGATATAATAAAAGTCGGTTGTTGTCCGGTATACTGAAAATACCTCGGCTTCGTAACTTTCATATAATGTATCGTAGTAGAGCAACCGGTGTTGATTGAAAAAATGGGTCTGAAGATATTTTTTAAGATTCCCGAACATCGATCCATCCTTCATATCATGACCATATAAAATGGTGTTTCGACTGCCCAATTCTACATTATTCCGAAAATCCATAAAAATGCTGCCTGCTCTTGTGCTTTGTTTTTTATAATTTTTATCGAGATAGTAATTGTTATCTTGAGCTTGAAGAATGGGATAATCAATCGGAGTATCGTCCAGGCGGATCCAGCCTGTGATATCCCGATTCATGCCTAACAAGGAATGAAATTGAGGCCGAGTCTCTCCGTGACTGGCAGAAGCTTTATCTTCATCTTGATAATAGATCTCTCTGGCTTCCCCCATTTTTTTTCGATTGTCATAATAGTCCCATGCGATATTGCTTAGCTGGAATAAGGAATAAAAGAATATTCCAAGACATATAATCGTGATCAAATTGGATAAGGTTGACGTTTTTTTGCGTTTTTGATTGATTTTTATGGCTTCCAACCTATCACCTCTAAATATGTTTGTTTCACCCTGCAATCGCCTCTAAATCCCAACCGGAACAACGTAAAGTCCTGCATGTTCTTCGTACTTGATAAGGGCATCGATACCATAAATATTTTTGAGCATGGCTTTTGATATAATCTCTTGCGGATTGCCTTTCATCACAATCTCCCCTTGCTTCATCACAATAATACTGTCGCTATACCGGATTGCTTGATTGATGTCGTGCAGGACCATAACAATGGTTAATCCCAGGGAACGATTCAGATGTTGAATCAATTCAAGGACTTCGAACTGATAATACATATCGAGGTATGTGGTAGGCTCATCCAGGAATAAAATAGGCGTACTCTGGGCTAAAGCCATTGAGATCCAAACCCGCTGCCTTTCTCCCCCGGATAATTCAATAACTCTCTTCTTTCGTTTGGACTGTAAATTAGTACAGGTAAGTGCCCACTCTATTGCTTTCTCGTCTTCATCCTCATCAGAAGTAAATAAACGTTTATGCGGTATTCGGCCAAATCCGGTTAATTTCTCAACTGTTAAGTCGGAGGGAGCCTCATTATATTGATGAACCACCGCCAGCTTTTTGGCAAATTCTTTAGGTTTATATAGATTTACAGATTTTCCGTCCAGAAATATTTCTCCGTTTTGGGGAGAAAGGTTCCTCGATAATATGCCAAGCAAAGTAGATTTCCCACAGCCGTTCGGACCGATAATCGTTGTAATTTTGCCGTGCTCTATTTCACTGCTAACGGATTTGAGCAATTCGGTTTTCTGATTATAGGAAAAAGTGACATCCTTAATTTCCATATGATTCATCCTGCTTTCTTAGCAAAAATATCAAGAAGGGCCCCCCAATAACTGCCATAATGGTCGATGCAGGAATCTCGCTGGGAGCCAAGACAGTACGTCCAAGCGTATCAGCTGTCAGTATCAGCAAAGCTCCTGCTAAAGCTGAAAACGGGATCAGCACTTTATGGTCAGATCCGACTATTCTTCTTGAAATATGGGGAATAAGCAGCCCGACAAAAGCAATGACACCTGCGATGGCAGTAGCTACTGCAGCCAGCCAGACAGCAATTGCGGAAATGAGCAACCTTGCTCTAGTCACGTGCAGCCCTAAATTCCTGGCCGTTTTATCCTGCAAGGACATTAAATTGCACCAGGATCCTAGAAACAGGGACAACACTATTCCGACTGTACCGTAGGAAGCAATCACTTGAACATCTCCCCATGTCTTCTGGGTAATGCTCGATGAGGAAGATGCTGCTGGAATAGTCCCCAAATAGTTGCAAATCGTAGTAAAAGACTCATTTAAACCGGTGAACATGGCATTAATAGCAATACCGACTAAAATAATCTTGACCGGGCTCAAATGAGATTTCCACGAAAAAGAATACACCAGGAAACAGGCAAGCACTCCCCCTGCAAAAGAAAATAACGGCATATAGTAGAACAGTTGCGGAAATATCGTAATACCAAGAAGAGATGCAAGCTTGGCTCCTGAAGATATTCCGATAACACCTGCATCCGCGAGCGGGTTTTTCATAACGGCCTGAAACAGGACACCGGCTACAGCCAAGGCTGCACCTGCATATAAAGCGATAATGACCCGGGGTAAACGTAAATCCTTAATGATATTAACATTTTCATCCGTTCCAGTAAAAAGCCCTTTGATGAAATCAAACACTCCCACTTCTATACTGCCAGTTATGGCAGACACGAGAATCACAATAAAAAGCAGGACAAGTACGGATAAAAAGCTGAGAATATATTTATTCATAGTTACCGTCCTCACCTTGAATTCCACGTTAAGGTTTACGGATACAGCATCTTGGCCAGAGTATCTAGCGCTTCAGAAACTTCCAGGTTCCCCGTAGTTCCAAACAGGCGCTCTTCCAAGTCGTATACCCTATTTTGTTTAACGGCATTAAAATGTTTCCAGATATCATTTTCCTTAAATTCTTTATCAAACATCTTTACAACTTCTTCCGGCATACCGTGGGCTGCTCTTAAAATAATATCCGGATTGGCCTGCTGCAGAAATTCTGTATTGGATGCCAAAAATTCTACCTTTTGCCCCTGAATGACGTTTTGTCCTCCTAAAATGCGTACAAGATCACCAATATAAGAGTGTTCTGTTGCTACCAGGTAACTTCCCGGAATGCCAAGCAATATTAGAACCTTGGGCCGCTTTTTTCCTTCAGTTTGTTTTTGGATCCCGGCTACTTTGGCATCAAATTGTTCTACAATCTTCTGGGCTTGTTCATTCCGGCCATATTTTCGTCCCAGTTCCAAGATAGAATTTTTCATGTTTTCCAGACTCTCTAAATTTACAAATTTTGCATTCTGGCCAGATTGCCTGAATAAAGGGTCCAGATCATATTGCAAGGTCGTTACGGACAAAATATCGGTAGGTTTTAGCATCTTGATTACTTCCATATCCGGTTTCATGGGATTGCCAACTTCTTTTACTCCACTATATCGCTCTGGCAATTTCTTGTAACTAGTTGGAATTCCCGCTAAGTCTAACTCTAACTTATCCATTATTTCGGTTAAAGCCACGGTAGTGGAAACGATTCGATGGCGGTCAATATTTTCTTTTGCTGAATCAGCACGGGTTGTCGGTTCAGGCGATGGAGAACAGCCCGTTATTCCGGCAACACAAACAAATGCAATAAGGAAAGTTTTATATACTCTTGCACATAAATAGCGCCGATTAATCAACAGATATTACTCTCCTCCCTCCTCCCTTGATGACCTTTTATCGGCTATCAAGGGACGGGATTATTGATCTTTTATTGTCTTGTTCGCCATCTCCAGATTTTTACGGTTAAAACGACTAGGGAAGCAACCAGCATAGAACTATATATTCCTATTTGAGCTGTATCTGCTGTTTTAGGGTTATTTTCTTTTGGTTGTTTGGACTTTTGGGATGCTCCGGTTTGTTTATCCGAATCCCTGTCAAAGGATAGAGCATCTGTATTGGAATTTGATGTTGCATCAGTCGAAAGTGTCCCGTCCGGATCTGAGGCTGGAGCCTCTTTCGGTTCCGGCTTGGACTCCGGCCCACGCGAAGGGTCCGGTTTCCCTTGAACAGATTCAATGCTGTCGGAGTCGAAAGCAAGCTGAACATCATACGTATGGTGGTAGTTCATCTCCGGAATGTCTACCTTTACCCTGGCGTTTAATGTCTCTGTAATATCAGCGATATCAAACTGCACTACTCTCGTATCCGCAATCCCATCCAGGCTTAGTATTGTTGTCTCCTTTAAGCTTCCGTTTTGCTCTATCTCATACTGGGTAATCCATGAACTATGTGTAAGTGTATGGGAAATTTTCATTTTCCCGTTGTTGACGGTTAAGGCAGCAGGCTTGATCGTATAAGTATCCATCTTCGAGACTTCTTGCGTCTTGTCTTTATATAAGGTAAAGTCGATGGTGTAGGTGCCGTCCTCCAGGATTGGAGCAGGTACTGGTGTAGGAACCGGTGTTGGCACTGGTGCAGGTATCGGCGTCGGCTTCGGTGTAGGAACCGGAGCCGGTTCCGGTGTAGCTGCAGGAGTCGGCTTCGGCGTAGGAACTGGTGCCGGCTCTGGTGTAACTGCAGGAGTCGGCTCTGGCGTAGGAACTGGTGCCGGCTCCGCTTTTACCTGCACAGGCTTTAATGTGTCTAATTTAAATGCAAGCTGAACGTCATAAGCATGATGGTAGTTCATTCCCGGAATATCGACTTTAACCCGGGCATTTATTTTTTTCGCTGTATCCCCGACCCCGACCTCAAACTCTACTACCCTTTTGTCTTCGGAAGCATCAGATTCTAAAATTGTTGTATCCTTTAGGCTTCCATTTTGTTCAACCTGATATTGGGTAATCCAAGAGCTGTGTGCAAGCTTATGAGAAATTTTGGCATTTCCGTTTTTAACTATTAATTTGGCGGGTTTTTCTGCATAAGTATCCATCATCGAGGCTGCTTCTGTCTTATCTTTCAATACGGTAAAATCAATGGTATATTCCCCGTCTTTTATTGAATCGGCGGCCTGAACATTTTGAAGATAAGAAGATGACAAAAATGTAAAAAATGCGAAGAAGAATATAACAGCTCCATTTATATATTTTTTCATTGTTTTCAACGAACTATCTCCTTCTTTGTTCATTTTTTCGCTACATGAACGACTGCTCTCTTCCAGATCAGTTTTTTCTAACTTTCCATCTGTAAAGCAAGAAAAGGGTTGAGCCTGTTAATAAACTCGCAAATAACCAAACAGATGAAATGTCTCCCGTTTTGGGGTTATCGGCTGGCTTTTCACTCTGGGCTGCTGTGGCCGGCTGCTCGCCGGGATTTGGCTGTGCCGTTTCGTTTGTTTTATCCGTAGAACCTGCGGCCGCTCCTGTACCTGATTTTTCCGATGAAACGGCTTTAATACTGGATAGATCGAAAGCAAATCGGATCGTATAATCGTGATCGTAATTAATGGATTCAACCCTAACATGGATTTTGGCTTCCAATGGCTTTTCTAAATCCTTAACAGCAAATTGCGTAACTCTAGTGTCCGAAGTGCTGTCTTTACTTATCACCTCTACATCACTGAATCCTGTATTGCCCGGAACTTTAAATTGAGTGACCCAAGAGCTGTGGTTGATTTTCATTTGTACGGTCATCCGGCCGTCCTTCACAATTAATGTAGCCGGCTTCTCCCAGTAATCATTTGCCATAGATACCGAATCATTTTGTCCGTGAAGTACGTTATATTGGATGCTATAGGTGCCGTCGTTTATGCTTGGGGCCGCTCTTGCAGCAGTTACCAATAAGATGGAAAAGACCCATAAAAACATAAGTGAAAAACCAAGAAGAGAGAGCCTGCGGAACTTCAACATATGCTGGACCACGCTTTTAATCTCCTTTTCTTATTAATTAATAATGATAATCATTCTCAATAAAGGACAAAAAATAAAACACTCCCATTGTGTGTGCATCTCCTCCTTGCATTTTATTAATGATCTTATCGCATCGTCTTTGTTTCACCCCCCTTGATAATCTGTGATATAGTTAACAAGCTCATATCGATCTTACCTTACTGCTTAAAATGGTGTCAATACAATTTTCATAAAATTGTAAGCAGTTTGGATCTTAAGCTATATTAGAGGCCGCTCCGACGTTTTGCTGGAATCAGCCTCATTTAAAAGTATTACAAAATTCTTTCACCTAACAAGGATCCTATCAGTTCAACAGCAAGCCGCACTGTCTGACCATTAACATCAAGTGACGGATTAACTTCAACGAATTCTGCTGATGTGACAATACCGGATTCGTACAGCAGTTCCATGGCCAGGTGGGCTTCGCGGTAGCTCACTCCCCCGCGTACCGGCGTACCCGTTCCCGGTGCTTCAAGAGGATCGATACTATCTACATCAAAACTAAGGTGAACACCGTCCGTACCGTTTCCTGCGATACGCATGGCTTCCCGCATGACCTTCTCAATTCCCAACCGGTCGATTTCATGCATTGTAAAACAGGCAATCCCCTGCTCTCGAATAAACTCCTTCTCACCGGGATCAAGGTCTCTTGCCCCGACGAGAACTAGATGTTCTGGACGGATGTGCGGTCCTTTCCATGCCAGATCCGTCCACGATGTGCCGGCTCGGCCAATGGCGACAGCAAGTGACATACCATGTACATTTCCAGACGGGCTAGTATCTTCGGTATTGAGATCCGAATGGGCATCAAACCAGATAACACCCAAATTACGGTAATGGCGTGTTAATCCTGCCAGTGTGCCGATAGCAATGCTGTGGTCCCCGCCTAACACAAGTGGGAAATGCTCGGATTCTGCCGCTTCTGATACATGATCTGCCAAGGAGCGGCACGCCTTTAATACCTCTGGCAGATATTTTGCTTTTGAATCGGTGATAGCAGGTGTACCTTCCGGACCGTCCACCTGTTGGTTTACAGCCACGTCAAATTTCAGCCTTTCCAAATACTTGAGAAGTCCGGCATCAAGCAGACTATCCGGTCCGAACTCCGCTCCCGTTTGTCCTGCTCCGAGCCCGAACGGAACCCGGATGATGGATAACTTTCGGTTCTTTGTTATCATGAATCCCCCTCTTTTCAAACAGATGTTCTCCTAATAGGTTCGTACACCTGAAGGCCTATCTGCTTTAGACAGTATCAGGCCAAGGAATGGAGGTACCTTTGACCCCTGTTCGTCCAAATAGTGCAAATTCATCAGCCCGTGGCCAGAACGCGGGAAATACGTTCCATCGCCCAGTCCAGTTCCTCCATATGGATGACGAGCGGCGGCGCGAAACGTATGACATTATCATGGGTCTCCTTGCAGAGCAGCCCAAGCTCCATAAGCCTTTCGCAATAAGGACGTGCCGGCTCCGTCAACTCCACACCGATGAAGAGTCCGCGCCCACGTACCTCGCGGATAAGGGGGCTATGGATATGCTCGAGTTTCGTCTTAAATAAGGCGCCGAGTTCGAGGGAATTTTCTGCGAGGCGCTCCCGCTCAATTACATCCAAGGCGGCCAATGCTACCGCACAGGCCAAAGGATTGCCGCCAAATGTAGAACCGTGAGAGCCGGGGTCAAATACACCAAGTATGTTTTGATCGGCAGCAACGGCAGATACGGGCAGTACACCTCCACCCAGTGCTTTGCCGAGTACGTACATATCCGGCACAACCTGCTCCCAATCACAGGCGAACCTTTGGCCTGTTCGGCCAAGGCCCGTCTGAATCTCGTCAGCGATGAAGAGAACCTTGTTACGCCTGCATATCTCTGCGGCAGCTGATAAATACCCTTCCGGGGGGATGACTATACCATTCTCCCCTTGAATCGGCTCTACCAGGAAGGCAGCCGTGTCCGGGGTGATCGCCCGTTCCAAAGCTTCCGCGTCACCGTATGGGACGATCGTAAATCCGGGGGTGAACGGACCAAACCCCTCTTTATACCCTTCCGTTGAAGAAAATGAGGTTACCGTTATCGTTCGGCCGTGAAAATTCCCTTCACAAACTATGATGTCAGCCCTGTCCGGACTTATGCCCTTATGACGGTATGCCCACCGCCGGGCTGTTTTCAGTGCTGTTTCCACTGCTTCAGCACCCGTATTCATCGGCAAAATCATGTCTTTGCCAGTATAAGCGGCCAGTCTCTTGCAAAACTCAGCCAGCTTGTCATTGTGGAAGGCCCGGGAAACAAGTGTTACCTTATCAGCTTGTTTTTTCAGTGCTGCAATGATATCTGGATGCCGGTGCCCGTGATTGAGCGCGGAATAAGCGCTTAACATATCCAAATAACGATTCCCTTCGGGGTCACTAACCCATACCCCTTCGGCATTCGAGATGACGATTGGTAGGGGATGATAATTGTGTGCCCCATACCTTTCGTTCATCTCGAGGAATGCTTGTGACTTCGTCATCCTGATTCCCCCCCTGAAAGATGGTAAATATTCCCTCATACAGCGTATTCGCCAAGAGTCATACTGTTTCCTGCCTCTTGATCGAAAACATTTGCCTAAAATTGTCCGCGTATATCGCACTTACTCGAAAGGACTAAAAATCAGCATTTTTTATCTGAACAGCAAAGAAAGAATGCCTGGCTGCATCCTTTCTTTGTTTAAAAGTCATTCTATACTCTTTTATAAGCCATAATCTTATGGTACATCCCTTTATCTTTCAGTTTTAAGAAATGTGACATTGCCGGATAAAGATTCGCCTCAATGATCCAGACATGTCCGTTCTGATCCAGCGCGATATCCAGTCCGTAAATACGGTGACTGGGGAACAAGTCGCTTAACCGCCTAGCGGAAAGCAATGCCACAATATCTATTTCCGATTGCATCTTGATTATGGATTTGTTTCTTAAGGTAGACTTTCTCAGCGCCGCCGGTACCATCATCAGTTTTCCTTTACTTCTTGTGATATTCGATACTATATATCCTTTTCCGGCTACTTTAGCTATTTTGGCGGTGACTTTCCAGTTTCTTGAGTTTCTTTTCCGCTGTACGATCACCCGCATATCAAAAGGGCGCCCGTTAATTGTCGCCCGCGGGATCAACTGCTGAACCATATACTCGTTCGTTCCTATGATGTTCTTCAAATAATCATAGACTGCATCCCTTCCTTGCAGGGTTATTTTTCTGTTTTCCAAGTGAATCTCATACTGCCCGTTTCCTAAATCCGAGACCTGGATAACTCCCCTTCCCCTGCTGCCGAAAATAGGTTTGACCACGACCTGTTTGTATCTGATAATAAGATTTTCAAAAGTGAATTGTGTGAACTGCTCTGTTACCGGTAAGTGGGGAACCAAAGAAGCAGAGCCTTTCATGTACTTGTATTTAGACCATTTATTTTTATTCACGGATATCATCATGGGAATCGGCCGCCTTTCGCAAAGGATATCCAATGCTCTGCAAATAAGATTCCAAAAGTTCTAAAAACAGTCTGATATCATGAAATGAAATATCTCCGATATTGGCGATGCGGAATGTACTCAAGTTCTCTATTTTACCGGGATAGATCGTGATGCCCTTCTCATAAAAAAAATCGTGCATCTTCTGAAAATTGTATCCTTCACATACCGGTTCAATGATAGAGGTTACCAGTTTAGAATGGTATCTATCCTGAACGAGATACTTTAGCCCCAGTTTCTTAAGACCGTCAGCTAACGTTTCCCATGACTTCCTATACCTTGCATATCTTTGCGATACCCCTTCATACTCCAATTCTGTAATCGCTTGTCTGAGGGCATAGAGTGTTTGCACAGGTGCGGTAAATCTCATTTGCCTTTTTTTTCTAAAAAATTGAACTGTTCATACAAATTTAAATAATAGTTTTTGCATTTAATTTGTTTTAGGCTCTCCAGTTTGCTTTTCTCTGCTATAACAAAAGAAATGCCCGGAAGCCCCTGAACATTTTTATTGGAACTTGCAACGAGATAATTTATGTTCATCTCATCCATTTGTATCGGTACCGCTCCAAACGAACTTATAGCGTCCACGATCAGATCTGCTTTGTATCTTCTGCACAATTCCCCAATGGGTCCGATATCATTTAAAAGGCCGCTTGTTGTCTCATGATGAACTACGGCTAGGTGAGAAATTTGACCCGACCTTTGAAATAGCGCTTCCAGGGCGGTCAAGTCTACCGGTTCTACGGAAGAAGCGGCAAACTCAAGGAAATGTAAGCCATAGGCCAACGCAATTTCACACATCCGCTTTCCATACGCCCCATTATTTACGATAATTACCGTTCCATCCCCTATGGTGCTGCTTAATACAGCTTCTACCGCCGCAGTTCCTGATCCGCTGAACAATACGGCTGTTGCCCGGTTTGCATCGGCAGCAATTTGTGTCAATTTTTTTGAAACAGCTTCCATCAAATCCCCGAATTCTGCTTCACGGGGACAAATATCAGGGACCACCTGTGCATATTTTACCGTATCCGTTGTCGTTGCAGGGCCAGGGGTTAACAGAATATTTCTTTTCACGCTTTGCATTTATCGTCCCCCTATAATCTGGTCGTATCAACGCCTAGAAACGTCCTCAACCGCTCTTTAACCTCGTACGGTTTAATGCGGGGGCGCCCAAGCCGTTCTTTGGACCCCGAGGCGATTTTTAAATGAATAAAGGTAAGTCCTTTCTGCTTCTTCCATTCTTGTATGGACGCCTTTAGCTGTTTTAAATTATGAGTATAAATGACTCTTATATAGCCACAAGCAGCTGCGATTTCCACAAAATCAATATTGCCTGAGACGGTCCTTTGCCCTCCCGTAGAATCGTGGGCCTGATTATCAAGCAAAATATGAAGCATATTCGAAGGGCTATAAGATCCAGCTGTAGCCAGGGAACCCATATGCATAAGCAAAGAGCCGTCCCCGTCAATAACAACGACATCTTTTCTGCTTTGGGTCACGGCAAGGCCGAGCCCAAGTGAACTTACGCATCCCATTGAACCGACCATATAGAAATTGTTTTCAGCATCCTCAATTTCATACAATTCCCGCCCGGTTTTTCCGGTTGTGGCAATCTGGATGGTATTCCCGTCTTTCAGAGAATTGATAGTGGACAAAGCCTCATAACGTGGGGGATACTGATCTTCAGCTTCTTTGACCCTTTTAATTTGATTTATGGCAGGAGTCGGTTCCTGTTTTTGCAGTGCAACTGGTTCAAATGTTCCTTTTCTTACAATAAAAAAGAAGGGCCGGTTATGGTGAATATTCAAAATGGCCTGCTGCAGCTGGTGAATGGCTTTATCTGTATCAGAGGAGAGATACTCCCAGGTTACTTCCATCAGTTCCAGCATACGTGTTGTTATCCGGCCCATTAATTCATGCTGGGGTTCGTCAGATTCGCCAGTTTCACCCCGCAGACTGACAAATCCAAGCAGAGGTATGCGGAATGGATAATTAAGTGAAACCAGAGGGGAAGAAGCGTTGGTTAAACCGGAGTTTTGCATAAGAACTACGGGTCTCTTTCCTCCCAGGTATGCTCCGCTTGCAATCGCAACCGCGTTTCCTTCGTTCGCCGCCCCAACATATTCACAATCATTAATTGCATAATTGATCAGGTTTTTCAGAAAGGAACAAGGCACTCCGGTAAAAAAGGAGAAGCCCGACTTCCTCAATTCTTTGCCAAACCGTTCCGTATCCGTCATGGACAATCGCCACGGATTCTGTTCACTGAAGGAAGATACCTGGCTTCAGCTTCCTGCAGTTCTTCAACTTGCTGCAGCCGGAAAACTTCGTCTAAGTGGGCAATACTGCCTTCGACTGCCAGAAGACTTTCATCCTGAAAAATTTGCCGGGAAATTCTCTGCATGGCTTCTACCGATGCCCTCATATTATGATTGGCCCAGATGATCGTACTGATCCCCATTTCATGGAAACGGATTGTTGGCGTGGAATAGTACTTGGTGGGGACAATAACTACAGGAAGTCTGCCTCCCCATTCTTTCATGAAAGAAGCAATTTCCTCGGCATCCGTCCTCTTACTGTGTATAAGAACCGCATCCACTCCCGCTTGACGGTACGCTTCGGAACGACGCAGCGTTTCTTCGAGTCCTAAGCCCGCGATAAAGGATTCCACTCTGGCAATGACAATAAAATCATCATTCGTCTGAGAGTCTTTCATGGCTTTAATTTTGCCACAAAACTCATCTATATCGGCAAGGGGCTGGGGTCCGGTCCCTATAAAAGAGTTGGTTTTTGGAAATACCTTATCTTCAATACAAACTCCCCCGATATTTCGCTGCTCTAATTTTTTAACCAGACGTCTTGCATTGTTGAAGTTTCCATATCCTGTATCTCCATCAAGCAAAATCGGAATGGTTGTTGCATCACTCATAAACTCCAGCACATCAAGCACCTGTGACCAGGAAGCTTCATTGTTGTCCCTGACACCAAGTGAGGCCGAGATTGATAAACCACTGGCCCAGATTCCTTTAAAGCCGGTTTCTTCCACTATTTTTGCAGACAAGCCGTTATGGGCTTCCATTAAAAATTCAGGTTTCGGCGATTGTATAAGCTGTTTCAATAAAGTTGATTTATTCATGAGCCTCTCCTTTAAGCAACTTCACAATGAAGCGCTTGGATATATAAGCTTCTTATTTCTGCTTATTTGATCAAGCATGGACTTATCTGGAAGTTTGGTAAAAAGAATATGTTTTGGCCTTGTATTTGCCTCAATAATCCAGATACGGCCACTGCTTTCCACTCCAAGATCAACTCCAAGTTCCCGAATATTCGGGAATTTTTTATTAAGCTCTTCGGCAATGGTGAGGGATAATTGTTTGAGTTCAGTTATACAATTATCCACATTAAAATAGTTATCCGCAAAAAGGGGTAAAAGCACTTTTTCCAATACCTCCGCTTTCCCTCCTTTATGATAGTTGGTAATGTAGCTTTTCCTGGGGGCAACGCGGGCTACGAGACCGGAGACTTCCCATTCCGACACAGGTTTCTGCAGATATACTCTAACGTCAAACACATTTCCTTTATACCGGGCTAATTCAATTCCTCTCTGCACAACATAAGTCTTTGGAGGACTCTGGTAACCGTTTAAAAAACGTCTTAATGAAGAAAGTCCGACTTTTTTCCGTTTATGTCCGATGCGAATTTGATACGTACCACCGCCTTTTTTTTTGATTTTGACAATACCTGATCCTCCGCTGCCTCGATCCGGTTTAATGAAGATAGAGGAATGGGAGTCAAGCATAAGCAAGGCTCTTTGGGCAGTGTACCAGTGAAGTTCAGGTAAATATGGACGCAGTTCGGCCCGTTTGGATAATGTGTTGTGTTTTACCATCTTCCCTTTTATTTTGTAAGGACTCATAAACGACAACCTTTCTTTATTTAGTTATCAGTTATATGCATCTCCTATAAGATTGGAAAGGGCATATGCCTATGACGTAAAGCAATTGGAACGCATTTATATTTGGAACACCCGAGCAGTTTATACCGGAACCCTCAAATTGTTTACATAATATATATTTAGTTAATTCATACTTCTAACCAGGCCTAATCAGTAGGAACATGAAAAAAGGCTGATACTAGCATTGAGCTAATATCAGCCTTTTTCCTCTTTATTTTATTCAAATTGAAGCCTTTCAATAAACCTCTTTAAAATTTGCGAAGGCTGCTTTCTTTTACGTAGTACCCATCCATAAGAAATTGGTTTTAAATTAGGAATAGTTAATTCAATAGGGACGATTTCTTTTTGGTCATTTATTATATTGTTTGTAAATAGATAATCAAATTTAATCGTAACTCCTAACTCTTGCTTTACGGCATTTTGTATCGCACGTGTGTTATTGGAGATGAAAAGAATATTCAGTTCTCCGTACTGGGAACATAAATCTATTATGCTATTTCGAATACGTTCATCATCATATAAAACCAGAGTTTGATGCATCAATTGTTCAGGCGTGATTGCTTTTTCTATTGCAAGCGGGGAATTCTTATTTACGCCGACAACAATTTTCACCTCTAGTAACTTTTCAAATAAAAAATCAGCATGCTTTTCCCAAAGGAGATCTGATAGCGCAATAAAACCAATATCAATTGTCCCGTGCTGAAGATCATCTAATATTTCATTCTGGGCCTTTTCGTATATTTTTATTTTTACCTTCGGATGATCCTTTTTGAATTTTGCAATGATATCAATCAGTACATGCATTGGCCCTGGAATGGATGCAATTTTTAATTCTCCCTTTAAGGTATTGCTGTAGATTTGAGCTTCTTCCTTTAATTCCTTCACTTGCAGCAAAATCTCATGTGCTTTCCGAATAATCATTTTACCTTCAGCGGTTGGAATTGCACCTAAACCCCGCGACCGTGTAAATAGCGTGATTCCAAGTTCACTTTCAAGTAACGAAATGGATTGACTAATCGCAGATAAAGTAACGTGACAATGTTGAGCCGCTTTAGTAAATGAACCCGTTTTTGCCACCTCAACGATGTATTGCAGTTGTTCAAGATTCATAATCCCCCTCCCTTATTAAGTAGTACTTAATTCTTAGTAAGCATATCTAAATTTTAATTAATTATATGTGGTGTTACAATAAATGCAGATATTTCCTTTTTAAGGAATTTAAACTGAAACGAAAAGGAGGGCTCCTTATATGTGTGGAATTACAGGATGGGTAGACTGGTCCGTAGATCTTTCAAATCAACAAGAAACGTTAAAAAAAATGACTGACGCTATTATACACCGTGGACCTGATGAAGAAGGATTTTGGTTCTCAGAACATGCAGCGTTTGGTCATCGCCGCCTTATTGTCATTGACCCTGAAGGTGGTCTCCAACCTATGTTGTATAAAAGCGGTATCGGTACGATTGCTCTTACATTTAATGGAGAAATCTACAACTATCAAGAGCTGCGTATTGAACTTGAAGAGAAAGGCCATGTATTTCTAACCAAATCAGATACGGAAGTATTACTTCATGCATACTTAGAGTGGCAAGAAAACTGTGTACAACACTTAAATGGGATATTTGCCTTTGGCATTTGGGATGAGAGATCAAATCAACTCATGCTGGGTCGGGATCATTTAGGTGTAAAACCCCTCTTTTTTGCCCAACGCGGAAGCGCGATTCTCTTTGGTTCTGAAATAAAAGTTTTACTTGCTCATCCGCTTGTAAAAGCAGAAGTAGATATTGAAGGGATTTCCGAGATATTTTGTCTTGGGCCGATGCGTACACCTGGTCATGCCGTTTTTAAAGATATATACGAATTACGGGCCGGTTACTATATGCTGTTTACCCCAAATGATGTAAAAACAAAACAATATTGGAAACTGGAGAGCAAAACACATACAGATGATGTAAACACAACTGTTGAAAGAATCCGCGCTCTTTTACAGGATACTGTGAAACGGCAATTAATTGCTGATAAGCCTGTAGTAACTATGCTTTCGGGAGGATTAGATTCCAGTGGTTTAACGGCTCTAGCAGGAAATGAATTTAGAAGTAAAGGTAAGAAGCTTCATACGTATTCCCTTACTTTTGCCAATGATGAACAAGATTTTGAAGAGGATTTCCTTCGCCGTGACCGTGATGAACCTTGGGTGAAACGTGTAGCTGAACATGTCGGAACAATGCACCATTCTGTTGAAATGGGCCCGGAAATATTAATCGAGAATTTATTAATTCCGATGAGAGCTCGTGACCTGCCAGGCGTCGGTGAACTCGAAACTTCTCTTTATCTCCTGTTTAAAGAAATGAAAAAAGAGGCAACCGTAGCTCTTTCAGGGGAATCAGCGGATGAAGTATTTTCAGGATATCCATGGTTCTATCAGGAACAATTTTTAACTGCGGATATTTTCCCATGGAATATAAACCAGTTTTATTATACAGATATTTTATCAGAAGAGATGAAAGCAAAGATAAATCCAAACCAATATCAACAGCAAAAATTTCAGGAAGCGGTTCGAGAGATTCCTTTTTTACCGGGTGAAAATGAGTTACAAATGAAGCAGCGTCAAATGTCTTATATGTTTATTACACGTTTCTTGCCATTTATGTTAGAGCGTAAGGATCGTGCCAGCATGATAACAGGCTTTGAAGTTCGTGTTCCCTACTGTGATTATCGGCTTGTAGAATATCTGTGGAATGTTCCCTTTGAAATGAAGAGTATTGATAAGATTGAAAAAGGTATTTTACGCCGTGTTTTCCAAACTGTACTACCACACGATGTATGTTACCGCAAAAAGAGTGCATATCCAAGTACAAAAGATCATTCCTATTTACAAGGAATTAGCAAATGGATGCTTCATGTATTAAACGATGATACATCTCCTATTCTTCCGCTCATAAATGTAGAAAAAGTACGCGCTATCGCAGAAGGAAGGGATGAAGTTATTTTCGGTAATGAGGCCAAAGGCATAATGGATTACTTGATCCAAGTAAATAGTTGGCTTAAGGAATATAATATTGAGCTTGTATTCTCGGAAAACTATGCAACGGATATCAGGTCTTGATCTTAAAATAAATAGCAAAAAGCCGATGACCTGACAAAAGGCATCGGCTTCTTGATTCAATATATTTCTGTTTTCACTTTTCCAATTTAACGGCATGAGTTTTTAATCCGACTTCGAACATGCGGCTCCACGGCATATAACAATCGTCAATTTTCACTTCGTATTCCCCGTCGTTAATATGGAGCTCAATAAAATCATTCAGCAGTACTTTCACCCTCCCGGCAACTTTCCCTCTGGGTCCGTCAATGGAGAAATAAGTAAACCCGGCTCCCAGATGGGGCAGTTCGTTTTTGCACATGTAAGTACGGACAAACGAACAATAACCGGCATCTTCTACATAACGAAGGGAGAGGAAATCGAGATGTGATTGTGTATTCCCGTACACACTGTATAGCATTCCTTGAGCAATACACGTTCCTAACGTATTGGAGCTCGTGTTCCAACCCGCATAGGCAGCCAGTTTGAACAACAGCTTTTTGTCCCGCAGCAGCTGAAGCAATTCCAGGTCGCCCCCGTTGATAAAGGCTACATCTGCAATCATACAAGGCTTTTTCAAGTAATGAACAATATAATCTGCTGTCTCTACCAATTCTATGATCGTACGGAAGACGTTATAGCCGATGTCCCGGTCGTTTTGGGCACAAGCCTCCATCATCCTATCACCTGGTGTATTCACACATAGTACCAGATCTGCTTCTGTGCAAGAGGTACATAGGAGGCCACCGGCAGCCATAACCTGATATTTGATCGTTTCAAGCAGAGCCCTATCCTCGTATGTTGGCGTGATAAACGGGCCCTCAATACTTGAGAAACGCGGATAGATCAGTGGTTTTCTGCCTAAATATTGGTTGATCATTCTTGCCAATAACGTGCAGCCGATTTCGTCTGCTCCCGGATACATATATACACGGAGCTGTAAACCTAACGCTTCAATATATTCCCGCACATATTGCTGATCTATTGCCGTTAAGCCATAAGGAGCGGAATCATCCTGCGGAATGATCATGAAATCAATCATGTTTCCTTGTACCAGTTCGATCGCCTGTTTGTTCATTTCTCTGTTCACGCTTCGCCGGTTTTTATAATCCTTCACAACCGCTTCCGGCAAGACCGCTTCGATGGCTTGGAGTTCTTTGCGTTCCTCCTCTGTGGCTATGCCGATTTCAATCTTATGACGGATGAAACCTTGTCTGAATATCTCCCTTTGGATGAACGTCCTTGCAATTACGATTTCCCGAACTTTTTATCATCAGGAAGCGCATTCTCTCTGGAAAGACCCGGAAGGGAATTAATGGGGTTAAAAAAGGAACCGGGTGAAGCTGAAAGAATATGGGAATGGCTGTTTGAGCACGTGAAAGATGCCGATGGGGCCATTCTTTCCCTGGATACGCT
>Ga0224749_1037_pt1 | contig 21415 bp, 18 predicted proteins | sample LIM_F_Vancomycin_3_FD_182078 | JGI IMG/M metagenome (GOLD analysis project Ga0224749, IMG submission 182078) | Enriched cells from gastrointestinal tract of the lab mouse from Pacific Northwest National Laboratory (PNNL), Richland, Washington... | ecosystem: Host-associated > Mammals > Digestive... | reverse complement strand
CAGGACATGATATCGTGAAGGCAGCAGGGGGACTGCACAAATTTATGAATTGGGACCGTCCCATATTAACTGATAGCGGTGGTTTTCAGGTTTTCAGCTTGAGTGATATTCGAAAAATAACCGAAGAGGGAGTTGCTTTCCGTTCCCATTTGAATGGAGATAAGCTGTTTATTTCCCCTGAAAAAGCAATGGAAATTCAAAATGCCCTCGGTTCCGACATTATGATGGCTTTTGATGAATGCGCCCCTTACCCAGCTGATTACGAGTATGTTAAACAGTCCATGGAACGCACAACCCGGTGGGCTGAACGCTGTCTGCAGGCCCATAAACGTCCGGAAGACCAGGCTTTATTCGGAATTGTTCAAGGAGGAATGTACCGGGACTTAAGGGAAGAAAGTGCGAAGCAGTTGACTTCCATTGATTTCCCGGGGTATGCTATTGGTGGACTCAGTGTAGGCGAGCCCAAGCACCTGATGTATGAGGTATTGGATTACACCACACCGCTGCTTCCAACGAACAAACCTAGATACTTAATGGGGGTAGGATCTCCTGACGCGCTGATTGAAGGCTCTATTCGCGGAGTAGACATGTTTGATTGTGTATTGCCTACCCGAATCGCGCGCAATGGTACTGTCATGACCAGTTCAGGACGTCTGGTGGTTCGCAACGCGAAGTATGCAGAGGATTTTGGCCCGCTTGATCCAGAATGCTCCTGTTATACATGTAAACATTACAGCCGTGCATATATCCGCCATCTGATTAAAGCGGACGAAACTTTCGGCATCCGGCTGACAACGTATCATAACCTTCACTTCCTGCTTGATCTTATGCGTCAAGTCAGGGAAGCGATACGTGAAGATCGTTTACTGGACTTCCGGGATGAGTTTTTTGCAAAGTATGGTCTTTTTGACAATGAGAAAGGATTCTAGAAAGGAGGAAATCATTTAATGATGCAACTTGCTGCTGCACAGCAAGCAGGCCGAATGGGATTTTTGTTTACTTACGGTCCGCTTATTCTTATGTTTGTTGTGCTGTATTTCTTGCTGATCCGTCCTCAGCAGAAAAGACAGAAAACACGTAATTTGATGCTGTCTAATCTTAAAAAAGGGGACAAGGTAGTTACGATCGGAGGACTGCACGGTTCTATCGTGGAAATTACAGACGATGTAGTAGTTCTTCGTGTGAATGACACCACTAAGTTAACCTTTGACCGCGGTTCCGTGAATACCGTAGTGAACAGCACAGTATCGGACAAGGAATAAATGTGTTGGCAGATAAGACCAGTAACAGGTCTTACAATGGTCTTATTATGGATGCAACTTGCTTGTCCGTATAAAAAAACAGGTGTACTCAAAAGAGATACCTGTTTTTTTTAATCTCCGGCATTACGCTGCTTTAGGCGATCATAATGAACCTGGAGAATATTAAATGGGTACGTCAGCCGTTCCATGCGGTGAATTATTTTTTGGTGTTGACTCCGAGCATGCCTCCTATGCAACCGGCGAGCATGCAGCAGGCCAGCATGATGAAGGAGCGCAGGCTAAGATGAATATTTAAAGCCAGAAATCCAATAATCCACATAAAAATACAGTAAATACCGGACAATAGCAAACCGTAATACCAGCCCTTCCGGCCGGCTTTTTTACCTGCGGTCCAGTCTCCAATAAACATAGAAATTAAATAGTTTAAAAAACTGTAGGTACCAAGAGATGATTCCTCGGTACTGCTCATCCATACAAACAGGGATGAAAGTATTGTAATCACAAGCATGGTCAGGCAAGATGCCAAGAGACCGCTGAGAAGAGGAGATGAGAAGCGGAACCGGCTTCCTTTTTCCATAAGTTCCAAATAAATCCCGTCCTTTCTATCATGAATATATTCACCTTATTGCTTTCATTGTATGGGTCAAATGCCATATATAGTACAAGTTCGAACAGGAATGGAATAGCTGCCAAGAATTATGCAAGAGAAGAGTGGTATGTGCCCTATGGAAGGAGGTGACACTACCTGAAGACATACACATAACTGGGTGGGAGGCAGCTTATATGGATATTTGGATCATTTTTTTGAGGACGGTGCTGATCTATTTTGTAGTGTTCATCATGCTTCGGATAATGGGCAAACGAGAGATTGGAAAATTGTCACTCTTCGATCTGGTTATCTCCATTATGATTGCTGAAATCGCGGTATTTGTGCTTGAGGATTCAGCCAAACCTTTGATAACGGGGCTTGTGCCGATGCTGACACTGGTATTAATCCAACTAGGAGTGGCTTATTTGACATTAAAAAATGAGAGTATCCGGCGTTTATTCGATGGTAAACCGAGTGTGCTTATCAACAAGGGCAAGCTGGATAGGGAAGAGATGAAAAAACAGAGATATAACCTGGACGATTTAATTGTACAGCTTCGTCAACAACGGGTCATGAACGTTGGGGATGTAGAATTTGCTATATTAGAACCTTCAGGCAAGCTGAGTGTTTTTGAAAAACAAAGTATACACCAAAAAGGAGACGATGAAGAGTTCAATTCCTGCACCCCCAAGATCCGTTATGCGGGTCTGCCGGTTCCGCTTATTATGGACGGCAAAGTACAGGATGGTAACCTGGATGAAATTGGACAAACCCGTTTCTGGCTAAAAAAAGAGCTTCAGGAAAAGGGCGTTGAAGATTTTAAAGATGTATTCTACTGCAGTGTAGACCATAAGGGACAGTTGTACATTGACCGTAAATAGCATACTTAACCTTTAGATGTTTCTAACATTTTCAGGTTATGGTGTGTTCATTTGATAAGATGCTTTCCCATATGAAGAATACGCGAGAAATCACGGACATGAAGTAAACCCAAGGCAATGAGGGCGAGAAGATAAAGCACAAGTCCCAGAGAAGCGGAAAGAAGAAAAAGGACAAACAGTTTTTGACCCGCGAAAGCCAGAGTGCTTAAATAGATACCTGACCCTGTTAACAGCATGGACAGCCCTACTTTCAGAAAATCGCCTCCTTGCAGGGTAAACCGGACCGTTTTCATAACGGTTGCAGCATGAAGAAGAGTAACCAAGACAATGTTGATGTTGATTGCCATTATGGCACCTAGAATGCCCATTTCGGGCCTGCTGGCCAGAAAATAGATGAGTCCTAGCTTAACAATCGAGCCGACCAGGGTATTCACCAGAGCATTTCCGGGCTTATCCAAAGCCTGCAGGGCCGCTTGAAGGGGGGCCTGAAGATAAATAAAAAGGGCAATAGGAGCCATCATTTTCAACATCACTGCAATATTGGAATCTTTGTACATAAGGGAACAGATCGGTTCCGCCAGAACAAACATTAGAACGGCAAAAGGCGCCCCTGTTATCAGAGCAAGCCTTAATGCCTGGTTTAATCGTTTATGGATAGTGACGGTATCTTTTCGTGCCAGTGCAGCACTAAGGGAGGGGATAAGCGATACGGATAGTGAATTTGTCAGGGCACTGGGAAGCAATAAAATAGGCAGAATCATTCCTTGCAAAACCCCGTACTGGGCGGTAGCTACACTGGTTGAAATCCCTGCCAGGAGCAGGCTTTGTGTAAGAAGAATGGATTCAAACAAATAAGAAGTTGCACCAACCAGTTTGCTTAGGGTAACCGGAATGGAAAACCGGAGAATTTTGCGTAAATTGGATAGCCGGTTTCCGGTCTGGCTGGTACCGATATATGCCTTCAACCCCCCGCCTTCGCGCTGTTTCTTGTTATTATAATGAAAGATTAGAACAAGCATTCCGCAAACTTCACCGGTCAGTACCCCGACCATAGCACCCGCCGCAGCCATAGGAATGCCGTAAGGAAGCATCAGGTAGGCAAAGATAAGAACAAATACAATTCGGACCATAGTCTCTACAGTTTGTGAAATGGCAGTCGGAATCATATTTTGTTTTCCTTGAAAATAGCCTCTGAAAACGGAAGATACCGCAGCCATCGGAATAATCGGAGTCATACAGAGAAAAGTCTCATAAACCCGTGAATCCGTTAAAATATGGGTAGAAATCCATTTGGCGCTGATAAGACAAAGTAAAGTGAACAAAGCTGCGAGCAGCATGGACAAAGTCAGGGAAATCTTAAGTATGCTCCGGCTTCTTTTCTCATTGTGTTCCGCCTCTGCTTCCGCCACCAGTTTTGCAACTGCAAGAGGAATTCCGCCAGTTATTAGGGTAAGAATGACAATTAAGAACGGCCAGCCCATCTGGTAGAGTCCTACTCCTTCTGCTCCGATAACACGCGGGAGCGTCATGCGCGGAATGAACCCGAGAATACGGTTTAAAATGCCTGCTGCAAGCAAAATTAGCGTTCCTTTAAGAAAACTCTGTTTGGTCATTGTTCATTCCATCCCCCTAGTCCCGGTATACTTATGGATATGCGGGGGTAGTCCAAGCTCATGCAAACATTTTGTCCAGGCGATTTCCGGTTTAGCAGGAAAAAGGAAATCGCAAAGCGAATACTCAATACAGGATGATAACAGTTAGGAGGGGACAGGATGAATCCGGATGAAAAAAAGGCAGCAGGGCCCGATCAAAATGAAGCCTCACAGCAAGCAGAGGCAACTAAAGATGATCAGGAGGACGTTTACCTTTCTGACGAAGAATGGAACGACATGATCCAATCCTTATGCGCAAGCAAAGTAGAAGAATTTAAGCTGATCGGTTACGAACATGTGACGGTGGATGAGATTTGGGAGTGCATTAGCGACAAACATAAGAAGCCCGGAGTTCCTCCCCTGCATCAGGTTGTCAACGATATCTTATCCTTAAAGGCTACCCAATTTATGAACTGGCTGACGATAAACGCCTATAAACAGCCCTATTTCTGACCGGATAGGGCTGTTTGTTTTGTGAGTGTCCGTATAGCGGCCAAATTGACTCGTTTTTAAGCGGTAGTTATAATAGGAATATTGAGTATGGAAGGGAGAAAGGCAAGAGATGGACTGGAAGAGAATCTCGATTTTTTTTATGACCATCCTCGTAACACTGGCAATTGTGTTATGGTCAAGTCCTAATCTGGTCAAACAGATACGGCTTGGATTGGATTTAAAGGGTGGTTTTGAAATTTTATACGTAGCCAGCCCGCTTGAAGAAGGGAAACCGGTTACCAAAGAATCTCTTAAGGAAACCGCGAAAAGCCTGGAAAAACGGGCTGATGCTTTAGGTATTGCCGAACCTGAGATCACGACGGAGGGAAACGACCGGATTCGTGTTAGACTGGCTGGCGTACAGAATGAAGAACAGGTCAGGGAGATTATTAAAAAGCCGGCTGACCTTACATTCCGCGGGCCGGACGGCACAGTGGAGCTTAACGGCAGTGATTTTGTTGAAAACGGGGCAGCCGTGGGCTTTGATAATTTAAACAAACCAATGGTTCAGGTGAAAGTAAAAGACAAGGACAAGCTGAAGAAAGTAACGGAAAAGTTACTTCAGAAACCTTTGGCTATTTACTTGGATGATAAACAATTGTCAGCGCCGGTTGTACAATCGGTCATTTCGGAAGGCACGGCTACCATTTCCGGAAACTATACAGTTCAGGAGGCTAATGAGCTCAGGGATACGATTAACCTTGGAGCAATGCCGCTGAAACTGACGGAAAAGTACACGCAGTCCGTGGGAGCAACGCTTGGACAACAATCCATGAAACAGACCGTTGAAGCCGGAATTATCGGTGCTACTGTCATCCTGTTGTTTATGGTTCTGTATTACCGTGTACCGGGATTGATTGCCGCTTTCACGTTGATTTCTTATACATGGCTAATGCTCCTGGTCTTTAATCTTATTCATGCAACATTAACCCTTCCGGGTATTGCAGCCCTCGTACTCGGAATCGGAATGGCGGTTGATGCCAACATTATTACGTATGAGAGAATTAAGGAAGAGATCCGCAGCGGTAAGAGCATCCTGTCTTCCGTAAAAGCAGGGTCCAAACACTCCCTTCGTACAATTATGGACGCCAATATCACAAACCTGATTGCCGGTATCGTGCTTTATTACATCGGAAACGGGGCTATCCGGGGATTTGCCCTGACACACATGCTCAGTATTGGGGTCAGTATTTTGACTAACGTTGTTTTGTCGCGCTTCCTGCTTCACCTGTTGATCCGCGGGAAATTGGCCAAGAAGCCGTCCTATTTCGGTGTGAAGGAGGCGGATATTCGTGAGCTCTGAGAAGAAAAAGAAAGAAATCAGAAAGATTCCGGGTCATCATGCAATTCATGATGCGGATAACATCAAATTCGATTTTGTCAATCACCGTAAAATCTTTTTTTGGATTTCCACAATCATCATAGTTATCGGGGTCATTGTCCTTTTTTGGAAGCAAATGAACTTTGGGGTAGACTTTAAAGCAGGAACGTCCATGGACATTAATGTCGGACAATCCATAACTCAAGAGCAGGCCAAAGATGTGTTTGCCAAATCAGCTGTAGACCCTCAGCCGGCTGCCGTATCAGTAGGGGGAGAAGGCAACCAGCGAATCTCTGCCCGTTTTGATAAAGATTTGCCGGACGCGGATATTAAGAAGATTCAGGCTGCGTTCAAAGAGGCCTATGGAGACAAGGTATCTCAGGAAGTTAATACAGTCTCCCCAGAGATTGCCCAGGAAATGGGGATTAAAGCGATTATTGCCGTGCTGATTGCGTCCGTTTTTATCAGCATTTATGTAAGTATCCGTTTTGAGTGGCGTTTTGCTCTGGCAGCAATCATTGCCATATTGCACGATGCCATGATCGTAATCTGTATGTTTGCCATTTTCCGCTTCGAAGTGGATTTGCCTTTCGTGGCGGCGGTACTGACAACAGTCGGATACTCTATTAATGATAAAATTGTTATCTTTGACCGGATTCGCGAGAATATGCGTTTTTCCAAGCTCAAAACCGAGCAGGACGTGGTATACCTTGTCAATCATAGCATCTGGTCTACGATGGCCCGTAATATCAATACAGTTGTGACGGTGCTGTTTGCAGCGCTTTGCCTGTTCATATTCGGCAGTGAGTCGATCAAACTGTTTGCACTGGCCAAACTGATCGGACTGGCAAGCGGTGCCTACTCTTCCATTTGCATTGCAAGCCCGCTGTGGTTCATGTTTAAGCGGAAATCACTTGGTTCTAAACCAAAGGTCGCATCAGTAAAACAATAATAGCAGGGCCGCGTGAATTTTTCCGCGGCTTTGCCTTTTCGTTAGAGCCCAACATTTTCATAGGGAAGTGTCGAGATGACAGACGTACGTTTTTCGAAAGCAGATTTTGCCGCATGGATGGGAGTCATAGGGAATGTGGGATTGGCTGCTTTAAAAGGCGTCGTAGGCTTCATGTCCGGCAGTTTGGCTTTGGTGGCAGATGCAGTTCATTCCGCAGCGGATGTAGCCGGGTCTGTGGCTGTGTTGAAAAATTCCAGAAGTGCAAGAATGCCGAAAGAGGACGCAAACTCCCGATATTCTCAAAAAGCAGCTATCATCGCTCCCGTTCTTTTCTCGGTTATGTTAATGATTGTGGGATTGGAATTGTCTCTTCTTGCTATTAAAACAATTGCAAGGGGAGTTCAAGCGCCGCCTGGACGAATGGCGCTGGTTGTTATTGTTTTGTCGATTGTATTGAAAGAAGCCTTGTTCCGCTACAGATTCAGAGCGGGAACACAGCCGGTTGCAGGCTCCATTTGGAGCAGTACCTGGCCATATCGTTCCGATGTATATTCTTCCTTGACAGCTTTCGCCGGGATCGGAGTTTCCCTCCTTGGGGAAATGTATAATAAGTCCTGGTTGTATATGCTTGATCCTATGGCAGGTTTAATTGTTGCCCTGTTTATTATTCATATGGGATTTCGTCTGATAATTGAGCTTATTCATAACACAATTGATCAGATGATACAGCAGGAAGATACAGAGGTGTTTATTGAAGTTGTCCACCAGACAAAAGGAGTCATTACAGTGGATGACCTCAAAACAAAAGAACAGGGACATTATGTTATTTTGGAAGTGAAAATTTCCGTAAACCCGAAAATATCCGTTCTAGAGGGGCATGACATTGCCCAACATGTGAAAAAGCAGGTTATGAGAAAATTCAGTCATGTTTCGGATGTCATCGTGCAGGTTAATCCTTATGATGTCGGCTTTCCGTACAGGCAGCAAGATGTAAAGTCCTCAGTCGATGATTATCCGACCCTGCTGCACTAGATGATGGTTTAGGAGGAACAACGTTGCTTCATTCCAAAGCAAGATGGCAGACTGGCTGTGCAGAATCCTCCGTTGTCCAAAAGCTGGCGGAGGCTCACCATCTGGATACTCTGACAGCCCGGCTGCTGGCGCTTCGGGGCATTACGACCCCTGAAGCGGCAGAGTCATTTTTACATAGCAGACAGGACGGATTTCACGACCCTTTTTTGATGAAGGATATGAAAAAAGCCGTGGACCGGATCCGTCTTGCTGTGGAGCATAAGGAATTTATCCGCATATATGGGGATTATGACGCTGACGGTGTTACAAGTACCTCATTAGTCGTGTTTTTACTGCGAAAAGTAAAAGCGCGTTTTGATTACTACATTCCCCATCGAGTTCGTGAAGGTTATGGATTAAACAGGCAAGCCGTCGAAAAGGCGGCTGAAGACGGCGTAGATTTGATTATTACCGTTGATACTGGTGTAAGCTCTGTGGAACAAGTAACTTATATTCAGGAACTTGGTATGGACGTCATTGTGACGGATCACCATGAGCCGCCGGACATTTTGCCTCAACCGCTGGCTTTGGTCAATCCCAAGCAAGCGGATTGTCCCTATCCTTTTAAGCATTTGGCAGGTGTCGGGGTGGCTTTCAAGCTTGCCCACGCTTTGCTGGACAGAGTGCCGGAAGAATTATTGGAATTGGCGGCAATTGGTACGGTAGCGGATCTGATGCCCCTTCATGGGGAAAACCGCACAATCGTCAAAATGGGGCTCGAACGCATGCAGCAGTTCGCTTTTCCGGGTATACGTGCTTTGCTGAAAATAGCTGGAATCGAGAGTCAGCAGGTTACCTCTACCCATCTTGGCTTTGCCGTCGGCCCACGGCTTAACGCAAGCGGCAGGCTGGATTCGGCCAATAATTCTGTAGAGCTATTGATTACCGGAGATTCCGGACGGGCAAATGAACTTGCCCAGCTTCTGGATGAGCTCAACCAGGAGAGACAGCGGATTGTTCAGGAAATAAATGAAGAAGCCCTGGCTATTGCAGCAGAGCAGGTTCAAAAGGGAAATACGTTTCTGGTCTTGGCTAAACCAGACTGGAACGAAGGAGTAATCGGCATTGTCGCATCTAAAATCGTAGAAACCTATTATCGGCCTACCATTGTATTCAGCATGAACGACGAAAGCGGTCTTGCCAAAGGATCTGCCCGTTCTATCGAAAGTTTTGATATGTACGAAAATTTGACGGCATGCAGGGAACTGCTGGAACATTTCGGGGGGCATCAGTCTGCTGCCGGAATGACTATAAAACAGGAGCATATTGATGCACTTCATCGTCAGCTGGATCATCAGGCCAAGGCTGTACTTGGGACTGATGATCTGGTTCCTGTGATCCGGGCGGATGCGGCCTGTCACCTTAAGGATGTTCCGCTCGGCTGGATTGAACAGCTCCAAAATCTGGAACCTTTTGGAGCGGGTAATCCGTCGCCGCAGTTTATTGTAGAGAATCTGCGGTTAACGGATCTGCGGCTTCTTGGCAGGGACAAGAAGCATATGAAACTGGTGCTTTCCGAGAGCCAGGGAGAAAGCGCCGTCCAAATCGAGGCGCTGGGATTCGGTAAAGCTCACCTTAGTGAGCTGATTTCCCCGACGGCGCGCCTCGATGTTCTGGGTGAGCTGGGCATCAACGAATGGAACGGCATCCGCCGCTCCCAGCTCACCCTGAAGGATCTCCGGATCACGGAGATCCAGCTGTTTGACTGGCGCGGTACGGCCGATGCCGCCGCCAGGCTGGACAGCCTCAAAGCCGCGCTTGCCGCATCCGAAGGCTGTCCTGACATGCCGGCGGTCGTGGCATTCGCCGGCATGCATCATCATGCGCTCCCGCAGCGCATGGATGCCCTTGGCTGCCCGTTGTGGATATGGCGGGCAGGACGCGGCCTTAAGCCGGCCAATGAGCGGGCCCAGGGGCTTGTTTTCGGGCAGATGGCTGACATTGTGCTGTATTCGCTGCCAACCACCCTGGGGGCCGCGGAACAGGTACTTGACCAGGCGGTGTGCCTAGAGCGGTGCTATGCAATGTTTAAGGACGAGAGATCCTCTGCAGAAACAGGTATGCCTAGCCGGGATCAGTTCAAACTGGTTTACGGTTCGGTATTGAAACAGGGAAGCTGGGACGTGAAGGATCAGCGACTGATGACCTTATTCAGCCGCCGAAGCGGATTATCTCCGGCCATGATTGAATTCATGCTGACTGTCTTTGGAGAGCTTGGGTTCATTCAGGAACATGAAGGAAGGTACGTCCCGGTGCCTTCTCCAGCCAAACAAGATTTATCCAGATCCGCGAGCTATCAGGAGAGGATGAAACTGACCGAAGTTGAACAGTTTTGTTTCTATTCATCAGCTTCTGAGCTTCATCAGTGGCTGCTGAAACAGCGGATGGAAACCAGTAAAGAAGTATTGGAGGAAACAACGAAATGAATTTCAAAGACTACATCCGGGTGATTCCCGATTTCCCTCAACCGGGGGTACGTTTCAAGGATATCACTACCTTGCTCCGGGACGGTAAAGTATATAAAGAGGCCATTGACGAGCTTGCCGGGCTGGTAAAAGAACTTAACATCGATGTCATTGCAGGACCGGAGGCGAGAGGTTTTGTGGTAGGAGCTCCGCTGGCTTATGCCCTTGGAGTGGGATTTGCCCCCATCCGGAAAAGCGGTAAGCTTCCGGGAGAAACGGTTGAGGCCGATTATTCTCTGGAGTACGGTAAAGACAAGTTGGCAATGCATAAGGATGCCATTCAGCCGGGACAGCGTGTGCTGATTGCTGATGATTTACTTGCGACTGGAGGAACGATCCAGACGTCAATTAACCTGGTGAAACAGCTGGGGGGACAAGTGATAGGCGCGGCTTTCATGATCGAACTGTCTTATTTGAACGGCCGTGAGAAGCTTGGAGATATTCCTACCTTTACGTTGATGGAATATTAAAACCATTATAGTAAAGCCACTTTTCCGCGGTTGGCGGAAAAGTGGCTTTTTCCAAAAAGATCATGATTATTCGTTGGACCACTTTAGTTTATCAATGATGTTGAAGAATAATCCTAACAGAATGGCAATCACGGTGGCCAAAGCCATTCCTTTCATTTCAAAGTTGCCCCATTTGAAGGCCGCTCCACTAATTCCGACAATGAGAACAACAGCTGTCAAAATCAGATTTTTCGGGTTGGAATAATCTACTTTGGCTTCAACCAGCATGCGGACCCCGGAACCGGCGATAACTCCAAACAGAAGGATGGATACCCCTCCCATAACCGGGACGGGAATCGTCTGAATCAGGGCGGCCAGTTTGCCGACAAAGGAGAGGACAATGGCCATCACTGCGGCACCGCCAATGATCCATGTGGAGTAGACGCGTGTTAAGGCAAGGACACCGATGTTCTCACCGTAAGTAGTATTGGGAGTAGAACCTACGAAGGAAGAAATAACAGTGGATACTCCATTGCCCAGTAAAGACCGGTCTAATCCGGGATCTTTGGATAAATCCTTCCCTACGATGTTGCTGGTCACAATTAAATGTCCGATATGTTCAGCTACGACAACAAGGGCGGCCGGTACAATTATAGCGATGGAAGACCAATCCCACTTCATTGTATAGAAGGTAGGCAGATCAAACCATTTGGCTTCCCGAACGATCGAAAAGTCCACAATGCCCAAAAAAGCGGCAAGTGCATATCCTACAATAATAGAGATAAGGATAGGGATGATTTTCATAAAGCCCCGGAACATTACGTTACCGACAACGGCCGTTAACAGTGTCACTAAGGAAACGGCTATTACTTTCGGATCAGGTGACCAGCCTTCCGTACCCGCAGGAGCTACGAATCCGGCCATGTTAGCGGCAGTCGGTGCAAGTTCAAGTCCGATAACGGCAACAATAGCTCCCATGGCTGCCGGAGGGAATACTACCTCAATCCAGCCGGTGCCCACAGCCTTGACTAGCAGTCCGATAAGGCAGAAAACCAGACCCACTACAAGAAAACCTGAAAGTGCGGCTTCATAACTGCGCGTCGAGATAACGATCAGAACGGGTGAAATAAAGGCAAAGCTGGAACCTAAATAAGCCGGGATTCTTCCCTTGCAAAGGAAAATATAAATAAGGGTCCCAATCCCGTTCATAAGCAGGCAAATGGCCGGATTTATTTGTAAAAGCATCGGAACAAGCACCGTTGATCCGAACATCGCAAAAAGGTGCTGCAGACTTAAAGGAATGCTCTGTAAAAAAGGCAATCTTTCGTCTACCTGGATAACGCGGTCTTTCATGTATGAATATTCCTCCTTCAATTTGTATGGAATGTACGGAAAAAAGTCCTTAGGACAATATAATCAAAAATGCGAAATTCGTCTATCCTTATTTTTCGATTTTCGTATGTTTTTGTAGAAGTTTGTTGAAAAAAAGTCCATTTTGTCTTCAATGCGCGGACAAAGAGTTGACGTAACGCTCACCATACAGGCATAATGGATTAAAATCACTAATAAGGAATGGATCAATCCATGGGAATTGAACAGCTACTTGAAAAAGCGGCGAGTTATATAAAAAAAGAGGAATTACAGCGAATTCAAGAGGCGTTCGAATTTGCCGAGCGGGCCCACCATGGACAAATTCGCAAGTCAGGAGAGCCTTACATCTTGCATCCGCTGGCAGTGGCTGAAATCTTGGTGGATATGGGGATGGATCCCACCTCCATTATTGCAGCCCTGCTTCATGATGTCGTAGAAGATACTACCGTTTCTTTGGAAGCTGTTGAACAAAAGTTCGGCCATACCTGCGCCATGCTTGTTGACGGGCTTACCAAGCTGGAAAGAATCAAATTTAAGTCCAAGGAAGAACAGCAGAACGAGAACTACCGGAAAATGTTCGTTGCTATGGCGCAGGATATCCGGGTCATTTTAATCAAATTGGCCGACCGTCTTCATAATATGCGCACACTTAAATATCAGTCGGAAGAAAGTCAGCGGCGCATTGCCTACGAAACTCTTGAGATCTATTGTCCCATTGCTCACCGTCTTGGAATTTCCGCTATTAAATGGGAAATGGAAGACATTGCTCTTCGGTATCTCAATCCCCAGCAGTACTACCGGATTGTCAATCTCATGCAGAAAAAGCGCGCGGAACGGGAACAATATATTGAAGACGTTATCGCTAAGATGAAAGAAAAACTGAAGGAAATGGGAATTGAAGGAGATATTTCAGGCCGCCCTAAGCATATTTACAGCATTTACAGGAAGATGACGGTACGCAATAAACAGTTCAACGAGATTTATGATCTGATGGCTCTTCGTGTCCTTGTAGACAATATCAAGGATTGTTATGCCGCACTGGGGATTATTCATACCTTGTGGCGTCCAATGCCCGGGCGTTTTAAAGATTATATCGCTATGCCCAAAACCAATATGTATCAGTCTCTGCATACAACAGTAATCGGACCCAAGGGAGAGCCCCTCGAGGTGCAAATTCGTACCTGGGACATGCATCGAACAGCAGAGTACGGGATTGCGGCCCACTGGGCATACAAAGAGGGAACGAGCATTCCCAATAATTCGTTTACCGATAAAATGAACTGGTTCCGAGAAATTCTGGAACTGCAAAAGGAAACCTCTGATGCCGCTGAGTTTATGGAATTCATGAGGATGGATTTCTTTACGGACCTTGTTTTTGTTTTTACGCCCAAAGGGGAAGTTATTGAGTTGCCGGCCGGATCTGTACCGCTGGATTTTGCTTACCGGATTCATACTGAAGTTGGAAACCGGACGATTGGAGCAAAAGTCAATGGCCGTATTGTTCCCTTAGATCATCAGCTCAATACAGGAGATATTGTTGAGATCCTTACCTCCAAGCATTCGTACGGCCCAAGTCAGGATTGGCTTAAAATTGCCCAGTCTTCCCATGCCCGGAGCAAAATCAAACAGTGGTTCAAAAAAGAGAAACGGGAAGAAAACGTCCTGAAAGGTCGGGATGCGATTGAACGGGAACTGAAACGCCTGGGTCTCGACCCTGCGGCCTTTATGACGGATGATCAGCTGCAAGAAGCCGCCAAGAAGTTTGCTTTTAATGATATTGATGATATGATGTCTGCAATCGGGTTCGGAGGTATAACGGCCGCCCAAATATGCACAAAACTGACCGAGAAAATGCGGAGGGAAGCGGAAGAGGCAAATGCTCTTGAACTCACTAACGAGATCAAAGAGGTCAAAAGTGCCTCTCAGGAACAGCGGAAGAACAGACCTGTCAGCGGAGTCAGGGTAAAGGGAGTGGATAACGTACTCGTTCGTTTTGCCCGCTGTTGTAATCCTGTCCCAGGAGACCAGATTGTCGGCTATATTACACGTGGACGAGGTGTAACTGTTCACCGTAGCGATTGTCCGAATGTGGATTTAAATAATCCTGAGGAAATGAACCGTCTGATTGAAGTGGAATGGGCGGATGCTTGTGAATCCAACTTCCAGGTTGAGATTGAGATAACCGGTCATGACCGCCGGGGTCTGCTGAATGAAGTGCTTCAGGTCGTATCCGAAAGCAAAACTATGATTGCGGCTGTTTCCGGGCGCTCAGATAAAAATAAACTGGCCATGATTCATATGACGATCCTGATCCGGAACCGGGAGCATCTGCATTCGGTAGTGGAAAAAATTAAACGGATCCAGGATGTCTATTCTGTTCAAAGAATCATGCAGACATAAAGCCAGGTGTTGTTTTAGGAGGAAATTCGGAGATGAAAGTGGTAGTACAGCGGAGTAAAGAAGCTAAAGTAACGGTGGACGGGGAAACTGTCGGCCGTATTGAACGTGGTCTTGTACTTTTAGTCGGCGTAACTCATGAAGACACTGAAGAGGATGCCTGTTATTTGGCCGATAAAATTGCAGGTCTCCGTATTTTTGAGGATGACTCCGGGAGGATGAATGTATCGGTCCAGGATATCGGCGGACAAATATTGTCCATTTCCCAGTTCACTTTATATGGGGACTGCCGCAAGGGCAAGCGGCCTAATTTCATGGCTGCGGCCAGGCCGGAACAGGCAGATCCTTTATATGAGGCTTTTAACCGGAGACTGCGTGAACACGGTCTTCTGGTAGAGACAGGGGTCTTTGGAGCTATGATGGATGTGGATTTGATAAACTGGGGGCCAGTCACTTTGATTATAGAAAGCAAGTAGCGAAAAAGACATAAGTGCCGGCTATCCGCCGTTCAGCGCGGCAACATGCCGGATTACATTTACGGGTCTATAAGACCGGTATTTTATGGATGAGTACAACTTGAACGTTGCTTGCCTATCCCGTAGAGCCTGAATCCGTCTATGCTTGGATAAGGGAATGGCCGGGAAGCCAAACTATAGGCAATCCACCAAAAAGGAGACCTGTAGTCGATGCGTGTGTCTCAAAAACACCGTAAACATATCTTAGGTGAGCATCAGCTTCTCCATTTATCCAGGGCCGAAGCAATGGAATGGCAAACCCATTCCGGCGACAGCGATTTAGCAGGAGAACTCAACTTCGATAAACAAGCCGTAAAATCCGTTTCTTCTCCCGTCCGGTATAAGTAAGGCCGAGCGGGGCAGGGGAACGGATTTTTTAAAATTAAGAAATATGAGCTGAACCTGGCATAGAGAATAAAAGTTTAGTAGAATGATAGTGCTCTTGTAAAGCATAATGGTATGGAGGTTTCCCATTGAAAATTTATGTGCAGCAAATAGGTTTTTCCGATTATAAGACCGAGTTTTACAATACATGCCGTCTTTTTTACGAACAGGTGGAATTGGTTTATGAGCAAGAGCAGGCTCAGGACGCTGATCTTTATGTTAGTGTGGAGCTTCTTGTTTCAGCGGACAAAGGAGAGATTGCAGCCGAAGCCTGTCTTACTCACCTGTCTGAAAATAAAATTTGGTGTCAGGAGGCAGTAAGACGTCATAATGAAACATGGGAAGATCCAAGACGAATAGAACGCAGGGCTATTTTATCAGCCTTGTTACAAGTATTTCAGGAAGCTACTGGTCTCGAACAGCCTTGGGGTATCCTGACGGGGGTCCGTCCGACGAAACTTGCCCACAATCTGCTTATGAAAGAAGGTAAGGAGAAAACCAGACAGTTTCTCCAGGAGCACTATCTGGTCACCCGCCCTAAGGCCGATTTGTTAATGGATATCGCGGAACGGCAGCTGAAAGTTATCCCCGATTTATTTCATCTTGATCATGAAGTCAGCTTGTATATCGGCATTCCATATTGCCCTACCAAATGTGCATACTGTACATTTCCCGCTTACGATATCCGGGGGAATAACGGATCAGTTCATGCTTTTTTGGAAGGATTGCATGAGGAAATACGGCTAGCAGGGGAATGGCTTAAACGGCATGGAATGGGAATCACCACAATATATTGGGGAGGCGGTACACCTACAAGCCTCGAAGCAGAAGATATGGATACCTTGTTCCGCACAATGCAGAAGCATCTCCCCCAAATGGATAAAGTCAGGGAACTGACAGTAGAAGCAGGCCGTCCCGATACGATTACACCCGATAAACTGGGAGTTATGAAAAGGTGGGACGTAGACCGGATCAGCATCAATCCGCAAAGTTTCACACAGCTTACATTGGATGCCATTGGGCGTCATCACACCGTAAAAGAAACTGTGGACAAATTCAAATTATCCAGACAACTAGGCATGAATAATATCAATATGGACTTGATTATTGGTCTGCCGGGTGAAGGGGTGGCGGAACTGGAGGCAACTCTGGAAGAGACGGCTAAACTGCTCCCTGAATCATTGACGGTACATACGCTGTCTTTTAAAAGAGCCTCCAAAATGACAAAACAGAGAGACCAATATGAAGTGGCGGGCCGACGGGAGATAGCTGTCATGATGCAGAAGGCTGTAGAATGGACAAAACAGCACCAGTATGTACCGTATTATTTATATCGTCAGAAAAATATACTTGGCAATCTGGAAAATGTGGGATATTCTCTGGAAGGAAAAGAAAGCTTGTACAACATCGTAATGATGGAGGAGCGTCAGACCATTTTAGGACTGGGGTGCGGGGCCGTAAGTAAAATTTTGTTCCCCGAAGCGGAAGGAAAGCCAAGGCGCATCGAAAGATTCCCTAACCCGAAAGAGCCAAGTGTATATAATGACTCATGGAAGCAATACGTGCTTAAGAAGCATGAACTTCTGGACCAGGCTTACAGTAAAAATAGGAGACAGGAATAACTTGGACAGAAATTATTAACTTGTAAGGCAGGTGTACTTATTTGAGTAAACAGATAACGAAACATAAAGGAAAGTCCAGAATCTGGATGTTGTGGACTTTGGCTGTGCTTATTGCAGCCGCAGCGGGAGCGGGTATTTTTGCTTACTGGAAGTACAAGCAGTCGAAGCCGCATGTCGGAAAACCCCAGCAGAAAATTGAAGTGAAATCTACAGCTTCAATCCAGGACAATTATGATGTTATCGTGGTGGGTACTGACCCGGAAGGGATGTCTGCCGCCATTTCTGCGGCTCGCAATGGACAGAAAACTTTGTTGGTGGACGGAAGAAACCGTGATGTGCTGGGGGGACTAATGACGCTCGGCTGGGTCAACAGTATCGATATGAACTACGCTCCCGGAAAAAAATCTATTCTGGGTAAGAGGGAGGTTTTAAACAAAGGAATCTTTTCCGAATGGTATAATAAGATCGAAGGAGATTCGTTTGATGTCACTTCTGCAGCGAATGCTTTTTACGAGCTGGTGAAAAATGAATCCAATATCGACCTTTTAATGAAAACAAGATCCATTGTTCCTGTACTTGGGAAAGGGAAAAACGGTAACAGTAAGATTGAAGGCATTAAAGTAGTGAAAGAAGACGGAAGTGAGCAGATGATCGGCACAAGTGCCGTTATTGATGCTACCCAAGATGGGGATATCATGGCGGAAACCGGCGTTCCGTATACTTACGGCTTGGAGGATGTAGGAAATAAGGAAGCGAAGATGGCCGTTACCCTGGTTTTCCGTTTAAAGAATGTGACGTCCGATGTGTGGAAACAGATTGAAAAACGTCTGAACGGCGATGATGACCCGGGAACCGGCGCTAATGAAGTAAGTGCATGGGGTTACAAGGAGTTGTACGATTACCCGGCTATAAATAAAAACCGGGTTAAAATGCGCGGGCTGAATATTGGCCGTCAAAACGATAATACAGCTCTGATTAATGCCCTGCAAATCTTCGATATTGACGGAGCTGATCCAAAAGCAAGAGAAGAGGCTCTCCAGATTGGAAAAGAAGAAATTCCACACGTGGTTGATTTTATGAAGAAAAACTACCCTGAATTTAAAAACGTGGAACTTGACGGGACAGCCCCGGAACTGTATGTTCGCGAAACGCGCCATATGCAGGGAGAGTACCGGCTTACGATTGCCGACGTGCTGGAGAACAAAGATCAGTGGGATCGGGTGGCTTTCGGTTCTTATCCGGTGGACATTCAAAGACTGAGTCCGAATGATACGGGAAAGGTAGTATGTGCTCCGGAACAGTATGCCATCCCTTTCCGCAGTCTAGTCCCTCTTAAAGTGGACGGGCTCCTTGTGGTGGGGCGTGCGGCAAGCTATGACTCTCTTGCTCATGGAAGCGCCCGTGTTATTCCTGTAGGAATGGCGGAAGGTCAAGCGGCCGGAGTGGCAGCAAAACTGGCGAAGGAAAGCAATATGAGCTTTCGCGAACTGTCCGCGTCCAAAGAAACGGTTGCCAAGATGCAGGACATATTGAATAAGCAGGGCATGGTATTGAAACCATTCTCCTTGGAACCGCAGGCTTTTATGAAGCATAAACAGTATGAGGGACTGAAAGCCGTCGTATCTCTTGGACTTGTTACCGGGGGATATAAGAATGAATTTTACCTGGACCAAAAATCAAATGCCAAACGAATGGTGAATTTGATAGGAGGATCTAAAAAAATGGATCCGGGTACTTTTAAAGGAGACGCTTCTTCCGCGATTAAAGGCATGGAGACACCTGAGAAGACCCCGTTATCATTAGACCAGGCATCCTTTACCATAACAGAAGCTTTAGGTTTAAAAGTGCCTAAAGAAGCCGCCCGGGAGGAGCTTATTAAAAACGGGCTTTTGACGGAAGCAACGATCGGAACCATCCAGGATAAAGAAAATCTTACAAACGGGGACACTTACATGATGATCAAAGATATAAAACAGGTATTAAAACCTGAATAAACCGGAAAACGGCCTTGGAGCAGAATCAGCTCAAGGGCCGTTTTAAAATTTAAACTAGGGCTGGGTATGCTGCTTGATTTTATATTGTTTTCGGATGAGGCGGTAACCCAGGCACAAAGACCCGACTCCCAGACCCGTTATGAGACCAAGCCAATATCCGAATGCTTCCATACTTGTATAATTGGCTAACAGATAGCCGCTAGGAAGGCCAATAATCCAATATGAGAACAAGGCTACTATGAATGAGACATTTACATCTTTATAGCCGCGGAGTGCGCCTTGTGTAGGAGTAGCCACTGCATCAAACAGCTGGAAGAAAATCGCGTAGTACAGGAATTGCTGCCCCAGTTCAATCACAGAAAGATCACTGGAATATATGGATGCAACCTGTTTGTTAAAGATAAGCAACAGAAGAGCAGTTATACAAGCCATGCCTATGGCAATGCCTATCCCCAAATAACTATATTTCCGGGCATCAAGATAGCGCTTCGCCCCCACTTCAAAACCGACTACAATAGTCAGTGCCATGGATATACTGAGCGGTATCATGTACAGAAAAGAAGAAAAATTCAGGGCTACCTGGTGGGCTGCAATAGTAACTGTATCATACTGGCTCATGAGCAAGGTGACAGCGGCAAAAATACTGGATTCAAAGAAAATGGCAAACCCGATTGGTACCCCGATTTTAAGCAGTTCCTTCCAGGCTTTAATTGAAATTTTATACCATTTATAAAGAACACGATAATCCGAGAACGGCTGATTGTGATGTACGATATGAAGGACGAGCAGAGCCATAAACCAATACGTTATGGCAGTGGCATAACCGGCACCGACACCTCCTAACCTGGGAAACCCCAGATGTCCGTAGATCAGCAGATAATTAAGTATGATATTCACCGGCAGGGAAAGCAAAGAGATCACCATTGTAACCCTGGTTTGTCCTAAAGCGTCTATAAAACAACGGAATACGGTATAAACAAATAAAGGGATAATTCCCAGTGCAATGGCTTTCAAATAACGAAAAGCAATATCATGAACATCTGCTTCAAGCTGCATCCCGTTTAAAATAGGCTTAAGCCCCAACAGGCCGGCCAGTAAAATTATAATAGCCAAAGCAATGGCCAGGTAAGTACCCTGTATAATGGTAAAAGGTGCTTTATCCTTTTTACCCGCACCAATATATTGGGCGACGATAGGAGTTACGGAAAGCATAATTCCGGTTAATCCGGTCATAACCGGCATCCAAATACTGGAGCCGATCGCAACTCCTGCCAGGTCACGGGCACTGGCATGCCCGGACATCACCGTATCGAAAAAAGTCATGGCATACATGGAAAGCTGGGTAACCAGTATAGGAAGCAAAATGATAAGAAACTGTTTCGTTTTTTGTTTAAGAGTATACGTTTGATTCATTGTTTAATTTCCATCCTATCTTGATCCTCCCTTGTCCCCTATAGGACATGATGTATCCTTGTTGTGTAGCATACCGACTGGACGGTATAGTCGTCAAGCTATTTTTTGCTTTTTATAATCTGTTTTTGTAATGGACCTGTAATCTGTTTTTCAGTCAGTTCATACTCAATTCGGACAGGTGTCTCGGGATATACTTTGCGGACAACGATATCCGCTGCTTCCAGTTCCTTGAACCTCTCTGAGAGCATCCGGTCACTCATTCCCGGTATGACATCCGATATATCTTTAAAACGCTTTGGACCGCTTAGCAAGACTCGAATGATTAGACCTGTCCAGCGCTTTCCCAATATTTCGAAAGCATGTTCAAATCTAGGACATAATGAAAAGTCATGCATGTTCAATCATCTCCTTATTCTCTTTATATCATACCATAGCAGCTTAAGAAAAGTAAGCTATGGAGAGTAATTTCAACCCATTCCTGAAGCAAGGCAGATTGTGGAAGGAGCTATAGAGGAAACCTTAACAAATAAAAAAACACCGAAAGAAGCTCTGGATCATGCTTCCAAAACCATTTCAGAAAAAATA
>Ga0224749_1036_pt1 | contig 21742 bp, 15 predicted proteins | sample LIM_F_Vancomycin_3_FD_182078 | JGI IMG/M metagenome (GOLD analysis project Ga0224749, IMG submission 182078) | Enriched cells from gastrointestinal tract of the lab mouse from Pacific Northwest National Laboratory (PNNL), Richland, Washington... | ecosystem: Host-associated > Mammals > Digestive... | reverse complement strand
TCTGGATTACGTCTTGTCGAACTCGTTTGCTTTTGGGGGGAACAATGCCAGCATTCTATTCCGGAAATATCAGGATGGAAACGAAAGGAGAGTGGAAAAGCCGGCGAAAAAAGTTGTCATCACGGGCATCGGGGCCCTGGCAGGAAACGCCGCCAACCTGGAGGAAGTCAAGGAATGCCTGCTTCAGGGGAAAAGCGGCATCTCTACCATTGAAAAATGGGAAGCGGAATCTTCCTCTTACTTGAAGGCCGGTCAAATCCCTGAATTAAATTTCCGGAAAATGATTCATCCCAATTTATTGCGTAAGATGGATACGATAAGCCGGAATGCGGTTGTATCCGCCAAAATGGCATTAGAACATGGGAAACTGAAGATTGACCGTGATAACAGGGAGAAAATTGGCATTATTTTTGCTACGGGTACTGGCCCTATTGAAACCGTGGAAAGTTTTAACCGGATTATTATACAAGAAGGGGTAAAATCAGCAAACGCGAAATTATTCCCAAATACAGTCATGAATGCGGCCGCCGGCCATATTTCATTAAATTTTAAAGTCAAAGGCCCTACATCAACAGTTTCGTGCGGCAATGTATCCGGGATCAGTGCCCTGTATTACGCCTATTCTTTGATTCAATCCAGTGATTACGATACGTTTATCGTTGTGGCTTCGGATGAAGTGAATAAACCGATCGTAGAGGGATATTCCAAAATTAACAGGTTCTTAACATCAGACGAAATTCAACCGTTTGACTCGAATAGAAGCGGGACGATTCTCGGAGAGGGCAGTGTTGCTTTTATAATAGAAAGCGAGGAAGCGGCCTTAAGAAGAAATGCAGCTATTTTGGCAGAGCTCAAAGGGTTCGGGTTAACGTCAGATGACAGCAAAATCGGAAGTATGAACCATACGGGGGAAGCCTGGAAAACATCTATGGAAATGGCCATGAGCGAAGCGGCAGTATCTGCTGGTGATATCGGATATATTGGTGCAGCTGCTAATGGACATCCTTACTTTGACAGTGTGGAAGAAAGGGTCATTCAAGACATATTCGGGAACAAGGTGCCTGTGAGTGCTTCAAAGTCAGTATTTGGCGAAACCTTTGCCAGTTCAGGACTTCTTTCATTGATTAGCGCTTTATGTGCTTTCGACGGAAAAATTCCTCCTACCCAAAATGTAACCTCCCATAACGGAAGAATTGACCTTGTCACTGAACAAGCCCGTGATGCCGAGATTGACCATGCTTTAATCAGTACGTATTCTTATGGAGGCAATTACAATACCGTCGTAATCGGAAAGTACGGACAATGAAACTATAAATCACGCGAGAGTTAGATCCCTTGATGAATCGGAAAAAACCCGCCTAAATGCGGGTTTTTTGTTCCTTATACACAGTTTTATTCCCTCTATTAAGCAAATTGTCCTTAAGTATAAAAATGTAATTTGATTTTTATTTTAACATAAAAACTAAAATTTTAATGTTACTATAATTGTCAAAAAGATTAATAATTTTATAATAAATACAATGTTAAAATAAAGCCCTAAATAATTTAAGAGGAGAGAGGGAAATGAAGAAAAAGTTTTATTTTAGTCTTGTTTTTATTTTTACTTTAGCATCAGCATCAATTGGCCATGCAGCCTATGCTTATGGCGGTGCAGGATTAAGCAGCTACAATCGTTTTGAAGTTAAAGATAACCGTTCGGCAAAAGATTTTAAAGAAGACAGAAAAGCAGCAGAAAAGTGGGGGAAAAAGGAATATAAAGCCTGGGAAAAAAAACTAAGGGCAAATGAAAAGGAACTCGTTAAAGAGTATACGGCCAATGCCAAACCCTTTAATACTTATCTGCGGGCAAATGAAGGGAAATTGGGTTTTAAGCCGGAGATTGATAAAAAGATTCTGAAATTGGATGAAGCACTAAAAAAATCAAAGTTAAGTGAAACTGTACAGGTATACAGAGGTGATGACACTTCTATTTTCGGTAAAGAGTTTCAAAATTCTATATACCAGGGAAATAAAGTGAACAGAGAATTATTTAGAAAGTTAAGAGATGAATACCAGGGAAAAATCAGAACAGAGTATGGATATTTAAGTACATCCATTGTTTCTAACCAGCAGTTTGCAATGAGACCTATTTTAACCACATTAAAAGTACCCAAGGGAGCCCATGCCGGTTATGTGGATAAGATTAGCCAATATAAGGGTCAATATGAGTTATTATTACCGAGAAATACAAAGTATAAAATAGATAAAATGTATATTATAGTAAATAAAGGGAGCGAAACTATCAAAATTGAGGCTACTGTACAACCCTGACATTAAGAAACAGTACTAATCTATACAAATTATATCAAAGAAATTTTTTAAGATTAGAAGGAGATCTCTGTATGAGAAAACGAATTAAACTTTGTAAATTTCTAACGCTAGTGATGGTATCAGGAGTGGTAATGACATACACTGATCATTATTCCTATGCGGCTATAGATACAAAAACGGAAACAAAAGCAGAACAGGTCTATGAACATTTACCAGTAGGACTTCTGGGATATTATTATACAGATCCCCATTTTACACATTTATCCATGATGGTGAATGAAACATTTGAAAACCATAATCAAGACGATACTAAAAAGAAACTGGCTGAAGCTTTAACAGAAGACCAGCAGCGCTTCCAGTCCGTTCGATGGACCGGGCATATCAAACCATCGAAAACCGCAGATTACTTATTCTCCAGTTCAGATGACGAGAATGTGACAATAAAGATTGACGATCAAATCATACTCGGCGGGTTAGAAAAGAAGGAACATATCCGTTTAAACAAAGATGAGCTACATAAAATAATCATTGAATATACACCAAGGGAAAGCAAAAATCTTGACTTGCTGGATACGTTTAAAGTCTTTTGGGAAACGGCCGGAGATGAAAAAGTAATGATACCTGCGGAAAATCTCGTATTGCCATCAAACGCAGAAGATTCGAAAAAAGATGAAATGACTCCAAAACATACACGGCAAAAAAGAGAAGTTGAAGAGGTAATGGATACAGATGATGACGGCATTTATGACAGTTGGGAGAGAGAAGGATACACGGTTATCAATCGCGTTGTAGTAAAATGGGACCAGGAGAAACATAAACCTTTAGGATATACAAAGTTTGTATCGGACCCGAATGATGCCCATACAGCAGGCGATCCTTATACGGACTATGAGAAAGCTGCCGGCATTATAGATAAGGCTGTCTCGAGAGTAGCGCTGAATCCGTTAGTTCCCGCTTATCCGTCCATTGGAGTTTCTATGGAAAAGTTTATTATTTCCAAAAACAAAAACGTAACGGAAGAAGAGGGGAAAAGCTTAACTATTTCCCAAGGTTCAAGCACAACAAAATCCGTTGATGTTGGAATGAATACAAGTCTGCATGCAAGTTTGCTGGATTTTGGAGCCAGTGTATCCGCGAGTTTTCATGAGGGCAGTTCGCATACCCTGTCAACAGAACAAGGCAAAGGGAAAAGTTGGTCCGAAAGTATAGGCTTGAATACAGCGGACAGTGCTTACTATAACGGAAATATCCGGTATTTCAACCGGGGAACCGCTCCGATTTATAATGCGGAACCAACGACAAGCCTGGTTTTAGATACGGGCAAAAAAGCTAAAACTTTATTTACCGTGAAAGCGAAAGAGAACCAAAAAGCACAGGTTGTCAAACCGGGCGATTCTTATCCGCGAAAAGGACTGGCACCTATATCAATGAGAAATATGGATGATTTCGGCAGCACTCCAATTCCACTTTCATATGATCAATTAAATGATTTAGAAAAAGGCACCCCTCTTTCTTTAGAGACGGACCAATTCGCCGGGGATTATATTAAGGTGATTAATGGGAATCAGTCTTCTCCGGAACCTTGGACCTACTGGTTAACCCAAATTGAACAATCCTCAGCAAGATTAATTCTAAATGACGGGGATACGGAAACAGAAAGAAGAATATCCGCCAGAACAGCGGAAGGGTATGATCAAGAGACCAAGCCGGAAGTAACGTTAGGGGAGGCTATGGAATTAACTTTTGGCATTCCGAAAAGTGATAAGCCTGCTTATAAGGGGGATTTGATACAGTATGTTTTTGATGAAAATACGGCGAAGGAGGTTAAAAAACAGCTTAAAAATATGGGAGATCAAGCGGACCTCCAAAATGTGAAATTAAAAGCGGGTATGCAAGTCATGCTAAAAACAAATTTAGTCCATAACGGTTCTTTTCAAAATGAATTTGGCGATTGGGGGGGAAAGCTTGGCAGTCTGACCATTGAAAAAGGCCAGGGACCTGATTCGGAGAATGTTTTAAGTATTTCAGAATTCGGCGGAATCTGCCAGGAGTGGATCAAGGTATTACCGGAAACGAATTACAAAGTAGAATTGACGGTAAAACAAGATGCAGGTGATGGATCGGAAGTAACAATTGCTTCAAAAGACGGTAAAGAGTTAGAAAAACTTGCTATAAAAGAAAAAGAATCAACCGGCGAATTCAAAACCTACACATTCAATTTTCATTCCGGTCAAAATACCGAAGTAGGGTTATACTTTGTTTATTTGGCAAGCTCCGGCACAACGCATCCAATGAATGTAACCAATTTTAAAATAACTAGAAGATAGTTCCCGTTTCAAAATGGTTCCTTTCGTAAGATGGTAAAACAAAAGAAAACCGTTCTTTAGTAAAATGGAAGTGTCATCCGCCATTTACGAAAGGAACGGTTTTTTTTGTATATTCAATATAACATGAACCAACTCTGTAATTCCAATTATTCCAATGGCGTTTTTGAACCGGAACCCTCAGATACGACATGTAATTGTAAACGATAGCTTCTAAAGAAAACACCGTGTATTTCTTATTGAACAACTATATACAGCGAATCTGCTTAATTGCGGAGTCAACTTTCAAAAAACCATGTCCATAAGTGAACTTATTTTCTAAATTATTAGCGCTTTTTTTTAGCAATTGTTCTATTTTCTTGTTACTTAAATTCGGATATTTTGATTTTATTAACGCGATCGCTCCTATTACATGAGCAGCAGCCATCGAAGTTCCTCTGAAAGGAACGTATACATCCGAAAATAATGAAATTATATCTACACCGGGAGCGACAAGAGCAAGTTCTTTACCAACAGAAGAAAAACTTGCGATTTTCTTTTCTTGATCAACAGCACCTACAGCAATCACATTATTATATGAAGCGGGGTAGGCGATATTGCCTTTAGGGTTAAACCCCTGATTTCCCGCAGATGCAACGATCATTACGTTGTTTTTATAGGCATACTCAACCGCATTTTTTAATGTTTTCGATTTGTCTTTTCCTTCTAAGCTGATATTAATGACATCTAACTTGCTTTGAACCACCCATTCAATTCCATTAATTAAATTACATATGTACCATCACCAAATTTATTTGCTACCTTAATCGCATAAATATTAGCCTTTGGGGCTACCCCCACGATCCCTTTATATCATCGATAGCGGAAATGATGCCCGCTATTGCTGTCCCATGTCCATTTCTATCCGAATATTCAGGCTCATCCAGTACGAAAGATACGCCCCCGGTTACCTTTAGTTCTGGGTTAGAAGTGTCGATACCCGTATCAAGTATACCAATTTTTCACTCCTTGTCCTAAAATTCCTCTGTCATGTAAATGTGTAGCACCGATAGCCGAAACGCCCCACGGAATAACGTGACCGGAAGTTTCGAGATGTTCGTTTTTAGTACCAACACGCAAATTTGTTATAACCTGAGGAGGTTGGATAGAAATATTTGAATCAGGTTCAATCGATTCGATTAAATTGTTTTTTTCGAGCGTCTTAAGAGCGGAATGGCTTAGATAAGCATTTACTGCCGGAATACCCTTAAACTCTACTATATCCGAAACTCCATTATTATTCTTCAGAAGATCCATTTTCACGTTTTCTTTGAAATTAATCAAATATTTCTTCTGTATTTCCGTTTTTTCTGCATATATAGGGTTAGGTAATACAGATAAAAACAATAGAGTTACTGTAAGTAAAGAGTAGATTTTTCTCATAACAGTCCTATTCCTTTGCCTGTTTTAATAAATACTCGCACAAATTGGTGAAGATACTTTGCTTTTGTAAACTTTTTAACAAATAAATAGGATTTACACTCTCCGGCAAAGTGGTTTTAACAAAATTTTCAAATTCGGCATATTCAGGAATCTCATCCGTAAATAAAATATCCTTTTCAATGCCAAGTGCTTTCGCTTCGTGAATCAAAGAAGATTTCTTTGACTCATAAATTTGAGAAGATATAGCGTCCTGTGTCCCCTCTTCGTCTCTAGACATATGACTTAACCTATGATTTAAAATAAAGAGATAATTGGATAAGAGGTTGTGTTGGGCTTTGCAAATGCCATGATCCATAACGAACATATAAAAGGGAAACTCGTCCCCTGGTACCATTGTTTTTAATAGGCTAATCTGATATTTAAGCAATTCGATTTCTTTGTCAATATTCATAAGAAAGATCCTCCCTGTCTTATTGGGTGAGGTGCATGGTCCACCCTATTACTTTATCATAATCACTGTCGTGGATTCCTCAGGTTTGCTTGCTAGTGCGAAAGTTGGAGTAATAACTGAGAACATAATAGCAAATGCTAGTACAGCCGCTGTTAATTTCAACTTCAAACCTTTAATCACCAAAATCATCCTCAAATATAATTTATTTCCTGCACCTCACATGTCATTATAATGTCTCTTTCTATCGATTACAATAAATTTACAAATATGAAAACTTGTTAATTTCCAAAAATTTCTCGTGCAAGTGAATGGATGTGGATTTATATTTTAAATACACGTCAAAAATTTCAAAGGATGGTAGACGACTTTCAAAGGTTTGCCTGTATTTTCTTTCATGAACGTCCGCTCATTGAGGAGAACATGCTTATTCACTTAAAACCGGCCTATTACCGGATCAAATACGGTTTGAAGGTCGAGAATCCCCTGACCGAAACGATAAAACAAAAGTACAGTGAGATATACGAAATTACCAAAAAAGTAATCCGTCATCTTGAAAGTTTCACCGGAAGAGAAGCAAGTGAAAAAGAGGTGGCCTACCTTGCGATGCATTTCGGAGGATGGATGAGAAGAGAAGGCTCCCAGCCGCCTCCCCGCAAGAAAGCGTTAATCGTTTGCGGAAACGGCATATCACTTCCCGGGTCTTGCAATTGCAATTGGAACATTTACTTTCAACCGTAGACATTGTGGCGGTTACCTCGCTAAGGGAATATGAATCCTCAGCGTATGATGTGGATTTTGTCATATCTACCGCTCCCATAAAGAAAAAAGACAACAAAGTTTTTATCGTCAGCCCCAGTACGATTTTTGGCAAAGCTTGATTTTACTAGGGTTTGACAGTAACACAAGGTGTATTGAAACTGCAGATTTTTGCTTCGGTTGGAATTGTTGATGGGTTTGACAGTAACACATGATGTATTGAAATAATTGAGTCTAACACCAAACATGGTCATCCCATCCTGAAATTTTAGAAGGCTAACCTATTAAAAAAACGCCCTTATAGTTGCTTTATAGCAATATAAGAGCGTTTTTTTATATATTCCGTTGTAAGAAATAGACTCTGGAAAGGTTTATTTTACTCAAAACTTCTGTGTTTTCATTTCTTTATACCACCATTCCATTGCTTGTCGTTCGATTTCTAGAACAAGATATTCCTTAGCATGAAGCTCAACCAAAAATGTTCTAAGCAAACAAAGGGACGCTTAACTTAAATATACAGCAAAAATCGCTCTGAATGTAGTTTACAGTACAAAATTGAAAAGCATCAGAGCTATTTACCGGCTGCTGATGCTTTTTAATATTTAATCCTCTACTCCAATTTCGACACAAGCTATAATTGGTTGTTTGGCCTCTTTGTGGGTTTTATCCAGACTAATCCCACTTGCACCATATAACACTGAAAACATTAAGACAAGGCACGCGATGTATTTTTTAATGTTCACGCTCAAATCCCTCCTTTAAAATGTTTCTAAATTTTTCTTTCTGGAAATGGGAAGCATATTCAATGAAATTTTCAAACTTATTAACGCACATTAATGATTCGCGATATTTATGGGCCCGAATAGACAAGGAAAGACAATATAAAATAGTTTCCAACCCTTCTTCATACCGCTTCCGATTAAACTTATAAATCGCTTTTTGATAATAAAACCTAAAATTCCTATGAGCAAATACCGCACTTTGATGAGATGTCTGAGGATAGGCCTCAGCGAAACGTTCTAAGATGTGGTCTATATTCAATCTGTATGTATTCGCCGCCTCTAAAATAACTAAAAGTGCACCTGAGGTATGTGTAGGATGGTCTGTGAGAAAATTTATAAACTCATCAAGCATGTCTGTATTCCCTAATAGCAATTCTATACAATATCTATTACCTTTGGCAAACTGACTATATTTAGCAACTTCTTTCTTTCCTAAATCGTCCAACAGTTTAAACCAACCGAGGTCCTCATATCCTTTTATGCATGCTTTTGCTTCTTCGTAACGACCTTGTTTAGACAAGGTTAAACTTTTCATTAAGTATGATTTACCGTAATAAACCACAAGATGCCTTTCGGTTTCTATCGGTGGTTCTGATCTATTGTTATCAAGTTTTCTTAACTCCTCTAGATATACAATATTCGATAGTGCCCGAAGTTCTTCAGCAAACTGTTCAACCATGGGCCAAAATTCTAGAGTATAACAAACATTTACCAGCTGTAACAAAGCATCTAATTGCAGTCCTTCAGGCAGTTTATTTCGAAAGCTCTCAAACCGGATAACTGCTTTATAATTTTCTTCAGCATTTGATCCAATACTGGCTCTAAAGATTCGATAGTGACTGATGGCTATGCGTTCAGAATGATTGTACTTTTCTCCCTCAATGACTTCTTCGTAAAAGAGAACAGATTCTTTAGCATAACCACTTAAATATAACTTTTCTGCCACAGAAAACAGCAGTTCCGTATATCTGGGGTGATCCACTAAGATATTGATTGCTTTCATGGTCAATTCCGTTTTTCCAAGTTCCACGCAGCGCAATAAAAAAGATTCCATTCGGGGTCTGGCCACCCTATCCTTGTAAAAACACTCCGCAAGGTAATACTCATAATAGTATCCTTCCGGTAAGCCAAGTACTTCTGTCAGCTTATCTAATTGTTTCATGGTGATGGGCCGGAGTGATTTGCCTCGAAGGCAGGCACTCAGATTCCCAATTTGGGTGCCGCCCTTTTCTTCCAGTTGGGATAGTGTACATCCGGTTTCATCTATGGCTTTTTCAAGTTCGCCACGCAACGTAATCCTATAGTCCATTTTTTTCTTCCTCCTCTCTCTACCCAGAGTACCATTTAATTCCATAATACTACATTTGAATTTTTCTGCAAATTTGTATGAATGTTTATGCTACAGAAACGGGTTCTATAAAGTTTTTTTCAAATTCAAAAAATCTAACATGGATTTTTTTGTAATTTAGACTATATAATGGTTAAGTGGAAACGTCGGCATTATTGTTGAAGTGGACACTATATTTTGGAAAAGGAGAATGAATGAAATGAACATGTTTAAAAAGGGTTTTACAGTTGTACTGTCGGTAGCTTTATCAGCAACACTCATCTTACCAAGCTATAGCGCTTATGCAGAAGCAGGATCGATTCCAACTGAACAAGAGAAAGAACAAGCTAAACAAGTCGCCGAAAATATCGAAAAAGTAACAGGGAATGATGATATTGTACAATCAAACAACAAAAATGCTGAGTATATTGTTAATAATGATGCTGGAACAATCAGTATTCCACATGAAAATGATTCGCAATCAATTGAAATTAGAGGGAGAACCGATTCTCTAAAGATTTCATTGCCTAAAGTGGATACAAAAGAAGCCATTCAAACATCCAACGGAACTATCGTTTATAAAGGGAAAAAAGAGAATAGTAGAGTCGATCTTGCCGTACAACCTACAACAAAAGGTGTACGCAATTTGGTTAGAATCAATGACGCAACGGCTCCAAAAGAGTACAATTTTAATATTAAAGTCCCTGAAGGAAGTAAGCTGGTATCAGCAGCTGATTACCTTGGAGCTGATTTTGATACTAAAGAAGTTTTTATTGTGGATGAAAAAAATCAAATTCAGAGTATTTTCACTCCTGCATGGGCTAAAGATGCTAATGGTAATGATATTCCAACCCATTACGAAATTAGAGGGAATGATTTAGTTCAAAAAGTAGAATTTAATGAAAACACCGCATTTCCTGTAGTTGCTGATCCGAACTGGTTTCAAATCGCAAAATGTGCTGGTGCAATTACTTGGTTTCTTGGAACAAATGTATTTTCTGTATATAAAATTATAAAAATAAAAAAATATATGCAAGAATTAGGGGGTGTTTTTGAAGCTGCTGAGTTAATGTTGAAAGCCTCTACCTGGGAAGAAAGAATGAAATACGGAGGTAAAGCACTAGTAGGTCTAGCAGCTGAACTTTCCGGAGTAGGCGCACTTTCTGTTTGTTGGGGTTAAAAAGGGGGGATTAAATGATTAATGCGGGTATAGGTTTATGTTTTGGTATTTTAATACTAATAACCGCGATAAAGCATTTAATAGATACCATTCGAATGAAAACTGTAAGTACGGATGATATTGTTAATGACTTTAATTGGTCCCCCGAACATGTTGTACTTGTTTTCGGTTCGATATACATCGGAAGCTGGATTAAAGGTGCTAACATTGATTTATTCAGTGATGGTGTCTTAAATACCTTTTATATCGTTTTCGGGATTGAAAGTATTGTTTTTTGGTTCAAAAATAAACCATTAGGGCTTTTTTTAGAAAGTAAAAGAAGCGTTAAATTAGTAATCATGCTACTCTTTGGTTTTTCTGTAGGATTACTATTTTAAAATTTTGCAAGCTTGCCTGCTGATTAATGGGTTCAGCAGTCCGAAACCTTTGTTATCTATGTGTTACTATCAAAACCTGGTAAAATTAAAAGGGCCTTGAGGTGCTTCTGAACTGTGACCCGCAAGATGGACACTTTAAAAAAAGTGACCGTTTTGCGGGTCACAGTTCACTTGTATGTTTAACCGTGCAGAGAGACAAATAAGTAACGGATGTTCCTCCTTTTGTGGTTATTTCTGAAACATCATCCAGACTCATAGTTTCAGGCAGATGCAGCATAATATTTCGATAAAGTCATGGCAAAGCGCTTTGAGCTATCAACGGAAATGTTAAAAACTATGGAAAGGAAAGAGGCAGTGACTTCAACGTGAAGTCACTGTTTTGCTTTATCCTTTTCTTCATTGGCCAACAAGCAACGGTAGAAAGTGAAATATCTGTTTTTTCGAAAATAAAAATTAAACTATATATTTATTCATTTCACCGATATATGACCAAAGTCATCAGGTAATGAGTACTATAGTGAATTACAGAGCAAGCAAGTCCGGTGTTAAAATTTATGTATATCACAAGATTAAAAATAACGAGGTGTTACATGCTAGAACTTGTTAATCTTATAAAAAATTACGGAGATTTTACTGCTGTTAACAATATTTCTTTGCGCATAGAACAAGGAGAAATATTTGGATTGCTTGGTCCGAATGGAGCAGGAAAATCCACGATTGTTTCTATGATCAGTACCATTCTTTTCCCTACATCTGGAGAAATCAAAGTGGACAATAAGGTTTTGGGAAAGAGTCCTCGCGAAATCAAAAAAATAATGGGTATTGTTCCACAAGATTTAGCGCTGTACCAGCAATTAACTGCTAAAGAAAATTTACATTTCTTCGGAAGCTTATACGGACTTTCGGGAAAACAGTTAAAAAAAAGGGCAGATGAAGTGTTGGACATCATCGAGTTACAGGATAAAAGAAATCAAGATGTTTCAACATTTTCCGGGGGAATGAAACGTAGAGTAAATATTGGTATTGCGCTGATGAATAACCCCAAATTACTCATCTTGGATGAACCAACAGTTGGAATAGATCCACAGTCCAGAAATCACATCTTGGAGACTGTCAAAAAATTAAATGAAGAAAGAGGAATGACTGTTATCTACACAAGCCATTACATGGAAGAAGTCGAATTCTTGTGTAAAAGAGTGGCGATTATTGACCATGGTTCCCTTATTGCTTCGGGTACGAAGGAAGAATTAAAAGAAAGTTTGCCTTTAAGCGATACGATTATCGTTAAATTTAGTGAAAACAGCCCGGAATTATTGAATAATTTAGAGAAAATCCAAGGAGTAGAGAAGGTCACAGTAGAGTCAAACCAGATTAGAATGCTCGTTTCTACAAAGATAGATGTACTTGATTTAGTCGATGATCTAAAGAAACTCGGTGTACCGATTATCAGCTTTAGCTTTGAAGAGGTTAATCTGGAAAGCATCTTCCTTCAAATCACAGGGAAGACATTAAGAGAGTAATCGGGGGCGATGACACATTGAATAGATTAGTACGATTGTTTTTTTTGGACTTCAAACTACTCACAAAGAATAAACAGTTCTATTTTAAACTCCTTTTGTTTCCAACCGCGCTAATTTTTATATTAGGCACCGTTTTTGGAAATTCAAACACAGAAATCACGAGTTTCGATGTTGCTTTTTACAACGCCGATATCGCTAACGGAAACGCCTCTTTAGGAAATGTACTAAAGAATGACGTACTGAACCAAAGCAGCCTTAAACAACTTATTCGTGTAAGTGAGGTATCGAGCGAAAGTGAAGGTAAAAAGCTTGTACAAGAAGGAAAGGCAGCTGCTTTTATTACAGTGCCAATAGGATTCACAAATGCAGTATTGAACGGGCAAGCAGCTCAAATCGGACTAACGGGTAATCCTGATGAGACCATTAAGAATAATATTGTGAAAACAGTCTTAGAGAGATTTTCAACAAATGTGGAAATGAAGGTACTCGAACAGAAAGAAATTTTAAAAGAAGCAGGCTTAAACAGTCAGAAACTCTCTGGAGATAAAGTTAGGGAAGTGTTAAAAAGTTTGAATAACAGTGCAGGACTTTCTGTTGATATCCTTAAAGTACCTACAAATGAACATGCAGTCCCGATCAGTGCAAGGCAATACTACTCCATTGCAATGGTTGTTATGTTTTCGATATTAACTTCCTTTGTCCTGGTTCACGGTATTGTAGATGATAAACTCAATCATACTCTAAGCAGAATTAAATCAACGCCAATACGGAACATACAGTATGTGTTCGGTAAGTTGCTGGGTGTTATCTTTGCTATTGTCATGCAAATGGCCATTGTTATTTGTTTTACCAGTATTTTTTATGGGATGCATTGGGGCAATATTTTGTATATTTTGTTGATCACCGTAGTGTATGCCTCGGCAATCGGAAGCATCGTGTTATTGTGGGGGATTCTTGCCAAAGACCATGTCACTGTTTCCAGTTTGGCTTCGCCAATTCTTTATATTTTTAGTTTTTTGGGAGGCAGTTTTATAAGCACCAGTAGTCTGCCCCAAAGCTTAAAATACATCCAGCAAATCATTCCTAATGGCAAGGCGATCAATGCCTATTTAACAATATGTCAAAAAGGGAGCTTTGGAGACATTTACGTAGATTTGCTGGAGCTGATTGCGATTTCAATTGTTTTTGCAGTCATTAACATGATCGTCTTTAACGGAAGGTGGGGAGAAAATGCAAATGCTAACCATGGTAGCCTACCAACTAAAGTTAATGTTTAGAAACAGAATTGCCATTCTGGCCACCATTTCGGTTCCTTTACTACTCACTTATTTGTTTTCATTTTCTCAAGGCAGCGATGGAAAAATGGTGTTATATGTAGCCGATTTAGACCAAAGTACGTATTCAACCCAGTTAATCAATATGTTGAATAGTAACAACAATGTAGAAGTCAAAACAGCCTCAGAAGACACCATTAAGGCGAAAGTGGATAGTCAAGATCTTCCGCTAGGCTTAGTGATTGGTCAAGGATTTGGCCATCATTTAAATAATGAAAACAATGCCCAAGTAAGAATAATTAAAAACTTCGAAACAAGTTCCAGTGCTATGTTGGAGCAAGTAATCACTGGCAGTTTAGAAATGGTAAAACAGGTTGTTAAGGATTCCCAATATGCGAGTCAAGCCCTATCCCTTGATGCTGACAAGTTGGCTATGAACGTATTTGAAAATCTAAAAACATCAGATCAAATCACCGTCAATGACCAAACCTTAGAAAATGGTAAAACAAATCAGGATAATGCAACCGTTCGTTTAATTGGATTTTTAGTCATGTTTATTTGGTTCGTTGTCGTTCAGGGATTACGCACATTTATTGATGAAAGGGAGGACAAAACATTTCATCGAATCATCAGTACTCCTATTTCATATTTTAAACACTTTATTTCAAAGATGTTAGCTTCTTATCTATTCGGCATCATTCTCATTTTGGTCATTTTAATTACGGGCCAATACATACTCAAAGTCAAAATAGCGGATCATTATTTGGCTGTAGGCATAGTTTTTGCCGCTTATTTATTTGCATTAACCGCTATTACTCTTGTTGTAGTGCCGTTTATGAAAGACCAAAAGCAATTTACCGCTTCAACCTCCATTTTGATTGCTGTCACAGGGATACTGGGGGGCTCGTTTTTCCCAATGGAAATTGCCCCGAAATTTATGCAAAACATTTCAATGATTACTCCGGAAAGATGGGCGATTCAAACTTTAAAAGCGGTGATTTTTAATGGTAGTTCTCTGTATAGCGAACTTATACCACTAGGAATATTTGCAGGAGTGGGTGTCTTGGCTTTAGGAGTTTCCTTTGTTTTCGTCAACAGAAGTTTAAAGGTTTAACTTGTTTTATAGCTTGAATCAATTTCATAATACAATTGGTGAGAGCTTAATAGAGAAGATATAGATAAATACGGTCCAGGTTTAACTATATCTTGTACCCCTTCGGATGAAAATCTAAGTTATGAAATTGATTCGCTTAATTACTACTAAAAGGAGAGGTTTTGTAGGATGGCTTTCATAATTGGTATTGCAGAAGTAATTTTAGGAATTTTGTGCAACTTGTTCATCGGTGGAATCAGTCAGGTATTATTTAGACAAGATAATCGAACAACGCGGATAATTTTGAGAATTGCCGGGATTTTCCTTCTCATTAATGGAATTTCCAGGGCATTTAACGTTTGACAAAAGAAAAAAATGAGGAGCAAGATAAAGAATATATATAATTAATAATAAAATAAGAGGGTGAGATGATATAATTGAAGTTATTTTGCTTTCCATATGCCGGTGGATCTGAGACGGTTTATTACAAGTGGAAGAAGTATTTAGATCCGTCAATTGAAATGCATCTCTTTGAATTAAAAGGTAGAGGGAAAAGAATAAATGAGCCGTTTTATAAGTCTTTGGATGAAGCAGTTGAGGATGTATATAACTTTGTGACCCACTATATCGATCACGATGAATATGCTCTGTTTGGTCATAGCATGGGAAGTCGTATTGCTTACAAATTGTACTACAAACTACACCAGAAAAATAAGCGGAAACCATACCACTTGTTCCTATCCGGCAGTGGAATTCCCACTGAGAAAAAAGAATCAGAAATGACTCACAGACTACCCGATGATATTTTTATGCAAAAGATAGTGGAATTGGGAGGAACTTCGGAAGAGTTCCTCAAGAATGAAGATTTGCAAGCACTATATCGCCCTATTTTGAGAAATGATTTTCGGATTTTGGAGTTGGACACACTTACGGAATGCAATGGGAAGATCGAGTCTAATCTTACAATTTTATATGGGAACGAAGATAAACTTGGTCCAGATGATCTAAAGTTGTGGAATGACTATACTCAAAGAAAATGCGAAATTGTCATGTTTAAAGGGGATCACTTTTTTATTAACAAGGAAATTAAGGAAATTGTGACACTTATTAACCATACTTTGCTCTATTCAGTATCTAAATTTAGCGTTCAATAAAAAATTCGAAAAATAAAAGAACCTTGTTGATTAATAATAAAAGACATTCTTCAAAACTATTAAATTTGCCAAAAGGGGAATTATAGTATGAGGGGAAAAAGAGGTAGCGTCAATGTTTCACCGCGTACGAATCATATAGCATTATCGAATGAAATGAAAGCTAAGCTGTCAGAACAAGAAATCCATCAATTGATGTATGAATTCAATGATACAACAGCACCTTATCCCGGGGATAAAACTATTCATGAATTGTTCGAAATGCAAGTAGAAAAGACTCCCGGTCACACAGCAATCATATATCAGGATAGGAAGCTTACTTATAAGGAATTAAATGAAAAAAGCAACAGTTTAGCCAGAGTGCTGAGAAGTTTCGGAGTGAAGGAAGAAACGATTGTCGGCATTTTGGCGGATCGGTCTCCGGAAATGATCATTGGAATATTAAGTATACTCAAGGCCGGAGGAGCCTACGTCCCTATAGATCCAGATTATCCCGATGAGCGACGAAGATATATGCTGGAGGACAGCGATTGTTCCATCTTGTTGACATCAGGCCGGTTGAATAATGATTTCGATTTTCAAGGCCAAGTGATCCATTTAGAGAATACGAGTTTATATGAACTTGATACAGGCAATTTAGAGAAAGTAAATCAATCGCATCACTTGGCCTATATCATTTATACATCAGGAACAACCGGGAATCCAAAAGGCGTTATGGTAGAACATATCGGTATCGCAAATCTTAAACATATTTTTCAAGATCAGATGAACATTAGTGAAAAGGATAGGATTATTCAATTCGCCAGCTTTTCATTTGATGCATCTGTCTGGGAGATGAGCATGGCTTTACTGAACGGGGCCGAACTTCATCTCTTATCCAATGAAACAATTAGTAGTTATGATCTATTCACAGATTACATAAATCAACATCGCATTACTGTAGCGACATTGCCTCCCGTATATCTGAATCATATAAACAGCGAGAAGGTTGAAAGTAGTTTAAGATTGCTGATTACGGCCGGATCGGCGATCAACTATAAGCTGTTTGATACATGGAAGCATAAAGTCGAATATATTAATGCCTACGGACCAACGGAAACAACTATTTGTGCTGCGATGTGGCATTATTGCAAAGAAACGGACAAAGTCATCCACAACGTGCCGATTGGCAAGCCAATTCATAATCTAAAGGCATTTGTGGTGGATGAAAACGGTCAGCTTGTGCCCATTGGGGAAGAAGGGGAATTATGCATTTCCGGAGACAGCTTGGCGAGAGGCTATTTAAATAAAGAAAAGCTAACACGCGAGAAGTTTGTCGATAATCCTTTTCAACCGGGCACAAAAATGTACAAAACCGGAGATGTAGTTAGATGGTTACCAAACGGAAACATCGAATTTATTGGGAGAATGGATAGTCAAGTCAAAATCAGAGGGTACCGGATCGAAACGGGAGAAATAGAAAACCGCTTGGGAATGCATCCTGATATCAGGGATTGCATTGTTGTTGCCAAAACCGATTACCAAGGGGATGCCTTTCTCTGTGCATACTTCACGGCAGAGAAAGAAATTTCGGTTTCGGATCTAAGATGGGAGTTGACACGCTCACTTCCCTCCTACATGATTCCAAGTTTTTTCATGCAACTGGATGAATTGCCCTTAACCATCAATGGAAAGATTGATCAAAAGAGATTACCAGAACCTGATGCTGCAAAGAATACATCAGAACACCCATATGTTACGCCGGAAAATGAGATGCAAGTTAAGTTAATCGAGATGTGGCGGGACGTCTTTCATTTTGAACAAATTGGCATTAATGATCATTTTCTTGATTTGGGTGGACATTCCTTAATAGCGGCTCTGCTTTCTTCGCGTATGAAGAGAGAATTGAGCGTAGAGGTGAAGCCAAAAGAATTCTTCTCCAATCCAACGATTAAAGAATTGAGCGACTTTATTTCGGGCATAGAAAGAACCGAATATTTTACGATCCAACCGGCTAAAGAAAAGGATTGTTATCCAGCTTCGTCGGCTGAAAAAAGAATGTATGCCCTTTGGGAAAGAAATAAAAATAGTATCGTTTATAATGTGCCGGTTGTATTGGAGTTTGGTGAATATTTGGATGCCAAACAAGTACAACAAACTTTGAGAGAGCTTATAAATAGACATGAAATACTTAGAACTCATTTTGAAATGATAGACGGAAAGTTGGTGCAGATTATAAATGAAGACTGGCGTTTAGATTTTCATTATGAAGAAATAGATGAAAGTAAACTAGATAGTTGCCTAAAACAATTAATAAAGCCATTTGATTTAACTCGAGCTCCCTTAATTCGTGGAGGATTTATTAAGTTAGGGGATCGCAAATTTATTTTATTCCTAGATGCCCATCATATTATAATGGATGGCACCTCTACTGAGATTTTGATTCAAGAATTCAGAAAATTATATAAGGGCGAAAGCTTGCAAGCCCCATCTTTGCACTATAAGGATTATTCCGAATGGAAGAACGACTTGTGCAATAAGGGAGAAATTGACCGGCTAAAACAATACTGGATGAGTCGGTTTAGCGGAGAGATTCCTGTTTTAAACTTACGCCCAGACTTTGAAAGACCCAGTGTAAAAAATTTCGAGGGAAACCGAGTTTACTTCGAAATTAGTAGAGAGTGTACAGAGGCAATTAAAAATGTTGCCAGGGAAATGGGGGTAACTTCCTATGCAGTGTTGCTAACCATTTATGTTATCCTGCTTTGGAAATACACAAAACAGGAAGATATCGTGGTAGGCACTGCGGGGGCAGGAAGACCTCGAATGGAGTTGGAACAAGTGGTGGGCATGTTTGCAGACACTGTAGCCCTTCGCCATTTTCCCAATCAAAGCAAGATAATTAGGGAGTTTATTGGAGAAGTCGCAACCCTTACATTAAACGATTTTGAACATGCAGATTATCCCTTTGAGAGCTTGGTTCAAGATTTAAACTTGAATCGGGATGCCAGTCGAAATCCCTTATTTGAAACGGCTTTTTCCTATGAGCATTTTAACTTCCTTTTAGAAGAGTGCGGTGATAACCAGGAAAGCCTACGATTTATATCTGCGGAAACAAACACCGCTAAATTCGACTTAATGTTAACGGTAGTTGAGGTTGGAGATATCCTTCGACTCCATTTTGAGTATTTCAGTGCAATATTCAAAAGAGAAACCATTTTGCGAATGAAAGAACATTTTGAACATTTGTTGTCAAATGCCATATCCAACCCGAATTTAACATTAGGACAATTAGATATGATTGGCGATAGAGAGAAACAACAACTCATACATACATTCAACAATACGACAGTACCTTATGCCGCCAACATGACTATCCCGGAATGCTTCGAATGGCAAGCGGCTAAGACACCTGACCAGACTGCAGTCGTATATCAAGATCGGGAACTCACCTATAGTGAGTTAAATGCAAAGGCCAATCGACTAGCGAGAACATTAAAGAAAAGAGGAGTCGGAAAAGAGACTATCGTCGGCATCATGGCAGAGCGTTCCTTAGAAATGGTTGTTGGTATCTTGGGAATACTTAAGGCTGGAGGAGCTTTTTTACCGATAGATCCCGACTATCCCCAAGAGAGAAAGGACTACATGTTGGCAGACAGCGGGGTTAAGGTTCTCTTGATCACCGGAAACACATTATTGAGCGGTATGACTTTTAAGGGCGAAATCATTGATTTGGTTCTGGATAAGGCTTACGAGGTAGAGACAAACAATTTAGATAAAGAAAATGATGCTGATAGCTTAGCCTATGTTATTTATACCTCTGGCACTACGGGTAAGCCGAAAGGAGTCATGGTTCCGCACCGCGGCATCAGCAATTTGAAAATGATATTTGAAAGCCAAATGGGAATAAGTGAGCAAGACCGCATTATTCAGTTTGCTAGCTTTTCATTTGATGCATCCGTATGGGAAATCAGTATGGCATTACTAAATGGAGCTGTCTTGCATATCCTGTCCAAGGAAACGATCAACAATTATGAGCATTTCACGAATTATTTGAATCAACAGCGTATCACTGTAGCGACCTTGCCTCCAACCTATGCGAATCATCTGAATAGCAGCGAGATCCAATTTTTAAGGTTGTTAATTACAGCAGGTTCAGCGATTAGCCCACAGTTATTAGATAAATGGAAAGATAAAGTAGAGTACATGAATGCTTATGGACCAACGGAAACTACCATTTGTTCAACAATGTGGCGCTATAAACAAGAAGAAATCTCCGGTTATACAGTACCTATTGGCAAGCCTATTTCCAATCTAAGAGCTTACATACTTGATGAACAACAACAGTTGGTGCCGATAGGGGTAGAGGGTGAATTATACATAGCTGGCGATGGTTTGGCCAGAGGTTACCTGAACAAAGAAACTCTAACCCAAGATAAATTTGTTCCTAACCCGTATGAACCAGGAAGCAAAATGTATAAAACTGGGGATTTGGTCAGATGGCTGCCTGATGGAAATATCGAATATTTGGGTAGAATGGATCATCAAGTCAAAATTAGAGGTTATCGCATCGAAATAGCTGAAATTGAACACCAGCTTTTACAGCAGCCGGAAATCAATGAAGCCATTGTTACCTTAGTCTGCGTTGGAGATGGAGATGATAGTCTCTGTGCCTACGTTACGACTCATCAAGAAACGACTGTGTTAAAGATTAAAGAACGACTCTCTCAAAAGCTTCCGGTTTATATGATGCCAAGTTATGTGGTGCAAATGGATGAAATGCCATTAACTTCGAACGGAAAAATTGACCGAAGTGCGTTACCTGACCCTTCCATTACCCAACTACAAGAATCTAATTACAAAGCTCCGCAAAATGCCGTAGAAGAGATTCTCATCAAAGTATGGGAGGAAACTCTAGGGATAGAAGGTATAGGGATAGCCGATAACTATTACTCACTTGGAGGAGACTCCATCAAGTCTATCTTGATCGTGTCCAAACTAAAAAAATATAAACTGGCCCTTGAGGTTAGCGCCATTATGCTATACCCCACGATCAAAGAATTAAGTCGGCACATTCAATATGTAACACGCGAGGCGGCGCAGCATTCAGTTGAAGGAAGCTTACCGCTGTCTCCTATCCAAAATTGGTTTTTTGAGCATCAATTTTCTAAGCAGAATCATTTTAACCAGGCCTGCATGTTATTCAAGCCATCGGGTATTGATGAACGCATATTAGTTCAAGCCTTTGAAATCATTGTGAAACACCACGATGCGTTAAGAATCACATTTGAACATCATCAACAAACAGTGCAGCCCTATAACCGAGGCCCCGATTTTGTGAAGGATGCTTTTAACTTGGAGGTCTTCGATTTCAAAGATATGAAATCAATTGAGTACCAAGTCAAAATGGCCTGTATGAACATGCAGCAAAGTATGGATATTGAACGCGGTCTTCTCATTAAACTGGGCGTTTTTAAAACAGATGAGGGAGATCATTTGTTCATCGCGATTCATCATTTGGTGATTGATAGCGTCTCATGGAAAGTGCTAATTGAAGATTTGGATCAGATTTACAAGAATATCGAAAACGGGGGGACAACGGAGCTTCCTGATAAAACAACCTCTTATAAAGATTGGACCGAAGCACTCGTCAACTATGCGAATAGCAAAGAAATGGCGAAGGAAATCAATTACTGGAGTCGTATTGAATCGATTGAAATCAATGAATTGCCAAAAGATTATCCAGCGTGTGAAAGTACATATGCTGAAGCTGAAAATATAACGGTGAGCTTAACA